>Ga0316192_10000160_pt1 | contig 46352 bp, 48 predicted proteins | sample MerIslwburrow_MG_FD_204931 | JGI IMG/M metagenome (GOLD analysis project Ga0316192, IMG submission 204931) | Coastal sediment microbial communities from Maine, United States - Merrow Island worm burrow | ecosystem: Environmental > Aquatic > Marine > Coastal > Sediment | place: USA: Maine...
GTCCACATGGGCTAAGCGTCTTCGGGACCAATGAATTCTATGCTCCGGATCTCCAGTTCAAACCGGCCCGCTGTCTTGTCGGCCAACAGAAAGCCAATTTGCTGAATTTCGGAAGGAACCACCGGCCGCGCCTGCGGCACCGTTCTGCCCCTGAATACCGGGGTAAACTGATCCAGGGCTATATCAATTTGCTGCCACTTTTCGCTGCTTGAAAACGTAGCGCTCCAGGAGACACCGTCAAAGCCGGAGCTCTGTCGTATTCGAAACTGGTATTCCCGCCCGTCACCACGTACCTGGATGCGAACCCCGGTGGCATTGGAAAGATCCTGGCTGACCGACCTGCGAACCGATGAAAAACCACCATTGTTTTCAAGCGAAAGTCTGCCCGAGAACTTCAAACCTTCATCAGATTGCAGCATGCCACCGGCGGAAACTCCACCCATCACGCCATCATTGATCGAGCGCCAGGGCTCAATATCCATATTGATGTTTACTATCGTCATAAAGGCCACACTCATTACCAAAGGATAGATCATAATTTTTTACAGGGCTCCTCGCGTTACCCTCAGTGACTGGCTACTGAAGAAGGCATCACACCCCACCACCGCATTTCGAATCAGGCTTCTGTATCAGAGGCGTTAACAAAAACGAGATGATATGAAGTTTCGTGTATGTAATTATATATTATACTTGTTTTGTACATAATTTCTATATTACGTTTATAATAAACGTTTTATATCTATTGTTATATCTATACAATATATATACAATGTTAACAGAACAGGATAAATATGGACAAGCAACCCGTAAGAGAGCCACTGAGAAACTGGGTCATTCGAGCAGGCATCACGCTATTAGTGGCAGGCTCGTTGTACCTGACCTTCGGATTGCTGGGCTGGTTTCCACTGGAACTGGAAACGATTGCCTGGAACAACATTCGCATCGTTTCCGGAGTAGCCATTGCCGGGTGTTTGATGGCCGCGTTTGGTTACGGTGATGAGTAATTAACTTTGAAATATAGAGAGAATCAAAAAATGTTTAAGAAAGCTGACTTCTTTTTCCTGCTGGCGGTAATGATCTCGTTTTTTGTATCCGGCTACCTTTGGTTCAACGGCCAGAGAATGGAGGGTATTTTCACGGCGATCTGGGTTCCCTCGGTGTTGGGCATCGGAATCTATTTCAAGTTGATGCGTATGGAGGCGCGAAACAAATGAGCGATATAAACCTGCTGCTTTTCGGAATTGTGGTTTTCGGTCTTATGCTCATCGGAATGGTGTTGACGGTGGCCGAGTTCCGCAGTCTTTCCAACGATGACACATCCGGGTCTGACACGCAGCCCGATAGCCATGGCTCTTCGAGTCGGTCGCAGAACCGCCATTAGCGGCGCTCCGAAGGAAGACCAAAGAAAGGGTGTCACCCATTACTTCGCAAATTTCACGTCACGCCACCATACGCAACACCGGTGAGTTCAGCCATGTCCTTCTTAAAGGTGGTGAGGTCGTCAATGTTGAACTCACTCAAATGCCGATGACCGGTTGCACGAGCCATAACTTCCATTAACTCAACGGCGGCTCTGAAGTAGGTTGCAAGCCTTTCGGCGGCAATATCAACTGGCAGACGGGCGCGGAGTTGCGGCTTTTGAGTGGCGATGCCTACCGGGCAGTTATTGGTATGACAGGCACGCATGCCCAGGCAGCCGATAGCCTGTAGTGCCGAGTTTGATACGGCGATGCCATCGGCGCCCAGTGCCAGTGCCTTGGCAAAATCGGCAGGCGTTCGCAGACCACCCGTGGCAATCAGGGTTACCCCGCTCGCCTTACAGTTGTCCAGGTGGCGTCTAGCCCTGGCAAGGGCGGGAATGGTGGGCACCGAAATATTGTCTCTGAAAATCAAGGGAGCCGCGCCCGTCCCACCGCCACGTCCGTCCAGAATGATGTAGTCAACACCGATTTCGAGCGCAGCGTCGATGTCTTTCTCGATGTGTTGTGCAGACAGTTTGAAGCCCACGGGTATACCACCGGTTTTTTCACGGACCTCGGCTGCAAAATCTTTGAATTGGCTCAATTGCGTCCATTCCGGAAAACGTGCAGGCGAAATCGCCGCCTGACCTTCCGGTAATGCACGAACCTCGGCAATCTTACCCTTCACCTTGGAACCGGGCAGATGTCCACCGGTGCCGGTTTTTGCGCCCTGCCCGCCTTTAAAATGAAAAGCCTGGGTTTTCCTGACCTTGTCCCAGGAAAAACCGAAGCGCGCAGAAGCCAGTTCATAAAAATACCGGGAGTTTGCCGATTGTTCTTCGGGCAACATACCGCCTTCACCCGAGCAGATGCCAGTACCGGCGAGCTCTGCACCTTTCGAAAGGGCTATTTTGGCCTCTTCCGATAGCGCCCCGAAACTCATATCAGAAACGAACAATGGAATATCCAGCTTTAGCGGTTTCGCAGCGTTCGGGCCGATAACAAGATCCGTGCCGACCGCTTCTTCATCGAGCAGTGGCAGACGGTGTAACTGGCTCACCACAAACTGCAGATCATCCCACTTGGGCAGACTGTCGCGTGGAACGCCCATTGCGGCAGATGGTCCGTGGTGGCCGACTTTGCTGAGCCCCTCGCCCGATAGTTTGCGTATCAATTTGACATGGGGTTCATCAGCCGTGCCGGTAGGGTCCTGGAACAAGCCCTGGTAGGTATCGCGCTTGTAGGGCTGCGGGTGTGCTTTTGCCCAGGCTGCGATCTCGTCTTCATCAACAAAAACGGTGTCGTTTTCCACCCAAGCTTTGAATTTTGGCAGGGTCTCAGAGTTTTTATATTCACTGATACCGGAATCGAGACGATAGTCCCAGCCGTGTACACCACAAATCAGGTTATCGCCATCGACCGATCCATCTGACATCAGCGCACCCCGGTGTGCGCAGCGTCCGTATAAAACAGAAACTTCATCATCAAATCGCACAATAACCAGATCAACATCAGCGACTAAAGCATAGGCTGGTTTGCGGTCTTCCAGTACGTTCCAGTTTTGTATCGCGGTTTTGTTCATTTTCAAGAAGCCTTTTCGGGAGTTAGGGTGATTATCGATGATTGAATGATTGCTATTTTCATCCTAGCATGAAGTACTTCAAAAAAATCAACGGCTTGTTGACAACTAATCCCTCGGCTTACTCAAACCGACCCGTCATAGAGTGGTACAGGCTCCCTACATCCTGATAAAAACACCCCATAAAACCTGTAAGACAGCTTAACAATGTATAGGTCTTGTATAATAATAATCTACAAAACTTCTATTTAATCAATCGAGGTGAATACATATGAAGTTACGTATAATTTTTCTAGCATCGCTCTTTGCATTTGTTTCTGCACTTCCGGTAACCGCTTCCGCTTGGTGGTGGCAGAAGGATCGTACGACTCTTATTGATGTTGCAGTGGACGTAAATGAGAATGTCGTGCCTGGCGCGTTCGATACGCTGTTGGCACTGGTCACTGCTGATAGTAAGGTATTCAGGCGCCTGGACAGTCGACTGAACACAACTGTGTTTGCACCAACCGACGACGCGTTCGAGGATCTTTTTGAATTTGTTGAGGCAAACCTGTGCCTGACACCCGATCAGTACCCGTCCTGGTATGTACGTGACGTACTGAACTATCATTTGGTGCGAGGCAAAAAGGACTCAACTGCGGTATTTGGCGCCGACAAAGTTCGTATGTTGTTTGGTGGTTACGTCTTCCCGGATGCAGGAGATCTCTCACTGCAAGACAACCTTAGCAACTCACTCGCGGTAGCGAACTCAGGGATTGTCGCTCCATATTTTGACGTAGAAGCAGACAACGGCTACATCCACGTCATTGATCGCGTTTTGATCCCGTAACTGCCACCGAGCAACTGCCCCTAGCACAAACCAACGAGGTCGTGATGCATGCCCCTTAACGGGTATTGTCACAAGGGCAAAAAGAGGAAACCAACGGGCCGCTTATGACGGCCCGTTGCTTTTTTTGGGCCCCATTTTTTGCAGCCGGTCACACAATAAATCAATGAGCAACGGATTCTCTCCCACCAGGGGTGAGATATGCACGCTTAAACCCGGATGGTTTTGCATCACATGACCGCATATTTCGGCGATATCACCACCCTCTCCGGCGTGCCTGCCGGGGGAAAGAAAAAGCATGGATATCGCGACATTTAAAACGTCATTTTCGCAGCCCAGTTTTTCCAGAAGATCCTGTAACAGTGATCCGTTAAAATCGTATTCCGGCCCTTCTCTTCGCTCCATGACCGCCTGCAGCAGGGGGATATGTTCGGGCAGGTACGGTGTCAGCTGTCCGGCCAGCTTCACACGCACGTCCGTGACTTTTTTGGATGGTGACCCATGATCGACCAGTACGACGCAGTCAATTTTGCTCAGCTTCTCATCCGCCAGCGTTCGCAGGTTCTCAAAAAGCAAACGGGCCAGTTTTGGCTCACCCCCGGGCAACGGGCACAGCTCGTCTGCAATTGACCAGTTGAATTTCCCATGTGTTTTCGCAATAGCATTTAGCGTGTCCGGGATAAACGAGGTGATGGCACGGCTTTTGCCAAAAAACATCGGAATGATGACAAGCTCATCGACACCGTTGATTAGTGCCTCTTCGACGTATTCCCCAAAGGTGGCCACGCGTTTGCCGCCGAGTGCATCACCAAAAGCCTCGGGCGGTATTTTGTGTGCATGTTGCAGTGGTACCGCATCGATGGTTTTAGCTGACCTTTCACTCATCTGCCTGGCCAGTCGCTTCAAATTCAAGACGGCATCGGCGCGCCGTGAACCGTTGTCTACCAGGATGATTCTTTGCATGGCTTCATACTATCAGGAAATAAAAAAAAGGGGGCCAAAAAGGGGGCCAAAAAAAAGGGGCCGGATACATTTAAAAAAATGTATCCGGCCCCTTTTTTTCTATCCGGCCCCTTTTTTTTCCTTTTTTTCCTTTACTCCGTACATCTGCTCTGGTGTCAAAACGTCGGGGAATCTTTCTCTGAGTTTACAACGGGATTCGTAGCAAAGGTGGCAGGCGTCAGCGTATCCTCGTTTGTGGGGCAGCTTGTATCGCTCAACCAGCTCTGCTGGACCGCCGGCAAGTAACGGGCCAATAATTGGATGATTGTCCGGGTCATAGCCAGCCATGATTTCGGTCAGTGACTTCTCAAGCAGGTTGCCCATCGAGATACCCTGGCAGACATGCATATTTCCATAAACATCCACATGCACCCGTTGCGGATACCGCAATTCCTCCCATGGACACGCTTTGAATTGTGTCCATGGCTCTGGCTCAGCGCGCATTGCAAGCTTTTCGGCTGCCCGGCCACGGTATAAAACGGCAGACTCACCGGCAGGTATCTGACCGGTTACTGCTTGTGCATTGGTTGCTTGAGTCCCGGCAACACTGATGAAACCGACCGGGATACCCAACTGCTCAGCGGCCTGGCGGGCAATATGTGTGGGGTGTGGTAACTCCCCGCTACCGTGGTAATCATCATCGCTGATCGAAAGGTCTTCGACTACACCTGCAAAAGGTTTTAACCACGTCAGGGCTTCTTTTTCAGATTTCGCCCAATAGGCATTGCTGACGATTCCGACCCTGAAACCGGACTCCTTCGCCAGCCGAACCCCGCTACACAGTCGTTCATAATAAAGAAATGGTTCCCCACCTTCGAAATATATCCATTCAACTGTGCCGAGTTCCTCAGCCTGTTCCAGGATATGCCCAATGGTCTCAACCGTCATGGTGCCGGGTTGCGAAGGTCCACCCCAAACAAAACAATGGTCGCATTCGTAGTTGCATTCATAGGTTAGCAGAAGGTGCAACCCGCTAAGTGGTGCGGGTTGGACAGCGGTTGAAGGAGGCCTTGTTGATTCCACGAGATTACCCACATAAAACTATTGTACAAACCGGAATAGATGAGCCAGAACTCATTCGTAGTCACCGTGCCATAACCCAGGCACATGCTTCCCCGAACTATATCACCTGAGCCCTTTTTTTGGGCTACGCCAATTGTGTTTGTATATTCAGGTCGCCGTGCAATGTCTGGTGCACCGGGCAGCGATCGGCAATTTGCAGCAGGCGCCGCGTGTTTTCCTCGCTCAGGTCGCCCTCAAGCGTCACGGTTCTATTGATCACTTCGATCTTCTGAGGCGCCGTTTCACAACCCTCACAATCACTGACGTACTGACGATCATGGCTCAGCGTTACCGTGACATCATCCAGCGGCAGCTTCTTGTGGTTGGCGTACATACGAATCGTCATTGAGGTGCAGGTGCCCAGTGCTGCAAGCAAATGCTCATAGGGATCCGGCCCGAGATCGCCACCTCCCACGGCAGTCGGTTCGTCGGCCAACCAGACGTGAGAATCGGTGATCACGGTGCGGGTAAATTTCTTGTTCTTCTCGGCGACCATCACATGCCCTGAGGTCAGCGCACTGGTTTTTTGCTCTATGTTTTCGGGCTCGGAAATATAGCGCGTTGCCCAGGCCGCTATAGTAGCGGCAACATACTCCGCATCCCTGGCCTTGGTAAGCAGGTGATCTGCATCATCCAGGCTCACGAAACTCTTGGGGTGTTTGGCGCTGCGATAGATTTTTTCGGCCTCGTGAATTGACACCGTTTCATCCACAGGCGAATGAAACACCAGCAGGGGCTTTTTCAATTTTGCAATTTTCTCTGCCAGGTTTTGATCAGCAAGATCATCCAGAAACTGCTTTTTAATGGTAAAAGGTCTGCCCGCCAACTGAACCTCGGCCACACCCGCCCGGGTAATCTCATCGGTTTTGCAGCCAAACTGCTTCACCACGTGTTCCGGATCTGCTGGCGCGCCAATGGTCACCACCCCTTTCACCTCGTCCATGGCATGGGCTGCGGCCAATACCGCCGCACCACCCAGGCTATGACCAATCAACAACGAGGGCGCACGATAGTTCTCGCGCAGGAAGTCAGCCGCGGACACCAGGTCATTCACATTCGACGAGAAACTGGAATTGGCAAAATCACCATCGCTGCTACCCAGACCGGTGAAGTCAAAACGCAATACCGCATAGCCCCGCGCGACCAGTGCGCGGGAAATGCGTGACGCCGACACCACATCTTTGCCACAGGTAAAACAATGCGCAAACAACGCAAAAGAATGAGGGCTGGATTCGGGTGTCTCCAGCAGTCCCGCCAGCATGACTCCATCCGCGCCTGGAAACTCCAATTTGGTTCGCTTGCTCATAGCTTTCTCCAAAACTTACAAAAATTTGGTCACCCATGATTTTTAGCACTTAGAGGCATGGGCATTCAGAAGTTTTATCAAGGTTACCTTAATACCGCCCATGCAACCTCACACTCCCCCAACTCAGTCGCAACATAAGCAGAATCCGCCGAAATAGTCACAGAAAGCTGCATCGTACGCTGCTGCAGCCTGGCCAAAGCCTGGATGCTCTCCCACTCAAACCTGTAAAAGGATGCGTTCAGTTGCGTAAACTTTTCCCTTCCTGTATCCCACCAGGGTTTTGACTTTCGATTGAAACTATAAACCTTTACTTCCTTTGCAATACGGCTGGCTTTTTTGATCCGGTCAATTGAGGGCTCGCCGACATCGATCCACAACATCAGTTGGTCATCCAGTGACCGGGCCCATATTTCCGGCTCATCCACGGCACTCAGCCCTTTTGTAAATTCCAGCCTTTCCCGGGCATTGATACAAAAAACCAGGATACGAACCATCATCCGCTCGATGGTTTCTGAAGGGTGTTGGGCAACGGTTAAATTGAGGGTGTCGTAATGGTTTCGATCAATATCAGATAACGAAATTGTCAATTTACAGATTTTGGAATTTGAAGCCATACATGCCTGCCCTGGGTTTTGGTGGCAGCATAACCGGTATTAATGATCAAAGGACAATTGGTCAGACCTTAATGGGGCTCTCAAACCCTTCCGGTTTAAGCGTTAGCACTGAGCAATCCACCGCGCCCAGCACTTTTTCGGCCGTATTTCCGTCAGCAATAAACAGAATGTTCTTAAAACGTTTCATGTCAGGACCTCCTCTCGCCCGCCACTTTTGCAGCGTGGTGATGGCATTGCCATTTCCTCTATTGAGCTCACCGAGCTATCTCAATCATCACCCGTCATGAAACCAATCAAGTGCAGCAGGCTGGTTAAGAGGTTGAAGATTGCGACGTACAATGTGACCGTCGCCATGATGTAGTTCGTTTCACCGCCGTGGATGATGTCGCTGGTTTGATAGAGAATAAGGCCTGCCATTAGCAATACGAATATTGAGGACACCGCCATCGCCAACATGGGTAATTCAAAAAATACAGCGCCCAGGCCGGCCAGGAATGCGACCAGAATTCCCACCATTAAAAAGCCACCCATGAAGCTGAAGTTCTTGCGGGAGATCAAAGCGTACGCTGACAAGCCAAGAAAAATGGCGCCGGTTGCGCCCATGGCCATCATCACGACCCCGGCGCCGTTAGGCATGGCCAGATAGAAACTGAGAATCGGCCCCAGGGTGTAGCCCATAAATCCGGTCAGAGCGAAAACCATAACCAGACCCAATGCGCTGTTTCTGTATCTTGATGTCAGGTAAAGCAAGCCAAAATATCCGACGAGTGTGATCATTAACCCCGGATGGGGCAAGGCCAGCATCATAGAGATGCCCGCAACCAGCGCGCTGAATAAAAGGGTCATGGACAGCAAGGCATAGGTGTTTCGTATGACCTTGTTAGTCGTCAGAACGGCTGATTGTGTACGGGGTAACCCGTGTGTTAATGGCGTATTCACAGAAGTGCGTCTCCAGTCAGGTTAGTTTAGTGGTCGCAGGTCGGTCATTCGTTGATCAAAACGTGATTTGGCAGTCCACCCATGATGGCTCTTTCGCGTCGGCGTTTCAGCCGCCTGCGCACTGTGCGCCCGGCACGATTGGCCGCTCGGTCGATCGCGACATACATGTCTGCTTCAATATCTTCGATCACCACTTCGGGCAGACCATCCAGAATCACTTGAAGCCGACAGCACTTGTCCATCCCACCTCGTGGGCCGTTAATATCAGATAGCCTCACAGTGACCTGACGAATGCGATCGTCACAAAAAGTCAGGGCGAATCGCAATCGTCGCTCGGCATGATCACGCAAGGCGTCAGTTAACGAAAAATCACTTGTTTTGATCAAAACTCTCATAGGCTCACCTCGCTCATAATTGTGTACCGAAGCAGCTATGCTAGGAAAAACCAATAACCAAGTAAATCCGATAATACTTGGTATATAATTCGTATTTCTCGAACTAATGGGATACCAGTGATCAATTATAAACATCTGCATTATTTTTGGGCGGTCGCTAAGGAAGGCGGTGTAGTCAGAGCAAGTGAACGCCTGCACCTGACTCCACAAACCATCAGCGGGCAATTGCGATTGCTGGAAGAGTACCTTGGGATTGACCTGTTCAATCGGGTTGGCCGCAACCTGGAACTCACGGAAAACGGGCGATTGGTGCTGAGCTATGCGGACGAGATTTTTTCTTTAGGTGGTGAGTTGGAAGAGACAATTCATCACTTGCCACGTAACCGGCCGCAATTATTCAAAGTTGGTGTGGTCGACATGGTGCCTCGATCCATCGCACATCGTATCCTCGAACCGGCGCTACATATGCCGGAACCCGTTCGCATGGTCTGCCGGGAAGCGAGCCTGGATACGCTACTGGCAGAATTATCTGTACACCGCATTGACCTCGTGCTGGCCGACCGCCCCATCCCTTCCACGGTAAGTGCCCGGGCTTTTAACCACAAACTCGGTGAATGCGCAGTCAGTTTTTTCGCCACTACGGAGTTGGCGAATAACCTGATCGGTGATTTTCCCTACTGCCTGGACGGTGCACCAATGCTGTTGCCCAGCAGTGGTAATCAGTTACGCGCTGGCATTGACCTGTGGCTGGACAAACAGCGAATTCAACCACGCATGGTCGCCGAGTTTGATGACAGCGCGCTGATGAAAGCTTTTGGGCAAAAAGGCGCAGGAATCTTTATTGCCCCCGCCGTAATCGCGGCAGAGGTTGAGCAACAGTATGGGGTGATATCCATTGGCGAGGTGGATGAGGTGAAAGAGCAATTTTATGTAATTTCCATCGAGCGCCGGGTCCTGCATCCGGTTGTTTCTGAAGTGGTTGGAAAAGCCCGTGAATTGCTGCTGAGCAAACAACTGTCATTGGAGTAATGATAAAAAGCACAGATTAGCTGAGTCATTAGCCGGACGATGAATGCATCGAAAAAATCGAATAATTAATCAAGTATTATCTGTTTTTACTTTCTGCAGGACCGGCTTAGAATATTCATGTAATGACAAAGTGGGCGAAGCATTTGCCGCCGCTAATGTCTATTTGTTCCGTGTACACGTAAACGAAATACCCGCAATGGTTTTTTCAACAAGGTCCGAGATCGAGTGATTCATTTCAGGCGGGTGAGCTGATGAGATAAGTACCGACCAGATGTTCGGTTGCTGTCTGGTCGATTTTGAGGAAGGCGGAAGAAATGAAACGGTTCAATCAGATTCTTTGCGTTATAACCAGGCCGGAGACCAGCAAGGCGGCTTTGGATCGTGCCGTTACATTGGCAGAAAATAACCAGGCCAGGCTAATGAATGTATCCGGCCCCTTTTCAGCGACTGACAATATCTGTCAGTTGTGCAACACATTGTGTCAGATTTTCTATTCCCGGCACGCTGCCAAGAGACAGCCTGAAAACATAACGTATTGTATATAAACAACACTATACTCGTTATTTGTAATTGGCATGATGTTTGCTTTATTAAGGGGGCAAGATTATGTTTTCTGACAAGGGGTTTGTTTCGGAAACTGAAATGTAAGACAAGAATGCTTGTTCCAGGCCGTCACATAGGGGTGACAGAAAGCAGTCAACTGAACGGTTGTACCAACAACCACCATGGATGGATAGAGACCCAGGGACGGGTCGTGAGTTGAAAGTTAACTGCTTGAGGGACAGGCAAAGTTAGTTTTAAGGGGTAGAGCTTGGCACGGGCATGTTTCGTCCGGTGCAAAGCAGTTTAAGCCAAGATGGCGATTCCTGGCCACAAAGGGGCATTTCTCACAGGAATAGACAGATTTTACAGGGATAGGACACGTCAACTGTTGATGTTCCGGAATTGACACATGCCGCGCTCGGTTCTATGAAATCGAGTACAACCGTGTTTGTGCGCTTCAAAGCGACATCAATGCGGTCAAAAAGCGGGGGAAGTCACGATGTTATCCTATATTACCTTGTTGGCGGGCAGCCTGGTTGTTCTGCTGGCCGTTACTTTAATCTACAAAACCATTTATATCGTTTTTAGATCGGTTTCAAATTCCATAAGACCTGTTAGCGGTACTTGTGAGCCGGTCACCATCAGGAATAGTTCTGCAGGGCCTCAAAAGAAGGGCAAAATGAGCAACGCTGTTCATGACTCATTGAGCTCACTTGACCGCAGAAGAATCCATGAGGCGGCGCGGAACCGGACCAAAACACATCCTGTTGACCCCGATCCTCAGAGCAATCAGGATTTTGACTGGCTTCTGCGCGAGCGCAAATCTGTGCTAGTCGAGGACTCTTATACGGTCAGGCGCAGGTTCACCCCACCGCCACCGACGCTTGCGATGGTCAGTAAACCATTCTGTCACGAACAGGCACCATGGGTGCTGGAATATGAAGCCTCCAGGAAACCTTGAGGTACCTGCGGCGAGCATATAGCCTATACCCACAGCTGAAAGCCAGACGGATAACAGGACGATAGCGGTCGCCGAAACCAATCTGCTTAAAACGGACAGAGTTTTACGCATCGAACCAGCTATTGCCGGACTAAAGCGCTTGCTCGTCCTGATCTTGCGCTGTCTATCTTGATGTATCGCTGCGCTAAAAGTTTGCATCACCCCTCTCTTCCGTGTGTTTAAAAAGCGGGGCAAGTTCAATCCGGCCCCTGTTCCGGACAATCCTGACTGTAAAACCCTAAATGACAATATTCGTGATGTCTGATAGATTCAGCACGACTTGACAACCAATCATTGAGGGTGCCTTTACATGAATAGCATTTTAAATCGGGTTTTTGTTCTCCTTTTGGGCATTCTTTGCTTGTTATCAGTTGATTTGTTTGCCGCTGATTCAAAAGGAACCGTTTTTATTACGGGTGCCAATCGAGGTATTGGCCTGGCTTTGGCCCGGAACTTTACTGATACGGGCTTCAACGTTATCGGCACGGCGCGGAAACCGGAACAGGCGACAGCATTAAAAGAATTGGGTGCACGGGTTGAGCAGCTGGATGTGACGGACCAGGCAAGTGTTGATGCAATGGCGCAGCGCATGGCAGAGACACCCATTGATATCCTGATCAATAACGCAGGTATTAAGGGTGACGATAGTAAAAATATGGCCTCGTTGGATGTCGAAAACATGGAATGGGTTCTGAATGTGAATACCCTCGGTCCTGTCAGGGTGATGAAGGCTTTGTTTGCCAATGTACAGTCAAGTGAGCGCAAAATGTTTGTCAATATCAGCAGCAAAATGGGCAGCATTGAGCGCAATACCTGGGGTTGTTGTGCGGGCTACCGTGCCAGCAAAACAGCACTTAATAGCATCAACAAAACCTTCGCCGTGGATTTTGGTAAGCAAGGGGCGACGTTTGTGGTGATGCACCCAGGTTATGTACAAACCGATATGAACGAGGGCCAGGGAAACATTACACCCGATGAAAGTGGTGTTGGCCTGATGAAAGTGATCACAGGACTGGATGCTTCAGACAATGGCAAATTCTACGATTGGCAGGGCAATGAACTGCCCTGGTAGGTAAATCGGATAATTGGGGTCAGAGCCCATTTAACAAAAAAGGCACTGACCCCCCCCATTGTTTGCTCAAAAAGGCTTCACGACCACCATCACCAGGATCACGATGGTCAATACAAGTGGAATCTCGTTGGCCCAGCGATAATAGACACCACCGTGATTTAGGTGCCCTGCCTGCATCTCCTTCATCCTGGCGCGCGCCCAAAAGTGATAGACCACCAACAGTGCCACGAACAACAGCTTCACATGCAGCCAGCCGCCGGCAAAGCCATACACCAGCCAAAGGGCCACTCCGCTGACCAGTGCGAGTACCATCATGACCGTCATGAAGCCATAGAGTTTTCGCGCCATGATGGCCAGCCGGTCAACCTGTTCGCCGGCCGCTTGTCCCTCGACAAAATGAACGAAGATCCTGGGCAGGTAAAATATTCCCGCCATCCAGGACATGAAAAATAGTATGTGAAAGGTCTTTACCCAAAGCATTTGATTTTCACTCTCAATGACTGGCTGCTGAAGAAGGCATCATACTCTGCCATCGCATTTCGAATCAGGCTTCTGTATCAGAGCCATTACAAAAAACAAGTTGACCGGAGCGGGTCAGTTAAGTTTTCATTTATTAATACTGTTATTATACATTATTTATTTTATCATTTATTATAAGACATATATTTGTTGACATAATTATACGAATTATATATTTTACTCATGGAAACAGGGAAATTTCAGACATAAATATGAAATGAAAATTACATCATTTTGGATTCACCTCCCCGTTTTCCACAATCTGAAGGGTTAGAACCAAGGATAACTTCCCCGTCACGGTCACCTCGAAAGAAGGCACCTGTCGCAGCTTACCCGGCCCCAGTTATTTTAAATCAGGAGACAAAAGTGAAAAGCCGAGTCAACAACTCCCCCATTTTATTAACATTAATGCTGTTTATGAGCATGCTTTTGCTTGCAGTCGCAAGCGTCAATGCCGATACCTCAGGCCTCAATGCTGCCGCTGCCGAGGAACTAAGAGATGCCGGTGTCGACAAGTACCTCGGAACGTCAATATCCACCACGAATGAACATGGTGTTTGGACCGAACATGCGTTCGACCCCCTGTACACTCCGGATGCAACCTACCCCAACGGTGTTCGCCCGGACGGCCCGGCCTGCATCGCGGGAACAGAATACTCCGTTTTTTCCAGGCAGGGGGACCCCAAAAAATTGTTGATCTTCCTGCAGGGCGGCGGCGCTTGCTGGCAAGGTTTCTACAACTGCAACATCCTGGCAGATGATCAGGCACCACCGGAGCAAGGACCTTTCCCCGGCGTCTTTGATCCTAACTCGCCCGACAACCCCTTTGCCGACCACTCGGTCGTTTACATGCCTTACTGCGATGGTTCCACCTTTGGCGGTGACAATGACGTAAACGACGAGAATTTTCCCTTTGGGCCAACACGTCACCACCGCGGGTTGCGCAACGCCAGCGCTGGTATGGATGTTGCTGGGGAAATGTTCCCGGATGCCAAGCAGATCACGGTGATGGGGCATAGCGCCGGAGGCGTTGGTGCTGCGGCTTTCGCACCATTCCTGGCCCGTTTTGTCTTCGGTAACGAAAACACAAAACTCACGGTCTACAACGACGCCGGACCGATCGCGGTAAACCTGGGTACTTCACCCGCTGCCGGCGGCCCTGATATCCCCTGGTTATCTGTATTCGCCCGGCAAAATGACTGGCAGTTCCAGCAGTTCTATCCGCAAAGCTGTATCGATGATGGCCTCTGCAACGCATTTGGTCAGCAAACGGGGATCATCCACTGGCGGCTGGAAAATGACAGGAGCATCCGCGAAGGTTTCTACGAAACGGATTCCGACCGCACCAACCGCTTCTTCGCCCAGGGCGACGGCAGCTTAATGGATCCGGAAGTTTACCGTGATCTGATCCTTACCGAACACGGCGCGCTAAACGAAGCCTACCCGAAACGTTACAAGCGCTTCATCGTCAGCGCAGACGACACCCATGGCGCCGTCCAGGTGACCGCCGGTACGCCCAACTTTCCATACCAGCAGCCCTTTTCGTTCTACACCCGTGAAGCGAATGGAACAATGCTCACGGACTGGGCCACCGAGTTCATCCGCATTGGCAGTCGCCAATCACAATTCGGCTGGAAAGATATCGTTGAGGATTACGTCCCGGTTGCTATTCCCTGAAGCCGAAAAAAGAGACCCAAAAGGGGGAAAAAGAGGGAAAGGGGCCGGATACGTTTATTTAAATGTATCCGGCCCCATTACTGGGCCCGGCCCCATTACTCGGGCCCCATTACTCGTTGTTACTTATCGAAAAAATCGCCAAAAAAGTTGTCTAGCCCAAGCTCTTTAGAAACACTGCCGTCCAGCAGCTTAAACAAAAAAGATCGACGTCTAAACTGATCTTCTTTAAACGCAGCGAACGTTAGTTCTTCCGGTGTGAGAAGCCTGCTTTCTGACTGCTTTGCCTGTTCGGCCCCAGTCACAATCTCAGGCGCAACTTTAGGCAAATCTGAATACTCTTTGTCATCAAACCAAAGAATCTGACAAGTGCGGCACACATCAATCATTATTACACCACCCTGTCCATCTGCCTCGACCACGTTTAATGGATTCTTGCAGCCAGGGCACGATCGTCCCGTTTCAGCCTCACCTGATGAGAGTTTTTGCCAGATTTTTTTAAACGTTTCTGTATTCAGTCCCTTGCGAACGATGGGTAAAGAAATCGCGAATCCCCCACAAGACGCACATTTCCAAAGACGAATGCCCTCCAGCTTTTGCGCCTGGAGTAAGACATTGCAGGTGGGGCACGAAAAATCCATGGTCTCAGTTTAGATCATAAACAGGATGTACAGCAGTCAAAATGCTCCCGAGGCCCGGGTAAAGCCCTACAAAAAAGGGCTTTTTACGTCGTTTCAGAACACCTGCACAACAATCATTCCCATACCTATCAGCCCCCCAAAATATGCCAGGGTTCTCAGTACTTTTACACCACCGATATAAAATAATGCATAAGCCAGGCGGCTAATTAAAAAGAGCTGGGCGCCCAGGGCACTTAAATCACCCATGCGACCCGAGCTATAGGCGATCAAGACCAAGCAGGCAAACGGCAGTAAACTTTCAGCCATATTCGCATGTGCACGCTGGGCCCGGCCACCCCACCCCGGCACAACGGGAATAACATCGCGATTTCCCAAACCCCAGGCCACGCCGTTTTGAACGTCAGCTGCCACTGCAGCCACCGCAATTTGTGCTACATATAGAATTGACGCCCACAGCAACATCGTGAGTTCCATCGATAATTCAGTCATGCGCTTAACCTCCACTAAAAATGGGAACTATACATTTTATCAAATAAAGTATCCGGCCCCTTTTTTTTCGCGACTGAACGGCATCATGCGTGACCAGTAGCACTGTGATTGCTGCACATAACCCTTGTATCATGCCCTCACTTCCGCAGTCGCGCTGTTGGTGAACCCTGTGGCGCTGCTTACAATTTGGACTTGCTTCTAGCTTGAATTGTCTACTTATCAAGGAAACGGACATGAAAAAGATTTTCGCCATAAATCTCGTAGTTATTCTGCTGCTTTCACTAAGCGCTTGTGATTCCAGTACCCAAACCTCAACCAACGCACAACAGAGTGCACCATCATCAAGCGACGTAACGGAGGCTCCTGTGGCTGAACAGTTGGCAGAGCAACCGCCTATCATCGAACGCAGTGTTCTGTTCGGCAATCCCCTGCGTTTTCAGGGTCGACTCAGCCCCGACGGCATGAAAATGAGCTTTCGTGCTCCTTTGAATGGCGTTATGAACCTCTGGGTTGGCGAGCGGGGTGATTTTTCCAGTGTGAAAGCCATCACCCAGGACACCGGCCGGGGTATTCCGTCGCATTTCTGGGCACTGGATAGCCAACACGTGCTGTACACGCAGGATCAGGATGGTGATGAGAACTGGCATTTATACAGTGTAGATCTGGCCAGTGGAGAAACCATTGACCTGTCGCCATACGAAGGCATCCAGGCGCAAATGCTTGCACAAAGCGAAACGGTACCGGGCGTCGTCATCGTCGGTATGAATGACCGCGATCCCAAATGGCACGATGTCTACAGTGTTGATTTATCAACCGGCGAGCGTACATTGCTGAGCGAGAACAATGGCCTTGCCTCAATCCTGGTCGACAACGATTTCAAAGTCCGCCTGGCCACCCAGTCAACCCCAAGTGGTGGTCTGCAGGTGCTTTCCAGAAGTGATGAAGAATGGCAGCCGCTTTTCGAAATCGCTTTTGAAGATGTGCTGACCACGGCCATCCTGGGTTTTGACGAGGACAACAAGGGCATCTATCTGCTGGATAGCCGCAACCGCAACACGGCAGCTTTGGTGCATATGAACCTGGCTGACCAGGCACTGACCACTATCGCCGAATCAGATCGCACAGACATCAGCAGCGTCCTGATCGACCCGCGGTCACACAAGCCGTTTGCCTATGCACTGGACCTCATCAAACCGGAATATCACGCCATCAGCCTCGAATACAAGGATGTGATAGCCAGGTTCAACAGCCAGCTTTCGGGTGGTTCCCAGGTACTGGCGCAATCGTTGAGCAACCAGTTCTGGACGGTTTACACCGATGAAAGCGATAGCTCACCGATCTATAAAGTGTTTGATGCGAGCAGCGGTGAATTCAGCGATCTTTTTGTCACCAACCCGGCTCTGAACGAACAGCTTCTGGCCAAAATGCATGGTGTGATCATACCGTCGCGCGACGGTATGGAGCTGGTTTCCTACCTCACGCTGCCGCTGGAATCCGATGCAGACCACGATGGAATACCGGGCAGCCCGGTTCCGATGGTCATGCTGGTTCACGGCGGTCCCTGGGGCCGGGATGTTTTCGGCTATTCACCGGTCGTGCAATGGCTGGCCAACAGGGGCTACGCTGTTTTGCAGGTCAATTTCCGTTCCTCCACCGGGTTTGGCAAGGATTTCCTGAACGCCGGTAACAAGCAGTGGTCGGGCGCCATGCACAATGACTTACTCGATGCCAAGAAATGGGCTGTTGAAAAGGGCATCACCTCTGCGGACAAGGTGGCCATCATGGGTGGAAGCTATGGCGGTTACGCGACCCTGGTGGGTTTGACGGTAACACCCGATGAATTCAGTTGCGGCGTGGATATCGTAGGGCCTTCCAACCTGGTCACCTTGCTCGAGTCAATTCCTCCCTACTGGGAATCCTTTAGGAAAGTATTCGCGCAGGCCATTGGTGATCCTGAAACGGAAGAAGGGCTGTCGTTGCTGAAAGCAACCTCCCCGCTCACCCATGCCGACAAGATCACCAAACCTCTCCTGATCGCCCAGGGGGCCAACGATCCCCGGGTCAAACAGGCAGAGTCTGATCAAATTGTCGCCGCGATGGCAGAGAAAGGTATCCCGGTAACCTATGTTCTGTACCCGGACGAAGGCCATGGTTTTCAAAAACCGGAAAACAACCTGTCTTTCTACGCGGTAGCAGAAGCATTCCTGGCCGAATGCCAGGGAGGCCGTTACCAGGAATTGGGCAGTGCCTTTGAAAATTCCAGTATTCAGATTCCGCATGGAGCAGAATTTATTCCGGGTATTGACGGCAAACTGTAAAAAAAAAAGAAAAACAAAAGGGCCGGATACATTTTTCCAAACATGTATCCGGCCCCTTTTTGATTTAATGGGCTCTGACCCACTACTGTCCATTTTTCTTCCGGCTTGATCAATATCATTTCTTTCTTTCTGTAAAAGGCTCACGATACATTGGACAAATCGGGAAATTCAGAGGACTTTAACGTGACACAACAGACAACCAAATCAGCAGACAATTTAATTGAAATTGCGCAAACCGAAAAAAACGAAGCAGACGTCACTGCATCTGAACCCGAACCCCGGCAAACTGCTGAGGATATCTTGAGCCAAAGCGCCGAATTAAAAGATAAGATTGAGCAGTATGGCAGCAAACAAATTCTGAAAACCATCCAATCGGTAGAGCTTGAAAAGAGCCTGAAGCCATACCAGGCAGAGCTGATCCTGATGCAGAATTATTTAGAGCAATCCAAGCGCCGCATGATCATCCTGTTTGAAGGACGTGATGCATCCGGCAAGGGTGGAACCATTCGCCGGGTCGAGCGCTACATGAACGAGAAACACTACCGCATCGTCGCACTTGGCAAACCAACCGAAGCCTCGCGCACGCAATGGTTTTTCCAGCGCTATGTTGAGCACTTTCCACGCGGTGGTGAAGTCGTCTTGTTCGATCGCAGCTGGTATAACCGGGCAATGGTGGAACAGGTGTTTGGTTTTTGCACCCCGGAAGAATACAAGGTCTTTATGAAAGGTGTGGTTGGCTTTGAGAAAGACCTGGTTCGCAATGGAACCATCCTTGTGAAGCTGTACTTCAGTGTGACCAAGGACGAACAGGCACGTCGATTTGACCGCCGCAAAAATGATCCGTTACGCCAGTGGAAATTGAGTGAAGTGGATTTACAGGCGCAGGAACGTTGGGATGATTTCACCAACCAGAAGTACGAAATGCTCAAACGCACCCACTCAAACCATGCGCCATGGACGGTTATCCGTTCCAATAACAAGCACGAGGCGCGACTGAACGCATTGCGCACGATACTGAATTCAGTGCCCTATGAACGCGGTAACATGGACATCGATTTCGTACCGAACCCGGAAATCGTTATTTCAGGATCACGTGAAGTCGAGCAAATGGAAGCTGAACGAATCCGTCGCGGTAAATTTACCACTTAGGCACCGGGGTCAAACAGGGTTTTGGATGAAAATGCGATTCCTGCCAGCCATATTGGTAGCAGCAGTTTGCACTTTGTGGGCAGTCGCAAGTACCGCGCAGGAAATTTCACCACGTCTTTTCTGGCCCACACCCAAAGGCACCCAGGTTTTTGTCAGCGGGTATTCTTATGCTTCCGGAGATGTTCTTTTTGCCAGCTCTATTCCGATAGAAGATGCGGATTCGAGGGTTAACACTGGCATTCTCGCCTATACACAAACCATTGGCCTGTGGGGGCGCACCTCAAACCTTCTCGTTGAGATGCCATATTCGTGGGGAAAAACAAAGGGCTTACTGAACGGAGAGCCTGCAAAAAGAGATTTTAGTGGTACCGGTGATCTTGGCATAACCCTGAACGTCAATCTTCGGGGGGCGCCAAGTATGACGAGAGAAGATTTCCTCGCCTTCAGGGCCAACCCGCGTCCACTCATTGGTGCAAGCCTGAAGGTCATTGCACCGACGGGCAAATATTACGATGAAAGGGTAATCAATACCGGGTCAAACCGCTGGGCTGCAAGGGCTAAATTGGGAGCCATTTTTCTCCTCAAACCAAAGGTGGTATTAGAACTTTCAGCAAGTGCCTGGTTTTTTGGCGACAACAATAAGTATGTCATCGGCAAAAAAGAACAGGACCCAATTTTCGCTATCGAAACTAACCTCATCAAACGTATCCGGCCTGGTTTATGGGCCTCCCTGGATCTTACCTATTACACAGGGGGGCTACAGACCGTAGACGGCAATCCACTACGCGATAAACAAAGCAACTTAAAAGTGGGCGGTACGCTTGTCGTGCCATTTTGGCGCCGCCATGCCATCAAGCTCGGCTACGCAAATGGTGTTGTCACCCGGTATGGTAACGCCTTCGACCAATTCCTTGTGAGCTACCAGGTTGCACTGAAGTAAAAAAGGGGCCAGGTTCATTTTTTCCCGGCCCCTTTATGTGAAAATTGCAGGATGATGTCCGGCTACAACGCCAGTTCCAGAACCATTTCAATCAACTCGTCCCTGGATATCACATTGTCGTGATTCGCATCGAACTGCTTGAATATATCGCTGCTAAAATTTAAACCCTCTTGATTCAACAAACTCTTGGCAAGGGAAATAAACTCGCCTCTCGAAATGACGCCATCTTTATTAACGTCAAAGACATCAAATAACTCGCCGACCATCTGTTCAGTATTCATACTGCAGAGTGTATCGCAAAAACAGAATTTTTCCAGTTTGTGAAAATGTATCCTGTCCCTTCTCCGCTTACTTGATCGCATCCAGGTAAAACCAGGCATCACCATCAAAGAGAAAGCGGCTTTTCTCTCTTAACTTATGGGCTTTACCGTTTACCCGATAGGTCGCGACAAACTCAACCTGATCGTCCCGGGATACATCGTCTACTATTTTCAGCCTTATCCATTGGACCGCCGGATCCGCCTTGACCGAAGCGGGTCTTGTCGATACATGCCAACTTTCCAACAGGTATTGTTCCTCATCCAGGCAATAAGCCACATAGCGCGAACGCATCAATGCCTCGGCGCTTGGGGCATTCGCTTGCCTTTTGATTAGTGGCAGACAGCAATTCTTCAGTGCTGCGCCTGATCCACATGGACAGAGTTCCTGCAGATTATTCACTGTTGTAGATTTACAAACTCCAATGCGTTATCCAGCTTCAGGTGCTGATGAAAAGATTCGAAGTCTTTGTCAGAGTGAAGCAGGGGAAGGTTCTTGCTGATACAGAAAGTTGCGATGACTACGTCAATGGTTTTTCGAACCGTAATGCCTTTCTTGCGCAGCAATCGAAAATTGTCAGCACTTTTTGTCGCCATTTCCTGACCTCCAATCGTAAAAACGGTTAAAGCTGTCAACAAATCCTTCGCGATTTTATAGTCCTGATCACTCCTGAACCCTTGTAAAACCTCAAGCAGAACAACATCCCCAAGCCCGACAGGCTCTTTTCCTAATACGCTATCAAGACAGTCGGTTTCGGCTGACCGTGTACCATTGAAGTAATCAACCCAGACACTGGAATCAACAAAGATCAATTGCCGGACCGCATCTCTTCGAGGTCACCCTGCCAGGACAAGCTACCTCTGAACTGCCGGATTCTCTCCTGTTGCTTTAATCTGATCAGGGTTTTGAGGCCAAGCTCTACGGCCTCACGCTTTGTTCTCAGCCCCGTCATCTTTAACGCATTGGCCATCAGGTCGTCGTCAATGACTATGTTGGTTCTCATACCAGATCCTATGTGTATATTAATGAGTATTTGTACACATTTAAGCGGAATCGAATAAAAAACTCAAGAGCATTGCTCTTCTTTTGCTGTCGATGACAGTCATTAATTGTTGTAGGCAATTACCCAATCACCCACATTTCCTCTATTTAAACCCGTCCAAACGCAGTTGCCGATAGATATTCCCGGTTGTTTGCTTGGGTATGCCGGCATCTTTGGCGTATTCATGCCAATTGGAAACGACATCCTGGATTTCACCAATAATCAGTTTCTCCTGCCCGCGTTTCATTAACGCCACATTGGCACAACGTTTAAAGTCGTCCAGCGTAAAATCCCCGCGTTTGCCGTTTATGGTCATCTGATGTGTGGAAGTCCACGCTCCGGATGGATTAAAGCTGTAAGTCATATCGAATGCAGGTGACAAGGCCCACCTGCCCTTTTTATCCATTAAGAAAGCGATATTCTTCACGTGATCATCCTGATTTCTAATCACAATATTGAATACCATGCGGCGAAACTGTTGCTCAATCGCACTCATGGGTAAGCCCAGTTGCCGGATGGTCATCAGGGCCTGTTCATAGCTGTAGGCACCCGCCAGGTTGAAATCAAAGTGTGCCAGTGCACCCAATGACTGCATGTGAAGTTTTTGTCCTTCACTGGTCCGGTCAAATCTCCTGGTCATGAAATGCCGGCGATCGTTTTCTTCGAACAAACGGCATTCAGCCATCTCGATACCGCAATCCCTGGCCATCAAATAGCAGGCATACTCAATAGAACCATAGCCCTTGGGATCTTCAAGCTCCTTGTCACGGTTACCCTCAACGCCATCGAACTTAAGCAACCAGTAGTCAAAACCATCCCCGGCATTCACCTGGCCCGAGCGGACTTCATTGGTGTTCGGACTCCAGGCGATTAGCGCCTTGGCGCGGGCCCCGCCGGCGGAGGTGCCAATACGCAAGATATCAGCCAATGCCCGTTTCTTGCCCTTTTCTGAAAATGAAACATTGAGATGGTTGCGCTGGCTGAGAATTTCAGAGGCAAGCTCTACCAGCTTGTCGATCTGAATATTATTTGCCTTGCGCGCCCTTGGCCCTATTGCGGGGGAAAACTCCAAAGCACCCATACCACGCTGACCGGTGTAACACAGCCGCTCAATGGCATTGAAAGAATCTGGTGAACGCCCTTGTGTCGCGAGCCAGGTGTCGATCAACGCATTACCAAACCGGTCGGGTAAGGAATCTGCCAGCAGGCCAGGCAAACCATGAAATGATTTGCGGGACAGTTCAGGGAATGAATAGACACGGGTTGACAGCGGCATGCTCAGCGGCGAGATCTCAATACCACTGCCGGTAAACGCAGGGTCATACTCAAAAGACGCTATATCATCACCCTCACCCAGAACAACAGCCCCTATTTTTCGTCCCCAAAGACTGACCCAGGCTTCAGAGGTCACCCGTCATCACCCCATGTCCATGATTCTTCTTTTTTTGACCCCCGGCCACGTGAAGACGCGCGTTTGCGTACCTTTCCTTTTCTTGTCATCACCTCGATTGGGGTCGGTTTTGATTCCGGCAGTATTTGATCCAGTTTTGGCAAAAGATCCAGCACCCGGAATAGCCGGATGATCGTGGTCAGTTGCGCTGTTGCCCCCGCTTCCACACGCTCCAGTGTTCGCTTGCCTACGCCCGCTTCTTTAGCCAGGGCTGCTTGAGTCAGGTTAAATTCCAGCCTGCGCCTGACCAGGCGTTCACCTATTTCTACCAGAATGGCCTCATCTGTAAGCGCGTCTATTATCTTCATATTCGTCTTTTATTACGATTTAAACATAAATAATATCATATATCGTTACATATTACGATTTAATATAATATAACTCATATAAACTTATATCGCCATTAGATACGATATAGCATCATTTTATCAACAATATCGTAATTTGTTACGAATTAATCAGATTTCTTCGAATCGAAAAGGGAACCTTTTTTTGGAGATACCCCTTGATCATGGCGTCAATACCCAACTTTTTAGACCGCCTGGACTACACTTAGGACAACTGAACTTCGCATTAAGACCCCTGGATATCCAAATCCATGACTGCATACTGAACAAGGGAGATCAAATTGAATAAAGATAATTCAGGTTTTTCAACAACCGGAACCCTGCTGCTCACGCTTCTGCTTTTGCTTTCTACCGGCATTTCAAAGGCGGGGGATGATGAATGTGAGACGGCCGGGGAGTTCGGTTTTGTTTGTGGTCCAATGGGTGCCGAGGACCTGGTGCTTGTTCCTGGCACAAAATGGATCATAGCAAGCGGATTTACGCCGGGTTCCCCGATCAGCCTGATCGATTCGCAACACAAAAGCTGGGCAGAACTCTATCCTGGCACCAGGCCAAGCGCTGAACAAAACATGGAAACCTACGGGGCTTGTCCCGGCTCACCGGATCCCAATAATTTTGTTAGCCACGGTTTGCATATCCGCCCCGGTCAAAACAGCCACTCGACGCTCTATGTCGTAAGCCACGGTGGACGCGAAGCCATTGAAGTATTTGATGTAGATGCCAGCGGCGAGAAACCGGTTTTGACCTGGACAGGTTGCGTGATGACCCCCGAAGCGATGGCAGCCAATAGCGTTTCATCTTTCAGCGACGGATCTTTGCTTGCAACGATTCCACTGCAAACCGGTAGAACGATCACTGAGGCCCTGGCCGGTGAATTAACCGGTGGCGTCTACCAGTGGTCACCTGGCGACAGCGGCTTTGAAATGATTCAGGGCACTGAACTTCCATATGCCAACGGCATCGAGGTATCCACTGATGAACAGGAATTTTATGTGGCAACTTCAGGGGGCTTTACTGTCATCGCTTTCTCGCGTGGTAACCCTGCCCGCCAATTGCGGGCCACGCAGTCTTTGGGGTTCGTACCGGATAATCTTCATATGGGCAATGATGGCCGTTTGATCACCGCCGGCCTGGTTATCGATGACCCCGTGTGCGGCAACCTGGCCGGCCCGGAAGAATTTAGCCTGGAGGCATTTGCGTCCTGTCCGCGCCCGTTCATTGTCAGGGCTATTGACCCGCAAACAATGGAAGGTGCGAATCTTGTAGAAAGCGCCGCCATCCAACAGTTTAGCAATATTACGATGGGCCTCCAGGTGGGTGATGATATTTGGATTGGAACATTTGCAGCCGATCGTATCGCCTATAGATCATTGAAACCATCCGATTAACATCGGCTTTCCTGGCGGGGCCGGATCTCCCGGAAAAAAAATGGACTGGATACATTCACTTTGTGGTTCACACGATCAGTCAATCATATAAGTGCATCCAGTCCCCTTTTTCCGTATACACTGACCCCTCAGACTTCCAAGTTGCGTTCTTCAATAGCAGCGACTATTGTAAAACTTATTAGGAAATCACTCCACGGACGGGTTCTTACATTTATCGGACAAAGGGCCGTTATGAAAATTTTTGCAATCTCCATTTTTTTTACCACACTCGTTTTCGCCCATTCAACAGTAAGCGCTGGAAATGGTCCCAAGGGTGGGCCATCATTTTCGGACTACCAATGGACGGAAATCGTGGAAACGGATTTTTTCGATCCCAATCGATGGGAGCCACGTGCAGGCCTGCAAGCAGTTGAACTGCACAATCATCTTTTCGTCATTGCCGGGCGCACACCCCTGGCACCGCCACCACCTTTCAACCCATTTGCCAGCACCATCCATGGAGATGTCTGGGTGAGTCCGGACCTCGGGGAAACCTGGGTTGAATTGCTGGAAGATGCCGAAAGCGCAGGTCTCTGGAAAAACCGGGCCTATTTCGAAGCCGTCACAAAAGGCAGTTACATATACATCCTGGGTGGCCAGAATTTTACGACCATTATTCCCGGAACGCCGCCCGATTTTCTGCCTGTCATTATCCCTTCAGAATTTTTCAAAGATGTCTGGCGCAGTGCCGATGGTGTTAACTGGGAATTGATGACGGATGATGCCGAGTGGGCGACTGTTCCTGAAAATGGTTCAGTAAGTGCGGGTCGCGCTGGTCTCAGCGCCGTAAATTTCAAGGGCAGGCTCTGGGTGATGGGTGGTTCGCAAGGCGATGACAATTCGATAGGCGGGGGTTTAAATGAACGCGTTCTTTTCAACGACGTCTGGTTTTCAGACGATGGGTCCCAATGGCACCTGGCCACTGATAATGCGCCCTGGGAAGCCCGCGCCGGTGGTGTAGCACTGGTCAAGAATGGTTGGCTTTACTACATGGGTGGTGAAAAGGGATTTGTTGCGGCAACCGATTATTTTAATGATGTCTGGCGTACGAAAGACGGCGCAAACTGGGAGGAAGTTACCGGTGAAAATGGAGCCGGCTGGTCACCCCGACCGGGGCATAAATGCTCCGTTCTTGCGAACCATTTTGTCTGTATGGGCGGGTTCGGGTCACCTGTTAATCCGTCGGATATCTGGGTCAGCAAGGATGGTGCTGACTGGACGCAGGTCAGCTCCACACCCTGGAATAACGACCCGGACTGGGACGCCATCACGGACCCGTTCTGCAGCAACACGCCACCGGAATTAGTTTGCGACAATATCCGCTACGATTTTGACATGTTGACCGTTAAAGGTGGTAAGGGCGGGATGAAACCATCGATATTCACATTTGGTGGCGATCGTGAGGTGTTTTATCCGATCCCCTTTAATTACTTCCGGGTTGAGAATGACGTTTGGCGCTATAGCCCACAGGAGTAAATAAGCGGTCAGGGTCGATCCTGAGTGCCAGCGAAGGGGTCGCTGGCCGCTCCAGCCTGGCGGTAAAGGGAAAAAGGAAGCCTGCTTGATGGCAGGCAGCAGTTCCTCAGTGCCACTCCCAAAAACCAAGACAGCCATATTTAATCTTTTTTTGTCTTTTTCATTCCAGCCGTCGAATAATCAGGTGCTGGTGAATGAAAGGGGTCAGCAGCAGGAAAGTAATCAACGTTACCCATAGCAACTGAACATCAAAAGAAACCCCTGTAGTACACTCGGTTCTTTTCAACAATTGGAATACAAGATCCATGAATAAGAAAATACCGCATTTGGTGTGCCTGCTTTTACTGTTATCTGGCGTGGTTGGCGCTGAGGAAACCAGCACCAAACCCGATGAGACACCGGTGAAAACGGTGGAGCCCATGCATTTTGAATCCACCGGCAGCGTCACCATCGGTGGCAAGAATATCGAATACACCGCCACCGCCGGCACCCTGGTGATGAAAAACGACAAGGACGAACCCATCGCCGAGTTCGGCTACACGGCCTACGTCTCAAAGGGTAAGGACAAGGCGAACCGGCCAATCCTGTTTGCCTATAACGGTGGACCGGGTTCAGCCTCGATGTGGCTGCATATGGGCATCCTCGGCCCGGTGCGCACGGTGGTGGAAGACCTGGATTTTACATCCACCGGGCCGTTTCGCAGGGTTAACAACGAATACAGCGTTCTCGACCGGGCCGACCTGGTCATGATCGACCCGGTGGGTACCGGTTTTTCCCGCCCGGCGGGTGAAACAAAGGGCGAAGTGTTCTGGGGTGTTGACCAGGATATCGCATCCGTATCGGAATTCATCGCCCGCTATATCACCGACAACGGTCGCTGGCAGTCGCCCAAGTACCTGCTGGGAGAAAGTTACGGCGGCATCCGCAGCGGCGGGGTTTCCTATTACCTGATGCAAAAGCATGCCATCACCCTCAACGGCGTGATCTTGGTATCGCCATACATGGATTTCTCCGCCGGTAGCGCAGGTATCAAAATCGACCTGCCCCAGGTCAATTATTTCAGCACGTTCGCCGCGACCGCGTGGTATCACGAGGCCCTGGAGGACCGCCCAGACGACCTTCAACAGTTTCTGCGCGAGGCCGAAACGTTTGCCGCCAACGAGTACGCACCGCTGCTCTACAAGGGCAACCGCGCTGGCAAAGAGGAGCGTGACCGTGTTCTTGCAGGGATGCAGCGGTTTACCGGTATCAGTGCAGACTACTGGGACAAGGCCAACCTGCGTATCAGCGAGGCCAACTTTGCCAAGGAGTTACTCCGCGACCGCGGTATTGTCGTGGGCCGTATCGATTCACGCTATACGGGCGATTCCATCAATCACATCGCGGAGAGTTTCACCTATGACCCGTTTTTCCCGGCAATCGGACCGGCCATTATCGCCACCTTCAATGATTATTATCGGGAACAATTGGGTGTCAAGACCGACCGCAAATACATCACCTCCGGTAAACTGTGGCGCAACTGGGATGATAGGCACAAGCAACCCGGCGCCACAAATTACGATAAAGTCCCGGTCGCAAATACTGCCGTGGATCTGAACTACGCCATGATCCAGAACCCCAAAATGCGGGTGCTGGTGCAGCAGGGTTACTTTGACCTTGCCTGCCCTTATGGTGCCACCCAGTACTTTCTGGACCACATGGATCTGCCCGCTGAACTGCGCGATAACATCACGGCGGAGTACTACCCGGCAGGTCACATGATGTATGTGCACCCCGATTCAATGAAAAAATTCAGCCGCGTCCTGGCTGAGTTTATCCGTTAGCTGGTCTTTCCGATAAATGCACCGGGGTGGTGGGTCTATTCCACCACCCTTTTCTTACCCGTCCCGAGTGTCCTGTGTTAAACCTTTATTGAGAAAGGGGTCATCCGGAAAACTCATCAACGACAATACCCCAGGCCTTTAGCCTCCCCAGGCTCACCAGTGAGTTGGTTTTACCAAGGACGAAGTCATGCAGGTGTTTTGCCACGGCAGGATAAAAATCTGAACCAAAACGCTGCTTTATTTCTGTCGAGAACCGGGAATTCAGGAATTTGAAGGGGCTCTCGATCAACTTCCCGGTGACCTCCTGATCATCCAAATGCAAATACACTGCGGTTGAATGGGCCATCGCGTGACTGGCTTTTTCGATCTCCTCTTCATAACCATGGGGGTCATGACACAAAACTACACTGACTCTCTCTTTACCCGGCGGCAACCAGACACGGTTGAAGACTCCATTAAACGGTACCCTGAACCGATGTTTTCCTGACTGCAAAGTGGGACTGACATCAATGAGCCCAAACTTAGAATGGATCAGCCAGTTGTGACCACTTTTGTAATAGTCTTCCTGGCCGATTCTAAATGCGGGATTACCGGAAAATGGTCCCTGCACAAACATGCACTTGCCACTGGCAATCTTTGGATAGTTGTCACCACTCTTTAACATCAAAGCCATTACCAGCGAGTGGTCGCGACAATTCCAGCCCGCATCAAACTCACCGTCACTGCCGGTGTAGCTATTGGAATAAAGCAGGTGATTGATTTCCTTCTTGAACGCGGCAGTACCCATGATGCGCGATTTATCAATTTGGTTGTTGACACCCATTTCGTGCTCTTTGTGCCTTTGCAGCCATCAGTGCAGGTCACTCACTGCCTGAATTTAAAAAAAACCGCCCCATTCGGTATATTTGATTGATTGTATCACCGTAGCCTTTACGGAGGGAAAGGGTTCGGAACCATTGGTCCGGGTTTTAGATAGAGAGATATGTTATTTACTATACAATATTTATACGTAAACGATATTTCTTACATTTTTATTGTTTTTATATCTATACTTATCTTATACTAAGTTCTGTATTTGTCCTCGACTGAAGTCAAATCTTATCCAGTCGGGTTGTAAGTTTTCGTGATCTTAAGTTAAAACAGGAGTCACTTATGAAGAGTCATAGCAAGGTTGCACGGCGCACTTTTCTGCGCAAAACATTAGCGGCAGGCGCAGTGCTTCCGCTGGCTGGTATTCCGATAATCCTGAGGGCTGACAATCACCATGTTGATGAAGCTGATCCGTCGGCTGCCGCACTTGGGTATCGCCATGATGCTGCCAGCGTGGACATTGCAAAGTATCCGGCGCGCGGGACACCCGAAGGGAAAAAGCAATTCTGTAACAACTGCAAACTCTACCAGGCCGGTGATGATGGCTGGGGCAATTGCGGCATCTTTCCTGGCAAACAGGTAAATGGCAAGGGCTGGTGCAGTGCCTGGATAGCCGCCTGAGAACCCATTGACAACCGAACCCTCCACTGCAGTCGTCGTGGGTGCAAGCCGCGGAATCGGGCTTGCGATTACTAAGGCGTTGCTAGGGAATACCCGGATAAAACGTGTTTACGCGAGTTACCGGCAACCGGTCAGTGCCACAGAACTGCTGGCGCTGACCGACGAGCGCCTGCATCCTTTTCAGCTTGATGTCACTGAAGCAACAGACATCCGGCAATTGGTCCAGTTGATTAAGCAAGATGAGGGCTGCCCGGATTTTGTCATCCATTGCGCCGGTATTCTGCACGAGAAGGGCATACAACCCGAAAAAGCCTTGAACCAATGTGATGCGGACTCACTCAAGCGGTTATTTGAGGTCAATAGCATCGGTCCATTGATGCTCGCCCGGGCGTTGATACCCCTGATGCCCCGCCGCCGAAACGCACATTTCACCGTGTTGTCGGCGATGGTCGGCAGTATTGCTGATAACCGGCTTGGTGGCTGGTACGCCTACCGTGCATCAAAAGCCGCTTTGAATCAGTTGATGCGCACGCTCTCCATTGAATGCCGGCGCACCCATCCGGGCTTATGCATCACTTCCATCCACCCCGGAACCACCGATACGGGACTGTCCCGACCATTCCAGGCCAATGTGAAAACCGGCAAACTCTACACACCGGAGCAAAGCGCCTGCCGGATTCTGCATGTTGTTGGGCAATCTACCGCAGAACAAAGCGGCCAGTTTGTGAACTGGGATGGTGAACCGATCATGCCATGAAGAACCCCTTTTTCCGGACCCTGCTTAATTCTATATCGAACGTATAATCCCACCTTCAACCCGTTGAGCGCTTCCATTTATCGCGCCGTTTAACGCCAAAAATACCACCGCATGCGCAACCTCCCTCACATCAACAAAACGTTGCAGCAATGAAGTTGGCTCGTGCTCAGCAAAATAATTGTCGATCAATTCTTGTGGCGGTTTGCCTTCCTCGGCAGCGAGACCATCAAAATACTTTTCAACGCCTTCGGTCCAGGTCGGACCCGGCAGCACCGAGTTGACCGTTACCCGGGTACCCTTGCTTAGTTCGGCCATGCCGCGGGAGAGAGAAACAAGGGAGGTTTTTGTCATCGAATAATGGATCATCTGTGGCAAGGGTTTAATGGCCGCCTCGCTCGATACATTAATGATCCGGCCATAATTATTTTCCAACATCAAAGGCATAATCGCCCTGCAAAGCCTCACCACACTCATTACATTGACCTGGAAGTATCTAAGCCATTCTTCATCATCGATATTGAAAAACTCTTCAACACCAAAAATTCCAGCATTGTTGACCAGAACCTCTACGCGGCCCAATGCAGCCAGCTGCTCAAGCACGCTGTCACAGCCATCAGAGGTGCCCAGGTCACCATCAACACATGCAAATGCACCAATCGATTCCTTCACACTTTCAAGCTCAGCACGATTGCGCCCGTGTATCACTACCCGTGCATTCTTATCAATGAACGCCTCGGCAATGGCCTTGCCTATACCTTTGGTCGAGCCTGTAACCAGGGTGAGTTTGTTGCTTAGATCGGACATATATTGTTCCTTGAAAATAACTGAAAAAAGGGGCCGGATACATGTACTCCGGCTAGAATACTACCTTACGCGCCCGCAGCTCAGCTAAATAGATTACCTGGCTTAGGGAAAAAGGAAAAACAGAACCATGAAAAAGTTAGCTTGGATCATCGGCGGGCTCATCGCAGTCACATTGCTTGCTGGTTTTATATACCGGGACCTGGTGATGCTCATGGTGTTTAAAACCTATGTCAAGCCGGCGACGACATTTGCCGAAACGGCGGTGCCGCCGGCACCGGATTATTCCAACCTGGAACACTGGGCCGCCCTGCCGGGCCGCGAGGATGCTGCCGACTTTACACCGGAAGGTATCAGCGACGGTCAGGCCGACGCCACTGTGGACGTATTCTTTGTACACCCGACCACCTTTTTGAGCAGCACTGGCTGGAATGCGCCGATGGGCGACCTGCCCTCCGGTAATTGGGTCGATAATGCGGTGATGCCCGGTCAGGCGAGTGTATTTAACGGTTCAGCACGGGTGTACGCCCCGCGTTACCGGCAGGCGCAGATCTATGCGTTTTTTGCCCTGGAAGACGGTGGCAATGATGCTTTGGAGCTTGCCTATACCGATATTGAAGCGGCATTCGAGCACTATTTGACCGAATTCAATGATAACCGTCCGTTTATCGTCGCCGGTCATAGCCAGGGTGCCCTGCATGTACGCTCGCTGTTGGAACGCAAGATCAGCGGCACGCAATTGCTTGATCGAATGGTAGCGGCTTATCCGGTCGGCTACCCGATGGGCATTAGCGATTTGACAGAGGCGATTCCCGACATACCCATGTGTGAATCTGCCCCCCAGACCGGCTGTCTTTTGACATGGAATACCACCGGTGATGGTTACCGCCCATTGCAACCAACCCAGGGCCAGGTTTGCGTTAGTCCGCTGACATGGACCGCAGACGGCGCCGCTGGCGCATTCGAGGATAATGAAGGCGCTCTTTCAATCGCTTTAAACACAACAATACCGGGCGCGGCGGATGGCCGCTGCGAGAACGGCATACTCTATGTCAGCGAGATACGCACGGACGCTTATGACGACTTGCCGAACATGGGCAAAGGCAATCATCACCTGCTCGACTATGGCTTGTACTGGTCGAACATACGCAGGAACGTGGCCGAACGTGTCGCGGAATTTGCCGTTGTGGCCGCACCGACGAACCCTGATGCAGAATAGATGCCCAACCTGGTTATCGCCAGGTGGAGCCGGGTTTTCTAACCCTTGGGAATACTGATCGCTGAGGCAACAATCGAATACTCAAACTTCTCAGGCGCCGCTGCCGCCTTTTCACCCAGGTCAGCACTATAGTGCTCCGCCTCTTCCTTGCTCACACTCTTGCGGGAAAAGGTACCCAAAAGCACAACATCCTTACCACCGGAATCCGTGGGAATGAAAAAACCGTAGTCCTTGAATGTCACCCGTGCGGTTGATGCGCCTTCATGGGCAACAAAGAAACAGCCTTTCTTTTGACAGACCTTGGCAATGCGTGTTTCAACCAGTACTTCCTGGTCCAGGTATTTGTCGTTGTCTTCCATCAGATCACCAAGACTCAACGGTGTTCCGCTTTCAGGCAGCGTGCTGCCAAAGACCTCGTGGGTTGCAGTCACCTCAACGGGTTCCGATAATCGTTTCACTTCGTTTTCGGCAGCAAAAAGTCCGGGTGCAATATTGATAATCATTAAGGCGAACAACGCTGGAAATAACCGTGGGTTGAAGTGCGATATTTTCATGCAAAAGGTCTCCTGTTTGATCGTGTATTGTAACAAAAAAGGGGAAAAATGAACCTGACCCATCTCACATTGATATAATTAACCGCTTATGAAATAGCTCACCCACAATTCCGGCCACATACTCCCATACTGCTTTATGAGCAGTATTTGCCCGTGGCCGTGAAATCCTGTTTATTTACTACTTGAGAAGCCCAAAACTTCAGAGGATTTAATTATGTATGAGTTACTTCAAGACATTGGCCATCGTCCGGAACCTTTTTCCCGATACACGGCGATGGAATTGTGGACCCGGCCACATCTTGCCCGGCAGATGTTGAGTTTCCACCTTAACCAGGAAACCGAACTTGCCTCGCGCCGGTTTGAAACCATTGACCAGATCGTCAACTGGATTGACTCCCAGCTGGGCCTTTCCGGCAAGCATCTTTGTGATCTGGGTTGCGGACCAGGGCTTTATGCCCAGCGTTTCGCAAGCAGGGGAGCGACCGTGACGGGTGTTGATTTTTCTGCGCACTCGCTGGAGTATGCCAGGCTCAAGGCCGTGGAGAACAAGCAATCCATCCTTTACCTGGAGGCCGATTATCTTTCAGATGAACTGCCTGGTGGCTTTGATATCGTGACCTTGATTTATACCGACTACAGCGTTCTTTCACCATCACAAAGAGTCCGTCTGTTGGGGCGTATAGGAAAAATACTCAATCCTGGCGGACACCTGGTCATGGATGTCGCGGGCATGGGCTCTCTTGCAGCTAAAGAGGAGTGCACGTTGATAGAGAACAGGCTCATGCATGGCTTCTGGGCAGAGGGTGATTATGTCGGTATTCAACGTAGTTTCGTTTACAGTGATGAATTCCTGTCGGTGGATCGCTACGTCATCGTTGAGCCAACCGAGACATGGCAGGTCTTCAACTGGTTTCAGTACTTTACGCCGGAGCGTTTGCAGGAGGAACTGAGCGCTGCCGGATTTTCGGTCGAGCACATGTCTGGCGACCTGAAAGGTGAACCATTGAAAACCAATGGAGATTACATCGGTGTGATTGCCAGTTTCGGAAAATGAGTTTTGAGACGCAGAGTGAAGTGCCGGTACGATACCAGGCACCTTACTCTGACCCTTGTTTTAAGTTTCCTCCGTTAATCGTCATCCGGAGAAAATCCGGCAGTCACCTGGCTCAGTCATTTCCTTTTAAGCTTCAGGGGGGAAGTGAATGATGGGGCCAGAACGGGCTGACCCCATCAATCCATTTAAGAGTTATCAACCATCTTGACGTCATCACCAATGATCTCACCGACCTTTGCGGTTTCGTGTATTGTAAGCTCAACTGCATGTTCGAAAATCAGGTCCCCGTGAACCAGGACGTCCTTGCCAATCTCCACACGTACCGGATTGCGGCGGTTGTTAGAGCCCCAGCCTTTGGACTTGCGAACCACGACGTTGCCGGAAACTTCGGACCTTTCGAGAATTCGAATTTGACCATTGACTGTTTCGACATCGCCTGCGACCCGGGTGTCTTTTAGCCGAATTCCGCCGTTGACGGTCTCGACGTTACCACCCACTTCACAACCCGCCTGAAGCTTAATCGAACCATTTACCGCTTCAACATTCATGTCAACTGTCACATCATTACCCAGTTCGACGGAGCCGTTGACCGATTCGACAGATTTAGCAAACGAATTGGCACCGATACGAATGGAGCCGTTGACGGAATCAACGTTGCCGGTTGTGGAGTTTTCGTCGACGCGAATACTCTTGTTGACTGAGCTGTAGCTGCCTTCGGCCACGGCCACTGCCGGTAAAACGATCAGAACCGTCAATGTCACTGCGGTGAGAAACTTGAAAGAAATCTTCATCGATCACTCCTATAGGTTTTTTGGTGCAAGGATTCGGTTACAACATTTGATGGCGGTGACCGGCAATCGGTTTAAACGGACAGAAAGGAAGGGGCCAAAAAACAGGGCTGGTGCGTAAAGAAAATAAAGGGGTCCCTTTATTTGCTGTCGACCCCGAATCCAGGCTTAAGGATTGACAGAAAGGCTCCTGCCGGTCAAAACTTCGACATGGCAAATCAAGGCATAGCACAACGCATATCACCCTTGTGGCTGGGGATTGGGATCAGCGGATCGCTTCTGATGATCATGTTCGTGATCGAAACCGTTACGGGAAGGTGGTCCGAACTACTGATCGGAGGTGAGTTCGACCCACTGGCCAGCGTTTCGGAGGGCATTTTACGCGATGTTCGCATCGCGATCGTTCATTGCCTGGTCGCCGGATACCTGCCAGCCGCGTTATTGGGCGTTTTGCGCAGCGGCCGTCGCACCGTGCGTGTGCTGCAGGGGACACTGGATTGCACACCCCGGGAATGCGAAGCCCTGGCAGCCTCCATCAGGCTCAGCACACGCGGACTTGTGATTACCGGCCTCGCCGGCTTAATACTGTCCCTGACAACTCCCTACATGGTGGCACCGGTGCCGGAAACTCCCTGGAACCCATTAACGTGGAGCCCGGAGGTTGCATGGCACCGCATTCTTGGCCCGGTAACAATGATGTGGGGGTTTTGGCTCGTATACGCCATTGTTACTGTTTCGGTTCGAATGTCGCGTATTGCAAAAAAAATGTGCAAAATCGACCTGCTGGACCTTTCTCCGCTGGCACCCTTCACGCAGCAGGGGCTTACCAATGCCCTCGTGATTATCGGCGCGCTTTCGGTCTGGAGCCTGATGATGATCGAGACGGGTTTCGGCCAGATGATGCTGATCCTCGGCGTGGGCACACTCATCGGCACCGTTCTCGCCCTGCTCTCTCCGGTTCATGGCGTGCATGTGAGAATCTGCCAGTCAAAAGAAAGGGAACTCGGCTGGGTCAATAGTGAAATATCGATACAGCAGGATGTGTTCCACGGCTCGGAAACCAGTCACCCCAGTGGCCGGATGGCAGATCTCATCGCATACCGGGGATTGGTCGAAAACGTCCCCGAGTGGCCGTTCACCATAAACACCTACAGCCGTATACTCCTGTACGTGCTTTTGCCGGCCGCAACCTGGGGAATCGGCCTTATCGCCGAGTTGCTGGTCGATCGGGCTTTCTAATAACCAATTTTACCCACGCGTATTTCCATGCGCTCGGATAAAGCAATTCGTAGGGTGGGTAACTTGTTACCCACGCGGTTGAATCCAAAATGTGCGCAATGACACCGCACCCTACGGGTACAGCTTAGGTTTTGTCCTGGCTGACAAAAATCAACTCATCTGTTTTATAACCAAGCGATCTGGCCGTGGAGACCAGTTCATCAACCACAGCTTGATCAAGTACCGGTGTTCTTGACAGTATCCAAAGGTAATCCTTATCCGGCCCAGTCACCAACGACCATTGATAGTCTTCCTGGTCAAGCGCAATGACATTATAAGATGCGTAAAACGGTCCAAAGAAAGACACTTTCAAGCGACCGACTGTTGAATCATCTACAAAGTACGCCTTGCCCTCCGCTTCTTTCCACTCATCTTTTTTAGTATTGAAGCCCCGGTTCAGAACCCGCACGCCGCCATCATCTTTTAAACGATACTCTGCCGTCACATTGGACAGATCCCGCTCAAACCTGTGATCCATGCGGGCAATTTCGTACCAGGTGCCGAGGTACTGATCCAGGCTGAACCCCTTGACGGGCTCCGTGCCTTCTGGAATACCCACGCAGCCAGCGAGCCCCAGCCAGAGTATTGAAATACAAAGCCATGAGCGCCTTGTTTGTAATTTGTTTGTCATCTAAAAATCCCTTGAATCATAGGCCCAATGCAAAAGCGCCTGTCGTTGTCTTGGCCGACACAGCAGGTCACCCTTAATACAGTTATTTCGAAGCTGGGAAATGTGCCTGGTCATTGCCTTCCAGCGTCGTATCTGCCGGTCATCATCCTCGTGGCGCCGGCCCATGAAGTATCTGCAATACCACTGGAACCAGCCACGCGGGTCATCCTCATGAATCCAGCCTTTTTCACGCCAGTAAGACAGGGGCTTAGAGGCTTTTATCTGAAAGAAATTTAAATTCGGGTCGTGTTTTTCAGGGCTCAACTTTGCATGCCGGAACCATTCATCAGGAAACTCAGCGCTGCAGTCGGTCATGTATTTACCACCAAAGACACCCATGGACAGCATCTGTGACGGTGTCAATTGTGGCTTGAAATCTTCAGCAAAATCCCGTCCCGGTTCGCAAACCAACTCGTAACGGTAGCCCTGTTGCATCAGATCATTAACCATTATGATTTTTGACATCTTTACCACCTGAAATTGAGTGTCTTTGCTATTTGCTTGATGCCCGTGTCAATATCCTGACCGATCAAATGCACACCTGACTTCTTCAGACTGTCAAAATGTCCCGCCGCGATACTTCCCCCGAAAAACACCGGTACTGAAAGCTCCCTGACCAACCGGGGTAACTGTTCCTCGATCACGCCCGGCTCCGGCTCTATAACACCTGATAGTACCAGGGCCGCACTCTTGGTTTTGCTCACCGCAGCGGCCAACTCATCCAACGGCATATTGGCACCCAGTAATATGGTTTCAAAACCGTGGTCACAGGCTTCCAGTGCAAATAACAGCAAGCCAATCTCATGCAGGTCCCCCGGCAGACAAGCCAGCATCAGCCTGGGACCCGTTTGGGTTTGGGAACGATGATGAAAGCGTGCACCCAGTTTATTACGCAGATAGAAGCCAAAAAAATGTTCCTCGGCAACACTGCCCTTATTGTTCGCCCAACGATCACCCAATTCCTTCAAAAGCGGCGCCAGCAGCTTTTCTGTTACCACCCGGACCGGGTAATGAGACAGCGCCTCACCATAGATACGCTCAAGTGCGGCTTCATCAAAACAAATAATGGCTGCAATCATGCCGTTGATATAACGTTGCCAGTAGTCCTGCTTATTTTCTGCCGGATCACCTTCAACCGTTGCACCCGACAAGGTTTCCTCGTTGATTTGACCGATTCGCATACCCCTGTCCAACAAACCGACTACCCGGTTGATCAGATCAATATGCTCCTGCGTATATAGCCTGTGACCGCTGGGTTTTCTAATCGGATCTATCAGGCCATAACGGGTTTCCCAGGCCCTCAACGTTATCGCATTAACACCCGTTAACTCGGAAACCGTTCTGATTGGAAACAAACCCGGTGCGTGATCCGCTGACATCTGCTCTGAATTTCTCATAATTTTTGCCGGTTCTTTAGTCTGAATTCATCTACACATATTAACACAAAAATTATACAAGCATCATACTTATATTAAAGTTATACAATATTAGCAGATAAAATGTTGATTAAAATTTAATATAAGTCATTGAAAATATGAATTAACCTGAGTTATTAGGCTTATACAGTCATACAGAGAAACCATACAAAACCTATATTTTTTATAAAATGCTATTGCATTTCTATACAAAACCTGTACAATTCATTTCCGTTGTTACTGAAAACGCCTTAGAGGCTACATTTTTGCTAACCCTGGCGACCCGGTCGCAACAGCAACCGGTCAGCACAGACGAAATTAACCAGCCCAACAATGAACCGTTGGAAGATTTTTAAACGAGGAGAAAGTCATGTTACGTAAAAGTTTTATAGGTTTTGGAATTGCTTCCCTTCTGAGCAGCCCGCTTGCACTTGCTGATGCACGTGTGTCGGTTGCCCACTTTGCACCCTTCGCTGAAGACATTATGGATACGTCCGTCAGTGTTGTCTTGAATGGCGAAGTTGCTTTAGAGAATGTTCTGTTCAAACAGTTCACACCTTACATTGATCTGCAAGCAGGCGAATATGTTGTAGACATCATCCCTACAGGCACTAGCACAGTGGCTATAACCAACACATTCACGCTTGAGGACGGGAAAGATTACACCGTGTACGCTTCAGGTAACGTCACCCTGCAGCCGCTCGAACTTGTCGCCTTGGTAGATGACAACACGGCGCCGGCAATGGGTAACGTGAAAGTCAGGGTGGTTCACGCGGCACCCTTCGGTCCTACTTCGGAGTCAACGGAAGTTTCCATTAGAACAGCAGGTGGCGACCTGGTTGGTGGTCTTCAGGGTGTTCCCTATGGTGTCTCAAGTGGTTACCTGGAATTACCTGAAGATACTTACGACCTGAAAGTGGCTTCCAACAACGGCCAGGTGAATTACATCGATCCACTGCCGGTGACACTCGCTTCTGGCACGATTGCAACATTATTTGCAGTGGGCGACATCATCACGCAGGATTTATCCATTATTGCAACTCCGATCGCAGAGTTACCGCTTCGTGACGCCGTAGGTGATTCTACTAACGGCGCTTACACGCTCGACGGTATGCCTGGCCAGGGTTTCTGGTTCACACCCATTCCTTCTCAGAACCGCGTAGTAGGCAGCTGGTATACCTACAACGCCGATGGTTCGGCAACCTGGTTCACTTTTGACAGCTGTAACGGACTCACTGAAACAGATTGCCCGACACCGGGTGGATTCGATGGAATGACCGCCATGACGACCCTCTACGCGAGCACAGGTGACAACGACATGGGCGACATGCAAATGACCGTACCGGTTGGCACGATTGATTTCAACGTTGTCGATTGCTTGATGATTGAAGCCACGGTCAGCGTCGGTGACAGCGTCACTGATTACGACGGAATCCGACTGACTCCATCTGCATCATGCCCGCCTCCACAGTGATCAGATAAATATTTTTAACATCAAGATTAATTGACCTAAATATTTAATTAAAACTAGGAGATCATCATGTTTTTAGACAAATTACCTCAGAAGGCTCAACGGTTCACCCGGTACCTGGTACTCACCGCAAGCGTCAGCCTGTTCGCCATCACGGCTTTTGCAGGCAGCTACGGTCACAAAGCCAGCAAGGATATTGTTGAAACCGCAAGCAGCAATGGCTCTTTCACCACTTTGGTAGCTGCATTGGAAGCTGCCGGCCTGGTTGAGACACTGCAGGGAGACGGACCTTTCACCGTTTTTGCCCCTACCGACGAGGCTTTTGCAAAACTGCCGGCCGGTACGGTTGAAAACCTGCTTCTGCCAGAGAACAAGGACCAGTTGACCGCCATCCTGACCTATCACGTTGTTGCAGGCAAAGTCACCTCTGCACAGGTTGTAACTCTTGAATCAGCGACTACGGTCAACGGTCAGGATGTTCAGATCCGCGTCGAGAAAGATATCGTCATGGTAGATGGTGCAACGGTTGCTGCAGCTGATGTTATGGCCAGCAATGGCGTTATTCATGTAATCGACGAGGTTATCTTACCTAACTGATTACCTGTCCCCAGAAGTTTCTCCACACCCAATCAAACAGTGGAAGGCTTCATTACCGCCGGTCGCAAGGCCGGCGGTTTTTTTATTCCGGGTCCAAAAAGGCGATTAACCGTCTATGTATGGATCAGAACTTGCTAAGGATCAAAATAACAATGGAAGCTACAGCAATTGTCCCCAACAGGATGGCCAGGGGAATCACATAGCTTTGGTACTTCCAGTTGATAACCTGGCAGTAAGGACAACGACTGCCCATAAACGTATGGGGATACGTCTTCTCACAGTTGCTGCACGGTCTTGTGACGGGTTTGAACATCCGGCTATTCTAACTTGCCTGCAATCGTTTGCAATAGACCCACATCAAAATCAGCCGGCTGATAAAAAGTGCTATTCCAGCCCCGAAACTATGGAGCCTGTGGTTCGCCTTCAAACCCGTCGTCAAACATTTCAGCAGGCTTCGAGTCGTTTTGCGATGCCGGGGAATGCCCGCAAAAGTTGTTCAGCCTGTTGTGACCTTTCCCCGGTGAGGTAGAGATAGGAAACGACATTTGCGTCAACAACGATCATGGGGGATCGCTGCCCGTAAGGTGCGTAACTCATTACGCACCAATTTGTCCCGACACAGGACAACGCGTGGGTTACAAGCAAGCCACCCTACGTAGCGGCTCTCCGTTTAAAGAGAGCCGCTATCGGTCAATGTGTTTCAGTTTTGCGGTACTGTGACCAGCGCACCGGAGCCATCGGCGGTGAAGGTAACCGAGAGTATCCGCTTGTGAATATTGCTCAGCCAGCACACGGGACCATCGCAGTCCGGAGAGCCGCTTTCTGACCAGCTACCCTGCAGATCGCCGCAATTGGCGCTATCTGTAACCGTGGCCGTCCAGCGGTTTTTGATCATTACACCAACGCCGCTGAGGGATGGCACACAGGTGGTGGTGGACACTGAAACCAACTGGTTGTCCGAATCGGTTGCGCCGAGATCATCTGTAACGGTCAATGTCACGCTGTAGGTGTTGCCAGAGTCATAACTATGACTCGGTATCGGCCCGCTTGCCACGTTACCATCGCCAAAATTCCAGTCATAAGCGGTTATTGATCCGTCGTCTGACGAAGCGCCGCCGTCAAAGTCACAGGTAAGATCGGTGCAATCGTAGCTGAAGGATGCAATTGGCGGATTATTGACCGGACCGGTAACCGAAACCGTCTGACTCACGGCGTCCGTGGCGCCATCGTTATCCGTTACCGTCAACGTGACATTGTAATCGCCGTCTCCAGCATAGACGTAGTCGGGGGTTGATCCGCTTCCCACGCCGCCATCACCGAAAATCCAGTCATAGCTGGTAATCGTCCCATCTGTGTCCGTTGATGCACCACCGTCAAAACTACAACTGAGATCGGTACAGTTGTAGGTAAACGATGCCGTTGGCGGTTCGTTCTCTACGGGACCGGTTACTGACACAGGTTGAGTATCGGAATCCGTAGCCCCATCATCATCCGTTACCAGCAGGGTAACATCGTAGGTGCCGGTCCCGGCAAAGGTGTGTGATGGACTCTGTTCCATTGACGTATCACCATCACCGAAACCCCAGTTCCACGCGACTACCGACCCATCCGGGTCGTTGCTCTGGTCGGTGAAGGTGCAGGTCAGTTCATCACAGGAATAGTTGAAGCTTGCTGTGGGCGCCGTATTGCCACCACTGTCAGCGACCACGAATTCACAGATAAAGGTATTCCACAGGAAACTGCCGGTATCGGTGAACACCTCGTTGGTATGCCAGAAGCTGTCATCGACGGGATCAACCGAGGTTGATGAATAATCGCCGGAGCGGGCTACATCTTCCTGTACACCCGTGCCCTGTGCGCAGATCAGCTCTTCAGAGTCCAAAATGCCACTACCGGAAGCCGATGCAGTCTGGCCCACGACCGCAGTTGATACGTAGGTGTTGGTGCTTGACAGCAGGTAGCCAATACCGATGTCGCCAGCCGCATTCATTGCCGCACTGGGCATAAAACGGTGTTCGCCGTCGGCCGGCCCAAAGGTGCCTTCCTGGTAGAGCTCCCAATTGGTGCCATCGGTTTCGCGTAATTCATACCAGCGGATGCCGGCGCGCCCACCTCCAACATCCACCGTGTGTGCCGTTACCATGCTGCGATGTGATGGGAAATAACGAATTTGCAAACGGTGCATCAGGCGATCGGAAAGTGATTCCAGCAAGGGGCCGTTTTCCGGTTGGGGGATACAGGCACCGCGGCTGGCGGTGCACAACTCAGAGTCGAACGGGGTAATGGGTATGGAGGCTATCCGGGACCTGGTCGCATTCTCGGTACTCCAGTCCACTTCGACCTTCCAGATATCGAAATGATCCACCGTTGACATGGCGGTTGCAAACAGGGCGGGTACCGGTCCGCCACCACCATCAAGGTCACCGGCTACAAACCCAAACTCTGCGGAGCCAATATTGAAGCCGATCAGGCTGGCGGGCTGGCCCGCGTACATGGCAGCCTTGTCCATGACACCGAGAAATGTCCCGCCCCAATTAAAATTACGCCCCCTGGGTGTAAATATATTGGCCGTCATTGTGATCGAGTCACTGACGATGCCGTGCTTGGGGTAATCATTCAAGCCGATACCGTCAAATGAAAATTCATAACGGTTCCAGCCTCCCGTCGGGTCACCATCAACCGAAACGGCCACGCACTGGGAGTAGGTACTCATGGAATCAGGAAAAGCGAACTGGCTAACCAGCCAGCGGTCATCAACATCATCGTACAGAACAATCGGATCACCCTGATTGTAAGCTTGGCAATTGCCTCCAATGCCGGTCCACAATACGTTACTTTCAAATGGTGCCACGATGACGTCACCATTCTTGGCAAAGATGGTGGTTAGGAGATTGATCATCTGCACATAGTGATCAGGACCGACCTGGCCGTCTGTGTCGGGTGGTGCAATCATAAATCCAACCACGGCCGCGTTATCCTCATTCGACGCACCGTAAAACCCACTGCCGACCATCGCGATTTGCTCGCCGACGCTGTCCTGCAAGATAGCATCTGATGATGCAGTGCCGCCGCCAAATACCGGCTTGCCATTGCCACGGTAGTTGGGTACTTCCCGCGCCGGCCTGGATACAACCGGTTTCCCCCGGGACTTGTCGGCCGTCGCTTTCAGTGACACAAGCGGCCGGTTGTTTGCCCTGGTCAGGAATTTCTCCCTGGCAACATCACTCTGCGCCTGGGCGAATACGGGTACAAAAATCAGAACACTCAAAAGACTGCAAAGGTTAAGAACCTTACGTTGTGAATAAGACACGGTATCTCCTCCCTGCGAACTGGTGAGCTCAGCTTAAAATACTGCACCTTAATGCAATATTAAATTTTGCTAACCTTTCAAAGCTGGATCGGGGTGATTGAGAATTACCTCTGGCCAAATTACCAGGGGTGATCTGGTAAACTACAGAGATGCGTCTCGGGTATCCTGCTTTTCTCTGTGCATTCCTTCTGTTGTTCTGTGCGTCCTGTGCAGTGGCCAGTGACGACAATGTTCCTGTCCCAAATAAGCTCGCCACATCAATCCAGCACGCCCTGGACACACCCGGCACCCCATATCACCTCCAGGTTAATTGCACCGACAACAAGGGAAACCGTTCGTTTGAACTATTCTCCGGGGGTGTGACCGTCTGGAACAGGCGTAGCCAGATCAACCTGCCTGAGTCAGCCCGAGCCAGCCTGTTGACAACGCTTATTGAGCGGGACTTCCCGGGATTTGATGAAATCTACGGTGGACAGGTGCGCCCTGAAAAATCTGCAGCGCCTGCGCGTATCTCATGCCGTGTCCGGCTCGGGATCGATAACCTGGAAAAAAGTTCTGTTCAAATGGTAGGAGGAGACCCATCGGCAAAACTTTCAGATCTGGCTGCTGAGTTGTTGGACCAGGTGGAAGAATATTCAGACATTGCCGTGACCCCAAACGATCTTGAGGATGCCTTGGTTAAACTTGCGAATAAGCAGCTGGCGCCACAAACTCTGCAGCTTCGTTTCGTAGAATTGCCAGACAGGGACAGCCACTCGAGCGGCTGCATACTGCGTCTGACAGGAGGCCAGTTGTCACAGCAGGCTTATTCACCGGGGCAGGAAGTTGGGGAATTGTCAAAGAAGCCGCTGAATGAAGCACAATTCACAAGACTGCTCGAGGCGATTCAGTCGGCTCAAATCACCCGTCTTAGCGGTAACATGTGGTCGGAGGATCGGATAGAGCTCGAGGTACAGGTGCTGGCACATAAAAAGGTCATACTTGCCAGGCGCTTCTCCCGACTGGATTCCACTGCACAGGATTCCGCGCAGCAGAGGTTCGATAAATTGATCCAGGTGCTGCGTGAAACGCGTGGGTAACAAGTTACCCAACCTACGGGTCGATGGAGTACCGTTTTCGTATATCCGGACCGAGGGCGTTCTTGAGTGGGTCCAGGTGTGATTCGTAGTGACGCCATTGATCCATACCCTGTGTGTAGATCGGTTTGCGAACCTGTTCCGAACTGGGTGTGCGCACGGCCCGTTCGGTTTCATAGAACCTGAGGCACTGCTCTTCAAAATCCAGCTCGCAGTAGTCGAGCAACGTACGGATCTGTGCCTCGGTGTCAGACACCATGTCTTCGTATTGCACACGGTGCACCCGGCCAGGTAATACGGCATCCCAATGATCCATCAGGCGGACGTAATCCCGATAGTACTTACCGATATCTTCAAGGCCATAGGTAAATGTCTGGCCATTGGCGAACAATTGTTTAAAACCCGAAAAACAACCACCCATCGGGTGGCGTCTGGCATCGATGATTTTGCTGTTGGGCAATATCAGGTGTATCAGGCCGATGTGGCGGAAGTTATTGGGCATCTTGTCAATGAAAAACGGCTCACCACTTCGCTGAATCCGGGTAGTTTCCAGGTAACTTTCACCCAGTTCACGGAATTGTTCAGCCGTCATTTCAGCAAGTATCTCCGGATACTTTCCTGATGGGTTTTGACGTGATCTGTCGCCAAGCTTTCTTGAGATAGCAATAACATCCTGCAGTTCCGTGGTGCCTTCAACCTGCGAGTGGCTTGCCAGTATCTGTTCCAGCAGGGTCGATCCGGCACGTGGCAGTCCCACGATGAATATCGGCTCAGCTGACTGGCATCCCCAGCCTTTGCGCTGCTCGAAAAATGCCGCATCAAAAGCCCTGACCTGGCGAACGGATTCCAGAACATTGATTTTGGGGTTGTGACGGTGGTCTACCCGGCGGATGGCATTACCGCGACGATAGAATTTAAAGGACTCGTCATAATCTGTACTGTCTTCAAGTGCCTTGCCGAGCGCAAAGGCCAGGTGCGCCTGGTCATCTGCATCACCTCCTTCAGCGGTGACCTGTTCACGCATGTTTTCAATGTCCTGATCACTGAATTTGAAGGTTTTCAGATTGGCCAGACTCCAGTAGGCCTCACCCACTTCCGGGCTTAGGCGGATACACTTGTGATAGGCGTCGATTGCCTCATCAAGCCTTCCCACTGTTTTCAGCGTGTGGCCGTAACTCATTTGGGCCCTGGCCTGGTTGGGATAGTTTTTTAATACTTTCTCGTAAAGTTCGATGGCCTCCTTGTGGTCACCTATGCGAACCAGGATAGAACCTTTGAGTGTCAGAAAATTTGGGTTATTCGGCTCTATCACCAGCAGTTTTTCGGCCTCGTTTAATGCAGCCTCCGGCTTTTGAAGTCTTATCAGAACGAGTGCATAGCTGTGCCTGGCAGCATGAAAGTCCGGCGCCAGTTCCAGGCAACGTTCCAGCA
>Ga0316192_10000161_pt1 | contig 46339 bp, 42 predicted proteins | sample MerIslwburrow_MG_FD_204931 | JGI IMG/M metagenome (GOLD analysis project Ga0316192, IMG submission 204931) | Coastal sediment microbial communities from Maine, United States - Merrow Island worm burrow | ecosystem: Environmental > Aquatic > Marine > Coastal > Sediment | place: USA: Maine...
AGGTTGTCCCGACGCCAGGTTCTTGGCTTTGCCAGTCTAGGCACTCTGGCTCTCGCGATGCCGGTTAGCCTGATCGCTCGCGTGGTTGCTGATAGTCAGCCGGACTTCGATTTTGGTTCTGGTTATTCAGTGCTGGAAGTTAACAAAGACGCTTCGGGTACCCAGGTTACGCTGGGGTTTGAGGTCAACAACAGGTCATTTACTACGGTACTCAAATCACCGGATGGGCGTGTTTGGCGCCCTGTTTGACGATCATGCATGAATTGAAGCCTGATCGAACTGAAATGAACAGAAGCACGACTGTATTGATACAGTCGGATTCTCAGCTGAGTCTGTGTTCGATGGTCGAAAACGACATGGAATTTTTAAGGCATTTATACCGTACGACCCGCGATGATATCGACCAGTTAAATTTACCCGATAAATTGAGGACCCAAATTTTAGACCAGCAATTCGAGGCTCAACACGCACACTATCTGAATGTTTTTCCGAACGCAAAACGTGACATCGTGTTATCCGGAGACACCCAGGTCGGTCGTTTGTATGTTCAATATGATTTTACCGGGATTCAGGTTATTGATATCACGATTTTACCGGCGTTCCGGAACAGTGGAATTGGCACAGCTATCATGCGACGCGTACTGGATCGGTCCAGGCTGGAAAAAGTGCCGGTTCGATTGCGGGTCATACCCGGCAGTCCTGCAGTGAGATGGTATACCCGAATGGGATTCAGAAAAATTGCCGATGAACAAAGCCATTGGCAAATGGAATGGGATTCATCAGAAGGTGAGGCCACTCAATGAAGGACAACAGACTGGTATCCGAATTATCGGTATTTGAAAAATTGTTAGGTGGCGAATTATCAGCGCAATCCGGCGGTGCCGACATGCGATTCAAATTGACCGAGGTATCCAAATTGCCACCAACGATCACCCAGACCGGTCGTTGTATTCGACAGGATGCATTTTCATTACTGGTTAAAGAGGTTACAAATTTTAAACCGGATCAAGGGACTTTTACCCTCGACACCGACCTTGGAGTGATCGACTTATTTCTGGTGCCTGTCGGGTTAGGTGAGTACGAGGCAATTTTCAACTAAACATTAGAATTTTACTAGGAGTAATTCATGTCCGAACCTTTTCTTGGTCAGATCACAGCTTTTGGGTTTAACTTCGCCCCGAGAAACTGGGCGCAATGTAATGGCCAATTGTTGCCGATCGCGCAAAATCAAGCTTTGTTTTCACTGTTGGGTACGTTCTATGGGGGAGATGGCCGTACAACATTTGGACTGCCTGATCTGCGCGGGAGAGCGGCGCTACATATGGGCGCGGGTCCCGGTTTAACCCCTAGAACCATCGGGGAGAAGTCCGGTGCGGAGACCAATACGCTGAACGTCAACCAACTACCTTCTCATACCCATACGTTCGCGCCTCCGTCCGGCTCAGGTTCAGGAGATACCGATGTCGCAACCGATAACTATCCCGCCCAGGCTGAAGAAGACAACTATCATAACACCAGCGATGCGACCATGGGATCGGGTACGACCGGGAGTACGGGTAGTTCTCAGAGTGTCAACAATATGCAACCCTACCAGGTCGTCAACTTTTGTATTGCACTTCAAGGAATATTTCCGTCAAGAAACTGAAGTGCTGGCGATTTTATAGAAACATGGATACATGGTAGGGTGTTTTGCAGTGTTGACTGGATTGGTTAATTTGTTTGGGAGTAAGTAATGTCGGAACCTTTTATTGGTGAGATCAGGGCAAACGGGTTTAACTTCGCCCCGAGAGGCTGGGCGTTTTGTGATGGTCAATTGTTACCTATCTCGCAAAATTCCGCTTTGTTTTCACTGTTGGGTACGACCTATGGGGGAGATGGCCGTACAACATTTGGACTGCCTGATCTGCAAGGGAGAGCGGCACTACATATGGGCCAGGGTCCCGGTTTGAGCAATAGGCCGTTAGGGCAGAAGTCCGGTGCGGAGACCAATACGCTGAATGTCAACCAACTAGCTTCTCATAACCATTTGTTCTCGCCCCCTTCTGGCTCGACATCAGGAAATACCGACGTCGCAACCAATAACGTCTTTGCACTGGCTGAAGAGGATAACTATCTCAATTCGCCAAATGCAGCAATGGCTGAGGGTACGACCGGGAATACGGGCAATAGTCAGAGTGTCAACAATATGCAACCCTACCAGGTCGTCAACTTTTGCATTGCCCTCGTGGGAGTATTTCCGTCAAGAAACTAATACGCCGACGGTAATTACGGGAACTCGCGATGGCCTCTCAATCATCCAGCATGGAGAGGTTTCGTTTTGAGATTCATGGGTTCTACCAGGAACTTCAACTTGCAGAGTACGAACGGGGACAATGCCCACCTATCACATTACCATTGAGCAACAACAGCAAATACTCAATCAGGGTTATACCCGTCTTGACGCTGCCCTTCCGGTGGAGCTATTAAGCCGCTGGCGAAACATTGCCGAACAGTTGGAAGCCCAGGCGATGGAAAAACACCACGCCGGCGAATTCCTGCATGGTGCCTGTGTCGTTGACGATCCTGTAGGCCCGCGCCTGATGCGTTACGATGATATTCTTCAGGTAGACCCTGAGGCTGTGCTGGATTTGTTGGCTTGCCCGGCGATGATGGCAGTAGCGCGGGAGTTATGTGGGCGGGGCACGGTGCCGATACAGATGGATATTTTATATAAATATCAGCACCCTCATCCCGTGGTGATTTGGCATCAGGGCGCTCGACACCCACGCAATTACCCTTATCTGAATGTTGGAGTGTATCTGGATGATGCACCTGAAGGTGATGGATGTCTGCGCTATGTTCCAGGGACCCAGGGAGAAAGCCAGGATATTTGTGCTCTCTCAAAGCAGTATGGATGGGATATCCCCGGAGTGGTGGAATTACCCGCCAGGGCCGGTGACATATTGGTTCAGGACATGATGATTCTTCATGGATCCCAACCCAAGCGCAGTCCCGGAGCACGCCGCACTATATACATAGAACTTCGCCCTGCAGTCAGTATGATTGAAAGTAAGGTGCAATCGCCACGCTGGGTTGAACTCCGTGAGCGCTGGATGGCCATGGTGGTGGCGCGAGCTAATAGCCAGGACTGGCCCGCCGAATGGCAGCAGTCATTACCAAAAAATTTGCAATCGGTTGAGCAGGAGGTGGCTGCCATTGCATCATTATGGGAACCCCCTGTTCCAGCCTATTACTGCCACCATACCGTGGAGACAGAGGACTATCCAGTGCCGGCCGACCTCAAAGCATTGACCACAAAAGGAGGGTCGGAGCCCTTTCCTGATGAGGTGAAAAGAAGAGAATACGGGCCGGATACATTTAGTTAGCACATCAGGATGTAAGATAATTGAATCAATGGCTTCTGCTCATTTTTTGACGCACCCGACAAGGCTGATCCGATGACGGTATCGATACCCCGATTACCCACTTGCCTGTTTCTTTTTACGCTAATGTTGTCAGGCAACGCCCTCGGCGCCCAGGATGCCTGGGAGTTTCAGACTGGTGTCTTTCAAGGCTGATTCAAGAGGTTGCATTTTTTCGAGAACCCCCTGGACCCCTTATATTTATTGGTCGGGGTGGCGAGATTCGAACTCACGACCCCCACGTCCCGAACGTGGTGCTCTACCAGGCTGAGCTACACCCCGACTAAGGCGCGTATTCTAACCAAGCGGACCGGGCAATGAAAGGCTGGGGCAATGTTTATTGCCCTCATGTGAAAAAGCCTGTTTTAGGGTTTTGAGTGGAAAACAGACCAATCAACAAACACATACAGTGATTAGCTACTGTATCGCTGAACATCCTTCCTTAAAATAATTTTCAATTGTTAAGATTTTGTAATAAATCCTTGCTACAATCGCCCCGATCATAATGTGATCAGTGTATGAGCAGTGTGAAGGAGACAGTGAACGCAGGGGCGTGATCGTTTGTCCGGTTGGCAGCACTAGTGGTTTCCAATGCAGGTAAAACAAATTCACCTCTTCCTGGCTCCAAAAATCAACATTTCTTTGATGATTTACAGGTGGACAACTCAATGTATAAAAGAACCCGAAATTCATTTGCTTTCCTAGTATTTCTATTGATGCTAACCGTTCCGGTGACAGGTGTCGCACAATCAACTTCAGGCACCGTTCGCGGCTTTGTGCAGACACCTTCTGCAGAGCCTGCCGTTGGCCTTGAAGTGACGGTTACTGACACGCGAACTAACTCCAGCCGTACCACCACTACAGATGGTAACGGCGCATTCAATGTCGGCGGTCTTGCAATTGGTGGTCCCTTCACGATTGCAGTGAAGTCTCTGGAGCACAAGGACGCGCTGATTACCGAGGTATATACGAATCTGTCCGCGGCCGCCACTTTCAATATTTCACTGGAAGAGGGGATGATTGAGGAGGTTATTGTCGTCGGTTCTGCTACATTTACAGGGGTTGATCTTGCCATTGGTCCGAGCTCCAACTTCGATATTCAAGTGCTGGAGGCAGCACCGGCCATTAACCGAAACATCACTGACGTCATCCGTGCTGACGCCAGGATTTTTGTCGACGAATCACGTGGTGATATCAACGCAATACAATGTGCCGGTAAGAACTCCAGGTACAACAGCCTGACCGTTGACGGGGTTCGTATGGCTGATTCTTTTGGTTTGAACGGGAATGGGTATCCTACTGAGCGTATGCCATTTTCATATGATGCCATCAACCAAGTTGCAGTTGAGTTAGCACCATTTGATCTACAGTATGGCGGGTTTTCCGCATGTAATATCAATGCGGTAACAAAGTCCGGTGCCAATGAATGGTTCGGCTCCGCATTCTATGACTACACTGGCGACGGTTTGCGTGGCGACAAGCTTGAAGGCGACAAAATCCGGTCTGGCGATTATACCGAGAATCGCTATGGCGTTACCCTGGGTGGTCCCATTATCAAAGACAAACTGTTTTTCTTTGTTGCGTATGAAAAACTCGACGGAGCAAATCTGTTCGACCGTGGCCCTATCGGTTCCGGTGCTGTAAACGAAATCCCTGTCACACAGGCAGCGCTAAATGAAATCGTCAATATCGCCCAGACCTATTATGGCTATGATCCTGGATTTATCCCTACCAGCTTGGATCATGATGATGAAAAAATTCTGATAAAACTTGACTGGGACATCAATGATGCACACAGGGCACAGTTTACTTACACCTACAATGATGGTGAGAATTTTACCGAGTCAGATGGTGACAATAACGAGTTTGAGTTCTCCAATCATCTTTACGAGCGTGGTGCAGAGCTCAATTCCTATGTCGGAACACTCTACTCCAATTGGACGGACAGTTTCTCAACCGAACTACGTGCCAGTTATCTGAAAATTGACAATCGTCAGATTTCAGTTGGTGGAACAGATTTTGGTGAGATCAGAGTTGAACTGGATGCTGTTGATGTCTATATCGGTGGAGACGATAGCCGGCAAGCAAATAAACTTGATTATGATGTATGGAGCTACTCGGCCAAAGGTAATTACGACTTTGGGAATGGCCACTTCCTGACGCTTGGCATCGAGCAGGAATCACTCGATATTTTCAATCTTTTTGTACAGCACGCGGAAACAGAAATACGCTTTGACGGCATTGATGAATTCCGCAATGGATTTGCAAAGTCCATCTATTACAACAACGCGCCTTCTAACGTGGTCGAGGATGCGGCCGCCGATTGGGGCTATAAGCTCAACACCATTTTTCTCCAGGACCGGATAGAGCCTGGCAATCGCTGGACTATCGTTGCCGGTGTTCGCTATGACTGGTATTCCACCAACGATTCACCTGAAGTGAATTCAGACTTTGTGAATGATTACGGCTTTGCCAATGATTCCACGGTTGATGGCGAAGGCCTATTCCAGCCACGAATTGGCTTTACCTATGAAATTGGGGATAACACATCCATGCACGGTGGTATTGGTCTCTACACGGGTGGTAACCCGAATGTGTGGCTGTCAAACACCTATTCTGCAAATAACGTACTCCAGTTTGGTCAACGTGGCCGGTCATTCGGCTATACCGATGGATCCCGTTCTCTGTTTGATGACGATATCGTCTGGGAAGCTTGTGAAGAAGGTGTCCCAACCGGACCGGGTTATTGTATTCCTGGTGAAATGTACGATGCGGTTGCATCTGGTGTAGGTGACAACTTTGAAATCAATTACCTTGATCCGAATTTCAAGCTGCCTTCCGAGTGGAAACTTGCGATGGGTGTCACACACGTATTCCCCGGTGATTATGTTTTCAATGCAGATATACTGTTAACGAAGGTGCAGGATGCTCCAATTGTCTTACACGGAGACGTAGAGCAAGTGGGTACGAACGCGGATGGTTATCCGATTTATGACAGTGTTCGCGAGGCGAGCTTTGTACTGACCAACAGCAACGAAAAACCTGAATCCAAGACCATCTCGGTTGGTCTCGCAAAAGCTTATGACAATGGCTTCGACTTCACTGTTGGCTATGCATACACCGATTCTGAGGACGTGCAACCCATGACCAGTTCAGTGGCATTTTCAAACTATACCAATCGCGCGTTCTTTGATCCGCAGGAAGATGTTGTGTCTACCTCGAATTACAACATCAAACACCGTGTCACCTTCACGACGACATGGCGAAGCGATTGGTTCGGCAAATTCCCGTCGATCGTTTCACTTTATGGTTCCCATAATTCCGGTCAACCGTTCAGTTATACCTACGACGGAACAATTGTCCCTTACGGATTCACACCTTATCTTGATTTTCTGCCTATCGTATTAGAGCCGGGTGACAAACGAAATTCTGAAACCGGTTCTTCGTGGACGAAGCTCGATTTTCGCATTGAAGTGGGTATACCGGGTTTCCGTGGTGATGACACGTTATCTGTATTCATGATCGTTGATAATTTAACCAATCTGATCAATGACGATTGGGGCATCCTGAAACAGCATAACTTCCCGGCCACGGTCGTAAGGGGCCAAAGGGAACCTCGTATCGGAGATGCTTCACGCTACGAAATTCGGTTTGGCATAAAATATATATTTTAACTGATAGAATTGTAAAGAATGGACCTGCCTTAGTGGCGCTCTTTTTTCGTGGTCGCTAAGGCATGGTTTTACTCAAGTCACAACGGGCATACTTTTGGGAAGTGCCTGTTAGTCTGAAATACGAGTTCTGATTTGATTTGCACTTGGGGGAGTGACCGGGAGGCCAGCTTATTGCTGGCCTCTCTTTTTTATTTTTGTCCCGCGTATAAACACGCGGTATCGTGTTTGTTCCGGCCTAAAGCTGGAGAGATAACTATCTTGGAAGAAAACGGAGTTTGCCTTGTCTGCTGAACCTATTAGTGCCCGGATTTACCCTGCTGGAATATTGACCATGCTAAGCCGCATGGAAGTCGAGCGTTTGCATGATGCCAGTCGTGGGGAGTTGGGCGAGTTATTACGTCGTTGCGCACTGGCCGTGCTCAATAGCGGCAACGAGGGTGACGACGCCGAAGAACTGTTAAAACTCCACAAGGACTTCGAAATAGAAATCCAGCAGGTCAACCGGGGTATCCGGCTGGAGTTGAGCAATGCTCCCGGCTCGGCTTTTGTTGACGGCATCATGGTCCAGGGCGTACGCGAATTGTTGTCCGCGGTGATCCGTGACCTGGTTTACTTTGATACAGAGATCAGTGGTCGCTCTTCCACCGATCTCGAGAGCCAGGAAGGTATAACCAACGCAGTTTTTGAAATTTTGCGAAATGCGAAAACAATGAACCCGGCGCGGGAACCGGATGTGGTTGTTTTTTGGGGCGGGCATTCAATTGAACGCCTGGAATATGACTACACGAAGAAAGTGGGCTATGAAACCGGTCTGCGTAAATTGAATATTTGCACCGGTTGTGGCCCGGGTGCGATGAAGGGACCGATGAAAGGGGCTGCCATTGCCCACGCCAAGCAACGGGTGTCAGGTGGTAGCTATATCGGGATTTCCGAACCCGGTATTATCGCCGCCGAGTCGCCAAATCCAATTGTCAACCAGTTGGTGATCATGCCGGATATTGAAAAGCGCCTTGAGGCATTTGTGCGCCTGGGTCATGGTTTCGTGGTTTTTCCAGGCGGTGTCGGAACGGCTGAAGAAATACTTTATCTGCTGGGTGTGTTGCTCAACCCCGCCAATGACGATATGCCGTTTCCATTTGTGCTCACAGGACCAGCTGAATCTGCCGCGTATTTTGAACAGATAGATGCCTTCATCGGCCTCACGCTGGGTGAAGAGGCGCAGGCGAAATACCAGATCATCATTAATGATCCTGAAAAAGTCGCCCAGACAATGACGTCAGGTTTGATACAGGTCAGAAACTATCGCAAGAAACACAAGGACGCCTATTATTATAACTGGCTGCTGCAAATCCAACAGGAGTTCCAGCAACCATTCGACCCCAGTCATGAAAATATGGCGGCCTTGCATTTGCACCGCGATCAAGCCAGGCATTCACTGGCTGCAAATCTGCGGCGTGCGTTCTCCGGCATTGTCGCGGGTAACGTCAAACCTGAAACAATCATGTCGGTACGTCGCAAAGGTCTGTTCGAAATTAACGGCGAAAAGGAAATCATGCTGGCGCTGGATCGCTTGCTGGCGTCATTTATTGAGCAACGGCGTATGAAATTACCCGGTGCTACTTACAGTCCCTGCTACAAGATAGCATCTTAGGAAACAGGTTTTTCGAGAGGGCATTTATCAGTCTGCAGGTTGATGCTGCAATGAAAATAACCACCGTTTTCTTTGCAATGCTGAATATAAACAAGGACCCCAAAATGTTTAAAACCATCCTTCGTACCTTGGCACTGTTGCCTCTTTTGATACTCGTTGCCTGTAAGCAAACAAATGATCCATCTGTTTCAGATTCAACCGGTCCAGGCAAACTGACTGCAAATGATGCCGTCGATTTCATCATAGGTGCCGAGACGCAACTGGCCGGCTTACTTGTGGAAAACGAGCGCATGGCCTGGGTGTACAGCAACTTTATTACCCAGGACACCGAGATGCTGGCTGCGCTGGCCAACAAAAAATTTACTACGAAACAGGTAGAACTGGCTGTCGAAGCTGCCAGGTATTACGAGATCCCGGAACTTGACAGCGATACCCGGCGCAAGCTGAACATTTTACGTAGCGGGATTACCATCCCGGCACCCAGTGACGCTGCCAAAACAGCAGAGCAGTCAGAGATTGGAGCCAAACTGGGTGGTATGTATGGCAAGGGGGAGTACTGCTATGAAGATGGCAACTGTCTCGACCTTGGGCATCTGAGTGACATCATGGCTGAGTCCCGTGACCCCGATACTTTACTTGAGGCATGGGATGGCTGGAGAAGAGTTTCACCTCCGATGAAAGACCTGTATGCACGCCAGGTTGAACTGGCTAACGAAGGTGCAGCTGAGCTGGGTTTTTCGGATCTCGGTACGATGTGGCGTTCCGCGTATGATATGCCTCCGGAAGACTTCCCTGCAGAGCTCGATCGTCTGTGGGGTGAAGTAAAACCTCTCTACGAAGCGCTGCACTGCCATGCACGGGCAAAACTTGGGGAACTGTATGGTACAGACCTGGTTCCAAAGGATGGTCCGATTCCTGCGCATTTGCTTGGCAATATGTGGGCGCAGGACTGGAGCAATATTTATCCGCTGCTGGCACCGCCCGAAGAAGTGTCCTCCTATGATCTGACCTCCATCCTGAAAGAAAGGGGGTTTGACGCCATCACCATGGTCCAGGCAGGTGAAGCGTTTTTCAGTTCCATGGGTTTTGAGGAATTACCGGCAACCTTTTGGGAACGCTCGCTGTTCGTCAAGCCCGAGGACAGGGAAGTGGTTTGCCACGCCTCGGCCTGGGATGTCGATGAAAAGGATGATCTGCGCATCAAGATGTGTATCAAGGTTAACGCCGAGGACTTTAAAACCATTCATCATGAGCTCGGACACAACTACTACCAGCGGGCTTACAATAAGGAAAATTTCTTTTACCGGTCGGGTGCAAACGACGGGTTCCATGAAGCGGTCGGTGACACGATCGCACTCTCTATCACACCTGAATACCTGCAAAAAATCGGCTTGCTGGAAAACGTACCGGATGCCTCCGGTGACATCGCGTTGCTGATGAAACGGGCACTGGAAGGTATCGCTTTCCTGCCGTTCGGCCTGATGGTGGATCAATGGCGCTGGCAGGTATTTGCGGGTCAGACCGGTCCTGAAGGGTATAACGATTTATGGTGGAAGTTACGTGAAAAATACCAGGGCGTTAAGGCTCCAAATGAACGGCCTGCAGATGCTTTTGATGCGGGTGCCAAGTACCACGTGCCGGGCAACACGCCGTACACGAGATATTTCCTGGCGAGAATTTTGCAGTTTCAATTCCATCGCTCCCTGTGTGAAATTGCCGGTGATGAAGGTCCCATCCATCGTTGTTCCATTTACGACAACAAGCAGGCAGGCCAGCGTTTGAATGCCATGCTGGAAATGGGCCGAAGCAAACCATGGCCGGATGAACTGGAAGCCCTGACCGGACAGCGGGAAATGGATGCAACTGCCATGCTGGATTATTTTGCGCCATTGCAGGCCTGGCTGGATGAGCAGAACCAAGGGCGTCAGTGCGGTTGGTAAGTGGTGAAACTCAGCAAAAGCTGGCAAGAGTACCGTTTGACCAAGTGACCGGGACGATGTATGGGGCGATTTAGATATTTTGGTGCTGTAGGTGATTCTAGTTAAGTTTTGCTATTCGGTCGCGGCGCTGCGGGTGTCTCAGAGGGTGTTACCCGTACCCCCACGATCAGTTGGCACTGGACTTCTAAACCTCTCCTAATCTCTGCCCAAGCCTAACCGCATCACCTGCACCCAGGTCATTCACGGGTTGCAAAGCACCAGGTGGCATTAACAAGATCACCGTAGAACCCATATTGAATCGCCCCATTTCATCACCCTTTGCAAGTGTGATATCTCCATCAGGGTAGTCTGTAACGGATACTTCCTTGTTCTTTGTAGGTGTCACTTCACCGGCCCATACAGTTTCTGTACTGGAAACCAGCATTGCACCTACCAGCACCATCACCAGCGGCCCTGAATCGGTCTCAAAAATGGATATGACCCGTTCATTGCGCGCGAACAAACGCGGAACCAGTCGAACCGTGTAGGGTGCGACAGAGAACAATCTGCCGGGCACGTGAATCATACGTTGAAGACGACCGCCAATCGGCATGTGGATACGGTGATAGTCTTTGGGAGACAGGTAAATGGTGGAGAAATAACCATCGGTCAATTGCTGACAAACCGGGTCGTTTGCAAGCAGGTCCTGCAGTGAATAATCTTTGCCCTTGGCCTGTAGAATACGGTTCTCCTGCAGCGGGCCGGTTTCGCTGATCCTGCCGTCGCAGGGTGAAAGAAAAGCTTGCGGGTCGGAGTCAAAGGTCCTCGCGCCGGGTTTGAGCGCGCGTGTAAACCATGCATTGAAGCTGGCATAATCTGCAGGATCGGGTGAAAGGGCTTCGCCGTAATTGATTCCGGCAATGCGGCTGATCAGGTAGATTAAGAGGTTCTTGACCCAGGTAATTTCGCTTCGCATCAGGGCATAAACGATGCGGGACAGAAAATGCTGAGGCAGGATGTACTGCAAGCCTGCAAATATGCGTTCAAAATCTGAGTTCATTCTGCAAACCTATGGGTGTAGAGAATTTTACGGAGTTCATGCCAGTCAACTATAATGCCTGTCGGGCTGTCTGGAGCAGTGTATCGTATCGTCCGGAATGGTGCTTTCAGAGACTATGGTAATGATACTACCGCGCTAGTCTGTATATTGGGCTATGAATAAATAGAATCAACAGGATTTATATGCAAACTGCCGAAAGCTGGCTTGAGTTCTGCGCCGGTGAAATGAAGCGTGCGGGGTTATTCTTCGGGCATGGCACCGATAATGCACATGATGAAGCCGCCTGGATGCTCCTTTATATACTCGGGGCTCCACTGGACGGCAGTTTCACACATTGGAGTACTGTGCTTACCGGGGCTCAAGAGGAAGAGCTCGAGGCTCTGCTTGAACGAAGAATAAGTGAGCGTTGCCCGCTGGCCTATCTGACGGGTGAAGCGCGTTTCTGCGGTTTGGATTTTATTGTCAGCCCCCAGGTGCTCATTCCGCGTTCTCCGCTGGCGGAGTTGATACCGGAGCAATTCTCGCCCTGGCTGGATTTGTTTGAGGGCGGCAAAATACTGGACCTGTGCACAGGTGGCGGGTGTATCGCCACTGCGATGGCCGTATTCATGCCGGAGTGTACTGTGGATGCGGTTGATATCTCTGTTGAAGCGCTCGAAATCGCTTCCCGGAATATCGAACGTCATGCGGTGAGTGACCGTGTCCGGCTGATCCACTCAGATCTTTTTGCAGAGCTTGACGAAAACGCTTATGACCTGATTGTCAGTAATCCGCCGTATGTGTCCACCGCTGTATTTGAACAATTACCCGCCGAATACCGGGCCGAACCTTCCACGGGCCTGGTCAGCGGTGAAGACGGACTGGATATTGTGCTTGAAATATTGGATGCTGCACCGGAATATCTGAAACAAAAGGGTGTACTGATCGTGGAAGTTGGTGAGAGCGCAGAGACACTGCAGGAAATATTGCCCCGCATGCCATTTCTCTGGCTGGATTTCCAGGAGGGTGGAGACGGGATATTCCTGCTGGAGTATGATCAACTGATCGCATATCGGCCTGATGTGCGGGCTGTTCTGGAGCATAGGAAACATGTCTGATAATACATTTGGACGAATATTCAGGATGACAACCTTTGGTGAGAGTCATGGACCCTCCATTGGATGCATCATTGACGGCTGTCCGCCGGGGCTGGAAATTGAAGCCTCTTACATTGAACGGGAGTTGACACGACGCGCTTCGGGTAAAAGCAGACATACTTCGCAGCGTAAGGAAAAGGACGAGGTACAGATACTTTCTGGTGTGTTCGAGGGGCGTACGACCGGTACTTCAATCGCACTCGTTATTGAAAATACCGATGCGCGGTCGCGTGATTACACTGATATCGCCGAGAAATTCCGGCCGGGTCACGCGGATTTCACCTACTGGAAAAAGTACGGCTTTCGTGATTATCGAGGCGGTGGACGTTCTTCTGCGCGTGAAACTACCATGCGTGTTGCAGCGGGTGCCATTGCCAAGAAATACCTGCATGAGCAATTGGGCATTGAGATACAGGGCTGGCTGGCCCAGCTTGGGCCTATTCGCACTGACAATGTTATGGATATGGACTGCATAGAAACCAATCCATTTTTCAGTCCGGATCCCAATGTGATAGGACAACTTGAAAGATACATGGACAGTTTGCGAAAGTCCGGTGATTCTGTCGGTGCAAGAGTTTCAGCGGTGGCACGGAATGTACCGGCCGGTCTGGGTGAGCCGATTTACGGAAAGCTGGATGCTGACCTGGCAACGGCGATGATGAGTATCAATGCGGCAAAGGCCGTGGAAATCGGGGCCGGGTTTGATTGTGTCGAACAACACGGGACAGAACACCGTGACGAGATTACGCCCGAGGGTTTTTTGAGTAATAACGCCGGCGGTATTCTGGGTGGAATATCCAGTGGCCAGGATATACTGGTCAGCGCGGCCTTCAAGCCGACGTCCAGCCTGCGTATTCCCTGCCGGAGTGTGGATATTCATGGCAACGCCGTGGAAGTGGTCACCAAGGGTCGTCATGACCCCTGTGTGGGCATCAGGGCAACACCTATTGTTGAGGCCATGCTGGCGCTGGTCTTAATGGATCACGTGCTCAGACAGCGTGCACAGAACGGATAAATTAATAAGGTAAAAAATACACATGACCAAAAAATTAAAAATAGCCGTTGTCGGAGCAACCGGTGCCGTGGGTGAGGCCATGTTGTCCATCCTGAAAGAATACGGTTTCATTGATGCCGATGTACATGCTCTTGCCAGCGAGAAATCACTGGGTAAAAGTGTGGAGTTCGGCCATCGAACGCTGCCGGTGGAAGTATTGGATGATTATGACTTCACCGGTACGGATTTCGGATTGTTTTCGGCGGGTGCAGGTATTAGTCAGATACATGCACCCAGGGCTGCAAAATCAGGCTGCACGGTTATCGACAATACTTCAGCCTTCAGGCTCGATGATGACATTCCACTGGTTGTTCCTGAAATCAATGGTGATCTGCTTGAAAACCTGGCCCCCGGCAGCATCATTGCCAACCCCAACTGTTCCACCATCCAGATGCTGATCGCCATTGCGCCTGTTCATGCACTCGCGGGCATAGACCGAATAAACGTTGCGACTTATCAGTCGGTGTCGGGTGCAGGCAGTGAAGGCCTGGAAGAGTTGGCACGCCAGACCATGGACCGGCTGAGTTTCAAGGAGGTCAAACCCTCCGTCTTTGCGCAACCGATTGCATTCAACTGTATTCCGGTGATTGATACCATGCAGGACAATGATTACACCCGTGAGGAAATGAAACTGCATTGGGAAACGCGGAAAATCCTGCGGGATGACTCAATTGGCGTCAACGCTACGGCGGTACGGGTACCGGTGTTCTATGGTCACTCTGAGGCCGTCCACCTGGAAACTGCCAGGGATATCAGCATGGATGCAGTGCGTGAAGCCATGCACAAGGCGCCGGGCCTGGTATTGATCGATGATACCGATGCGAAAGCACAGGTGACTGCAGTGACGCATGGTGCCGGGAAAGACGAGACCTTCGTCAGCAGACTGCGTCGCGACTACACCCATCCGCGTGGAATAAATATGTGGGTCGTGAGTGATAATGTCAGAAAAGGAGCCGCATTAAACGCGGTTCAAATACTAAAAATGATAGTTTCGGGCAAAATGCCAGTGGAAACATGATGTCAGCAAAAGTACACTCTCATGTGTCGGTGTCAGATAACATGAAGCTGACAGTCAGGGAGTGACGGGGAAATCATGAACAAAAGAATCCATTGGGCTGTACTTGTCGTTCTGAGTCTTTTTAGTCCGGCATTGCTGGCTTTAGGAATGGGTGGGGCGGTTGTAGAGTCATATCTGAATCAGCCTCTGGATGTGCGGGTTGAACTCATCAGCCAGTCAAGCGAGGAATTGCAAAGCATTACCGCAGGCCTTGCATCTGTTGACGACTTTGAATTACTTGGAATGAGCCGCACAGCCATCACCGTGCCGCTTGAATTTGAAGTGGTTACGGATGCTGAGCGACCCTATATCCGTATTACCAGTAACCTCAATATCAATGAGCCCGTTGTACAGGTGCTGGTGGAAGTTGTCTGGGCCAGCGGCAGAATGCTGCGTGAATACACATTGTTCCTGGATCCACCCACTATCGATTCACCGGCCCCGCCAGTTGTAGTAAAACCGGCGCCGGTTAAAGCGCCACCGGTTGAAACCAGTGCCCCGCCTGTTACAGCCATTCAGAAATCCGTTGAACCCATAGTGGAAGAAGTTGTGACACCGGAGGTTACCGAAGAACCTCTTGCTTTGGACATAGAAGTGGCGACGGATTCAACTGAGTCCGGGTCAACATCCGTAGATTCAGCGGAACAGGAACCAAAACAGGAACAGGAACCGGAACCCGCTCAGGAACAGGAACCGGAAAAGGAAACTAATAAGGAACAGGAACAGCCATCTGAGCAGTTTTCTGAAGACGAAGTTTACGGACCGGTGGCCCGCGGTGAAACGTTGTGGGGTATTGCCCGCGACTTTAGCAAGGGTAGCGGATACTCCATTAACCAGACCATGCTTGCTTTGCAACGCAAGAACCCGGAAGCCTTTATCAAGGGCAACATCAATTCACTCAAACAGGGAGCCATCCTCCGGTTGCCGGCATACAATGAGTTGGCTGAGTTGACATCAAGGGAGGCGATGCTTGAGGTTCTGCGGCAGGAAGAGGAGGTTCGGACCGGAATCCGTACAGTGGCACCTGATTACAGTACACCGACCGTCGCAGATAGCGGAGACTACCAGGCCAGTGTCACCGAGGAGATTCCCGAGACGGAGCTTATAGAGGACCAGGGACGCCTGGAACTGATACCGCCGGCAGAAGAGGAAGTTGCTGACCCAATGGGTTCCGAACAGGAGACGGCCCGGGAAGTAGCAGTTGAGTCCGTGCGTGAAGAGTTGTCCCGCACCGAGGAAGAACTGGTTAATGCCAGGCAGGAAAACACTTATCTCAGTGAACGTATAAAGGAGCTTGAAGCCGAGGCCGAGGCCCGGGAAGAGCAGGCGGTTACCGTTGAAGATTCAGGTCTCGCCAGCCTGGAGTCCAGCCTTGCAGAGGAGCGTGCTGCAGATCAACCCGAACCGCCGCTGGCAATTACCCCGGGCGGTGAGGAAGAAGCATGGTATGCCGGTAAATTCCTGCTGATTGCAGGTACTGCGGTTGTTTTGATTGCATTGATCGTTTGGGGTCTGCGACGCAGAAGTGGCGGGATGGCTGATGCACAAAGATCAATCGAAGTGCAGGCCATTGCCGATGATGCAAAGGACATTCTGAAGACGCTGGATAGCGAGGACACTGAAGGTGAAACGGTTGTCCAGCCTGTGCCGGAGCCGGAGCCGGAACCCGAACCGGAACCAGAGCCGGAACCAGAGCCGGAACCAGAGCCAGGCCTGGAACCAGAGCCGGAACTGGAACCAGAGCCGGAACTGGAACCAGAGTCAGAGCCGGAACTGGAACCAGAGCCAGAACCTGATGTTGGACAAGAGCCCGAACCAGTATCAGAACCCGTATGGGAAGATGAAGCGGGTCCGACCGTCATTCTCCCGACACCCGGAATGGCTGCCGAACCGGAAGCCGAGCCCGTTGCGGATAGTGACGAGGAAGATGGGATTCAGGAAAAAGATGACCCTGAAATAAAGCTGGACCTGGCGCGTGCTTATTTATCGCTCGGTGATAAAGAGGCCTCCAAGTCTATGCTTGACGAGGTTCTTAAGAGCGGTAACGAGGCGCAGCAGGAAGAGGCGCGGCAGATGCTGGAAGAGCTCTGAGTGATGCCGGGTCAGGTCGCCAATTCGAGGAACTCTTGAGCCCCCTCTTTCGCGGTCTCTATCCAAAGCAGGTTTAATTCATGCGTTATGCACTCGGAATCGAATACGATGGTGCCGGATTTTTCGGCTGGCAACGACAGAGTCACGCGCCGTCAGTTCAGCAAAGTATTGAAAAAGCAATCGAAGTGGTCGCTGATCACCCGGTGACCGTTATTTGCGCCGGTCGTACCGATACCGGTGTGCATGCATTGGGTCAGGTAGTTCATTTTGACAGCCTGTCCGAACGCACGGAACGGCAATGGGTGCTGGGAATCAATTCCAATCTGCCCAAAGCAGTTTGTGTCCAGTGGATACGTTTGGTGGATGACACTTTTCACGCACGCTTTGGTGCGTTTTCCCGAAGTTATCAGTACAGCATAGTTAACCGCTGGGTGCGGCCGGCTATTGGTGTTTCCTATTATGGCTGGTGCCGTCAGGCTCTTGATGCAAAGCGGATGCATGAGGCAGCCCAGGTACTGCTGGGCAGGCATGACTTCAGTGCGTTTCGCTCTTCAGGCTGTTCTGCCCAACATGCGATTCGTGAAATTACAGATATCTGCGTTAGCCGGCAGAAAGATATTGTAACAATTGATATTACAGCCAATGCATTTCTCTATCATATGGTACGAAATATTGTGGGTAGCCTGATACCTGTGGGCAAAGGGGAAAAATCGTGCCAGTGGTTCAGCGATGTTTTTCACGGAGGTGATCGTAAGCTTGCCGGTGTAAAAGCAGAGCCCCAGGGGCTTTGCTTTACGAATGTACGTTATGATTCGAAGTACGGGTTGCCGGACCGTGAGGAACCATTTCCGTTTTCATGAACAGGGTAAAGATTAAAATTTGCGGTCTGACAAGGACTGAAGATGTAGAAGCGGCGGTAGAGGCCGGTGCCGATGCCGTCGGCTTTGTTTTTACCGCCAGCCCGCGACGCATATCAATTGACACCGCTAAACGGTTGAGTAGCTATGTTCCCCGGGGTGTTTTAAGTGTAGGCTTATTCCTTGACCAGGGCAGGTCTGAAATTGAGCAGGTGATCGCTGCAGTGCCACTTGATATATTGCAGTTTCACGGGTCTGAAACCGAGCAGGAATGCAGTGTTTTCAATATGCCATGGCTCAAAGCGGTGGCGATGGAAAATGCTGAATCTCTAATGATGGCTGAACGTGATTTTCCGGGTGCAGCAGGATTGTTGCTTGACAGTCACTCGAAGGGAAAACGCGGCGGCAGCGGGAAGTTGTTTGACTGGTCATTGTCAAGACCGGTAGATAAACCTGTCTGGCTTGCCGGAGGATTGAATCCGGACAATGTCGGAGAGGCTATTCGTGCTGTCAGGCCGTTTGCAGTGGACGTTTCAAGTGGCGTGGAAACGCAGCCTGGAATCAAGGCAGCGACCAGGATAAACGCCTTTGTACAGGCGGTAAGGGTCGCCGAAAATGAATTTACAAATGGTAAGAGAATATGAGTGAAGAGCAACAGGTGTGGCCGGATGCGCGAGGCTATTTTGGTAAGTTTGGAGGGCGTTTTGTATCCGAAACGCTGATACATGCGCTGGATGAATTGCGCGAAGCTTACGGTCGCTGGCGGACGGACGAGGAATTTGTGCAAAGAATGGATGAGGATCTGGCCAATTATGTCGGCCGTCCGTCGCCTGTTTACTACGCACAGCGGTATTCGGAGGCAGCAGGTGGTGCGAAAATATACCTGAAACGCGAAGACCTGAATCATACCGGGGCCCACAAGATCAACAACACCATGGGACAGGGCCTGCTGGCCCACTACATGGGAAAGAAACGTGTCATTGCTGAAACCGGTGCCGGACAACACGGTGTCGCATCAGCCACCGTGGCGGCAAGGTTAAACCAGTCGTGCCGGGTTTACATGGGCGATGTGGATATACAGCGGCAGGCGATCAATGTTTTCAGGATGCGCTTGCTGGGTGCCGAGGTCTGTGGTGTCTCATCAGGTTCCGCAACACTCAAAGATGCCCTCAATGAGGCCATGCGTGATTGGGTTACAAATATTGATGACACGTTTTACATCATAGGCACCGTTGCGGGGCCACATCCATACCCTGAAATGGTGCGGGATTTTAATGCCATCGTCGGCCGTGAAGCGCGCCGCCAGATGTTGCAGCTCTGTGACAGCCTGCCGGATGCCCTGGTTGCCTGTGTTGGTGGCGGGTCCAATGCCATGGGCTTGTTTCACCCATTTCTGCATGACGAGAGCGTGAAAATGTATGGTGTTGAAGCGGCCGGGCGTGGTCTTGCAACAGGTGACCATGCGGCCTCATTGTGTGCGGGTCAGCCAGGGGTTTTGCATGGTTGCAGAACTTACCTGCTGGATGATGACGCGGGACAGATCAGGCATACGCATTCGGTCTCTGCCGGGCTTGATTACCCGGGCGTCGGACCTGAGCATGCCTGGCTAAAAGACACCGGCCGGGCAGACTACGTGAGTGTTACGGATGAAGAAGCACTGACAGCCTTTCACCAGTTGACCCGGTTGGAAGGTATCATGCCGGCGCTGGAAAGCAGTCATGCCCTGGCATACGGTTTTAAACTCGCGTCGGCGATGCGCCCCGATCAACGCGTTCTGATCAACCTGTCGGGCAGGGGTGACAAGGACGTACAGACCGTTGCAGAACTGGAAGGGCTGAGCTTATGAGCCAGAGAATATCAGACTGTTTTTTGACGGCTAAAGAGCATGGCCGGAAGGTGTTGATACCCTTTATTACCGCCGGTGACCCGGATCCGGATTGGAGCGTGGCCGTGATGCATGCACTGGTGAATGCGGGGGCCGGCCTGATTGAGTTGGGTGTGCCCTTTTCAGACCCCATGGCAGACGGGACAGTGATCCAGTTGGCAAGTGAAAGAGCCATAGAAAAAGGCGTCTCCCTCAGCAAGGTTTTGCAGATGGTGGAGTTATTCCGCCAGAATGACAATCAAACACCGGTCGTACTGATGGGTTATATGAATCCGGTCGAGCATTATGGGCGGAAACGATTCCCCTCCCATGCGACTGACGCAGGTGTTGACGGTTTGCTGCTAGTGGATTGTCCGCCTGAAGAGCGCGATGACCTGGGTGTGGCGATGGACGAAGCCGGTCTAGACGGAATTTGCCTGATTGCGCCAACCACGACCCGCGACCGTGTCAGGGATATCAGCAAAATTGCCAGTGGTTTTATCTATTATGTTTCGCTCAAGGGTATCACCGGCGCAGGCAAATTGAATTCGCCTGAATTAAGTGAACCGGTCAAACAGATCAGGGAGTTCAGCAATCTGCCGGTGGCAGTGGGTTTTGGTATCAAGAATGCTGAAATGGCCGTCAAGGTTGCCGAACATGCCGATGCAGTGGTGATCGGCAGTGCCCTGGTTGAGGCCCTTGCCAGGGCAAAAAGCAAAGAAGATGCCTGTTCAATTGCAACAGCATTTGTTGCGCCGGTGCGTCAGTCATTGGACAATACGGCCTGAACGCAGCCGGGCGAGCCCGGGCACACACAGGATTAAATGAATCGATATGAGTTGGTTTCAGAAATTCAGACCATCAAGAATCCGCACTGAAGGCGGTAACAAACGTAATGTGCCCGAAGGCCTGTGGACCACATGCACCGTGTGCACGGCGGTCTTATATCGCCCGGAGTTGGAACGAAACCTGCAGGTTTGTCCGAAATGCAGTCACCATATGCGAATCAGTGCACGCAACCGTCTCAAGCAGTTTCTTGACCCGGGTGAGCAACGTGAACTCGCAGCGAAGCTTGAGTCGGTAGATGCCCTGGGTTTCAAAGACAGTAAAAAGTACAAAGACCGGATTTCTGCCGCTCAGAAGAAAACCGGGGAAACCGATGCTTTGATCGTTATGGCAGGGCAGCTTAAAGGTGCGGACATTGTTGCATGTGCATTTGAATTCGGCTTCATGGGCGGTTCGATGGGCTCAGTGGTGGGTGAAAAATTTGCACGTGCCGGTCTGGAAGCCCTGCGATTGAAAGCACCTTTGGTCTGTTTTTCCGCCAGTGGCGGCGCGCGCATGCAGGAAGGCCTTCTGTCTCTTATGCAAATGGCTAAAACCAGTGTGGTGTTGGCCAGGCTAAGTGAACACGGTATCCCATTCATATCGGTTCTGGCTCACCCGACCACCGGGGGCGTATCCGCAAGCCTGGGTATGCTGGGTGATATCAATGTAGCAGAGCCGAGGGCACAAATCGGATTTGCAGGCCCCAGGGTTATCGAACAGACCGTGCGTGAGAAACTGCCGGAGGGCTTCCAGCGCAGCGAGTTCCTGGTACAAAAAGGTGCTGTTGATATCATTGTTGACCGTCGCAATATGCGTGACGAATTGGGTTCATTGCTGGCGATTTTGTGCGGAGGCAGACTGCCGCGTCCGATCAGTGGTGAATTGCTCACAAATTGATGCTCTACAGGTTTTGTCCATTTAGACTACAGCAAATGTCATGAATCTTGATGCGTGGCTGGATCTGCTCGAGCGACGCCACCCGCAGGCGATTGACTTGGGTCTTGAGCGTTGCGGCGAAGTGTATGAGCGAATGGGCTCACCGAGGCCGGCAAACAAGGTGTTTACCGTCGCGGGCACCAACGGCAAGGGTTCAACGGTCGCTTACCTCGCAGCTATGTTGGGTGGCCTGGGTCAGTCTTACGGCACCTTTACCTCTCCCCATATTTTCCATTTTAGCGAGCGTATCAGTGTCATGGGAGAGCTGGTTTCCGATGCCTGCCTGGTGCGTGCTTTCGAAACAGTAGAAGCTGCACGTGGTGAAGTTTCACTGACCTATTTCGAGTTCACAACACTGGCCGCACTACTGATATTGAGTCAGTCTGAACTGGATTGGGCTGTCCTGGAGGTGGGTTTGGGCGGTCGACTGGATGCGGTAAATGTCGTCAATGCCGATTGTGCGGTGATTACACCCATCGGTCTGGATCACCAGGAGTTTCTTGGTCCTGACCTGACTTCCATAGCCATCGAGAAAGCGGGCATCATTCGTCCCGGTGCACCGGTCGTTTGCACAGAGATGAACCCGCCTGCACCCATATTGCAAACCGCAGCAAGCCTGCAGGCGCCGGTGTTCCGGCGTGACAGAGATTTCGACCTCGGCGAAACCACCGGTTCGGATACCGGTTTGTTGACGTTTTCGCTGGGCGGTCAATCCATGATAGTGTCGCCACCAGCCATGGGCGGTAAACACCAGGTCGATAACCTGTCAGCCGCGCTGGCTGCACTGCTTGTGTTAAACCCCGGATGGTGGGTCAAAGCCAATGAAATGTCAGCGGCCATCCAAAAATGCATGGTGCCCGGTCGTCTTCAGAAAGTGTTGTCGTCGCCGGAGATACTCCTGGATGTGGGACACAACGAACTGGCTGCCGGTGCCCTGGCTGATTTTCTTGAAGACAATCACCGGGTATCTACAATCTGTGTTCTGGCCATGTTGGCTGATAAGTCAGCCGAGGCGGTTGCGCTGGCCATGGGTCATGTTTGCCAGACCTGGCTGTGTGCAGATTCGCCTGGTCCAAGGGGGCAGTCCGGTGAGCGTCTGGCTCAACGTATAAGCGTTGCACTGCCCGGGGCAAAGGTCATTGCATTCGGGCCGCTGGATGACGCCATGCAGGCAGCACTCTTTGCCGTGCAAAATAATGAGACTATCCTGGTATTCGGTTCTTTTTCGACGGTGTCAGATGCTGCTCAATGGGTACAGAACCGCTTGAAGCATAACGGGCATGATGCTGATAGAATCACCGGGGGTGAATCTGGAAAGGGTCCTTGAGAAAAACAAATGGATAAAGCATTAAAACAGAGACTGGTCGGCGCGAGTGTTTTGATTATTCTTGCGGTCATCGTGTTACCGATGCTGCTGAGCGGGCGCTCTGACAGGCTAAAGCACGAATCAAACCAGATCGAATTGCCACAGAAGCCTGAAGAACTATCCATTGAGACCCGTCGTTTCCCGGTTGGAATCCCCAATAAGCCTTCGCCTGCCGCAACGCAGGTGGCGGATGATGCAGAGGAAGCGCTTAGCCTGGAATCACCGCCAACCGGTGATCCCGGGTTGGTATCGGTCAATTCCGAAACGGAAATACCTGTTTCGCAACCGGAAACTGATTCTGTTGAAACTCAGGAACCTGTCGTGGATGCTGATAGTGTTACGGCATCGGGTGTTGAGTCTGTTGAGGCACAGGCACCGGAAGATACCGTGGTTAAAGCACCAGAGGTGACTTCCATCACCCTGAATTCCGGGAAGCCGGAGTCACTCGAGCCCATACAGGCTGTTGAAGCTTCCGGTGCTGCATCCCGTTACCTTGTACAGGTTGCCAGTTTCAGTAATGAAAGAAACGCCAATGCATTGTCTGATCTGCTAAAGGCCGAAAACTTACCGGTACTGATGGATGTCGTGGACAGACCGGCAGGTCGTATGTACCGGGTTCGTGTTGGTCCGTATGCCAAGCGATCCGAGGCTGACTCACTGGTTTCCAGCCTGAGTGCAAAAATGACAGATCTGACCCCACGGGTGCTGGATTTGAGGCCGGATGAAAGTGCACCGGTTTCAACACCGTCCGATCCGCTGGTGCGTTGGGTTGTGCAGGTCGGTAGTTTCAGCCAGGAGAAAAGTGCTGAAGATCTTGTCGCTAAATTGCGCCTTGCAGGTTTAAGTGCGTTTTCAGAAAAGGTGTCTTCCTCAGCGGGTACGGCGTATAAAGTTCGCATAGGTCCTGAGCTTGATCGTGACAAGGCGGCGGAACTGAAGCGTAAAGTAAAGTCCGAACACAATCTCGATGGGTTTGTAACGACCCAGGAATAAGTAGGTAAGTCATGGAGTATGCTGATTATGTTGTGCTTGCCATTATTGCAATATCAATACTGGTGGGTGCAATAAGGGGGTTTGTAAAGGAGGCGTTTTCCCTGGCTGTCTGGGCCGCTGCATTCCTGGTCGCATTTCAGTTTTCCGGGGTGCTGGCCATGCAACTGGAAAGCCACATTGAGCTACCATCAGCACGTACCTCGCTGGCCTTTGCCGGTCTTTTCATATTGGTATTACTGGTCGGCGGGCTGGTGACATTCCTGGTTGGAAAGCTGGTCGAGAAAACCGGGCTCGATGGTACGGACCGTCTGTTGGGTGGGGTTTTTGGAGGAGTAAGAGGCCTGGCGATCGTGCTTGCCATCATACTTATCGCAGGGCTCACACCGGTGCCACAGGATCCATGGTGGCAACAATCAAGAACAATACAGAGCCTGATGCCCCTGGCCGAGTGGTCGGCACAGTTTTTGCCCGACTACATACTGGAACACCTTGATCTGAAGCCGGACAATGAGACGGAAAAACAAGTCGCAGCCGTTGCTATATAGCATGGTAGAATGCGCGGGTGACGACCCCCGTTAAGGCGAGGATATTCTGAATGTGTGGAATCATTGGTATTGTCGGTAAGCAGGCTGTCACGCCTTCTATCTTTGATTCGCTGACAATTTTGCAGCACCGCGGGCAGGATGCAGCCGGCATCGCCACGCTGGACGGCCACAAGATTCGCCTGTGCAAGGGCAATGGTCTTGTCGCCGACGTTTTTTCGAACGAAGAACTTGTCAAGTTAAAGGGTACGGTGGGTATCGGTCACGTCAGGTACCCAACGGCGGGCTCTGATAACCTCGATGAAGCCCAGCCATTCTATGTCAACTCCCCCTACGGTATCGTGCTTGGACATAATGGCAACCTGATTAATGCGACAGCGCTGAAAAAAGAGTTGTTTGACAGCGATCGGCGCCACCTCAATACCGAGTCGGACTCAGAAGTACTGCTGAATGTAATAGCGCACGAACTGCATCGAATTGGCCCGGCCGGTATGCAGCCGCAGGACGTGTTCAAAGCGGTTGACGGCGTGCACAAACGCTGCAAGGGTGCTTATTCCGTTATCGCCATGATCAGTGGCAAGGGTATCCTCGGATTTCGTGATCCGCATGGAATTCGCCCTGCCGTTTTGGGTTATAAGGATACCGATAAGGGCAGGGAGTATGCAATTGCATCAGAGAGTGTCGCCCTCGACACACTGGACTTCACCCTGATGCGTGACCTGGCACCGGGTGAGTCTGTGTTTATCACGCTCGATGGTGAGTTGCACACCCATGTCAGCGAGTATGCTGAGGTCGCCAGTCCCTGCATTTTTGAATACGTGTATTTTGCCCGCCCGGATTCCATGCTGGATAAGATTTCGGTTTACAAAGCACGTTTGCGTATGGGGCAGGCCCTGGCCAACAGGATACTGAAGGAATGGCCTGACCATGACATCGACGTCGTCATACCGATTCCGGATACAAGCCGCACCGCAGCGTTGCCGCTGGCCTACGATTTGAACGTCAAGTATCGTGAAGGTTTTATCAAGAACCGTTACATTGGCCGTACATTCATTATGCCGGGACAGGAGCAACGGAAACGCTCGGTCCGGCAGAAGCTTAATGCCGTCAGCCTCGAGTTTCGCGGCAAGAATGTCCTGCTGGTGGATGATTCGATTGTCAGGGGCACAACGTCACGCCAGATTATTCAAATGGCCCGGGAAGCCGGCGCCAGGAAAGTTTATTTTGCCTCGGCCTCTCCACCCGTGCGTTATCCAAATATTTATGGCATCGATATGCCGGCACCGTCCGAGTTGATTGCCAGTGGCCGTAATGAAAAAGAAATTGAAAAGGTTTTGGGCGCAGACCGGTTGATTTACCAGGATCTGGATGATCTTATCGAGGCATGTCGTGAGGGTAACCCGGACATAACACGGTTTGATACGTCATGTTTTTCAAGTGAATATGTAACAGGTGTCGAAGATGGATACCTTGAAGACCTGCAAAACAGGCGGTCAGATCAGGCCAAGTTGGAGAACAGGCAAACGGCCCGGGTGCGATTAACTGGCTGATTTCCTTTTTTCGTTATGGCAGATGGGCTCCACAGGCCTTATGATTCAGCGGTGAAACCAACTTTCTTACGAGTGATTTAATCAAATGACACGAATCTTTAATTTTTGTGCCGGACCGGCCATGTTACCCCTTCCTGTTCTCGAAAAAGCCCGTGACGAACTCCTGGACTACCAGGGTCTCGGCATGTCGGTGATGGAAATTTCCCACCGCAGTTCCGCTTTCGATGAACTGGCAAATCGAACCGAAGCCTGTCTCAGGCGACTGCTATCCATTTCGGATGATTACGCAGTACTGTTTCTCGCCGGTGGTGCGACCATGCAGTTCGCACAGATCCCATGGAACCTGGCCAGTCCTGACCGGCCGGGCGCTTACCTTGTCGATGGCAGTTGGAGCAAGAAGGCTTTCGTTACTGCACAGCGCATGGGTCTTGCACAGCTGGCAGCCAGCAGCGAAGACTCGGGGTTTAAATCGATTCCATCTCAAAGCGAATGGAACCTTGAGGGTAATCCTGCCTATCTTCATTACGCCAGCAATGAAACCATATCGGGTGTGCAATTCAGAGAGCCCCCCGAAAGTAACTTGCCATTGGTCTCCGATATGTCATCCGACATACTCTCAAGACCGGTGGATGTCGATAAGTTTGGTGTTATTTACGCCGGTGCGCAAAAGAATATCGGCCAGGCCGGTCTGGCCCTGGTGGTGGTCAGAAAAGACCTGCTACAGGATCTGCCTCCCGGTATTCCCGATCTGCAGTCGTGGAAAATTCAGCATAAACAGGGTTCACGCCTGAACACACCACCCACCTATGCCTGGTATATCGCCGGCCTGGTTTTTGATTGGGTTGAAGCGAACGGCGGCGTAGAACATATGGCACAGCTCAACCAGGAAAAATCGGATACCTTTTATCAATACCTGGATCAAAGTTCTTTTTACCTCAATGACATACCGTCAGAATACCGTTCGCATATGAATATTCCCTTCCAGATAGTGGATGAATCCTTACACGGGCGATTTGTCGCCGAAGCGGAAGCAGCGGGCCTGAGCAGCCTGAAAGGTCACCGTTCAGTCGGTGGCATGCGCGCCAGTATTTACAATGCAATGCCCATTGAAGGTATTGAAGCCCTGATAGGCTTCATGAAGGAATTTGAGAGTAAAGCAGGTTGATGAAAAACAGCAAAAAAGAAACGGAAAACGGGAAACAGGCTACGCTGGGTGAAGTGCGTCAGGAAATTGATGCGCTCGATGCGAAAATTCAATCCTTGATAAGTGATCGTGCACGGCTGGCAGGGATCGTCCGCAAATCAAAGGGTAAACTCGACAATGCCGTTGATTATTACCGGCCGGAACGCGAGGCCCAGGTTCTCAGGGCAGTCCAGGAACGTAACCAGGGTCCGATCAGCGATGCAGAGATGTTGCGCCTGTTTCGGGAAATCATGTCCGTTTGCCTGGCCCAGCAGGAACCATTGAAAATCGCCTATCTCGGTCCGGAAGGCACCTTTACACAACAGGCGGTTAATCAGCATTTTGGCCATTCGGTACAGGCGCTTGGGGTGACCGGTATCGATGACGTTTTTACACAGGTGGAGTCCGCCGAGGCGGATTTTGGCGTCGTTCCGGTGGAGAATTCCAACCAGGGTATTGTCAGCCATACGCTGGACCGGTTTGTGGATTCAAACCTGAAAATTTGCGGTGAAATTGAAATGGCCATTCACCATAATTTGCTGAGTCAGGCCAAAAGCCTGGCGCAAATTGAACGGGTCTATTCTCATCAGCAGTCATTGTCCCAGTGCAGAAACTGGATTCGCCAGCATCTGCCTCTCGCAGAGTGCATCGCGGTCAGCAGTAATGCCGAGGCGGCAAGGCGGGTGCGTCACTCACCGGATGCCGCCGCGATTTCAAGCAAGTCTGCCGCGGACATTTATGGTGTGCCTTTGTTGTTCGCCCGTATTGAAGACAGGGCCGATAATGCGACACGTTTCCTGGTGATTGGCAGGCAGTTGCTGACACCTTCAGGTGATGATAAGACCACCTTGTTACTGGCAGGTGATGAGGGCCCCGGTGCCTTGTATTCATTGTTATCGCCCCTGGCCAGTCATTCACTGAATATGAGCCGGATTGAATCGCGTCCTGCCAGTGCCGGACGATGGTCCTATGTATTTTATATCGATGTGGATGGTCATGCGGAAGCCGAGCCGCTGAAGTCCGCACTGATCGAGATGCAGCAACAGGCCAGCCTGACACGTGTGCTCGGGTCTTATCCAAAAGCGGTGAGCAGTCCGCTCGCTGCAAGCACTGAAGCCGATGATTGATGCCGCAAGCGGGTCCGTTACGGTGGTTCCTGAAGAACTTAGATGTAAAGGGGCCCTGTCATGATCCTCACGGTTGAGCCGGCAGACACAGGTTTAAAGGGGGAGATCACCCCGCCGGGTGACAAGTCCATCAGTCACAGGGCACTGATATTTTCCAGTCTTGCAAGCGGGCGATCAGAAATAAGTGGTCTGCTAGAGAGCGAGGACACACTTGCCACGATGAAAGCCTGCGAGCAGCTGGGTGCAGTTGTGGACAGGGACCGGGGAAATGTTTTTATCACCGGTACCGGCGGTTCTTTCAATCCGCCGTCCAGTGGACTCCTCGATATGGGGAATTCCGGTACAGCCATGCGGTTGCTGGCGGGTGTATTGAGTGGTCAGGATTTCGACAGCACATTGAGCGGCGATGAATCTCTCAATAGCCGTCCAATGAAACGCATTGTTGTGCCCCTCACCATGATGGGCGCAGACATTCACCCGACACAAGCAGGCACCGCACCCCTGTCAATTCGCGCCTGTAGCGGATTGAAAGCCATTGAATATGTATCCCCTGTAGCCAGTGCGCAGATTAAATCCTGTGTGTTACTCGCTGGCTTATTTGCGTCCGGTACGACAAGTGTCCGGGAACCCCGCCTGAGCAGGGACCATACCGAACGCATGTTACCAATTTTTGGTGTCAACCTGCCTTCACCCTGCAGTGTAGAAGGGGGCTCCAGGCTAACCGCGTGCCGGTTCGCAGTGCCGGCTGATATTTCATCTGCCGTATTTGCATTGGCGGCCGCTGCCATGACTCCGGGCTCGGACGTTTTGCTTCGGCAAGTGGGGCTCAATCCCACCCGCACAGGTTTTCTGCGCTGCCTGGAAGCAATGGGAGCCGATATCAGCATCAGTAATCAATCCGCCCAGAGCACAGAGCCGGTCGGTGATATCCGGCTTGTGTTCAATGACAGGCTAAAAGCCATTGATGTTCCTGAATCCATCATCCCGGACATGATTGACGAGTTACCCTTATTGATGGCGCTGGCTGCAACAAGCTCGGGGGTTACGAGGATCAGGGGAGCAGCGGAGCTCAGGGTAAAGGAAAGCGATCGTATCGCGGTAATGGCAGCCGGATTGAAAAAGATGGGTGTTGAACTGCAGGAATACCCGGACGGCATTGATATCAAGGGCGGAAAAGTTTCCGGCAGCCGTGTTGAAAGCGCCGGTGACCACCGTTGTGCCATGTCTTTCGCTGTGCTCGGGCTGGTGGCATCCGGCAGGGTTATGATTGAGGACGCGGAGTTTATTGCAACCTCTTATCCCGGGTTTGACCGGGACATGGCGCTTCTTGGTGCAAATATGCAGATGGAAAGCCGGCTGTGAGCAAGTCAGATGGTGCCGTTTCGGACGTACCGGTTATTGCCGTTGATGGTCCCGGCGGTTCCGGTAAAGGTACCATCACAACCCGCCTGGCCAATCACCTTGGCTGGCATTTTCTGGATAGTGGTGCGCTTTACCGCCTGACCGCGCTGGCTGTAATGAAAAAACAGGTGCCGCTGGAAGACGAAAATTCGCTGGGCGAGGTTGCGGCCAATCTTGATATTCGCTTTGAAACGAGTGGAAGTGATGTGATTTCCTGGCTTGACGGGGAAAATGTCAGCGACCGTTTACGTTTTGAGGAAACCGGCGTTTTGGCCTCCAAAATCGCCGCTATCGCCGTCGTCAGGTCTGCGCTGACCGGACGACAAAGGCGCTTTCGCCAGGCTCCGGGGCTGGTCGCAGATGGCCGGGATATGGGAACCGTGATTTTTCCGGATGCGAAACTTAAAATTTTTCTCACTGCCAGTGCACGAGTTCGTGCTGAACGACGGTATAAGCAGTTGAAAGAAAAAGGAGAAAGTGTTAATCTTGCGCGCCTTTTCAGAGAGATCCAAGCCCGCGATTTACGCGATCAATCGCGCAGCGTCGCACCGCTTAGACCAGCTGAAGATGCAGTGATCATTGATTCGACTGAATTGAGCATTGAAGAAGTGTTCAGCAAAATCGTTTCTTTGATTTAATTCTGTATCTCAAGCTACTGTTTGTAAAAGAGAAAAATGCTTCCATCCATGTTGGATGGTGGTTTTATTAACCGGCACAATCAGGTGCCCCATAACCAGGTGGACATCCTGTTTTAAAACAGAATGTTTGTTGAGATTAAACCAATGACTGAAAGTTTCGCTGAATTATTTGAACAAAGCCTCGCGTCACAAAGCCTGACGCCAGGAGCTATCATTACCGGTACGGTAGTTGAAATCAGAGACGACGTAGTTGTCGTCAATGCCGGATTAAAATCAGAGGGCATTGTGCCCATTTACCAGTTCCGTTCTTTGGACGGTGAACTGGAAGTAGCCGTGGGAGATAGCGTAGAGGTTGCGCTGGAAGCCATCGAAGACGGTTACGGTGAAACCCGTTTATCACGGGAAAAAGCCAAACGTGCCATGGTTTGGGACAAGCTTGAGAATGCATTCACAGGCGAAGAAACCATCCAGGGCAAAATCAGCGGAAAAGTCAAAGGCGGCTTCACGGTTGATATTAACGATATTCGTGCCTTCCTGCCGGGATCACTGGTGGATGTGCGTCCGGTTCGTGATCCGGCCTATCTTGAGGGCAAGGATCTGGACTTCAAAATTATCAAGTTGGACCGTAAGCGCAATAATGTCGTGGTATCCCGTCGTGCTGTTGTGGAACTTGAGTTCAGCGCAGAGCGTGAACAGTTATTAGAAGGTCTTGAAGAAGGATCAATCGTCACCGGTGTGGTCAAGAACCTCACCGACTACGGTGCCTTTATCGATCTTGGTGGTATTGATGGTCTGTTACATATCACTGACATGGCCTGGAAGCGTGTCCGTCACCCCTCCGAAGTGGTCAATGTGGGTGATGAGCTTAAAGTACGGGTTCTTCGCTTTGACCGTGAACGTAACCGTGTATCACTTGGCCTCAAACAGTTGGGTGATGATCCATGGAGCGATCTGGCTCGCCGTTACCCGGTGGGTTCACGCTTATTCGGACATGTTTCCAATATTACCGATTACGGTTGTTTTGTTGAAATTGAAGATGGTGTTGAAGGTTTGGTCCACGTTTCTGAAATGGACTGGACTAATAAGAACATCAATCCTGCCAAGGTTGTTCAGACCGGTGACGAAACTGAAGTCATGGTGCTTGAGATCGATGAAGAGCGCCGCCGTATTTCACTGGGCATGAAGCAATGCCAGTCTAATCCGTGGGAAACATTTGCGGCTACCCATAACAAGGGTGACCGGGTTTCCGGAGCGATCAAGTCCATCACCGATTTTGGTATATTCATTGGTCTTGACGGTGGTATTGACGGACTGGTTCACCTGTCTGACATTTCATGGCTCACACCGGGTGACGAGTCTGTTCGCAACTTCACCAAGGGTGAGGAAGTTGAAGCTGTCGTGCTGGCGGTAGATCCTGAACGTGAGCGTATCTCTCTCGGTCTCAAACAACTTGACCAGGATCCATTTGCCACCTTCATGGCGGAAAACCCGCGTGGAAGCCAGGTGAAAGGTATAGTCAAGGAAGTGGATGCCCGTGGAGCGGTTATCGAGTTAGCGGATGGGGTTGAAGGCTACCTTCGTGCTTCTGACATCAAGAAAGAGCGTGTTGAGGATGCCAGCAAGGAATTCAGTGTTGGTGATGAAGTTGAGGCTAAGTTTATCAGTCTCGACCGCAAGAGCCGCTCGCTGTCCTTGTCAATCAGGGCTCTTGAAGATGAAGAGCTTGCCGAAGCACTTGAGGATTACCGTTCTCAAAATGCTGCCAGCGGTACAACCTCATTGGGTGAATTGCTCAAGGAGCAGCTCGATCAGGATAGTTGATTCGGGAAACGGGCGGTTCAATTTGAACCGCCCGCTTTTTGGCCAAGTCTAAAAATTCAAAACAGGAATATGAAAAACCAATGACTAAATCAGAATTAATTGACCGTCTTGCAAATGTACAACAGCACCTGGCGCATATGGATGTTGAATTAGGAGTTAAATCCATTCTTGAGCAAATGAGCAGTTCACTGTCGGCCGGTGAACGTATCGAAATCAGGGGTTTTGGAAGTTTCTCATTGCATCATCGCGCGCCCAGAATGGGTCGTAACCCAAAGACGGGTGACGCCGTTGCATTACCAGGAAAGCATGTGCCGCATTTCAAACCGGGGAAATCACTGCGGGACCGTGTAAACACTGGCAACTGATCACCTTAAAAGGTAAATGCCATGAAAAAATTGGGATTTATCCTGATTGCCCTAATAGCCATCGTGCTTGGGCTGTTGGTGGGTACCCTGAATTCCAGTCCTGTTCAGCTGGACCTGCTCTGGATCCAGTTCGAACTTCCACTTGGCCTGGCGATTCTGCTTGGCTTCTCGCTGGGCGTACTATCGGGCTTGAGTGTCATCTATATTGCACGCGTCCTGCCATTGCGGCTTAAGCTGCGCAAAGCACGTGCTGCCTTAATCAAACAAGATAACACCGACTTAAGTCTGCCTGATGATTGAAACGCTGTTGCTGGCGTTGATTCCGGCAGCCGCCTGGGGTGGTTGGATTCTTGCAAAGAATACAACCCGTCGCGGGGAACGGAAACGCAACCGTAATTTCAGCAACCGGTATTTTCAGGGTTTGAATTACCTGTTGGATGAACAACCGGACAAGGCGATTGCCGTTTTCATAGAAATGGCCGAGGTAACTGCCGATACCGTCGAAACCCATCTTGCACTGGGAAGCCTGTTCAGGCGCCGGGGCGAAGTGGAGCGGGCAATCAGGATTCACCAGAATATCATTTCAAAACCGGGCCTGGATGAACGCCAGAAAACACGTGCTTTGCTGGAGTTGGGTGAAGACTATATGCGTGCTGGTTTGTTTGATCGCGCAGAAAATTTGTTCACTGAGTTAATTGAGCGTGAATCTCACGCACCTTCCGCGTTACGGCATCTCCTGGATATTTACCAACAGGAAAAGGACTGGGAGAAGGCACTGCAACAGGCGCAGCAACTTGAGGTTGTGACCGACGAAAAAATGGGTCTGGTCATGGCACATTTTTGCTGTGAAATGGCGGAAATTGATCTGGCTAAAGATAAACCGGCAGCCGCAAGAAAACATCTGCGACAGGCCAGGCGGTATTTCCCGGAAAGTATTCGTGCCAGGCTCATACTGGCACGAATTGCCCAACAGCAGGAAATGCACAGCGAAGCGCTGGATGTTTATGAAGAAATTGCGGTCATGGATATGGAGTACATCCATGAGATACTGGATGCCTACCTGGCCTGTGCACAAAAAATTGACGAATTTCCCCGGGCGCTTGCGAGCATGCAAAAATGGGCAGGGGATTATGATGGAATCAGCCTGTTAATTTCCCTGACAGGGGTGATACGTGAAGAACAGGGTCTTGAGGCTGCAACTCACTACCTGGCGGAAGCGCTGACCCACCGGCCGTCGGTCAAGGGTCTGGATTACCTGATTAAGCTGAAGCTCGAAGGTGGACCGGAAACAGAGTCCGGAGACGCAATACTTCGTGCCGTGGCGCAAAAATTGCTGGCCAGGCAATCTTCCTACCGCTGTACAAATTGTGGTTATGCAGGCCACAGTCATCACTGGCAATGTCCCAGTTGCAAAAGCTGGGCTACTACGCGGATCATTCGCGGTGTTCTGGGCGAATAAGCAGTGAACCTGATCGCCGGGGAATGGCAAGCCGCTTACAGTTGGGTGGCAGTTGCATTGTTCGCCGGTGTTTTGAGTTACTTCGGCTGCGTCAAGGCTCTCGCCCTTGCTGAAAGGTCAGGTCTGATCGCGCTTCCGGGCACCCGACAAAGTCATCAGCATGCGACGCCGACCGGCGGTGGCCTGGGGTTGATATTCAGCATAGTGATGACAACGATTTGCCTGGAGTTAATCACTTCTTTACCTGGTTTCTGGTGGCAAAACATGCTTCCCGGTGTAATGTTGCTAGCGATCATTGGATGGCGAGATGACAAATATTCGGTTTCATCGCTTTTGCGTCTGTTGATTCAGCTTGTAGTCAGCATCTGGCTTGTACTGTTTGGCTCACATGAGCTTTCAATACAGGGAATGGTTTTTTGGGCAGCTGTTATTCTTGGTATGGTCTGGCTGATGAACGTATATAACTTCATGGATGGAAGTAATGGTATGGCGGGCTTTCAGGGAGTTTTTGCAGGGGTGACGATGGCTGTCTTTTTCCAGGCCGGTGGTGAACAAACCATGGCGCTGATTGCCGTGGCTGTAGCAGCTGCCTGTGCAGGGTTTCTGCCGCTGAATTTTCCAGATGCGAAACTGTTCATGGGTGATGTTTCCAGTGTGCCGCTGGGGTTCATATTTGCTTCATTCGCAGTCTATGGGTTTCAGACGGGTACCATGGATCTGTTCATTTCAATACTGATAATGTCAGTGTTTTTTATTGATGCAACACTGACATTGCTTTCAAGGGCATTCCGCGGGGAGCGATGGTATACTGCGCACGCCCAACACGTTTACCAGCGGTTGATCGCCAGAGGGTGTTCGCACCGCCGGGTTTTGATGGTTTATCAGGCCATCAACATGGTTTTGGTTTTGCCTGCCATAGTGTTGGTAAAAATGTTTCCGCAAAATGCCGTGATAACAGTAGCTGTCACTTTGTTATTGCTCGGAACATGCTGGCACATTGCGAACCGGAGGCTTGGCATGACTGCTGAAGTTCAGTTGAAATGACACGGATTATCGATATTGTTCGCCACCCGCGTGCCGCCGTTATTGTGCATGACTTTTGTATGGTCGTAGTTGCATGGTTTATCGCCGTGTGGTTGATAGAAAGTACCTCTGTAGCAGACGTTGGCAGTAACCAGGCGTCCACCCTGACGGGTTTGGGCATTGTTCTTGTGCTACAGGGATGTGTGCTTTGGGCAACCGGTCTTTATAAAGGCTTGTGGCGATTCGCCAGTTTTCCGGACATGTGGAATATTGCCCGGGCCAGTATTTTTGGCACGGTCGCCATTGTGGCCGTGCTGACATTTTTGCAGGGCTCCCTGATCGGTCAATGGATGCCCGCAGTCTTGATCTATCCCGTGTTATTGTTCGTGCTGTTGGGTCTGCCGAGAATGTGTTACCGGTTCTGGAAGGACTCACAAACGTCAAGGAAGGACTCCGTCAAAGGGTTCAAGCGGGTTCTGATTATCGGTGCGGGGCGTTCCGGTGCAATGCTTGAAAGGGAACTGCGCCGCCGTGGCGGATTCGATGTTATCGGTTTCCTCGATGATGACGAGCGTTTACGTGGTGCGCAAGTTCACGGAATTCCAGTGCTTGGGACCATCGACATGTTGCCGGGAATCGGGACGTCTTTTGATGCTGAGCTGACCATTATTGCAATGCCGTCAGCGACCAATCAACAGATGCAGCGTATCGTTGAAATTTGTGAGCTTAGCGAAATTGAATTCCGCACCCTGCCTACTTTACAGGACCTCGGTTCCCAGGCAACGAATATCGGTGACTTGAAACGTGTCGTCATTGATGACCTGCTGGGTCGTGACCCGGTGTCACTGGAATGGGAGTCGATTCGTGCAGGCCTGGTTGGCAAGCGCGTCATGATTACCGGCGGTGGAGGTTCGATCGGTTCGGAGCTGTGTCGTCAGATCGCCCGCCTGAACCCGGTTGAATTAATCGTCGTCGATCACAGTGAGTATTCCCTATACCGGATTGATCATGAGTTACGCAGTGACTTCCATGATCTTTTGTTTCACTCGATACTCGGGGACATTTGTGATCCTGCCACGGTTGAAAAGGTCATTGGGGACTATAAGCCGGATGTGGTATTCCATGCCGCCGCCTATAAGCATTTACCTATCCTGCAGACACAGGTCCGTGAAGCTTTCCGCAATAATGTATTTGGAACCATGCGGGTTGCAGAGGCAGCAGAACGCCATGGTGTCGGCACATTTGTATTGATCTCGACCGACAAGGCCGTCAACCCGGCCAATATCATGGGTGCGACCAAGCGTGTTGCAGAAATGTATTGTCAAAACATGAATGCCCGCTCAAAGATGCGCTTCATCACGGTCCGCTTTGGCAATGTATTGAATTCAAACGGCAGTGTGGTACCACTATTCCAGGAGCAAATTGCCAAGGGAGGTCCGGTCACCGTCACCCATCCGGAGATTTCCCGGTACTTTATGACCATTTCCGAGGCCAGCCAGCTGATCATGCAGGCAGCTGTACTTGGCAGTGGTGGTGAAATTTTCGTACTTGATATGGGTGAGCCGGTCAATATTACCTATCTTGCGGAACACCTGATCCGTCTTGCCGGCAAGCAGCCGGGACGTGATATTGAAATCATTTATACCGGTTTACGTCCCGGTGAAAAGTTATTTGAGCAGCTGTTTCATGAGCTTGAGCCATATGAACGAACCACGCATGACAAAATCCTGCTGGCCCATCCGCGTGTGGCGGACTGGGGTGAACTGCGTGCGGAATTGAACAAATCTGAATTGGCTGTAAGGCGTTATGACACCAAGTACCTCAAACAGGCGCTGGTGCGACTGGTGCCGGAACTGGCCAAATCCGGTTTTAATACGGAGCCCGCAAAGGTCATTCCGATCTACAAAAGCAGGTAATATTCATGACTGAATTTCTTCCCATCAGGAAGGCTGTTTTTCCTGTCGCCGGTCTTGGGACACGGTTTCTTCCAGCCACCAAGTCGATTCCAAAAGAAATGTTGCCGATTGTCGACAAGCCCCTGATTCAATATGCAGTGGAAGAGGCCGTAGAGGCGGGTGTTGATACCATCATATTTGTCACCAGTCACAAAAAGGGAGCCATTCTCGATCACTTTGATCCCGATGCGGAGTTGGAGTCCCTTTTAGAGGCAAAAGGTAATGATGAGCTTCGTGAACGTATACACAATATCATCCCGGACCACGTTTCAACACGATACGTCATTCAGGAAAAGGCGCTCGGACTGGGGCATGCGGTTTGGTGTGCAAAAAAACTTGTAGGTGATGAACCATTTGCCGTATTGCTCGCGGATGATTTGATTCGCGGTCCGGGAAACGGATGCCTGAAACAAATGGTGGATGAATATCATGCGACCGGTGCAGGTAGCATCGGTGTTGAAGAGATCCCGAATTCGATGACTGATCGTTATGGCATCGTATCGGTTGAGAAGGACGCCACGGAGCGGAACTATATCCGGCGCATCGTAGAGAAACCCGCGCCTGAAAACGCACCTTCAAACCTGGGGGTGGTGGGGCGTTATATTCTGCCCGGAGAGATATTCGCACTGCTGGAATCGGTGCAAGCCGGGGTTGGTGGTGAAATTCAGCTGACAGATGCGATTTCCAGACAACTCGATAGCAAACCACTGCTGGCTCATGCTTTTGAAGGCGTGCGTTATGATTGTGGCAGCCGTCATGGTTTTATACGGGCCACTGTCGATTACGCGCTTGAGCACGATGATCTGCGTGACGACATGCTGGCCTATTTTGAAACGATAAGAGACTTGAGGCGCTGATGGAAGTACGACCGCAAGCCAAATGGCCTGAGGGTAAAGTTATCTGCTTCCGGCACCATTCCGGCGTGCTTCAGGATAATATCTGGTCAGACCCGGTGGATCGGGACTTCAATGTGTATCTGCCGCCGGGCTATTCCGAGTCGGGTACAGCATATGTTGCACTATGGGATTTCGCTGCCTTTACCAATGCAGGCCCGGGTCATCTGAGTTGGAGAAACCAGGGGGAAAACCTGCCGCAGCGGCTTGATCGTTTAATTGGCAGTGGTGAAATGCCGCCAGTGGTTGTACCGATGCCCGATTGTTATAGCTCACTTGGGGGTAACCAATACGTTAATTCCCCAGCGGTAGGCCGTTATGCCGATTATGTGGTTGATGAGTTGGTTCCGTTTCTGTCCGGGCAGGTCAACGTCATAGATCACCGTGACGGGCGCGGTGTCTTCGGTAAGTCTTCAGGTGGTTATGGTGCGTTGATTCATGCCATGTACTACCCGGAGCTATGGGGTGGCCTGGCCACACATGCCGGTGATATTGGTTTTGAATGGGTTTATCGGCCGGAGTTCCCGAAGGCGGCAGCGGCACTGTCGGCTCTCAAGGGTGATCCTTATCTTTTTCTTAAAAAATTCTGGCGCAATAAACGCCCGGGTTCGCCGGACTACTCAACATTGATGACACTGGCCATGGCGGCCAGCTATGACCCGGGTGAAACACCGGATACCGCTATCCAGCTGCCATTCGATCTGCACACCTGTGAACTGGATATGAACCGATGGAGTCAGTGGTTGTCACATGACCCACTGAACTTACTGGAGTCATATGCAGAGCAGCTTGCTTCATTACATATGCTCTATATCGATGTTGGCAGTCGTGACCAGTACAACATCCAGTATGGAACACGCGCTTTTGTCAGACGCCTTGAAAACCTCGGTGTCGGACACCATTTTGAGGAGTTCGACGGCACCCATTCAGGTATGGACTGGCGTCTGGATATATCATTGCCTAAACTGGCAAAAGCCCTGTACACGGCCTGTGAACCTGTTGATTAAAGACACTGTTGAAAATTGGAATATAAATGATTGAGATAACACAAAGCGCCCAGGAATATTTTGGAAGGTTGATTGCACAGCAGGAAATGGATGATGTCGGTCTTCATCTGTCGGTGCTCAACCCTGGAACACCGCTTGCCTCCTGTGACTTGCAGTTTCATGTCCCGGGTCAGTCCGGTGAAAAAGAGCTCGAGTTCAACTATGACGAGTTTAAGCTGTTCATCCCGGCAGGCACTGAACGCTGGCTTGAAAAAGCAAAAATTGATTTTGAGAAATCTGATGCCGGTGGCCAGTTGACAATCAAAGCTCCTGGCATCAAGGGTGACAAGCCGGATGATTCGGAAGGCCTGGAGGCGAAAATTGCCTGGGTTTTACAATCGGAAATCAATCCCGGACTGGCTTCTCACGGTGGCCAGGTTTCCCTGGAAATGATAACCCCCGAAAATGAAGTGGTATTGCGTTTCGGTGGTGGTTGTCATGGTTGTGGAATGGTCAGTGTGACATTGCAGGACGGAATCGAAAAGACCCTTAAGGAATACTTTCCGGAGATCAAGGCTGTTATCGATGCCACCGATCACGCCACCGGCAGTAATCCGTATTATAAGTAAACTCTGAGTATCTGAAAGTGGATGCAGGGCACATGAACTGTGCCCTGGTCTGATTTTTGGTGCCGGGGTTTTACTTGTCTTTGATTTCAGTTAGGCCCTGCTGGCTCGCATACCAGGCAGAAATGTCTTCAATGTCTGCATCACTGAGGTTGGCGGCGAACCCGCTCATGATGGCATTTTTACGGCTTCCATCACGGAAGTTGTACAGTGTTTTACTCAGGTAGTCCTGATGTTGACCACCCAGGTTCGGGTATATCGGCTGTATGCTCTTTCCCGTTGCGCCATGACAGGCATGGCATACCGCAGACTTGTTTTTCCCTTCCGCCGCATTGCCGGCAGAAAATGCAATGGCTGGAATAATTGAAAGCAGGGCGGCAGCGAGTGTAGATTGGATTCTATTCATTTTATTCAGCTTCCGGATTATTTGATTGTCCTGCAAGATATACGGCGATATCTTCAATATCCTGCTCGGAAAGCGCTTCAGCCTGCAGGTTCATCGTTTTATGCTCACGCTCACCTGACTTGAAGCCCTGTAGTGCGATAACAAGATATGCCTTGTTTTGTCCGCCAATGCGGGGAACATTGTAAGTCGGGTAGGTGTTTTTATATTCCACAATCCCATGGCAACCCGTACAGGTATAGGCCTTTATCTTTCCAGCCTCATAGTCCCCGGCTGCAAAAGTGTTAAAAGACGCCAGGCACAGAAGAGAAGAAAGTAGAGTTTTTCGAATCATCATAAAGAGTTACCAAAGTAGAATTTAACAGTAGCGGGCGATTATAACCGCAGATTACAAGCAAACCAATTATATCTACAACGATATTAGGCGATTATGTACAGGATGTACGGTATGCCGCGGGCGAGCACATGGATGTGCGGTGCAAAGCATCCATGGGCGCGCGGGCTCGACGTCCTTAACACTGTGCCAATTTGAAAGAAGCCGCTCCTGCGCATCCCTGCGCCCGCGGCATACCGTACATCCTGTACATAATCACAATTCACCACACAACCCAGGCAAATGGGTAAAGTTCTTCAATGCTGACAAGGTCTCTGGAGCCGGTTCGCCAATATAAGCGGAGAGTGATTTGATCGCCACGTCCGGTATGGCATAACGAGTGACGAAGTTGACCGTAACTTTGCCATGACCCGGTTCGGTCTTAAAGTGGGAAAAGATCGTATCAACAGCCCCTTGGTTGGGGTTCAATACCTGTGCGTTGGGTACAAGCGCTTGCAATACCTTTTTAAACTGAGCGGCCTGGTAGCCATAGTGTGTACACCCCAGGAATCCCACCACTTTTGAAGGTGTATTATCGAACTGCGCAAGTGCGGCGGGCACGAATTTCCTCAACAGCTGGCTGGCAAGTAATCCACTGCCGTCATTCGAAATGGCGTCCGGCAAACCGGGACAGGCCTGTTCAATGATCTGGCTGTCCGGAACACCGTGTTCACGCAATGCATTTCCATATACTCCTTCTTCGACGGTGGTCGGTGTCGCAAATACGATAAATGAAACGTCACTATCATGTGTAAATGCAGCAAGTATTTCCCGGATACCGGAGCCGACAATGCCTTCAGTGGGGGTATGCCTGTGATCATCAAAATAGCTATCCTGGTATAAAACACTCAGTGTGTTGCAGGCAATGAAAAGCAGATTTGGTTGGTACTTCTCTCTGACGCTACATAAAAAACGGTCAAAAGCCTGCAGCTTGGTTTGACGATCCGGCATGGAGTTATAGGAGTAATCATCTTCGATCGCCGCATTCAGGTAGATGATTTCGATGTCTTCCCGCACAGGTGACTGACGCAGCCTGGCCTCTACTTCCGCGCAAACTGAAAGACCGCCGACACCGGAATCTGTGATCCCTATCCTCAATTCAATCCAGCCCTGACTCGTACTCGCCCGTTATAAGCTCAAAGAGCACCGGTGTATGTGAGGCGATCATATCTGCAAGGGCCTCGGAAAGGATCACGGTGGTTTCATTTTCATCGCCATGCATGGCTGCGATCAGCAGGATATCGACGGGACCGGTACGTGGGCCGTAGAGGTTCAATGGCGTATTTTGTTCAGATTTCCCGTACTGCCAGAAAGCGTGACGGAGGAGGCCACGTTCGGAGCGAGGAATCATGGTGGTTTTGTTTTTGTTTTCCATCGGCGCAAAATAACATTGACCTCTAAGGGATGCCAGTTTCGAAGGCTTTTAACGTTAGGTTTTGGTATGCAATGGGCTTCGATCTGCCAAGGTCGCACAGTACCTTACTTCAGGACACGCTTGAACACATCCTGTGGCGTTTGATACTCGACTTGGCCCAGGTCACCCTCTCGAGCGGTTCCCGCTCTCACCTCGCCTGTCTCGTACGGTCCTGAAGTAAGGTACTGCACACCCTTGGCTATGTAATCAACTGCAAAATTTTTCTAACAGATGTGCACGTACTATGGCTAAAGCTGGGGTGGGTAGTTGCTACCAGGACCGTACGAGGCAGGACGCCGAGTCCGAGCGCCACAGGACGTGTTTAAGCGAGTCCTGGTAGCAACTACCCACCTCAGCGCCTCGTCGTTTACAAAATTGTAGATCAACAAACTCAAATATTTTTTTTGCCATCAGCAAAAATCTCGTGAACGGGTTTTCAGCCCCTTCGCCAATACATCAAAATCATGCACCCGCCTGGCAATAAGATGATAAACCTCACCATCACTTTCCATCACACCATCCACGGCGATCAGTGACGCGTTAAGAATGGTGCTGCGCTGAGACTCCCACAAACGTTGCCAGATCACCACGTTGACATGTCCTGTCTCGTCCTCCAGGGTCAGGAAGATGGTGCCATTGGCGGTCATGGGCCGCTGACGCATGGTGATCAGGCCACAGGCACGGGTATGCGTGCCGTGTTCCAGTTGCAATAATTGCTGTGCTGTCCTGACCCGTCGCTGCCGTAAAACGTTGCGTATCAGTGCAACGGGGTGGCGCCCCAGTGTCAGACCCGTGGCGGCATAATCCGCGCGCAGGTCATCGGTCTCAGAAGCGGGGCGGATGGCGGCAGGATCATCTTCTCTCGAGATGCCCTCAAGCAAATCCGCCGGTTGGCTTTCGGTCGCCGCTATCTCCCAGCGGGCGCGGTGGCGGTGCCCGGCAATTCCCCTGAGTGCCGCAGCTTCTGCCAATGCGGCCATTTCCCTTTTATTCAGGTGCGCGCGGGTACAAAGATCCTGTACGCCGGTGAAGGGTTTAATATCGCGGGTAGTTGTAATGCGACCGGCTGCCTGTTGCCCCAGTCCCTTGACCAGGCGCAGACCCAGGCGCAGCAGTGGAACATTGTCATTGCCGCTTACCAATGCACAATCCCAATCGCTGTAACGGACATCTGCCGGCAATACCTTGACACCGTGGCGGCGCGCATCCTGTACCAGCTGGGCCGGTTGATAAAAACCCATGGGCTGTGAGTTGAGCAGGGCGCAGGTGAATGCTGCGGGATGGTGGCATTTTAACCACGCAGATACGTATACCAGCAACGCAAAACTTGCAGCGTGCGATTCCGGGAACCCGTACTCTCCGAAACCTTTGACCTGTTCAAATATCTGTTCTGCAAAGCCAGGCTCATAGCCGCGCTCCAGCATACCGTTGATCAACCGCATACGCATATGTTCCAAGCCACCGCGCCGCGCCCATGCAGCCATTGAACGACGTAATGCATCAGCTTCGGAACCACTGAAGCCAGCCGCTACCATGGCAATCTGCATGACCTGTTCCTGGAAGATCGGTACACCCAGTGTACGCTGCAGCACCTTGCGCAAGGCGTCCGACGGGTATATCACCGGTTCCAGTCCCCGGCGCCGCTGTAGATAAGGATGGACCATATTGCCCTGTATGGGGCCGGGCCGGACTATGGCCACCTCGATGACCAGGTCATAAAAACAGGCGGGTTTCAGGCGTGGCAACATGGCCATCTGTGCACGCGACTCGATCTGGAAGACACCGATGGTGTCGGCTTTTTGAATCATGTCATAGGTTTCAGCGTCTTCGGCCGGCACATCGGCCAGACCCATATCGGTGGCGTAAAAATCGTTGACCAGGTCCAGGCAGCGATGAATGGCGGTCAGCATACCCAGTGCCAGGCAGTCCACTTTAAGCAATCCCAGGGTTTCCAGGTCGTCCTTGTCCCACTGGATGACGGTGCGGTCCACCATTGAAGCGTTCTCCACGGGTACCAGTGAGGCCAGTGTGTTTTCAGAAATGATAAAACCACCGACATGCTGGGACAGGTGGCGCGGGAAACCAATCAGGTTTTGCACCAGGTACAGCAACTGCCGGACTTTCAGGTTATCCGCCTCAAACCCCTGCTCGGCGAGCCGTTGCGCAAAACGTACCGGTTCATCCCACCATGACATGTTGCGAGCCAGCCGGTCGACCTGGCCGGGACTGAACCCCAGTGCTTTACCGACATCGCGGATCGCGCTGCGTGGCCGATAGCTGATCACCGTGGCCGCCAGCGCCGCCCGTTCGCGGCCATACTTCCGGTAGATATACTGGATTACCTCTTCGCGGCGTTCATGTTCGAAATCAACATCAATATCCGGTGGCTCATCACGTTCGCGGGAGATGAAACGCTCGAACAGCATGTTCATTCGTGCCGGGTCTACCTCGGTGATACCCAGGCAATAACAGACCGCGGAATTGGCTGCCGAGCCACGTCCCTGGCAAAGGATATCCCGGCTACGGGCAAACTGGACAATGTCATGTACTGTCAGGAAATAGGATTCATAGTGCAGGTCTGAAATCAGGCTCAGCTCGTGTTCGATCTGTTGCCGAAGTTCCGCATTGATCCCGCCCGGCCATCGCTGCCTGATACCGGCCTCGGTCAGGTCACGCAAGTGAGCGGCGCTGCTAATGCCCTGTGGAACGACCTCACGCGGGTAGCGGTAGCGCAATTGATGCAGGCTGAAAGAACAGCGTTGGGCAATGCGAACGGACTCATCAAGCAGTTCCTGGCGGTACAACGTAGCCAGTTGGTGCCGGCTACGCAGGTGCCGTTCGCCGCAGGGCAGGGCGCGGTAACCCAACTCCGGTAGTATGCAACCATGCCGGATAGCTGTCAGTACATCGTGCAACATACGCCGTGAGCGGGTATGCATTTGCACATCACCACAGGCGGTCATCGGCAAACCGGCGGCTTTTGCAGTGTCAACCAGGCGAGCCAGTTGTGATTCATCATCAAAACCCAGGCAAAGACTGGCGGCTATCCAGCTGCGTTCAGGAAAGTGTGAAGCCACCCAGTGTGCGGTCAGTACATCAGCTTCCGATCCGTCAGTATCAGATCCGTTATTACGGGTCTCCGGTAACCACAGGGCCAGGCAGTGGTCGAGATTGTTCTCAAAAGCCTTGTCCGGTAATACATAACACCCCTTGGGTGCATTGCGTCGTCCGCGTGTGATCAATGTGCACAGCTGCGCATAAGCGGTCATGTCCACTGCCAGCAATATCAACCGTGAACCATTTTCCAGCCTGAACAGGCTGCCGGATATGAGTTTGATGTCCAGGCCGTTTTGTTTGCAGCGCCGGGCTTCTTCAAAGGCACGCACAATGCCGGCCAGCGAACATTCATCCGTCAGTGCGATGGCGTAATAACCCAGTTCAGCAGCGCGGGCGACCAGTTCCTGCGGATGTGAAGCACCGTTAAGAAAGGTGAAGTTACTGGTACAGACAAGCTCTGCATAGTCGACGGATGTTTTTATCGAACACATACTGTATATATATACAGTAATTGGGTCAAAAACAAGTCCATATACATTTGATGAACCAAACAGACGGTATGCCCGATGGGATCACCCTGGAGGATGCGGTCGTCATTCCAAAAGCGTATGAAAAAGCCGGCGCAAGTGCCTTGATTCCAAGCGCCGGATTTACTTCCAAAGTTCCTTTCCTGATGCTTCGCGGAAACCTCCCGGTAAAGGAAATGAGTAATGACCAGGAAAAACTGGTGAACAGGATTGGTTTGAAACTGTTTGGCCGGTTCATGGTACCCGAACATCAATACGAGCCCATGTTCCTGTTTGAAGGTGCAAAAAAAATCAGGGGAGCAGTTAGTATTCCGGTGATCTATATCGGTGGTGTCTATTGTGTCTCTAATGAGAGCGGGTTTTTGAAGGTGTAATAGGCGTATTCATTTAGCCCGCAGTTTGCGCCAAACCAGGGTGTAGACGATGGCGTTGATGAGCAGCACCACCAGTCCCAGCAGGAATTGCAATTCAGAGGTCAGTCCCGAAGGATAAACCAGTGGCATCAGGTAGTGGTCAATAAAGCCGCCTGTATAACCCCGGGTGCCGGCCATGGCTCGCAGGTCGTTCTCCAGGTAGGTCAGGGGACAAACCCAACCCCGAAACTCAATGATAATGCCCCACAGGGCACAGGGGATATGTAGCCAGACCAGGCCGCGTCGCCAGAAAATGAGCACACCGCCAAATACGACAAAAAGAATAAATGCTGCGTGCAGTAAGAGCGTCAGGTCAGCAAGCAGGGCGTAGGGCATGATACGGAGGCCTGTTCAGGGCGTATACCATGATTTAACGCCCGGGGCCGACAAATGGCAATACGTATTATCAAGGCGAAATGGCCAGATCATCCCAAACCGAAACAACCTTGGTCATATCCAGTTACAGTGCCTCTGATGCAGCCTGATTGGATAACTGAAGGGAATAGCGAGTTATCGCACACCCTCGGCCACATATAAGCCATTAATCTCTTCTCAGTTACATCACAAATTGCAAGTATCTCTATCACCCGTTACAGGCGATTTGTGCAGAACAGATTGCCGTGCTTCGGCAAAAACCCAAAATGGTGACTATACTTTCACAATAATATGCATAAATAGGATGGTCATCACCAATAT
>Ga0316192_10000162_pt1 | contig 46165 bp, 49 predicted proteins | sample MerIslwburrow_MG_FD_204931 | JGI IMG/M metagenome (GOLD analysis project Ga0316192, IMG submission 204931) | Coastal sediment microbial communities from Maine, United States - Merrow Island worm burrow | ecosystem: Environmental > Aquatic > Marine > Coastal > Sediment | place: USA: Maine...
AGAAGGTTCGCAGGAGGCCGTTATGGGTCCGCAGCTGCCTCTTCCCGACACTGACGGACTTCATGGCGAAGATTTCCGCATATTCGGGAAACTCGATAATAAGCGCACGCGCAAGGCGGGCGAGATCGCGGGCGGTTGTATATTGCTGCTCGTTCGGCAGGCCATGGGGGTTTGCAAACTGCGTGTTCGTCATGCCGAGGCGTTTGGCGGCCTCATTCATCCGCTCAATGAACGCTTCCTCGCTGCCCCCGACCGTCTCGGCCACCATGACAGCCACATCGTTGGCCGACTTCACGATGATGACGCGGATCGCGGTCTCCAGCGGGATCGATGTGCCAACAGGTAGGCCGAGCTTGGTGGGCGGCTGTTTGAGAGCGTTCTTGGTCACGATGGCAAGCGTATCCGGCTTCACCTCGCCGTTTCGAAGCGCGTGGAACGCAACATATGCCGTCATCATTTTGGTGAGCGAGGCGGGGAACCACAGCGCATCTGGGTCCTCGGCATAAAACACCGTGCCATTATAAGGCTCGAAGACGAGAGCAGGGCTGGCTTTAGCGGCAATCGGGGCAAGGGACGCGATGCAGGCCAAAAAACCAAGAACGGCACGCCTCAGCATGAAACCCTGTCCCTCTCCACGTTGTCCGTTGCGCCGGTCTGGCGATAGTCAGCCCCGAAATTGCGCGTCTTCGGCCGGGCGATAACCGCCCATTTGCTATTGCCGCGCGCAACGCAGCTCAAGTGCTCTTGAAGGGCCCTACTTCACACGCAAATTCGACTGTTCCGTGACGGGCAACCCCCACAATCACCCTCCGAGAGGTGTTTGCATTGCCCGGCGCCACACTAGCGCGCTCGCTTGGTTTCGCAACCCGCCTCGCGCCTTTGTTCGAAAATCCAATCAGCGGCCTCCCGGATGTCGGCCAAAACTGCCGTCGGATGCGGTGTAAAGCGCGTTTCATCGCCATCGCGATATTTTCCGGTGCGGACGAGCAGCGCGCGGGCGACCCCCGCGTTGAGTGCGCCACCGACATCTGACTCTGCGTCGTCCCCGACCATGACAGCGTCCTGGCGCGCACATCCCATGCTTGCAAGTGCTGCTGTAAAGAAGTCGGGGGATGGCTTGCCAAGGACAATGGCGCGCTTGCCACTCGAATATTCGAGTGCGGCGACGAATGCGCCCGCATCGAGGCTGAGTTTGCCGTCATCGTCCTTAAAGGTGCGGTTCTTGGCAAGGGCGAGAAGGTCCGCGCCCTCCATGAGCGCACGGAACGCATTGTTCATGTGTTCATAGGTGAAGGCCTTGCCTGCATCGCCGACGACGACCGCGCGGCCCTCGCCTTCCGGAAGGTCCACGAATTCTTCCCTTAAGTTGGGATGGACCAACAGAAGCGGGGCGCCGTCGTGCTCGGCAAGCCAGCGCTGTGCTGCCTGGCCGGGCGTGAACAGTTCCTCATCGGTGATCTCAAGTCCGAGCGCGGTGAGCCGGGACAAGAGCGCCTGTTTCGTCTTGGTCGTGGTGTTGGTGATGAAGCGGATCGGAAGCCCAGCGTCATGGAGCCGCGCGACAGCGTCCATGGCGCCCGGCAACACATGGTCGCCCTCGTAGATGACGCCCGCGAGATCGAGAAGTACGCCGCGGATCATGCCCGCTAGCCTTGCGCGCGGGCGCCCCCTGATCAAGCCTTTCTCAGCATCTGCCGGTCAGCTGCGGCGTTTCGACAAGTTTCGACAGGTTTCGAACTGGGCGCGGGCGGAAGGTGCCGCTTTTAGAGGCGCTCAAGAGCCCCTTTTAGGAGGATCCCTATCTCAGCGTGGCCGATGGAGCTACTCTTTGGCTCGATTTTCATCTTTCACGGACATATCGGTTGCCTTTATGAGCGCCCTTTTCGAAGAGCTTGATTATTGCCCAACGCCAATCGGGGCGCTCACCTTGCGCCGCCGCCGCGACCTCAAACTTGGCATGGACGTTTTCGAGATCAAGCTCGGCGATGAGTCGTTGATGACGAGTGCATTCACGGCGTCCGAGATCGCGCTGGCGCGGACGGGGCTCGCAGACTTCACTGAGGACAGGCCCCTTGATGTGGTCGTCGGCGGACTTGGTCTTGGCTACACAGCGAAGGCGGTGCTTGAGAACGCATCGATTGCTTCGCTGATTGTTGTTGAAGCGCTCGCCCCTGTCATCGCCTGGCACGAGGAGGAATTGCTGCCGCTCGGGGGCGAGCTGAAACGAGACCCGCGCTGCCGGTTCGTTCAGGGCGACTTCTTCGCCTTGTCGGCCTCGAGCGATGGGTTCGATCCGGACAGGCCAGGGCGCCAGTTTGACGCCATCCTCGTCGATATCGACCATTCGCCCGAGGCATTGCTGAATGCGGGGAGCGAATCCTTCTATCGGCCGCAAGGTCTGCGCAGGCTTGCCGCGCACTTGCGCCCCGGCGGTGTCTTCGGGTTGTGGTCCGATGCGCGTGAAGACGGGAATTTCACAGAGCGTCTGCGGAGCGTCTTTTCAAGCGCGCGTGCCGAACCGGTGACATTCCACAATCCGCTGCAGGACCGGCCCTTCACGCAGACGGTGTATCTGGCGCAAAAGGAAAGAGGCCCCCGGCCATGAGCGATACTTCGCCCGATTTAGCTTTGCTGCGGGCAGCGCTCGTCGCCCGCCTGGATTTTTTGCGTGCTGCCAGCAAAACCACGGCGGATAATCGCCGGCCTGTGGAACTCGACCAGACATCCGTCGGGCGACTTTCGCGCATGGATGCCATGCAAGGTCAGGCCATGGCGCTTGCCACGGAACGGCGCCGCAAAGACGAGGCGCGGCGAGTGGAAGCCGCGATCCGCCGCATTGATGAGGGCGAATATGGCTATTGCATCTCCTGCGGCGAGGGGATCGCTCCGAAGCGTTTGGCGGTCGATCCCACCATCCCGACCTGCATTCGCTGTGCGGCCTAGCGTTTCTCGATATAGATGCAGCGCAAATCGTTGACGTTGGTCATGGTCGGGCCGGTCTCCAGCAGATCGCCGATCCCTTTGAAGAAGGTATAGGGGTCGTTGTCGGCGAGCATGGCTTTGGCGCTAATGCCGACCGCCTCGGCGCGCTTCAGCGTATCGGGATAGATCAGCGCTCCGGCATTGTCTTCGGAGCCATCCACGCCATCTGTATCGCCCGCAAGCGCATAAATGTTCGGCGCACCATCGAGCGCGATGGCAAGCGATAGCAGGAACTCGGTGTTGGGGCCGCCCTTGCCCTGACCTTTGAGTGTGATGGTGGTTTCGCCGCCGGAGATGAGCACGCATGGGGGCTCTGCGGGCTGGCCACGCAGCGCGCATTGGCGCGCGATCCCTGCATGGACGAGGCCAACGTCCCGGGATTCACCCTCGATGCTATCGCCGAGGATCACCGGTGTGACACCGGCCTTGCGCGCGACTTCGGCGGCCGCTTCCAGCGAGGCCTGAGGCGTCGCGATCATGACATTCTCGACGCGCTCAAAGCACGGTTCGCCTGGCTTTGGCGTCTCATCGATGGTGTCCAGCACGTGCCGCACCGCCCTCGGCAGATCGATGCCATATTTTTCGACAATGCCAATGGCATCCGCATTGGTTGAGGGGTCCGGCACAGTGGGCCCCGATGCGATGATCGAGGCATCGTCGCCCGGCACGTCCGAGATCATCAGTGCCACCACGCGCGCCGGGTAGGCGGCGCGGGCCAGGCGCCCACCTTTGATGGCGGACAGATGTTTGCGGACCGTGTTCATCTCCGAAATGGTCGCCCCGCTCGCAAGCAGCGCTTTGTTCACCGCCTGCTTGTCTTCAAGAGAAATGCCTGTCGCGGGCGCGGCAAGAAGCGCGGAGCCGCCGCCGGAGATCAAAGCGAGCACGAGATCGTCTTCGCTTAAGCCTTGGACGGCCGCAAAGATGCGCTGAGCGGCCTCGCGGCCGGCGGCGTCCGGGACGGGATGGGCGGCTTCGACCACTTCGAGACGCTCGGTGGGAAGCTTATAGCCGTAGCGTGTCACGACGACGCCATCGAGAGGCCCGTCCCATGACTCTTCCAACGCTTTCGCCATGGCACCGGATGCCTTGCCCGCACCGATAATGACAGTACGGCCCTTGGGGCGCTTCGGCAGATGCGCGGGAACACATAAAGATGGCAGTGCGGCATCGACGCCCGCCTTGAACATGGCCTTAAGCAGCGTATCGGGCAACATCGTTTGCGCACCCCCTCCCATTCATTGTTCTTGGTTCAAGAACCTGCACAGACGATTGCAAGAAGGCAAGCGAATGAATACGGTGCCGATCCGTTTCGCAAAATGCCGCGTGTTACAAAAAGATAATTCCGCTGGGAGTAAACGACCATGTCCAAGAGCTCGAGCGAGCAACATAAGAAGCCGAAATCTGATATCGAAATCAGCCAAGCCGCTGTCATGCGGCCGATTTTGGATGTGGCGAAGGACAAGCTCGGTATCGATGCCGAGGATCTGGTCCCCTACGGCCATTACAAGGCGAAGGTTTCGCTCGATTACATCGACAGTCTGAAGGGCAAGCCCGACGGCAAGCTGATCCTGGTCACGGCCATCACGCCGACGCCAGCGGGCGAGGGTAAGACGACAACCACTGTCGGGCTCGGCGATGCACTCAACCGTATCGGCAAGAATGCGATCATGTGCTTGCGCGAGCCGAGCCTTGGTCCCTGCTTTGGGATGAAGGGAGGGGCGGCCGGCGGCGGCTATGCGCAAGTCGTGCCCATGGAAGATATCAATCTCCACTTCACGGGCGATTTCCATGCCATCGGCGCAGCGAACAACCTGCTCGCGGCGATGATCGACAATCATATTTATTGGGGTAACAAGCTCGATATCGATGCCCGCCGGGTCACGTGGCGCCGCGGTATCGACATGAATGACCGGGCGCTGCGCTCGATCGTCACGTCCCTCGGCGGTGTGACCAACGGATTTCCGCGCGAGGCGGGCTTCGACATCGTCGTGGCCTCCGAGGTCATGGCGATCTTCTGTCTTGCGAAGGACCTGGCCGATCTTCAGCGGCGCTTGGGTCAAATTCAGATTGGCCAGACGCGTGACAAGGCCGCTGTCACGGCCGATGAGATTTCAGCCTCGGGCGCCATGGCCGCGCTTCTCAAGGACGCGCTCGCACCAAACCTAGTGCAGACACTTGAGAACAATCCTGCCTTTATCCATGGTGGCCCGTTCGCCAATATCGCCCATGGGTGCAACTCTGTGATCGCAACGAAGTCCGCACTCAAGCTTGCGGATTATGTCGTGACGGAGGCTGGGTTCGGCGCCGATCTTGGCGCGGAGAAGTTCTTCGACATCAAATGCCGCAAGGCCGGTTTGAAGCCCGATTGCGTGGTGATCGTCGCCACGATCCGCGCACTCAAGATGCATGGTGGCGTGGCCAAGGACGATCTCAAGAAAGAGAATCTCGAAGCGCTGGAGAAGGGCTTCGCCAATCTTGAGAAGCACATTGAGAATGTGCGCAAATTCAACGTTCCAGTAGTGGTCGCCGTCAACCGCTTCTCCCTCGATACAGACGACGAGATCGCGCTGCTTGAGCGTCTCTGCTCGACGGCGAGCACGGCATGCGTGATGTCCGACCACTGGGCCCTTGGCGGGGCTGGTGCGGAGGGGTTGGCGGAGGCCGTCGTCAAGACCATCGACACCAAGCCGGCGGACTTCAAGCCGCTCTACCCCGACGATATGTCGCTTTGGGATAAGACACGGACGATTGCCCAGGAGATTTACGGGGCAGAAGACATTACCGGGACGAAGGCTGTGCGCGCCAAGTTCGATGAGTTGGAGAAGGCTGGTTTCGGCAAATTCCCGATCTGCGTGGCCAAAACCCAGTACAGTTTCACGACCAATCCGGATGCCAAGGGTGTGCCGCTCGGCCACACTATTCCGGTCCGTGAGGTCAGGCTGTCGGCCGGTGCGGAGTTCATCGTGGTCATCTGCGGAGACATCATGACCATGCCTGGCCTGCCACGGGTGCCGGCGGCGAACAATATCGAGCTCGACTCGAAAGGTCGGATTGCCGGTTTGTTTTAGTCAGACCTCGCCCCTGAAAAGCAAAAGGGTTGCCAGGGGCGCAAGTGGACGCTACGACCTTTGGCAAAATGACCGCCATGAGATCCCTTGAGGGTCCAGGCTGTTAACAACATTTCATGCGAGGAAACAATGGCTGGAGCCAGGCGTCCGGGCCGCAATTTTCTGTTTGTGCCAGGACCAACCAATGTGCCTGACCGCATTCTCCGGGCGATGCATGTCCCCATGGAGGATCATCGCTCGTCCGATTTTCCAAAGCTGACGGTCCCGCTCTTCGACGACATGAAGAAGATCTATCAGACCGAAACCGGTCAGGTGGTCATCTTCCCCTCGAGCGGCACTGGCGCATGGGAATCGTCTCTCACCAATACGAGATCGCCCGGCGACAAATTGCTTGCGCCGCGTTTCGGCCAGTTCAGCCATCTTTGGATCGACCTCGCTCGCCGCCATGGGCTTGAGGTCATTGTCCAAGAAGAAGATTGGGGCACCGGCGCCAGTCCGGACCGGATTGAAGAGGCGCTGCGTGCTGACAAGGCCCATGAGATCAAAGGTGTCTTGGTGGTCCATAACGAGACCGCCACCGGCGTTACGTCCGACATCGCCGCCGTCCGCCGTGCCATCGATGCCGCAGGCCATCCGGCGCTGCTCTATGTGGATGGCGTGAGCTCGATCGGCAGTATCGACTTCCGCTTCGACGAGTGGGGGGTGGATATGGCCATCACCGGCTCGCAAAAGGGCATGATGCTTCCGGCAGGACTCGGCATTGTTTGCGCAAGCCAGAAGGCGCTGGCGCAGATGGAAGATGCCACCTGCGCGCGGGTCTATTTCGATCTCGTCGATCATTTGCGCGCCAATCCGGGCGGTTATTTTCCCTATACCCCGGCTTTGCCGCTGCTCTACGGCTTGCGCGAGTCGCTGGAGATGATGTTCGAGGAAGGGCTCGAGAACGTGTTCGCACGGCATCGCACTCTAGCGAGCGGCACGCGCGCCGCGGTCGATGCGTGGGGGCTGTCCCTGTGTGCCAAAGAGCCGAAATGGCAGTCGGATACGGTCAGCGCGATCATGGTGCCTGAGGGCTTCAACGGTGCCGATGTGATCGACCGGGCCTACCGCCGCTATAACCTCGCCCTCGGTGCGGGCCTGACTGAGATGGCGGGCAAGTTGTTCCGCATCGGCCACCTTGGCGACCTCAACGAACTGATGCTGCTCGGCGCGATTTCCGGGGCTGAGATGGCAATGCGCGATGTCGGCATCGCGGTCGAGCCTGGCTCGGGCGTGGCGGCTGCGCAGGAGTATTTCCGTAACGCCAACGGCGCTGCCGAAAAGCGCCTGGCGGCGGAGTAGGAGGCCGGGCACTTTCGAGTAAGCGCTTCAGGCCAGTACGAAACACCAACCGGCGCGGGTCCATCTGCTCCGGCGTGGTTTTAGACCGCGCGAGGGGAGAGTCCCGCGCTGGAAGAAAATGGGGGTGTTCAGTGGAGCATGCAATTGTCTTCCTCGATCGCGAGTCGGTTGGGGCCAATGTCCGTAAGGCCAATTTCCAGCATAACTACACCGAGTATCAGTCAACTTGGACCCCGGAGGACATCGTTGCGCGTCTGAAGGACGCGACCGTCGCCATCATCAACAAGGTGCCGATGCGCGAGGAAGTCCTGAAGCAATTACCCAATTTGAAGTTGATTGCCGTCGCGGCGACCGGCACCGATGTTGTCGACAAGGCCTATTGCAAGGCCAACGGCATTACCGTTGTTAATATTCGGGGCTATGCTTTCAACACCGTGCCCGAGCACGTGCTCGCTCTGATGTTCGCGCTGCGCCGCAATCTCCTCGCCTATATCGAGGATACGCGCAATGGCCGCTGGGGAGAGGTGGATCAGTTCTGCTTCTTCGATCATCCGATCCACGACATCGCCGGCTCCACGATGGGCATCATCGGCTTTGGCGCAATCGGTAAAGCCGTGGCTAAGCGTGCCGAATGCCTCGGCATGAAGATCCTGCCGTATGATGTCTTCCCGCAAGACGGGCTGGTGGATCTGGAGACGGTGCTGAAGGAGAGTGACGTTATCACGATGCACTGCCCGCTCACGCCAGAGACGGAGAACATGATCGGCGAAAAAGAATTCAAGATGATGAAGCCGACATCGATCCTCATCAATACCGCGCGTGGTGGCCTCGTGGACGAGGCTGCGCTCGCCGAGGCTCTGAAGTCCGGCACAATCGCCGGCGCTGGCTTCGATGTGCTCGTCAAAGAGCCACCGAAGGAAGGCAACGTCCTGCTCGATCTCAAGATGCCCAACTTCATCGTCACGCCCCATGTGGCCTGGGCGAGCCGTGAGGCCATGCAGATCCTGGCCGACCAACTCATTGACAACATCGACGCCTTCGTTGCGGGTGATCCGCAGAATGTCGTCGAGTAGCTTTTAGGAAAACTGAAATGAAGAAACTGCTGTTCTTGTTCGACACCGACCCTGTGCCGAGTGTCTTCGATACGGTTGTCGGCTACGACGGCGGCGCCGACCACATTACCGGCTATGCGGGCGTGACCACCGATAGTGTCGGGGCGCTTGTGGATGGCTGCATCTACACCCGCGGTGGGAAGGATAAGCAGAACACGGCTATCTTCGTCGGTGGCGGCAACATGGCCAAGGGCGAGGAACTATTCGAGACGATCAAGAAGCACTTCTTTGGACCATTCCGCGTGTCGATCATGCTCGATTCGAATGGCTCCAACACGACGGCTGCTGCAGGCGTGGCGCTTCTGGCCAAGGCGAAAGACCTTAAGGGCAAGAAGGCCGTGGTGCTTGCAGGGACCGGCCCGGTCGGCATGCGGGCAGCCGGTTTCTTCGGCATGGAAGGATGCGACGTGACTATCACCTCGCGCACCAAGGAGCGCGCCGAGCAGGCTGCCAAGGTCATCGAGAAGCGCTTCGGGATCAAGGTTGCTGGCGTTGCTGGTGGCACGGACGAGGAGCGTACCGAGGCCGTGAAGGACGCTAATATCGTCTATTCGGCGGGCGCGATCGGGGTGCAGCTCTTGCCCAAGTCAGCCTGGGAGAACAATTCCAATATCGAACTTCTCGCCGACGTGAATGCCCAGCCACCGCTTGGTATCGAAGGCGTCGATGCGATGGACAAGGGGAAAGATTACGGCGGTAAGCTCGGGTTTGGCGCTCTTGGCATTGGCGGGTTGAAGCTGAAGCTGCACCGCGAGTGCATCAGCAAGCTGTTCGATAGCGCTGAGGGCGTCTATGACGCCGAAGAGATCTACGCTCTTGCGAAAGAGATGGCCTGATGACTGAGATCAAAGATACGGCGATTGAGCCGTTCCTCGATCAGCTTGCCTCGAGCGCGGCCACACCTGGCGGCGGCAGTGCGGCGGCAATTCTTGGCGGCATGGGTGCGGCCTTGGTGAGCATGGTCTGCAACCTCACCATCGGCAAAAAGAAATATGCCGACGTTGAGGGAGAGTTGAAGGAGGTCCTTGCAAAGGCGGAGGACCTGCGTCACCGGCTGACCTCAATGATCCAGGACGACGTTCAGGCGTTCGACACGGTCATGGGCGCTTACGGCATGCGGAAGGAGACGGACGAGCAGAAAAGTGCCCGTTCCGCGGCCATCCAGGATGCTTTGAAGATGGCAACCGATGTTCCGATCCGCTGCTGCCGACTGGCCCGGGAGGTCATCGATCTGTCGTTGATCGCATCGGAGAAGGGCAATCTCAACGTGATCTCAGACGCGGGTGTTGCCGTTCTGTCTGCCTATGCAGCTCTGCGGAGCGCGGCACTAAATGTATACATCAATGCAAAAATGATTTCCGACACAAGCTTTGTGGACGCTAAACTAAGTGAACTGGAGGGTCTTCTGGCTGGGGCCGAGGCAACGACCGAGAAGGCGTATGACATTGTAAAGGGCAAAGTGGGCTGACGCTGTTTAGTGGTAGCTCTCAAAAACGCGAAAGCCCGCCGAAGAAACTCGGAAAAAGGGAGGAGCGACGTGGACGTACACGAGTATCAAGCGAAAGAGCTTTTGGGTGGTTTCGGCGTGCCGGTGCCGAAAGGCGCCGTGGCGTTCAGCCCCGATCAGGCCGTCTATGCAGCGACGGAACTTGGTGGCTGGAGCTGGGCGGTGAAGGCCCAGATTCATGCAGGTGCGCGCGGCAAGGCCGGCGGCATCAAGATTTGCAAGACCTATCATGAGGTCCGCGAGGCGGCGCAGGAGCTGCTCGGCAAGCGTCTGGTGACACATCAGACCGGCCCCGAGGGTAAGCCTGTACAGCGCGTCTACGTCGAAGCGGCTGAGCCCTTCGAGCGGGAACTCTATCTCGGCTTTGTGCTCGACCGTAAGACCGAGCGTATCCGGGTCATCGCCTCCCAGCAGGGTGGCATGGAGATCGAGGAGATCGCCAAGACCAATCCGGAAGCCATCCTGCAAGTGATCGTCGAGCCGGCGGTCGGCCTTCAATCCTTCCAAGCCCGTGAGCTCGCATTCCAGCTTGGCCTCAGCATCAAGCAGTCCCAGAGCTGCGTTTCGACGATCATGAACGCCTATCGTGCGTTCCGCGATTCCGATGCTCAGATGCTGGAGATCAACCCTCTTGTTGTGTCCAAGGATGACCGCGTGTTGGCTCTCGATGCCAAGATGTCGTTTGACGACAACGCGATGTTCCGCCGGCATAACGTGGCCGACATGTATGATCCCTCGCAGCAGGATCCACGCGAGGCTCAGGCCGCCGAGCACAACCTCAACTATATCGGTCTCGATGGCGACATCGGCTGTATCGTGAACGGTGCGGGTCTGGCCATGGCGACCATGGATATGATCAAGCACGCGGGCGGCGAGCCAGCCAACTTCCTCGATGTTGGTGGTGGCGCATCGCCCGACCGCATCGAGACGGCGATGAAGCTCGTCACCTCCGATGAGAACGTCAAGGCGATCCTGGTGAACATCTTCGCCGGTATCAATCGCTGCGACTGGGTGGCCAAGGGTGTCGTGCAGGCTTGTGGGAACTTGGATATCAAGGTGCCCCTCATCGTTCGCCTCGCCGGAACCAATGTCGAAGAGGGACGCAAGATCCTCGCCGAGAGCGGTCTGAAGCTGATTACCGCCGACACGCTTGCCGAAGCCGCCGAGAAAGCGGTTCAAGCTTGCCAGGGCAAGCTGCAGGCAGCGTAAAGAAGATCATCGGAGAGAAACGCAAATGAGTATTTTGATTGACGAAAAGACGCCGGTGATCGTCCAAGGCATGACCGGGGACAAAGGCACCTTCCACGCGAAGGAGATGATCGAGTACGGCACCAACGTGGTCGGCGGTGTGACGCCGGGCAAGGGCGGTGGCCGGCATCTCGACCGTCCGCTGTTCAACACGGTGAAGGAAGCGGTCAAGGAGACCGGCGCCGAAGCCTCGATCACCTTCGTGGCGCCGGCCTTTTGTTCCGATGCGATCATGGAATGTGCCGATGCGGGCATCAAGCTGGTGTGCTCGATCACGGATGGTATCCCGGCTCAGGACATGATGCGCGTGAAGCGCTACCTGATGCGTTACCCGCGCGATCGCCGGACCATGATGGTTGGGCCCAACTGCGCGGGCATCATCAGCCCTGGCAAGTCCATGCTGGGCATCATGCCGGGTCACATCTATCTGCAAGGCAAGGTTGGCGTGATCTCTCGTTCGGGCACGCTCGGCTATGAAGCCGCCGCGCAGATGAAGGAGCACGGGATCGGCATCACCACTTCCGTCGGTATCGGCGGCGACCCGATCAACGGCTCTTCGTTCCTCGATCACCTCGCATTATTCGAGGAGGACCCGGAGACCGAGGCCGTGTTGATGATCGGTGAGATAGGCGGCCCGCAGGAAGCCGATGCCTCAGCTTGGATCAAGGACAATATGTCCAAGCCGGTTGTTGGCTTCGTTGCAGGCCTGACCGCTCCGAAGGGACGGCGCATGGGTCACGCGGGTGCCATCATCTCGGCGGCGGGCGATAGTGCCGCTGAGAAAGCCGAGATCATGCGCGCGAACGGGCTGACTGTTGCGCCCAACCCGAGCGAGTTTGGTTCGACTGTGGCGCAGGTTTTGGGCGCCTAAGTTTTTTGGCGTCTAAGGAAGGCATCGGTCGGCCCGAGATTATCGGACTGGCCGACGTCACCGGTTATGCCACTGGCATATCCGGTCTCTTTCCGAACGGACAATGGTTGCAGGTGGGATACTTCTGTTCCACCTCACCAACCCGTCGCGGAAGCGGCGGTCGGGGTTAAGGGCGCTGGGCTCTGCTTAGGCCGCCTAGTCTGGTGAGATAACAACCGATCAGGGGATCGGAGTTCGGGCGTTTGTCATGGACGAGGACGTGAGAGAGGCCGACGTCGTGGCCGATACAGGGGCCACCGCCCTTATCAGCGGAACTGCACCCCAAAACGCCGCCAAGATCTTGTATGAGCTTCTGCTCGACGTCGTCAGGCGTCATCAACCTGAGCTGGAGGTCGTCCTCAAGGATGGGGCTGATATCACGATCTCGGAGTTCTCGCCGGAGCTGATGGCCCGCGCGTTATCGGTTCAGGGAATCTGGTTTCAACTTCTGTCCATCGCTGACCAAAATGCCACAATGCGCCGCCGCCGCCATATCGAGCGAGCGCGGGGACGCGATGACTTGCTCGGGACGTTCGACCATGTCCTGGCGGAAGCCCGCCAGAATGGAATCCCGCCACACGAAATCGAGACCCTCCTTCAGAGTTTGCGTATTCGGCCGGTTATCACGGCCCATCCGACAGAGTCGAAGCGCATTACGGTGCTGGAGAAATACCGCAAGGTCTACCTTCTACTTCGCGAACTCGAAGGTGCGCGATGGACCGAACGTGAGCAGCAGACCATTCTCTCCAACATTCGCGATCAGATCGAACTTGTGTGGATGACCGGCGCGCTTCATCTGGAAAAGCCCACGGTCGAGCATGAGGTCTTGCGGGGGCTCCACTTCTTCGACGAGACGCTGTTCGAGAAGGCGCCGGAGATGATGGAGTTGCTCGAAGGGGCATTGCGGCGGAACTATCCGAACGAGGATTTCGAGCTTCCCCCGTTCTTTCAGTTTGGCTCCTGGATCGGCGGAGACCGCGACGGAAATCCCTACGTCACCACGAAGGTCACAGGCTGGGCCTTGCGCCAAAACGCCATGGCCTCGCTCCGCCACTACCGCGAACGGCTTTCCGGGCTGGCACGGGAGATGTCGATCACCCAGCGGGCACTGCCGGTTCCAGAGGGGTTCGGAGAAGAGCTTGACCGCGCTCTGGAGAGCAGCGGCGATGCGCAGACCATTGCCCAGCGTAATCCAGGTGAACCCTATCGGCAGTATTTCACATGCATGCTGCGCAAGCTCGACGCTACGACACGGCGCGCGGAAGGCAGCGATCTCGACGTCGGCACGCCGCATTACGCTACTGCTAATGAGCTGATCCAAGATTTGCGGATTGTGGAACGCGCGCTGGAGGAGGCCAACAGCCCCTCGATTGCTGTCGACATGGTCCGCCCCGTGCGGCGCGCCGTGGAGGTTTTCCGCTTTTCTACTGTGCGTCTCGATCTACGCGAGAATACAACGCGCACGACGCAGGCGCTTCAAGCCCTTTGGTGGGCGAGCGAAGGGCACGCCGAAGGGGACCCGCCGGAGCTTGGAAGCCGCGAGTGGCGCGCATGGTTGCTCCGCGCTTTGGCGCGACCACTCACCGCGGACCATTCTGGTGAGCCCGTGCCGCAGGATGCGATGGACCTCATCGCGATGTTTACGCAGGCCGCCGAGATTCGCCGTGGGCTCGATCGGGATGCCATCGGCAGCTTTATCTTGTCGATGACGCGATCGGTGGACGACCTTTTGGGCGCCTATCTGTTGGCGAAGACGGGCGGTCTTTTCCTCGATTCTGCTGGCACCGAGATATGCGCCCTGCCGATTGTGCCATTGTTCGAGACGATCGACGATCTGCGCGCGGCACCCGCCATTATGCGCGAGGCGCTTGCCATTCCACTGATCCGCCGCTCCACCCATTGGCAGGGTGGGCAGCAGGAGGTGATGCTCGGCTACTCCGATTCAAATAAAGATGGCGGCTTTGTCGCCTCGAACTGGGAACTGGCAAAAGCGCAGACTAGCTTGACGCGCGTCGGCGAGGTGGCAGGGACTGCGATCTCCTTCTTCCACGGGCGCGGCGGATCTGTTTCGCGCGGGGGAGCCCCCACGGGCCGTGCCATCGCTGCCCAGCCGGCCGGTTCGATCCGTGGTCGTTTCCGCGTGACCGAGCAGGGCGAGGTCGTGTCGACCAAATACGCCAATAAGGGGACCTCGCTCTATCAGATGGAGCTGCTGGCCTCGAGCGTGCTTGAACATGCGCTCAAGTCGGAGCGTGAAAGCGCCCTCAAGCCGACCGGCGAGTTCGACGATGCGCTGGAAGCCATAGCGGGCTTGTCGCGGGTCGCCTATGACGGGCTCCTGTCCCATCCCGATATTGTGACCTATTTCCAGGCTGCGAGCCCGCTTGAGGAAATCTCGCTGCTGAATATCGGATCGCGGCCGGCGCGCCGGTTTGGAGCAAGCTCGCTCAAGGATTTGCGAGCGATCCCGTGGGTGTTCGCCTGGGCACAGAACCGGCACATCATCACCAACTGGTACGGGGTCGGCAGCGCACTTCAGAGCTTCCTGGACGTGCGCGGTGTCAAGGGTGAGGAACTCTTGGCCGATTTGTTCGCAAACTCGCGCCTGTTCAAGTTGATCATCGATGAAGTGGAGAAGGCGCTTGCTCTGGTCGATCTCGAAATCGCTAGGGATTACGCGAGCTTAGTCTCCGATGCCCGCGTGCGCGAAACGATCTTCGCCATGATCGAGAAGGAACTTGCGTTGACAGCGCAGATGGTGCTGAAACTTTCTGGGAGTGGCTTCCCAGGTGAACGTTTCTCGCAATTCCGCGCATCGCTGTCCGAGAGACTCTCCACCGTCAACCAGGTCAATCGGGAGCAGGTCGAACTGCTCCGCCGGTTTAGAGCGAGCGAAAGCGACCAGGAACGCGAAACGTTCAAATCAGCATTGTTGCTTTCCATCAACACCGTTGCCGCCGGTCTCGGCGCCACAGGTTAAACCAAGAGGAGTAGAAAATGAGCTTTACCCTGATCCAGCAGGCGACGCCCCGCTTGCACCGTTCGGAACTGGCCGTGCCGGGTTCGAACCCAGGCATGTTCGAGAAGGCGGCCGCCAGCGCCGCCGATGTTATCTTCCTTGATCTCGAGGATGCCGTGGCGCCCGACGACAAGGAGCAGGCCCGGAAGAACATCATCCAGGGCCTGAACGACATCGATTGGGGCAGCAAGACCATGATGATCCGCATCAATGGTCTCGATACCCATTTTGCCTATCGCGACGTGGTCGATGTCCTGGAGAATTGCCCGCGGCTCGACATGATCCTGATCCCCAAAGTGGGCGTGCCGCAGGACGTCTATGCCATCGACATGCTCGTCACGCAGATCGAGCAGTACAAGAAGTATGAGAAGAAGCTCGGCCTTGAGCTGCTGATCGAAACGGCCCTCGGCATGGCCAATGTGGAGGCTATCGCCCAGTCGAGCCCGCGCGTGGAAGCCATGAGCTTTGGCGTTGCCGACTATGCCGCCTCGACGCGCGCCCGCACCGTCGGCATTGGCGGCCCGCACCCAGATCACGGCGTGCTAACGGACGCCGACGATGCTGGCAATCGTGACTACCACTGGGGCGACCCTTGGCACTATGCGCTGTCGCGCATGATGGTGGCGTGCCGCGCCTACGGCCTGCGTCCGATCGATGGTCCCTTCGGCGATTTCTCCGATCCGGACGGCTACAAGGCCGCGGCCAAGCGCGCTGCCGTGCTTGGCTTTGAGGGCAAGTGGGCGATTCATCCCTCTCAGATCGGTCTTGCCAATGAGGTGTTCTCACCGGGAGCTGCCGAGGTCGAGAAGGCGCAGCGTATCGTCGAGGCCATGGAGCAGGCTGCGAAGGAAGGCAAGGGCGCCGTGTCGCTTGATGGCCGCCTGATCGATATTGCCTCGATCCGCCAGGCCCAGGCTCTGCTCGACAAGGCCGCGCAGGTCGATGGCTAAGTTCGCTGGCAGCTATAGTCTGCCGGGTGTACAACCGACGACATAAAAACAAATGGCCGGGGTCTTCCCCGGCCATTTTTTGTACGTCCGATTAGTCTTTAAGTGTCGGCGTCAGGCGCGATCCAACCTTTTTGTGCCGCGGGCATCTTCGTCCGAGGCCGCGTTGTCCGTCAGGTCAAGCCCCACTTCGTCATCGAGGCGAGCCAAGGAGGCGGTGGGCAGAAAGCTCAAACCGTAGACCAGTGCGACAAGCACAACGCTGGTCAAAAGCGACAAGACAGACATGACAAAACTCCAATCCCTACACTGGCTGAGTTTTTGACAGCCGAACGCGGCAGGGGCTCGACGGAATTTCGGCAATTTCTGGACCCTTTGTGACCGGTTCGTCTTATGTGTGCCGCAAGCCTTGCGTCTTTATGAACGACTGTGTGAGCGCGGGGCGATCCAGCACGGTCGCGGTCTTCAAAAGCGCCGAGGAGGAACGATGGCGATCGTTTATGCGGCGCGGCGATCACCACGGCTTCTGAGGCGCGGCCAAATATCTTGGGCTTGCGTGCGGGCATGCTGGACGATCCTTCGATCGTCAAGCACGACATCACGATCTGGACGAAGTCCGCGCCCGCCTCGGCGATCTTCGATCTCGACCTTCCCAAGAGGAAGGTCAGCCAGCCTAGGCCGTCCTAGCATAGGCGGTCTCGGTATAAGCCTAGCGGCTGCCATTGCTGCTGCTGTTCGTCGAACCCGCGTTCTGCAAGGCTTCCATTAGCGGCGATGACTCGACCTTGCCGGGCTCCTGATAGGGGTTCCCGGCCGCATAGATGATCGCGCCGGTGATGCCGGTCGTGAAATAGAAGACGCTGGCAAAGACAACGTTAATTGGCGTCAGCGCGAACACGCCGAAAAGAAAAGCGAGGAAGCCGAAGCAGATCCCGAAAAAGACCCAGAAGGGTTTCGATACGAGCCCCTCGCGCGAGCCGATCAGCTTCTTGCCGCGCAGGTCGATCAGCATGCTGCAGGAGCGCTGAAACTCCGCCTTAGTCCAGCGCACCTCGTCCGTGTCTGCATCGGCTGGGGCCATGCCCCGGCAACTCTCGATCAGAAGATTGCTGGTTACCCTGCCGGCGGAGTCGGGGCCAACTTCCGCATCAAGTTCTCGCATCGAGCGCTCGGCGAATTCGGTCAGGTTTTGTTGAACTTTGCCACGGTTTACCAAGGTCGGGGCTTCGGCTGCGAGAAACTGCAACGTTCCGATCAGCCTCGCCTCTTCTTGCAGGTTCCGCTTGGCCTCGATCAGATAGGCGGCGGAGGCGGCGAAGATCAGACCCACAGCGATGCCGAAAATGGCCGAAACGCGGAAGCCCACAACGCCAGCCACGTCCTTGGTGTCGTCATCGCCAAAGCGGACGAAGAGCATGTGGCCCAGAAGTTGAACCACGAGCCCCGCAACGGTTACGGCCAGGCCCGCGAGCATGGCGGTCACCACAAAACTGTTCATGAGACGGCGTCCCTCTCACCTCATCCCGATTCGACGGCCGGACTATAGCAGGGGCGGGTTAGGAGGGCAGGGGTGGAAAAAAGGAGCTGCGGGGGCAACTAAAGACCGGCAAAGGCGGCATGCCTCTGGCGCATTTTGCGCGCCTGCGCTTCGCGACTTGCGTGCAAAACAAAAAACGGCGGCTCCGAAGAACCGCCGCTTCTTGGTCAATAGACTTCCGTTAAGGCTCTCATGGCGCAGATGCGTTGAAGCCCTGCGACGCGCCTCGGATACTTACGCGTCCGCCGACAGGGCCGGGATGCGCAGGTTCTGGCCTGGATAGATCTTGTCCGGGTGAGACAGCATGGGCTTGTTGGCTTCGAAGATGAGCGTGTATTTCGTCCCATCCCCATAGGCCTTCTGGGAGATGGCCCAGAGCGTGTCGCCCTTCACCACGGTGTGGAAATTGGGATCGATCGAGCCTTCCGGGGTCGTCAGCTCTTCCTCGACCTTCGCAATGCCATCCACATTGCCGGCGGCCGCGATGAGTTTCTCCTTTGTCGCCTGATCGGGAATGTCGCCGGAGATCTTCACCTTGTCTCCGTCGACCTCGACCTTGATCTTGTCGGCCAGAGCCGGATCGCCAACCTCCTTGGCGATGGCTTCGGCGGCATCGCTATCGGCGGCCTCGGCGCTCGTACCAAACAGGCTCTTGCCGGCGTTTTTCACAAAATCAAAAAATCCCATGTTGTGTCCTTTCTTTGATGAATGAGTTTTGGTGCAGTATTGAATGAGGTTTGCTCGCGAGCGCGTTTGTGCTCAGACTTGGAGTGTTCTCTTTGTTGGTTCGGCTTGGGAGCTCAAGCGGTTGGAGCGCCGACCATCTGGTGCAGCCTTGCGACCGCACCGGAGTCAATGCCCGCGCCGCTCGCCAGACCTTTCAAAAAGGCCTTCTCCGCCGGGGTGTCGACCGAAATCGCCATCAATGCGGCGGCATAGACTTGGATGCCAACCTCTGGGTTCGGGATCGTCTTTGTGAGCCCGGCGAGGTCTTGCGGCTTCGCCATTTCGCCTTGAACGAAGTGTTTCTCCTCGTCCGAGATGCCGCCCTCTGCGAGCTTGCCCGTCAGGCGCTCGATTTCGTCTTGGGAGACCTTCCCGTCGGACTTGATCGCCTCGATCATGCCCCGCAAGCATAGTTCCGCGGTCTCCGGTGCTGCGATCTGCCTTACTTCGGTCTCGGTGAGGCCGAGCGCATTGCCGCTTGCCTGATCGGCATCGGCCGACTGGGCCTGCCAATTCTTAAGGGCCGAAAGCGCGAGCGTGCCCAGAAGGGCCATGGCGCTGCCGCCGACCGCGCCTTTCGTTGCGCCGCCGCCGCCGCCCAAGATGGCGCCGGCCAAGGCACCGAGCCCGCCAAGCTGGCCCTTGCTCATGCCGCCCACGCCGCTGTCGGAGCCGAGCATTTGGCCAAAGCCGCCGAGAATGTCGCCGATGCCGCCGGAGGATTGGGTGCTTGAGGCTTGGCCGCCGCCCTTGCTCGAGCTTCCGCGGAGAAGACCGCCAAGCACATCGCCAAGTCCGCTTGCGCTCTGGCCGCCGTCAGCGCTCTGGCCATCACCGACCCCGCCAAGGAGGCCGCCCAGCACGTCGCCAAGCCCACCGCCGCTCTGCCCACCGGCACTGCTTTGTCCGCCGGACCCGCCGCCTAGCATGCTGCCGAGAAGGGCGCCAAGATCGGGCGAACCGGTGGCGCTCCCGAGGCCGTGAGCACCAGTTGCATGCTCAATCCGCTGTTTGGTTTGGGGTGCCATCCCCTGACGCATCAATTCGCCTACGATATCTCCAAGATTCATTGCAGCCTCCGCTCGCAAAATACCGTCTTACTCAGACGCATAATATTGTGTTGGTAGATGAAAATCCGGCGACGTAGTCCTAGGCCGCGCCCTCAAAAGCTCGCTTGCCCACGGTGTGTGTCGCCCCCCATCGGTGTTGCTTTGGAACATGTAGGAAGGATGGGGCGGCTTTGCCAGGGTGCTATAGTGGTGCGGCCTACAATAAACTCTTGGAGGAGACATCCAATGACACAGAGGAGTATCATCGCCGGCCTTGCCGGATTGGCAGCTGTAATGGTTTTGTTGACCGTTGCGCCGCCTACGCAGGCCGCCGTCTCCAATGCGGTGCGCGAAGACTGCGCGCGGAAGGCCAACAAGGTGACGCCGCCGCTTCGGGCTGGCGAACGCGAAGCCTACATCACCAACTGCATCGCGGATGCGGCCGTCACGCCGGGCAAGGCTAAGAAGAAGCGCTACTAACGCGGGCTCTGTGGGCCCTAAGAGTCGCAAACATTGGGGAAGGATGCAGGTCCCTGGTGGCGAACCGCTTTGGGCTCGCTAATCCGACGCGTTTCGGCGATCAAGCGTGGGACGGTTGTAAATGTCGAGCAGTGCCCTGTTGCATGTCACCCACACGCCCATCTTTTCTTTCAAATTCTGGCCTTAAGCCCGAAACCGGACTTGCGCGGGAAGAACTGTTTGGTAGGTTCCGTTGCCGGGGACCTGAGGGAGTATTGTTGATGAAACCTGTTTTTTCTGGACTGATGATCGCGGTCTTCGCGGTAGCCGCTTTCGCTGGTGTTGCACATGCGGGGTACAGCAAAGCTGTCCAGCAATATTGCCGGCCTGATTATAAGAAGCTCTGCGGCGACTATGGGCTTGAGTCCAGTGGACTGAGGTCTTGCATGAACCGCAACGGCAAGAAGTTGTCCAAAAGCTGCGTTCGCGCGCTTGTGAAGGGCGGACATGTGAGCCAGGCGGAAGTCCATCGCCGCAGATAGAAGGCGCATATCGTCTACTCCAAAAACTTCCATCGTTGGAAAGTTGCCGCGACACCACGAAGAGCGTTGAGTTCGTCGCGCAGCTCCCACAGGATTCCGTCTTCCATGCGGAATCGGCGGCCGGATTTCGAGATACGCACGCCGGAATATCCGGTCGCAAAGCCGTCGCGGGCGACAGCTTCTAGCAGGCGCTGGCGTTCCTCTCTGTTCGGCGCCTCGGCGGACAGGCGAGAGGGCAGCCCCACTATCTCATCCCAACGATACTCGAAGAGGGCTTGCGCTGCCCTGTTGGCGTAGATGAAGACGGGGTCCGCTGCGGTATTATGGGTCAAGACACAGGCCTGTGCGTCCTCATATAACCAGCGCGGGCCGTCGGTCGTAATGTCCTTAAGAAAGGTCGGGGTGTGGCCGAGCAAGCGCTTGTAACTGCCGGTAAGAAGTTCGAAAAATGACGGGTCCGTGGCGCTTGTCATGGAAAAAAGGTTTCAAACGGGCGATATGAAGCCCAACCTTAGTTCGTTCTTCGCGAGTTTCCAGCGATGCTGATAATTGCCTTTGGCCTGATGCTCATCGTTTTGTTGGTCTTCCTTCTCTGGAACCTCGTTATGAAATGCCGCGCGTTTTGGCACGCCCGCAAACTGCGCAACAATCGCCGCAGGGGCTGAGTATGACAGCCCGTCATGCACTGCGCCCCTCGAAGCGACCGTTTCTCAAAGGCGTGGTCCGTCTTTGCCATTGACGTAGACTGGCGCCTTGAGGACGCTCTCTTGGAGGCATCATGCGACGCGAAGATCTGGTTTTTGTCGGAACGTGCGATATCGCCGGGCTCGTACGCGGCAAGGGTTTTCCATCGCTCGAGCTGCCCGCGCGACGCAAAACGGGGATCGGATGGACCCACTCAAACCTGATGCAGACGTGCTTCGGGCCGATCCTCGACACGCCGTTCGGAACCGGCGGCGACCTCATGATTGTGCCGGACCCAACCGCGGAGGTCCATGTGGATTTGCGCGATGGGTCGGCGGCGGAGCATTTCTTCCTCGGTGACATTCGCAACCCAGACGGCAGTGCGTGGGAATGCTGCGTGAGGGCTTTTCTGCGCCGGGCGGTCGCCGCGCTGAACGCTGCAAGCGGTCTCGAGCTCCTTGCGGCTTTCGAACAGGAGTTCGTCTATACGGGCCTCGAAGACGCGCCGGGTCATGCCTACAGCTTGAGCGCGTTCCGGCGCCAGGGTGTGTTCGGCGAGATGCTGATGTCGGCTATCCGCGCGGCCAACGGCACGCCCGATTCGTTTCTTGCCGAATACGGGCCGCGCCAATTCGAAGCGACAGTGGCGCCCGAGGCGCCTTTGGCTGCCGCAGATCTCGGTGTCATTACGCGGGAGATGGCGCGCGGGGCGGCGTTTCGGCTGGACAGCAGCGCGATCTTCTCCCCAATGCCTGCCCCGGACGGTGCGGGCAATGGTGTGCATATCCATTTCAGCCTTAATGATGCCTCGGGCGTGCCCGCAACCTTTGATGCTGGCGGGCACATGGGGCTCAGCGCCGCCGCGATGCATTTCGCCGCCGGTGTCTTGCATCATTTGCCGGCGATGTGTGCGGTGACCGCGCCCTCGCCTGTCTCCTATTTACGGCTCACGCCCAACCGCTGGGCACCGACCCTGGCCGACCTCAAAGAGCAAGACCGTGGAGGGGCCTTGCGTATCTGTCCGGTTTTCGGCGCGGACGGGGCGAAGGAGAAGGCCGCGCAGTTCAATCTGGAGTTCCGCGTCAGCGACGCTGCGGCCAGTCCTTATATGGTGCTTGGCGCACTGATCTTCGCTGGCGCAGACGGGCTCGCGCGCAAGCTGATGCTCCCTGACGAGCCGGCGGCGCTGCCGCATTCTCTGAGTGAGGCGCTCACTCTCATGGAGGCGAGCGCAGCGGTGAAGACTTGGTTCGGGCCGGTCTTCTTTGAGGCCTATATGCGACACAAGCGATCCGAAGCCGCCTATGTCGCCGATCTTCCCGTGTCCGAGCTTTGTGCGCGTTAGGCTGAGGTCTATTAACTGCGCTATCCACAACCAAAGGTCGCCTATATCGCAAAAAAAACTTGAGGTTAGGATAGATTCCGACAAGGGCAATACTTGCGGAAGTCGGTCTATGTGGAAAACGATTGCTGCAATCTCAACTCTATCGGTTGGTTGCCGGACTCTAGGCGGCTGTGACGAAGGCTCGAAGGGCAGCTTCATCGTTTGTGAGAGCACCTACGCGTTATGCACGGCGGCGACATGTACGCCGGAGGATGGCAGCACGGACATGGTTTCTTGAGCTTGCGATGTGAAGACCGGCTTCTCCGCGGGCGAAAATCCTTGCACGGGTGAGGTCAAGTCCTCCAAGGGCACCGAAGTCACGTCGCGGTATTATCCCATCAAGAGTTACGTGGCCTGTGATAACGATCGGCCTTGGGCCCGGTGTCTCGATAAGCCGTGCGTTTTTGACAAAGACGACCCAACAAAGGCGTCGTGGGCCTGTACGATCACCAAGGACGAGGGGACATATTTAGTGGTGATCGGCACGTATGCGACACGACCTGAGCGACTAACCTTTGGTCGTCGGCGAAGGTGCAGGGTGTCAACCAGATCACCGACTTCCTCAAGGCGACCAGTGAGCTCAACCCAGTCAAAATCGAGGTTCTGAACACGCCGAAATAGCCGAGTTCACCGCGCCGGAATAAGGCTCAACACGTCCTCGGTGCGCATCATGCGGCAATAACCTTGGAAGCACTCGAGTGCGGCCCTATGGCGCGCGGCGGTTTCTGCCGCACAGGCATCATGGATGCAAGTGACGTAGTATCCGCGGTCGGCACCGTCTTTCACCGCATGGTCGATGCATTGGTCGGTCAGGCAGCCGGTGATGAAAACTTCCTCGATGCTAATATTTCGAAGCACATAGTCGAGCGTTGTCGAATTGAACACGGACGAAGACGTCTTGGGCAGTGCGATCTCGTCTCCTTGCGGAGCGAGTGCGGACACGATTTGCGCTTCGTTCGAGCCTTTCGCAAAACCTAATCCAGAAAGCTTGTAGTCGAGACTTCGATCACGCCCGTCCGAGGTGAGGTTTTCGATCACCGTATAGATCACTTCGAGATGCGCGCCCCGAAAGGCGTGCGTTAGCTTCGCGATGTTGGGTATCACACGCTGCCTCAAGGCCTCATGCAGCTCTAGCCGCTTCGCGGCCTCCCCCGGCCCGAAGGTCCCGTTTTGCACGTCGATCACGAGCAGTGCCGCTCGGCCTTCTTCGATCGGGCGCTCGCGGGTCATGGCGGCAAGAGATGATTTAGGAAGAGACGTCATCATAGCTTCAAGGCGCTGTTGTGCTGACGCACAGGCGAGGTGGAAATGCTCGGGGCCAACAAACGAACATGTGTTGGGGAGTTTAGCATGGTTAGATGTTTTGCTGTCTTTTTGACTGTTGTCTTTTTGTCATTACCGGTACGCGCTGAAGACAACGTCGCCGTCATGGAGGCTATCGACGATATCGTGGGCACGTTGGACGAGGCCTTCGAGAACCGTGACGCAAAGACGATCAAGGCGCTGATGACGGCGGACCATGTGGCTGTCTTGCCCTATCGTGCCACACCGCAATCAGTGGAAGAACTCATCACCACGCTGCCTGACCTCAAAATCAAGCAGACGGACCTTGGCGAGCCTTCTGTCGTTTTCTTGGGCCCCGAGAGCGCCATGCGGACCCTGACGGCGAAGCTGGAAGGTGAATTCAAAGGCAAACTCCTCGATAGCAAAGTGTTCGCTACCTCGATCCTGGTGAAACAGGATGGCAAGTGGCGGGAGAGCTTTTACCAGGTGACCACTCTTGCACCTTGAGCCCGGCGGTTTGGTGAAGGCGGGAAGCCTGAGTGGGGACCTGCCCGATGCCCCCCAAGCCGAGGAGCTTTTCGATATTCTTCTGGAAAGCCGCGGGCTGCGTGTTGAGCGCATCGTCTCGAGCGGACAAGTCACGCCGCAATCGGAGTGGCTGGATCAGGTCTGGGACGAGTTCGTCCTGCTTGTGTCTGGTGCAGCGCGTCTCCAAATCGAGGGTGAGCAAGAGGAGAAAGTCTTGGAGCCGGCAGACTGGGTGCTGCTTCCGGCGCGGTGCCGCCATCGGGTGACCTGGACACAGAGCACCCCGCCCACCATATGGTTAGCGATTCACTACGACACGGCGCGCGCGAGTGCCTGAGACGGAGGATCGAGCATGCAGACCACGTAGATGCCATACTCTGAGCACGATCAGATCCACGACCGCGCAGAACTTCCCTCGAGCGTGTTTGCCTTCCCAAAGCAGCGGAAAGAGCCGCTGACGGATGCTGCGCATGTGGAGAACGCGCTGGCCCGGTTCGATCAAGTTGAAGGCGTCGCTGATGCTGATCGCGACCTCGCCTTCGCGAACATCATGAAGGCTGCAGCGAATTACGGCGTTGAGGTTCACGAGACGAACTGGCGAGAGCTTGGCCACCGCACCGGCGGCACTAGGCCGTCCGCATCACGTTCGTGACACAAAGCCAATGACAAGGAAGATGCCCTTGAGCCGCGCACGGCCCGAGGCCGCCGCCGATACGCAAAACCTTTCGCTGAACGCGCCCTTGCACGTGGACTTTGGAAGTGTGGCCGGCAAGGACGATCCGTGCAGTTTCTTCGCGAGTCTTCGGGAGGCCGGTTCCGTGGTCCCTTTGAAAATTCCGCTTGTCGGCAAGATCTGGGGCACGACCACATATGACGCGACGGCGACGATGCTGAAAGACAATGCGCTCTTCGTGCAGGAGTCGCGTCATGCGGGCAAATCAGGCGTTGCGGGCCTGGCGTGGTGGATGCCCCGCTCCATAAAGCTCCTCACGAACAACATGCTGCTCAAAGACGAGCCCGATCATCGGCGCTTGCGTAAGCTGGTCGATCAGGCCTTTCAACGGCGGCGCGTGCAGGACATGCGTGGTGAGATCGAAGCCATCGCCGATGGGCTTCTTGAGGAGATGGAAGGGCGCGGGGAAATCGATCTTGTGGCCGACTACGCGCGCCGTCTGCCGCTTGACGTCATTTGCGCCCTTTTGGGTTTGCCGCTGCAGAACCGGGACCTGTTTTCATCCTGGTCGACAGCAGTGACGTCGATGGGGTCGAGCTTTGCCATCTTTCGCGCATTTTTATCCATGCGGGGGGTCGTGGACTATGTGCGCGGGCAGATCGATGAGTGCCGCCGACAGCCTCGCGAGGGAATGATCGCCGCGCTCGTGCACGCGGAAGAAGATGGCGACAAGCTCAGCGAGGACGAGCTTGTCTCCATGGTCTTCCTGCTCCTCTTTGGGGGCTTTGAGACCACAACGCATTTCATCACCGATGGCGTGATCGCGCTTGAGCAAAATCCGGAGCAAAAAGCATTTTTGTTGGCCGACCCGGCAAGCCGCATTGAGCGTGCTGTGGAAGAGCTCGGCCGGTTCACAACACCGGTTCAGAGCACCAAGCCGCGCTATGTGGCGCGCGATTGTGACTTCTTCGGCCAGAGACTTCAGCGCGGCGACAATATCGTGGGGCTGCTTGCGGCGGCGAACTACGACCCTGCCGTCTTTGAGGCGCCAGAGAAACTCAAGCTGGATCGATTTCCCAACCCGCATCTTGTGTTCGGGACGGGCATTCATTTCTGCCTCGGCATGCAGCTTGCGCGCGTCGAGGTGCAGTCCGCGTTGGTACGGCTCTATGCGCGCTACCCAAATCTTGAGCTCGCCGACCCTGATCACTTGGACTGGATCAAGCGCTTCGGCTTGCGGGGTGTTTTGAGCTTACCGGTTCGCCTCAACAGTGCAGGTGCGCCTAGAAAGGCTGCGTAGCCTTAGTCGTCTTCGTGGCAGCCTTCTTGTGCGCTCCAGACAAGTCCCGGCGCGCAATCCTGCGGCTCTGGCTCGGCAGGGTAGCGTGAGACGCATTCATTGCCTTGGACGCGATAGCCGGGGCCGCAAAAACTCTCCGCCAAGCGCTTCAGAATGCACTGCCCTTCGATCAGGAGCGAGCGCGGTCCGCATCGTTTCTTGGCAAGTTGGACATTTGGTGTGGGCGTGTTCGCTCCACTCCACTCCTCCACTAGTGCAGCGATTTTTGTCCGATGGGGCGTCCTCATGTTCGCGGTGCCGCCGGTTGCGGCAAGGGCCGCTTGCGCTGCGGCGGCAAGCCCAAACGATAGGGCAATCAGAAGAGCGGATTTCTTCAGCATCGGCATCTTCCCAGTTCTTGGTATTAAGCGAGAGAGGTCCATAGCACGGCGATGCTCGCGACCAGATAGAGTGCCAATGTCCCCAGCGCCCAGCGCCGGTCGTTCGTCTTGATCGCCTGTTCCTCGCCCTCGCCTTCACCCTGCCACGAGGTGGCAACGACCCGCGCCAGCGCAACGATGATGAACAGATAGGCGAGAAGAAAGACCTGGTCGAGCATCAGCAAATAGTCGACATCGGGAAGCGATGACGTTGCCGTCAATTGTATTGCAACCAGCGTCAGAAGGGCGGTGATGCCAAGGCCAATACGGCCCTCCACATAGATGGGCCGGACGAAATAGACGAACAGGGCGCAGGCTACGATCAGAATGATGGGCACGAATGTCTTGATTGACATCGCCACCACGGGGCGTGCCAGGGGGATGGATACGGTGACGCGCGAATACGGCTCGGCCTTAGGCACGGTCGGGTCGCCGAAATCCGTCGCATATGTATATTTGCTGATATGCATGGTCGGCGTGCCCATCGAGAAGCCGGGCAAGGTGATGATCGGGTTGACCTTCACCGGACTTTTCCCATCGGGCACATAGATCTGCGTTGCGGACCCCTCGAGCGTGTCTTCCATCACGACGGTCAGCGATTGGGTATCGAAGGGGAACTCCGCGAGTTGAAACTTGGTCGAGAACAGGCCTTGATAGCGGATGATCGAATAGCGCCTGCCATCGGGCAGCTCATCGGGCGTCTCGGTCAGCTCTTCGCGCAGATTGTCGTCCGAGGCGAAGCGGTTCATGAACTCCATGGTCTTGGACGGATCGGCGTCCGGCGACTGCCAGCGGAACCACACATAAAGATCAATGACGTAGTTGTTGGTCTTGAAGTCGAGCTGCTGGATATCGTTGATATGCGCGCCGACGATCACCTCTTGTGGTTGCGCCCGGCTCCGGTGCGGCCTCCATCGCCTCGGTGACCGGCTTTGGGGCGCTAGCGGCTGGTCTTTGAGCATGCAATTGGTGGGGCCACACCAGGGTCAGTGCCAGGGCTACGATAGCGAGAACGCTGTAGACCCCAAAACCCAGGCGCCGGTCAGGCGGGCAAGACCGGGATATGACAACACCATGATCAGGGCGCATCCAGCCGCTCCTTCAGCCACGAACTCATGCGCTCCCGCATGGCCTGATAGGCAAACCGCAACACGCGGCCCATGTTCATGAAGCCATGGACCGTGCCTTCGTAGCATGTGTACTCGACAGGAACACCCGCGGCTGCCAGCCTCTGGGCATATTCCAAGCCCTCGTCGCGGAAGGGATCGTGTCCCGCCGTCACGATCAGCGTGGGCGGCAGCCCCGAATCGTCGGTGTAAAGAGCCGGAATCGCCCGTGGGTCGGCAATCGGCCAGGCGTTTCCAAAATAGTGGTTGAAGAACCAGTAGAGCATCTCCTCGGGGATCGGGAACTGATCCACCAGCTCTTTGCGTGAGGGTTGCTTGGCGCGCAAATCGAGCGCCGGATAGATCAGGAGCTGGGCCGCGGCCGGCGCCACGAGCCGGCCCTTGGTCTCGTGAAGCGCAACGGCTGTGAGCGAGCCGCCGCCGCTATCGCCGGCAACGGCAATGCGCGCCGGGTCGAGAGACATGTGCTGGGCTTCGCGGGAAAGCCATTCCAAAGCGGCGACACCATCGTAGACGGCCGCCGGGAAGGGGTGTTCGGGCGCAAGCCGGTAGCCGACCGAGAAGACCGTCGCGTCCGTGTCCTGGCAAAAGGCGCGGCAGAGCGTGTCATGGGTATCGAGGTCGCCAAGCACGCCGCCGCCGCCATGGAAAAACAGGATGGAGGCGCCGGAGGGGCTGCTCGAGACATATTCTCGGACAGGGATGGGGTCTGCGGGCCCGGGAATCGTGAAGTCACGCGCTGCACCAATCTCGATCGCGCTGACATCGGTCTTTGAAATCGAGCGGCGGTATTCCGCCCGTGCAGCCTCAATGTCCATCCGCCACAAAGGCTTTGTTGTGGAAGACGACACCCAAAAAAGGAGCGCGCCGGTCTCGCGGTCTAGTTTCACCGTTGGCCGTCCTGAAGTGTTGATCGTCTCAAAGGTCTGGTGGGGTTAAGGGGCAGAGAAAATTGGGTGCTGATGAAAACCGAACCCGTTCCTAGAGGAAGTTCCACTTCGGAGGAACGTTTTTCGTCGGCCGCGACTTCCGAGCAAACATCACTGCTCCCGTTGAGTATTGCCGATGTGGCGCGGAAGAATATCGACCAAGATTTCGTCGACACATTCGGGAGGCCTTGGTTTGATAGCGGCGAACGAACAAGGCGCTTCTGTGCACCAGGTCGCTGCAAGTTGTTCTGGGGTTCGGACGTGCTCGCGCGCGTTGTCGGCATCGTTCTCACGAAAGCAGAGACACAGTCGAGAAGAGTGGTGCCCCAGGCCGGACTCGAACCAGCACGCCCTTGCGGACAACAGATTTTGAGTCTGTCGCGTCTACCATTCCGCCACTGGGGCTAAGGGGCGGGAACATGGGCGAAGTGCTGTCTCTGGTCAACTGTTCGGAATGCCTGATTGCTCGTGGCAAAGCGCCACGCTTCGCGCTCTCTCTCCCTCGGCCCGCTTGCCCCGGCGCGGCCCCAAGTGAGAGCATCCGATAGACAAGCAAGCAGCACCCCGCTAAAGAGTCGCCATGTTCCGGCGGGCCTACGACAAAATGATGGACCTTGCAGCCCACCGCAACGCGCGGTGGGGTCTCGCAGGCGTCTCGTTCATCGAGAGCTCGGTCTTTCCGATCCCGCCCGATGTGATGCTGATTCCCATGGTGCTGGCAGAGCGGCGAAAGGCGTGGCTGTTTGCCGGGATCGCCACGATAGCATCCGTGCTCGGCGGCATCTTCGGCTACATCATCGGATATTTTCTCTTCGATACGATCGGCCAGCCGATCCTCAATTTTTACGGCTATGGAGAGAAATTCGAGGATTTCGCCGCGCGCTACAACGAGTACGGTGCTTGGATCGTGTTCATCGCCGGGCTCACGCCCTTTCCCTATAAGGTGATCACGATTGCGAGCGGCGTCACGCATCTGAACTTTTTTGTGTTCATGCTTGCGAGCATCGTTGCGCGGGGCTTGCGCTTCTTCGCTCTGGCCGGGCTGCTCTATTGGTTCGGCCCGCCGATCAAGAAATTCATCGATCAGTATTTTGGCATCCTATCCATGGTTTTTGTGGTGCTGTTGATCGGTGGCTTCGTGCTCATCAAATATGTGATGTGACGATGAAGGTTTCGAAGTGACCGTGAAATATCTGAATTGAGCATGGACAGCGACAACGACATGCTCGCCGGACAGATGATGGCGGTGAGCGCCATTCTCTTTGGCGGAGCCCTACTCACCGTCTTGACGGCCCATGCTTTCGAGCAGCTCGGCGGCTATGCGCCCTGCCCGCTCTGCCTCCAGGAACGCTATGCCTATTATTTCGCGGTGGTGGCCGCGGTCGTCGCGTTTCTCGCCGCGCGCGGAAATGGTATCGGCTTTGCCCGGCTTGTGCTCGTGCTGATCGCGATAGGCTTTCTCATCAATTCCGGTCTTGGTCTCTACCATGCCGGGGCGGAGTGGAAATGGTGGTCGGGGCCTGACACCTGCGGTGGGGGATTCGATCTCACCTGGGGCGAGGGCGGGATCAATGATACGCCCGTCATTCGCTGCGACGAGGCCTCCTGGCGTTTCGTCGGGCTGTCATTCGCCGGATGGAACGCGGTTGTCTCGGCCTTTCTTGCGGGGATCGCAGCGTTTGGGGCAACGCGGCGCGCCTAGGATTTCAAGCAAGCGCAAGTCTCCAATCACAAAAGGTTTAAAGGCCTTGATTGGCGCACCCTTGGGGACCGCTGTTATCTACTGGCCAGAAACAACTTCTGCTAGGAGGACCAAAATGATGCCGATTCGAGCTCTTTTTGCCGGTCTTGTGGCCGTTCTGCTCTTCGCGGCTGTGCCCGCGTCATCGGCGGAATGGAAGACCTACAGCCCCGAGGCGCTCGCCGCCGCGCAAAGCACGGGCAAGCCCATTCTTGTCGATGTCTTCGCCGCTTGGTGTCCGACATGCCGTGCACAAAACCCTATCCTCGTCCAGCTGACCCGCGAGCCGAAATACAAGGATTTCATCGTGCTTAAGGCAGACTTCGACGCCGATAAGAAGGCGCTGAAGGCGCTCAATGTGCGCTCCCAGAGCACGCTCATCGTGATGAAGGGCAACACGGAGATCGACCGCTCGGTCGGGTCCACCAGTCCCGTCGCCATCGAGGGCATGCTCGACAAGGCGCTATGAGCGCGCGGCGGGCTTAAGTCATGATAGGGACGCTCGGCCTCGCGCTTCTTGCCGGCATCTTGTCGGTGCTGTCTCCTTGCGTGCTGCCGCTCCTTCCTATCGTGCTTGGCACGGCGCAGAGTGAATATCGGCTTGGCCCCGTTGTTCTGGCCGCCGGCCTTGCAGTGTCCTTCACACTTATCGGGCTGTTCGTAGCCACCATTGGCTACTCGATTGGGCTCGATACGGATGTATTCCGGGCAATTTCGGCCGTGCTTCTGATAGCGGTTGGCGTTGTGCTCCTCGTGCCACGCCTCCAAGCGCAATTCGCAGTGGCGGCAGGCCCTATGGGGAATTGGGTTGATGACCGGTTTGGCGGTTTCAATGCGACGAGTCTGTGGGGTCAGTTTGGTGTCGGGCTTCTACTCGGGGCGGTCTGGGCCCCGTGTGTCGGTCCAACGCTCGGTGCGGCCTCGGTCCTTGCGGCCAAGGGAGAGGATCTCGGACAGGTTGGGCTCACAATGCTGGCGTTCGGCATCGGCGCGGCGCTGCCTCTGATGGTCCTGGGCTTTGCCTCGCGGGAGGCGATGCTCCGCTGGCGCGGGCGTCTGGCCGAGGCCGGCAAGGGTGGCAAGATGCTGCTCGGCGTGGTGTTGATCGCGGTTGGACTGTTGGTGGCGAGCGGTGCGGACAAGAAGCTCGAAGTGTTTCTGGTCAACGCTTCGCCCGATTGGCTAACGAACCTGACCACCAGCTATTAGAGGGCATGAGCGGCTAGAGCTACGGCTCCAGCTCGGTGTCCCAATAGAGATAATCGAGCCAGCTATCGTGCAGATAGTTGGGTGGAAAGAGCCGCCCGTTGCGGTGCAATTCAAAGACCGTGGGCCGATAGGGTGACTGCGCGGGCCACATCTTGGCGCGGCTCGGCATGTCCCCGCCCTTGGCCAGATTGCAGGGTGCGCAGGCGGTGACGACGTTGTCCCACCGAGTCAGGCCGCCCCTGTTCCTTGGGATCAGATGATCGAAGGTGAGATCCTGGTTGGTGCCGCAATATTGGCAGGAAAAGCGGTCACGTAGGAAAACGTTGAATCGCGTAAAGGCCGGGTAGAGCGCTGGGCGCACGTAGTTCTTCAGCGACACGACGCTCGGCAGCTTCATTTCAAACGAGGGTGAGTGAACCGCGCGATCGTACTCGGAGACGATATTCACGCGGTCTAGGAACACCGCCTTCACCGCGTCCTGCCAGCCCCAAAGCGAGAGAGGATAGTAAGAGAGGGGCCGATAGTCGGCATTCAGCACGAGCGCAGGGAACGTCCCGGGGGCGGCCGATGCGGTTGCGACGTTCAAGACCCTTAAGTCCTTCTCGTTGCCCGTCGCACCCGGGTTCAAGCTCAGTTATCGCGGGCGATACTATAAGCACGTGTCACGAATGTGAAGCACCCCACATGATGTGATCATGACCCCCTCACTTGGAGGTGGTGCTGTCGGCAAAGGCCTGCTTGAGAAAGGCGCCGCCAAGGCGCAAACCATCGCCATCAATCCCGTGCCCAACCCCCTTGCTGACATGCCACTCGACGGGCAAACCGGCCCCTCCAAGGACTTCTCTGGCCATGAACATGGCGTCAATCGGAATCACCTCGTCCATATCGCCATGCACGAGGAGGATCGCCGGGCCTTGGCCGGGCGGCGGTAAATCCTCGACCGTGGCCAGGGCACCGGAATAACCGACAATGGCTGCAGGCCGCGCCTTGCGGGTTAGTCCGACCGCGAGCGCCATCATCGTTCCTTGGCTGAAGCCGACAAGCGCCAGCTGCTCGGCGCCAAGTCCCTGGGCCGCAAGTTCGGCATCGAGAAAGGCATCGAGGGCAGGGGCTGCGCGCTTCACGCCTTCCGCGATGATCGACATGTCTCCCATGGACAGATCGAACCACTGGCGGCCTGTCGGTGCCATGGCGAAAGGCTCTGGTGCGTTCGGAGAGACAAAGGCGGCGTGCGGCAGAAGTGGTGCCCACTCCCGCCCCAAGGCGATGAGGTCGTTTCCGTCCGTTCCATAGCCATGGAGAAAGACGACAAGCTGAAGCGGTGCCCCGCCGGCGGCAGGCGCCAGGCGGGGACCGTCAAGCTGCGGTGCTGTCATGGATCAACTGACCCCGTTATCGCCAAACTAGTCGGCACTGTCGGCCGAGTCGGCATTGAGTTGGCCGTACATTTGCGGGCCGATATCGTTGAGGAGGCCAAGCTGCGTTTCGAGGTAGTCGATATGACCTTCCTCGTCACTCAGGAGGCTCTTAAAGATATCCATGGTGACATAGTCTTCTTCTTTTCGGCACGCGGCACGGCCTTCCATGTAAAGCGCGCGTGCGCCGTACTCGGCCTTGAGATCGCATTCGAGAATTTCTTTGACATTCTGACCGATCATCAGCGGCTCAAGCCTCTGCATGTTCGGAAAGCCTTCGAGGAAAATGATGCGGGTCACGATCTTGTCCGCATGCTGCATTTCCTCAATGGACTCCTCGCGCTCCTTCTTCGCGAGTTTGGTGTACCCCCAGTCGTCGAGCAGCCTGTAATGCAGCCAATATTGATTGATGGCCGTCAGTTCGCTCGTCAACGCCTTGTTGAGATATTCAATGACTGTTGAATTACCCTTCATTGGTTCCTCATCTCTGCTCACACTAAAATTATCATGGCCGTCCTCGTTCGGTCCGGCTAGTCCGCCGTCGGCGTGTCATCAAAGGGCGATCGGTGCGGGAACGAAGCCGCGGAAGTCGGCCCTTCCTCGTCATAACCAACCATCAGTTTGGCGATCAGCGGCAGGCAGCTGCCGCATTGAGGACGCTTGCCAAGGGCCCGGTGGATCAACCCAGGCGTCAAGACGACGAACGGGTCGTTCGTGCGCAATGACGCAACCGCCTCGTGAATGTCTTCCGACAAAATCATGGAACAGGAACAGACAATCATGCCCTTCTCTGATGCGCTGAGACGGGCTTGCAACCCGGTTCCAAACCGCGAACAAGCCAAACCGCGTCGATGACGTTAGAATAATTCTAAACTATGCTACTGTGGCGAGCAAGACGGAATGGAGGGGAATCTCCAACGCACGCTTAGGGAATCATCAACCACATCACTTAGTCACGTTTTAAATCATCCCTGCGATGCTTGGCCCCATGGAAAACCGCGCAGTACTCGGTGGGGCAGAAATGCAGATCAACGATTTTCACGCAGAGGACCTTTTTGGGCAGATCGAGGGGCTGGTCTCCCAGTTGGAGGCAGAGCGCAAAGCGCGCCGCGCCGCGGAAGCCGCGAACACGGGCACGCTGGGCGTTATCGACGTCGTCAGCAAGAAGCTGCGGCCTCCCATGGAATCCGTCACGCTCATGGCCGACCGCATTCTTTCGGGGCCCCTGAGCCTTGCGCAGCGGCGCGACGCGGAGGCGCTCGCGCATTCTATGCATCGGATTCTCGGCGCTTTGACCGAGGTTCTGGACTACAGAACGCTGGAATCCGGAGATGCTGAATTTGCGGTGGAGGCCTTCGATTTCCACGCGCTCGTGCGCGAGGCCGCCTCGGCGCTCCAGACGTGTGCGAGCGCCAAGGGCCTGACCAGCAGTGTGGACATGGCTGTCAATTGCCCCCGATTCATCGTGGGCGATGCAATGCGCGTCCGCCAGGTCCTCATGGCGCTCATGGAGACGTCGATTCAGTCCACCACGGACGGCTCGATCAGGCTGTATGCGAGCTTCAACGATGCCGTCTCGCCGGTGACCGTGCGCTTCGATGTCACCGATACCAGCCCTGGTCTTGGTACTGACGAACAGGCCGCGCTTTTCGAACCCTGCACGGACACTCAGCGGTCGGACGGCGGTCTTGGTTTGCCGATCGCGCGCCGGATCGCCGAGGCCATGGGCGGCGTTGTCGCTTGCGACAGTGCGCTCGGCCAAGGCACACTCTACTGGTTCACGTTCCGGGCACTCGTCGCCGACGATGTGGCGAACGGAAAGCCGCCAGTGGCGCCGATCGACGGTCAGCCGATCAACAGTCATCTGGTGGATGCTGGCGCGGCCGACTTCTCCGAGGTGGACATTTATGAACCAACATTGTCCGAGGTGTCGCTCGTGGGCATCGGGGCGGTGAACGCCAAACCGCAGGGTCCCGCATTGCCCAACAGCACAGCTCCTGCGCCCGATCACCCTGGCGCGTTGTCTGGGCATGTGCTCGTCATTGAAGACAACACGGTCAACCGCCTCCTGATAGGCGCCTATCTCGAAGAGTTTGGCTTGACATACGACATGGCTGAGACCGGCGCTGCAGCTCTAATGTACCTCGATCAGCGGGATTACGATCTCGTCCTGATGGACACCGTCTTGCCGGACTATCGGGGGCTGCAAATGGCGGGCCGTATCCGGGCGTTGGAAGCACCATCGGCCCAGATTTCGATCGTCGCCCTGGCCGCTATGACGGAGACACAGGATGAGCAGACCTTTGTCGAGGCAGGGGTGAATGCCTCGGTGGATAAGCCGATCCAGGGCCGGGAGCTCTATGCTGCGCTCGTGCCGCTGCTGCCTGCTCATGACGGCGCTGCCGCTCAAGCAAGCTAAGAGTCCTGAGAGGGCGCCGTCTCGTGCTGTGTTCTGGCAGGGTTGGGTTAACCAGCCTTTGCGAGCACTTCGACCTTCTGGTCCACGAGATTGACGATGCCTGTCATGATCTCGTTGAGCTGAAAGTCCTTCGGTGTGTAGATGGCTGAGGCACCGCACTGCTTGAGGATGTTCACGTCCTCTTGTGGAATGATGCCGCCCACAACGACGGGCACATCATTCATGCCGGCTTCGCGCAGCTTCTGCACCACATCGCGGACGAGCGAGACGTGTGATCCGGACAGGATTGACAGGCCAACAACATGGGCCTTCGCCTCCTTGGCTTGGGCCACGATCTCGGCGGGCGTCAAGCGGATGCCGTCATAGACGACCTTCATGCCGACATCGTCCGCGCGCACAGCAATCTGTTCCGCGCCGTTCGAATGCCCATCAAGGCCAGGTTTGCCCACGACAAAGGTCAGTGTGCGTCCAAGTTTGCCCGACACGTCTTTGACGAGCTCTCTGATCTCCGCCATCCGAGCTTCGTCAACAGCATGTGCCGCACCGATACCGGTCGGCGCGCGATATTCCCCAAACACTTCGCGCAGCACTGCGCCCCACTCGCCGGTGGTCACGCCAACCTTCGCGGCGGCGATCGATGGCGGCATGATGTTGCGTCCTTCGGATGCGGCTTCCTTGAGGTCGGCGAGCGCCTGGTTCACGGCCATGTTGTCGCGGTTCTGGCGCCAAGCCTGGAGCGCGGCGATCTGCTCAATCTCGACAGACTCAGAAACCGTGAGAATGCCGTCCACGCCCGAATCGAGCGGCGAGGGTTCGGTCTCGGTATAGGCATTCACGCCCACCAAGACCCGGTCGCCACGCTCGATATCGGCGACACGCGCTGCGTTCGAGGCGATCAGCGACTCTTTCATGTAGTCGATAGCGGCCACCGCGCCGCCCATGGCATCGAGCTTGGCGAGTTCTGTGCGGGCCTGGTCCTTCAGCTCCTCGACCTTGCGTTCAATGACGTCGGAGCCATCAAAGATGTCCGCATATTCGAGCATATCCGTTTCGTAGGCCACGATCTGTTGAAGCCGCAGCGACCATTGCTGATCCCATGGGCGCGGCAGGCCAAGCGCCTCGTTCCATGCGGGCAGCTGCACGGCGCGCGCACGGGCCTTCTTCGACAGCGTCACCGCAAGCATCGAGAGAAGAATGCGGTACACGTTGTTTTCGGGCTGCTGTTCCGTGAGCCCAAGAGAGTTGACCTGCACGCCGTAGCGGAAGCGGCGCAGCTTCGGGTCTTCGACACCGTAGCGCTCGCGCGCGATTTCATCCCACAGGTCGACGAAGGCGCGCATCTTCGAAATTTCGGTGATGAAGCGAACACCCGCATTGACGAAGAAACTAATGGCCGCGACGACCCTGGGAAATCTCTCCTCAGGCACTTCGCCGGACTCTTTGACCCGATCGAGCACGGCTTGAGCTGTGGCGAGCGCAAAAGCGAGTTCTTGCGCGGGCGTCGCGCCTGCCTCCTGCAAATGGTAGGAGCAGACATTGGTCGGATTCCATTTCGGAACTTCGGTGCTCGTGAAAACGATCACGTCTTTGATGAGCCGCAAGGAGGGGTCCGGCGGGAACACATATGTGCCGCGCGACAAATATTCCTTGATGATGTCGTTCTGAGTCGTGCCGGTCAGCTTCCCTCGGTCGGTGCCTTGCTCGTCCGCAAGCGAGACGTAGAGAGACAGCAGCCAGGCGGCCGGCGCGTTGATCGTCATCGACGTATTCATCTCACCGAGCGGAATTCCATCGAGCAGTGAACGCATATCGGCAAGATGTGACACGGGCACGCCGACCTTACCGACCTCGCCGCGTGCTAATGGAGAGTCGGAGTCATAGCCGGTCTGAGTTGGCAGATCGAAGGCGATGGAAAGACCCGTCTGCCCTTTGGCGAGGTTCTTCCGATAGAGCTCGTTCGATGCCTTCGCCGTCGAGTGACCCGCATAGGTGCGGAACATCCAAGGTCTGTCGCGCAGGGGCTTGTCGCTTTTGGTGATGCCGCTCATGATCTGGCCAGATCGTCCCATTGTTGGTGTGGGCTGCATCGAAGCATGACCGATGCAGGGGGGCAATATGCCCTTTGAAGGGGTTGTAAAACGCCGGCTGAGTGCGTTCAAAGGCCGAAAATGCTCATGGGGTTTGTCGAGCATTGCGTCATTTTGGATGATTCAACCCCTGTGCAGAGGCGATTCTTTTTGCTAACCCTCCTCCCCGATTATGGCGGCCCTGCGAAAAGCGGGCCCATTTCCAAGAGAGTCCCGCCGCCTTTTTCGACGGGTTTGTGGTTCGAACCGCGGCCCGTTAAGATGTTGCAGCCGCGAGATGGATCAACGAGAATTCTCGCGGGTGCGAAATAGCGCCCCGAAAATATAGAGGACTGGGGGACCAACCGGATGAATGAGATGTCGATAGGTCAAGTTTCAACGGAGACGCCAGCGTCACGGGGCGAAATCAAGGATCTTTATGAGATTGGTGAGATCCCCCCTCTGGGCCATGTGCCGAAAAATATGTACGCCTGGGCGATCCGCCAAGATCGGGAAGGCCCGCCGGAGACTGCCATGCAGATCGAGGTCGTGCCGACCTGGGAACTTGATTCCCATGATGTGCTGGTTCTCGTGATGGCTGCGGGCGTGAACTACAACGGTGTGTGGGCCTCGCTCGGCACCCCCGTTTCGATGTTCGATGTGCACAAAAATCCGTATCACATCGCCGGTTCCGATGCCTCGGGCATCGTGTGGGCCGTGGGCTCCAAGGTGAAGCGTTGGAAGGTCGGCGACGAAGTCGTCATCCACTGTAACCAGGACGATGGCGACGACGAGGAGTGCAACGGTGGCGATCCGATGTTCTCGACGTCTCAGCGAATCTGGGGCTACGAGACGCCCGACGGGTCGTTCGCTCAGTTCGCCCGCGTGCAGGACCGGCAATTGCTGCCGCGCCCGCAGCATCTCACATGGGAAGAGGCGGCCTGTTACACGCTGACGCTCGCAACCTCTTACCGCATGCTGTTCGGCCACCGCCCGCACACACTTAAACCTGGCCATAACGTGCTGGTTTGGGGTGCCTCCGGTGGCATTGGCTCCATGGCTGTCCAGCTTTGCGCCACTGCCGGTGCCAACGCGATCGGCGTTGTTTCCGAGGACGACAAGCGCGACTTCGTCATGTCGCTCGGCGCCAAGGGTGTGATCAACCGCAAGGAATTCGATTGCTGGGGCCAGCTACCGAAAGTCGGCACGTCCGAGTTCGACACATGGCTGAAATCCGCGCGCAAATTCGGCAAGGCTATCTGGGAGATCACGGGCAAGGGCGTGAACGTCGACTGCGTCTTTGAGCATCCTGGCGAGGCGACGTTCCCGGTGTCCTGCCTGATCGTGAAACGTGGTGGCATGGTTGTGTTCTGCGCCGGTACCACGGGTTACAACCTCACCATGGACGCGCGCTATGTGTGGATGCACCAGAAGCGCATTCAGGGCTCGCACTTTGCGCATCTGGCGCAAGCAAGCCAGGCGAACAAGCTCGTCATCGAGCGGCACGTCGATCCATGCATGTCCGAAGTGTTCCCCTGGGAGCAAATCCCTAAAGCGCACATGCGCATGTGGAACAACGAGCATCGCCCCGGCAATATGTCGGTGCTGGTGAGCGCGCCGGTCACCGGCCTGCGGAGTTTCGAAGACGTGCTTGAGGCTAGCGAAGAAATGCACGGCAAGTCATAGACTTAGCCTTGCGCGCTTAGAAGTTTCGGCCGCTTTGGCGGTCTTGAGTAGCGCCTCGGACAGTCCCTGTCCGGGGCGCTTTTCATAGGCTCACAACCGACCACGCGATTGGCATTTGACTCCTAAGGCATGTCGCGGTTCGTTGTGGCAGAGTCGAAATCAGCCCTTTTTTGAGGAATCGGACGTTGACCGCTACCGAGACGATGACCACCCGCGTGATCCCGCTACTTGATGCCGCCGCGACCGCGACCGCAGCCCTCCATGGTGCGGTGAGCGAGGCCGTAAAGGCAAAGCTCACACCGGGCGGAAAGATTGATAACGAGGCGCTGGAGCGTGAACAACACGCAGCCCACGGCTTGGCCTGGATCGCGACCTATGCGGAAGGCATCCGCCAGCTTGCCGACTACGCAAAGCGGAGTTCGGAGGAGGACCGGTTCGGTGAGATGGAGGCTCTGCTCAGCCATATCGTGGCCGGTGAATACCTGGCACAGTTGGCAGGCGGCGTCGTCATGAGCCAGGGCGAAGTGGTCCGGTTGCACGAGCTCGGCGTACCGGATGCGGCCAAAGACGCCTTCCTTACGGACAATGTGGTTGCGCTCATTCAGAGCGTGACACCGGAGATGCGCGCGCGTGCCGCGACGCTCATCCAGGATGCGCAAGCTGCGGCGTCGGCTAATTTCGGCGATCCGTGTCTGGATGGAACCTATGAGGAAATCCGCAACGAAATGCGGCGCTTCTCCGAGGCCGAAGTGGTGCCGTATGCGCAAGAATGGCACCTCAAAGACGATTACATTCCGCTGGAGCTCGTGTCGCAGATGGCCGAACTCGGCGTCTTCTCGCTGACCCTGCCAGAGGAATATGGAGGCTTGGGGCTCGGCAAGGAAGCCATGTGCGTTGTGTCCGAGGAACTGAGCCGCGGTTATATCGGTGTCGGCTCCCTTGGGACCCGGTCCGAGATCGCCGAGGAACTTATCCACAACGGCGGTACGGACGCGCAGAAGGAAGAATGGCTGCCGAAGATCGCCAGCGGTGAGATTCTTCCCACAGCCGTTTTCACCGAGCCGAATACCGGCTCCGATCTGGCCTCTCTGTCAACGCGCGCCGTTCGCGATGGCGATGTCTACAAGATCACCGGACAGAAGACGTGGATCACGCATGCGGCGCGTGCCGACATGATGACGGTGCTCGCGCGCACCGACCCTAACGAGAAGGGCTACCGGGGGCTGTCCATGTTCCTGGCGCCGAAGCCGCGCGGTACGGATGACAATCCTTTCCCGGCGGAAGGCATGTCCGGCGGTGAAATCGAGGTGCTTGGCTATCGTGGCATGAAGGAGTTCGAAATCTCCTTCGATGGCTTCGAAGTGCCCGCTGCCAATCTGCTTGGTGGTGTGGAAGGGCAGGGCTTCAAGCAGCTCATGCAGACCTTTGAGGCAGCGCGCATTCAGACGGCGGCCCGTGCAATCGGCGTCGCGCAATCGGCGCTCGATATCGGACTTCGCTACGGTATGGAGCGGATCCAGTTCGGCAAGCCGATCATCAATTTCCCGCGCGTGTCCGATAAGCTCGTTATGATGGCGGCGGAAATCTTGTTTGCGCGCCAGCTGACCTATTACTCGGCGCGCAAGAAGGACGCCGGCGAGCGCTGCGATCTCGAAGCAGGCATGGCTAAGCTCTTGGCTGCGCGGATCGCTTGGGCGGCGGCGGACAATGCGCTGCAGATCCATGGCGGGAACGGCTTCGCACTCGAATATCCGATCAGCCGCGTGCTGTGCGATGCGCGGATCATGTCGATCTTCGAGGGAGCGGCCGAGATCCAGGCGCACGTCATTGCAAGGCGTCTGCTCGAACAATGAGCGAGGCGCAGCCGTCCATTGCCTCTCAGCGGTCCTTGATCGGGCTTGGCGTTTTTCTCGTGATTTGCTTCGGGGCCTCGTTCATCGGCAACGCGTTCACGCAGCCTAATCTTGGCTGGTACGCAAGCCTGACGCAGCCAGGCTTCACGCCTCCCAACAGCGTCTTTCCGATTGTGTGGACGATTCTCTTCGCGATGATGGCGGTCTCAGCATGGCTCGTTTGGCGTGGCGATGGCGATGACGGCGACAAGCGGATCGCGCTGATGTGGTTCGGTATTCAGCTTGTGTTGAATGTGCTGTGGTCCTTCGCATTTTTTCAGATGCAAAGCCCGCTCTTCGGCCTGGCTGTGATCCTCTTATTGTTGTTGGCCGTTGTCATCACGATCGTTGTCTTTGATCGTATCAGCCGGGCGGCGGCGCTGTTACTTCTGCCCTATGTGCTGTGGGTCGGGTTCGCGACCGGGCTGAATTTTGCTCTGTGGGCCTTGAATAGCGGCGTCTTGGGGACCCAAGGGCCTGCGTGACCAAAGCGCCGATTTTGAGGGAAAGACATGGCCCAGCGCTCGGTTCTCATCACAGGATGCTCATCAGGGATTGGACTTGCCTCGGCGCAAATCATGAGGGATCGCGGCTGGCGCGTGTTTGCCACGGCGCGCTCGCCCGAAGATGTGGCGCGCCTTCGGGACGAGGTTGGCGTCGAAAGCCTTTATCTCGACTATACGGAGCCGGACTCGATTGCCGCGGCAGCGGACCATGTTCTGGATGCCACGGACGGGGCACTCACGGCACTTTTCAACAATGGGGCTTACGGCCAGCCAGGCGCGCTTGAGGATTTGCCGACGGAGGCCATGCGGATGCAGTTCGAAACCAATGTGTTCGGCTGGCACGACCTGACCCGGCGCGTGATCGCTCAGATGCGAGCGCGGGGCGCAGGGCGTATCGTTCAGTGCTCATCAGTCCTTGGCATGGTTGCGGCGCCCTATCGCGGCGCGTATTGCGCTTCCAAATTCGCGATCGAGGCTTTGACCGACACGCTGCGGATGGAGCTCGGGGGCACTGGTATCCATGTGAGTCTGATCGAGCCCGGTCCCATTCAGACGCGCTTTGTCGAGACGGCGATCAAGCACTATAAGCGTCATATCGACATGGAGAATTCAGCCCATGCCGAGACCTATCGTGAGCGGCTCGCCAAGATGGAAGACGGCGGCCAAATGGCCTTCAAACTTGAGCCCGATGCGGTGTGTAAGAAGCTCGTTCATGCCCTTGAGGCGAAGCGGCCGAAGACCCGTTACTACGTGACCTTCCCGGCCTATGCAGGCGCCTATTTGCGGCGCGTCCTACCGTCGCGCGCGCTCGATTTTTTTGCCGCGAAGAACTAAGGTCGCTCGCTTGGCGCCGGCCCGGCGCCCAACCAGATCCGCAAGACGGACCGATCCTTGGAGGGGCTCTTGGAATACGCACTACGCTGGATATTGCCGTTCGCAGTGGCGCTCGTCGTGATCGTTCTCTGTTATGGCTTATTCAACATGCTGCGGGGCGGGAATCCGAATCTCAGCCAGAAATTGATGCGCGCGCGTGTTCTGTTGCAACTGGTCGCCCTTCTGATCGCATTGGCGATTGCCTATCTCGCAGGACAGCGCCCGCTATAACGAAGGCTTGACCGCCTTTAGTGCCGGGATAGGCTAGTTTTTTGGAATTGATGGGTTTGCGCAATGCGAACCCAAAATGCAGGGCGTGCTTAATGGTCAAACTCAACAAGATTTACACGCGCACGGGCGATGATGGCACGACAGCGCTCGGCACCGGGGATCGCGTCGCGAAATACGATCTGCGGGTTGAGGCCTATGGCACGGTCGATGAAACCAATGCGGTGATTGGGCTTGCCCGTCTCCATACCGGCGTTTCGGACCCGGCGCTCGATGCGATGCTGGCGCGCATCCAGAACGATTTGTTCGATCTTGGTGCCGATCTGTGTTTTCCAGAAGAGATGAAGAAGGGTGTGGCAGCCCTTCGGATTACCGATACGCAGATCGAGCGCCTGGAGGGCGAGATAGATGAGATGAATAGCGTGCTAGAGCCGCTCCGCTCCTTCGTCCTGCCAGGGGGCAGCCCGGCCTCGAGTAATTTGCACCTAGCCCGTACCGTGTGCCGCAGAGCCGAGCGGCTCGTGGTAGCGTTGGCCTCGCGCCCGGACGAGCCCGTGAGCGAGCTGGCAATCCGTTATGTCAATCGGCTCTCTGACTTCCTGTTCGTTGCTGCCCGCTATGCCAATGACAAGGGCACCTCGGATGTCATGTGGGTTCCCGGCAAGAACCGCTGAGAGGATCGGTGCGCACGCGTGTTCGTCCCCCTTCATGACACCAACCCTCTCAAGAAAATCCGCTTTCAGTATGTGACGGTGGCGCTCATTGCGCTGAACGTAACCGCCTATGTGATCCTGCAGACTGGGTGGTTCATCCCACTCGGCGACGAGGACCTGACCACTTTTGCCGTCGTCCCAGCCCAGCTGTTTGCTAATACGGGAGGCGAGACGGCTTTCCTTGCATCGGGTGCCGTGCTCGTGCCGGAGCGGTTGACGCTTCTCACCTACATGTTCCTCCATGGCGGCTGGATCCATCTCATTGGAAACATGCTGTTTTTGTGGGTGTTTGGGGACAATATCGAGGATGCGATGGGGCATGTGCGCTTCGTCATGTTCTATTTCATGTGCGGTATCTTCGCCGCCCTGGCTCATACCTACATGCTCCCCCATTCGGACCTGCCACTGATTGGGGCATCCGGGGCAGTGGCGGGGGTCATTGCGGCCTATCTGATCCTTCACCCCAAGGTGAAAGTCTGGGTTTTGGCGCTTTGGCGCATTCCCATCAGGATTACTGCGGGGTGGGCCCTGGGCATCTGGATTTTGGCGCAAGTCGGCAATCTCTTCTTCGCCAGCGAGGAGGCTGTTGCGTGGTGGGCGCATCTGGGCGGATTGGTCTCCGGTGCGGTCTTGATCCTGTTCATGCGTCGCCGTGGCGTGATCCTTTTCGACCGCACGAGAAGCGGCGCGTGAGAGGGTCTCGTGACCCCGTCGCGCCATTGACTTGAGCCATTTCCGGCTTTACGGTCGCCGCCATTTCGCATGTGCGAGATAGTGTCTTTCGGACACGTCAAACCCTTTTGGGGAACGAAAAAGAAGCGCATGAAAATCCTAGTACCCATCAAGCGTGTCATCGATTCGAACGTGAAGGTCCGCGTCAAGTCTGACGGGACCGGTGTCGACCTCGCCAACGTCAAAATGTCGATGAATCCGTTCTGCGAAATCGCCGTCGAAGAGGCCGTCCGCATCAAAGAGCGGGGCGAGGCGAGCGAAGTCGTGGCCGTATCGATCGGCGCAGCGAAGGCGCAAGATACGCTACGCACCGCGCTCGCCATGGGTGCCGACCGGGCCATCCTGGTCAAGACCGACGAAACGGTGGAGCCGCTTGGCGTTGCCAAGGCCTTGAAAGTTGTCGTCGAAAACGAGAAGCCGGATCTTGTCATTTTGGGCAAACAGGCCATCGACGATGACTGCAATCAGACGGGGCAGATGCTTGCGGGCCTTCTTGATGTGCCCCAGGGGACATTTGCCTCGAAGATTGAGCTCGCCGGCGACAAGGTTCAGGTCACGCGCGAAGTCGATGGCGGATTGGAGACAGTTGAGCTTGCCAAGCCCGCCGTCATCACCACGGATTTGCGCCTTAACGAGCCGCGCTATGCATCGCTGCCGAACATCATGAAGGCGAAGAAGAAGCCAATTGACGAAACGACACCGGATGAACTCGGTGTCGATCTCGCGCCGCGGCTGAAAGTGCTCTCCGTCGAGGAGCCGAAGGTCCGCGAAGCCGGCATCAAGGTGGACGACGTCGCGAGCCTGATCGACAAACTCAAAAACGAAGCGGGGGTTCTCTAATGGCCGTCCTGCTGTTTGCTGAGCATGACAACACGACACTGGCGCCGGCAACCGCCAAAGCTCTGACCGCGGCCCGCGCGTTTGGAGGAGATGTCGATATCCTGGTGGCTGGTGAGGGCTGTCAGTCCGTCGCCGATGAGGCCGCGAAGCTTGAAGGTGTGGGCAAAGTGCTGCTGGCCGATGCGCCCCAGCTTGCGCATCGCCTCGCGGAGGATACGACCGCAACCATTTTGCCTTTGATGGAACACTACACGGTGCTGTTGGCGCCAGCCTCGACCACGGGCAAGAATGTGCTGCCGCGCGTTGCCGCCATGTTGGACGTCGGTCAGATCTCCGACATTGTCGAGGTGAAGGCGCCCGACACATTTGTGCGCCCGATCTATGCGGGCAATGCGCTGGAGACCGTGCAGGCATCGGACAAGATCGTCGTCGGCACAGTGCGGACTACCGCTTTTCCCGCAACAGGCGAGAGTGGTTCGGCAAGCATCGAGAGCGTGAGTGCTGCAGGCGAAGTTCCCTCGTCCAGTTTTGTCAGTGCCGACATCACCGAGAGCGAACGTCCTGAGTTGACCGCGGCCCGGGTTGTGATTTCCGGCGGACGCGGCATGGCGTCCGGTGAGAACTTCGAGAAGCTCATTGCACCGATTGCCGACCGGCTTGGCGCTGCGATCGGCGCTTCGCGTGCGGCTGTTGATTCAGGCTACATGCCCAATGACTATCAGGTCGGCCAAACCGGTAAGGTTGTCGCGCCCGAGCTATATGTCGCGGTCGGTATTTCTGGTGCTATCCAGCATCTTGCCGGTATGAAGGACTCCAAGGTGATCGTTGCAATCAACAAGGACGGCGAGGCACCAATCTTCCAGGTTGCGGACTATGGTTTGGTCGGCGATCTCTTCGCGGTCTTACCCGAACTCGATGCTGAATTGAAAAAGGCCGGATATGGAGAGTAGCCGCTGGTCACAGCGGCGCGTGATGCAGAAAGTAGTATGAAGTCTGGATCGCGATACCGATCCGGCTTCGAGCCAGGAGCTTAGAGTGGAGCCTATTCGCAAAGTCGGTATTGTCGG
>Ga0316192_10000163_pt1 | contig 45980 bp, 34 predicted proteins | sample MerIslwburrow_MG_FD_204931 | JGI IMG/M metagenome (GOLD analysis project Ga0316192, IMG submission 204931) | Coastal sediment microbial communities from Maine, United States - Merrow Island worm burrow | ecosystem: Environmental > Aquatic > Marine > Coastal > Sediment | place: USA: Maine...
AGCGCGAATTGTTTACTGACTGTTTGCATTCCCCTGAGTCGATTGCCTTAAGACACGTCTTTTTTGCCGAAAGACAGGCGGCCAAAGTTGCGGGTCTGACCAAAGAATTACCCGTGCGGGATATTGAGAGTGTTGCCCTGATAGGTGCAGGTACCATGGGTGGTGGTATCGCGATGAACTTCGCCAGCAGGGGCATACCCGTGCATATGGTTGATGTTGATGATGCGGCGATCGAACGTGGTATGGCCATCGTTCGCAGCAATTACATGCGGGGTGTGAAAAAGGGCCGTATGAGCGAAGCGCAGCTCGAAACCCTGATGCAGTTGTTCATACCAACCACCGACTATGAAGACCTGGCCGGCGTGGACCTGGTGATTGAGGCCGTGTTTGAAAGCATGGCGATAAAGAAAGATATCTTCAGGCGCCTGGACCAGGTATGTAAGCCGGGAGCCATCCTCGCCAGCAATACCTCAACGCTTGACCTCAATGAAATTGCCGGCGTGACGCTGAGACCGCAGGACGTGGTGGGTCTGCATTTCTTCAGTCCCGCCAACATCATGCGCTTACTGGAGATTGTTCGAGGTGCTGAAACAGCGCCGGATGTTCTGGCCACGGTCATGCAGCTTGCCAAAAAAATTGGCAAAGTGGGTGTGGTCAGTGGTGTCTGCCACGGGTTTATCGGCAACCGGATGCTGGAGGGTTATATCCGTGAAGCTGGTCTGATGCTGCTCGAAGGTGCAAAACCCGAACAGATCGATCGTGTGCTATATGGGTTTGGAATGCCCATGGGACCCATCGCCATGGGTGACCTTGCGGGAATAGATGTGGGTGCGAAGGTGCGTGAGGAGCGGCGGCGCAAAGGAACGTTTCCGGCTGATGAGCGATTCGGACTGGTTGCGGATAAGTTGGTTGCGATGGGCCGTTGCGGGCAGAAAACCGGCGCGGGGGTTTATCGCTACGAGGCGGGTTCACGTGCACCGATACCTGATCCGGAAGTCCAGGCCCTGATTCAGAGTGAAGCCGCAAGACTGGGTATCAGGCAGCGCCTGGTCAGTGGTGAGGAAATACTCACGAGATGTATCTATCCGTTGATCAACGAAGGCGCACGAATACTTGATGAAGGCATCGCTCAACGAGCCAGCGATATCGACATTGTCTGGATAAACGGTTATGGATTCCCGCCTTACCGTGGTGGTCCAATGCACTACGCTGATCATGTTGGGCCCGGCAAAATTTATCAGCAGATATGCAGGTATCGCGACACATTGGGTAACGAGTTTGGCTACTGGGAGCCTGCGCCGTTGCTGGAAAAACTGGCGCGTGAGGGTGGCAGGTTCGCCGAACTATAATGAAATAAGGGCTAAATACCAATATCACCCAGCGTTTTCATCACGTTGCGTAAAAGGCCATGAATGACGGGATGGTCGATTTCAAAATTGGTCACGACCTGGTTCAGTTGCTCATTGACCTCTTGGCCCTGCTCAAGGCCGGCATCTTTTTGCAGTTGATCAATGGCTGCATTCAGGGCTTTGAAACGCTCTTGTGAACCCTCGGTGTTCTCGATTTTTGAAAGCTCTGCTCTCAATAAATCAATGTCATTTTGTAATTTCTCTCTCATGCTGAACCTTACTGATCTTTACGGGTTTGAATCCAACCACTTTGCTAGACCTGATTATTAACTCTACACCCACACAAGCTGAATGTCTTCAGCCGGTCAGACATTAACCACTAGACTAAATGCCAATCAGACCTGCCGGTAAGTATGTGCCAGGGCTTCAACCTGGCTGGCCTCCGGTTCACGAAGATAGGGCAGAACCAGGTGCAGTACACGTGCGACTGATGCGGAAAGCACCTTGCCATCTGCAAGGCCGGGGTCACCCCTTACCTCGGCGAAAGGAATCCAGTAGGTCATGACCAGCAACATGTTATCGGCCAGCACTTCGCTTTCATGATCGTCTATTTGCATCGCACCGTTTTTCCGCAGGTCCGAGATCAGGGTGATGAGCGTGGCCCGTTGCCTGCCAAGCAGGCCGTTGAGTGCACGCCGCAGATTCTTGATTCGGCTGTAAAGATCGCTGAGGTCCCGAAACAGGAAACGGAAGCGGCCCATCGCTTCGAAAATTAAATGCAACCGCAGCCACAGATCTTCAGCTTCGTGTACCACCGATTCCTCGAGCTCCAGCGTTGGTTGGATATTCAACAGGTACAGTTTGAATAACTCCAGGGCAATGTCGTCCTTGCTGCGGAAATGGTAGTAGAGGTTTCCGGGGCTGATGCCCGCCTCATCGGCAATATGGTTGGTGCTAACGTTGGGTTCACCGAACTCGTTGAACAAAGCCAGGCTGGTAGCAAGAACCAGTTCCCGTGTGTTGCGGCGTGCCATGGCTTGGTTATTCCGTCAGTCAGCCGTCGATGGAGCCGCCGAGTTTGGTGACCAGGTCTATATACTGTTGCATGGCGTCATCGGATGAAAGACCTTTAAGTCCTTCCCAGGCCTCATATTTAGCCACACCGACGAAATCAAACATACCGGGCTTTTTACCGGAAACATCACCCGAGGAGCCCTGTTTGAAGAGTGCGTAAAGTTGCAGCATCGTATTGTTATCCGGTCGTTCGGGTAGTGATTTGGCGGCGATGCTGGCCTGTTCAAAGCGGGAATTGATCTCTGTCATTAGGAAAATCTCCAAGCTGGGTCATACTGATACGAATAAGTGAATTGTAACAGCATGGGAATAGTTTACTAATCTGATAAGATTGTAAGACTTACCCCATATTATATGAAGGGATCGGAGGGCAGCTATGAATTACTTAATTACCGGCGGTACCGGCTTTATCGGACACAACCTGATTGGCGAATTACTGCAGCAAAAGAAAAAAGCCACGATTTATGTCCTGGTCCGCAAGGAATCAAAGCAGAAACTTGATGCTCTGAAAAAACAATGGGGTAACGGTGCCAAACGTATTGTTCCCATCACGGGTGACCTGACCAGGCCTTTGTTGGGTGTGCCGCCCAAAAAGAGACGGGAACTGGAAGGCAAGATTGATCACGTTTTCCACCTTGCTGCTGTTTACGACCTGATGGCAGATGCTGAAAGTCAGATCCGGGTTAACGTGGAAGGCACACAAAACGTCGTAAACCTTGCCGCAGATATCAAGGCCAAACGCTTTCATCACATGAGCTCAATTGCGGCAGCCGGTCTGTATTCGGGTATCTTCCGGGAGGATATGTTTGAAGAGGCTCACGGGTTGGACAATGCCTATTTTCGTACCAAGCATGACTCCGAAAGCGTCGTCAGGCGCGAGTGCAAGATGCCGTGGCGTATTTATCGGCCAGGTATTGTTGTGGGACATTCAGAAACGGGTGTGATTGACAAGATCGATGGTCCTTACTATTTCTTCAAACTGATCCAGAAGATGCGCAAAATGTTGCCATCCTGGATGCCGACCCTGGGCCTTGAGGGCGGTCGTATCAATATCGTGCCGGTCGACTACGTGGTAAATGCCACGATATTTATCGCACATAAGGCAAAACTGGATGGTCAGTGTTTCCACCTGACCGACCCCAAGCCAAAACGGATTGGTGAAGTGCTTAACCTGTTTGCCAGGGCAGCTCATGCCCCGCAGATGACCATGCGCATCGACGCCAGGATTTTCAACTACATACCCGCGACCATCACGGCAGGACTGAGGATGTTACCGCCGGTCCGGCGGATTACCAGGCACGTCATGAAAGACCTGGGTTTACCTCCGGATATGATGAAGTTTGTTAACTATCCCACCAAGTTTGACAACCGCGAGACTGAAAAGGCACTCAAGGGCAGCGGTATTATGGTACCGAGGCTGGATGACTATGCCTGGCGTTTATGGGATTACTGGGAAAGAAATCTTGATCCGGACCTGTTCATTGACCGTAGTCTGCGTGGCCACGTGCGTGACAGGGTCGTGGTTGTTACCGGGGCTTCTTCAGGTATAGGTCACGCGGTGACTGCCATGATGGCAAGAGCCGGCGCGAAGGTGATCATGGTTGCACGTGGTGAAGAAAAACTCGCGCAAGCACTGGATGAAATCAAAACAATGGGCGGCAAGGCCTGGAGTTACACCTGTGATGTTTCCGACCTCGAAGCCTGTGATCAACTCATCGACAAGATAACGGAAGACCACGGAGCGATCGACGTATTGGTCAATAATGCCGGACGATCCATTCGTCGTTCCATTGCCCTTTCATACGACCGTTTCCACGATTTTGAACGCACCATGCAATTGAATTATTTCGGCAGCCTGAGACTGATCATGCGCGCCTTGCCGGGAATGACGGCCCGTCGTAAGGGGCATGTGATCAATATATCCTCGATTGGTGTATTGACAAATTCGCCGCGTTTTTCGGCCTATGTAGCATCGAAGGCGGCACTGGATGCGTTCTCGCGTTGTGCTTCTGCTGAATATAGCGACACTGGCATTTCATTCACAACGATCAACATGCCGTTGGTGCGCACACCGATGATTGCCCCGACCAAGATGTACGACAACGTACCGACCATTACACCGGACGAGGCTGCCGAGTTCATCAGGCAGGCGGTAATTTACAAACCGCAAAGAATAGCTACCCGCATGGGTGTGTTTGCACAAACCCTGCATGCAGTGGCACCCAAGATTGCCGAGATCGTGATGAACAGCGCGTTCAGGATGTTCCCGGATTCTTCAGCTGCCAAGGGTATTTCCGAGGATCAGGCAGAGGCATCACCCGAGCAACTCGCTTTTGCCAGCCTGATGCAAGGTATCCACTGGTAGGTCGCTGATAGGATGTGAAACAGGTTTTCTGCGATTCAATTCGTAGAAAACCTGTCAATTCATTGGCCTCATTGGTCAAGCAGAACTTTTTTAAGCTGCATAAAGTAAACCTGTCATTAAGCCACGACAGGAAAGCACATGAAAAAAGCTATTGTTCTGACCTTGCTCGCTCTTGTAACCATGACCTGTGCAGTACTTGAAGGCCTGGTTGAAAGTCTTCCGCCGCAATTTATCCAGGTCAATGGTCTGCTGACCATCGTGTGTGCAGGGGTCTTTATCGTCTGGACACTGAAGGTGCAGGCTGAGCGGTTTTATAAAGACTGATTTTTGCTTCACGTAGGCAGTGATGCTGAAACGCATACCGCAAGCCTGGTTATCTGGTATGACAAAACGGGTGAACAACCACTGGTCGTGGATGGAAGCTTCAGCTGTTATCAAATGCATACCAATTTTCTCACCGCCATGATGAAGGTGCAGTTTAGAATTTAGGGCCTGGTTTAAGGGGCCTTTGCTTCCCGGCGATTCATATCCTCGCTGACGAAACGAAGCACCGCCTCAATCATCGCCTCTCTCGGATAGTCGTTTTTGTCGACAAAAGTCGAGCCGATAAAACTGTGACTCCGCGCAATCGGTACAGCCACTGCCCAGTGGTCTGCATTCAGGAACCCCATCAAAGTACTGCCGGGAATCACCTGGTCATAGTAGATCAACTGACTGTCGTTTCGCGCATCGACCTGGCTGAGTTTCCGGTAGCTTGTGCCAAGCACTGACGAGATACGGTCAGGATTGGGGTAGGTCACAAGTGAATAATAGGCGATATCATCGGGTAGCGGGTTATGCGCCAGCCACGACCTGCGTGTGGCGGGGCGCAGGCTGTCGATCGCTCCTCCATCCCCGGCGCTGCAGTTGGCACCGGGAAAACGGCGAATGATATTGAGGTCTTTCTGATCAGCAGCGTTTGCCAGAGGTGAACCGCCAATGGCCCCTGAAGCACTGATCACGGCCACCACTCGTTCCCTCAGCTCAGGGTATTCGACAATCGCCTGGAGAATATCAGGGGCACCTTTTGAGTAGCCAATGAGCAAAATTGGAATACCGTCGAATTCCGCAGGCAGGTCTGCAATCTTGTCGCGAATCTGTCGAGCGTTATTTGCGGAACCCGAAAGCCCATCGACCTCCAGCAGCTCAGCCTGAAAACCAAAGCTTTTTAATAAGTCGTCGACGGACTCATCAATTTCCAGCCATTCCTCAATACACTCCCAGCCGACCCCGGGCACGATCAGGGCCAATAACTTCTGTTGGCTCACTCCCATATCAACCGGTTCGCCGGTACCCGCCGGTTCGTCTGCGACACGTGTGAGCGCTTCCTCACATGGCCGGTAATCCGGCCACTCCGCGCCACGGGATTCCAGTACTTCACAAAAGACTTCACGGAAGCGCCCCCTGCGATCATCTACACCGGCATCAGCCACGGGGACCAGTGCAAGTGGCGGGGATTCCGTCGTCCACGGGTTCAGCGGTTTGCCGGCGCAGGCTGTCAAAAGGACCAGGACCGGCAGCATCACAATGGTTTTGAAAACAACCTGGGGCTTATGGAAGAGGTTATGGCGAAATTTCATTAGCTTTACCCTGAAGTTGTCTCGTTTAGCAATTATAAATGAACAACTGTGCTAACTTTGTAATATAAAAGATCAAAAGGTGATGCTCTTGCGAAAATTCTTGCTGATTTATTTCGTATCGGTTTTTGTTGCTCCCTTGCGTGCCGATGTTCTTTTCGAAAACACCTCTTCTATGGAAATTGAATTGACGGGTCCTATGTGGTCCCTGGTTGAAAACAAGGAAGATCGTAAAGAATGGCCTTTCCGTCTACGTAGTGATGCCGTTGAGCTTGATTTGAAAATCAGGGCCAGGGGGAATAGCCGTATGCGGGTCTGCGATTTTCCACCCCTGAGATTCAATTTCAAGGTAGCCGACACGGCCGGAACACCTTTCGAGGGACAGGATAAGCTGAAGTTGGTGACGCGCTGCAATAAAGGCGGTCGTTCCGAGAGCGATGTGCTGGAAGAGTATGCGGCATACCGGATTTTCTCCTTATTCTCAGATGTGAGTTTTCGAGTGCAGCTTGTGCATGTTACCAATATCGACACCGATGGCCGTCTGAAAGAATCTTTCAGCAGCAGTTATGGTTTCCTGATCGAGCCATTGGAACAAATGGTCTTGCGTGTGAATGGCAGCCTGGCCGGGGTTCCTGCTGTTTCCTTGGGACAACTTGACAAAGAACAGTCAGCACTGGTTTACGTATTCCAGTATCTCATTGCCAACACCGACTGGTCATTTGTCACGGCGGAAAATGACGAGTTTTGCTGTCACAACATCAAGCTCATCAAAATCGGCTCAAAGCTGGTCCCTGTACCTTATGATTTGGACCTGTCAGGCGTTGTCAATGCCAGCTATGCGCGTCCTGACCTTTCCCTGTATATTTCCAAGGTGGTGACACGAGTGTATCGCGGTTTTTGCACAGACCCGGACATTTTGCGTGGGGTGCTGAACGACATCACATCACGGGAGAAAGATGTATTGGATATCATCAGCGGTCTGCCTATGCTGACTGATAAGGAAAAACGGAAGAAAATTTCCTATCTCGAACGCTTTTTAAAAAAGGCTGAAGACCAGGACAAGATGATCAGCCTGTTCGAGAAAGATTGTCATCCCTGAATAGAAAAAGACTGGTAATGCTCGCAAAAAACCACTCAATGGTTTCTAATTCAAAAGAAAAGTTGTCGCTACGAAATCTGCCGAAACCGTGGCTTACCTGGCCTCTTCTGAATCGAGCTTCCAGACGGGTGTTAACCTCGATATCAACGGCAGTCTTTTTTAATCTTGATAATGGATGACTGTTAAATTGAACGTGAATGAAGAATTGCTGAAAAGGCTTGAGGCGGCACCGGTTGTACCACTGGTTGTTCCCGATGATCCGGAAACCGCCATTAAGACCACACAGGCACTGGTGGCGGGAGGATTGAGCGTCATTGAGGTGGTGTTGCGTACCAGCGCAGCTGTTGAATGTCTTGGCGAAGTTGTAAGAGCCGTACCTGATGCCATTGTCGGTGCAGGTACGGTGCTTTCCCAACGCCAGGCCGCAGAAGTTGTTTTCGCCGGAGCGCAATTCATCGTATCTCCAGGTCTCTATGCACCGGTGGTTGAATATGCGGCATCGGCCCGCTTACCGATATTTCCCGGTGTAGCGACGGCTTCTGAGGCTCAGAATGCCTGGAATATGGGGCTTCGATCACTGAAGTTCTTCCCGGCCTCTTTGGCAGGTGGCCCGGCGATGCTTAAAGCGCTTGGATCGGTATTCAAAGACGTCAGGTTCATGCCGACGGGTGGTGTCTCAGCGGGTAATCTTGGAGAATATCTTGCTTTACCCAATGTCCTCGCCTGCGGCGGTAGCTGGCTGACACCCAAATCAGCGATTGCCGAAGACAATTACGAAATCATCACGAAGCTGGCGGCAGAAGCTGTTGCCATTGCCAAAAACATCAGAGGTTAACCATGGCTAAATTTGTCACTTTTGGTGAAATCATGCTGCGGCTCAAGACACCCGGTCATGAGCGTTTTTTCCAGTCACCGGCTTTCGCAGCAACTTTCGGAGGCGGTGAGGCCAACGTTGCGGTTGCACCGGTTAGTCTTCCTCTTCTCAGTTGCTGTTTAGCCCTTGCTTATTTATTGTTGTCAGTAATATCGTGAATTGCCACGCATATCTGAAAAAAGGTGAAGTTAGAATGAAGCTATCCAAATCAATTTTGACCATGCTGATACTCATGATATTGACGACAGGAATCGTATCGGCAACAGAATTACAGGAAGGTGATGCCAGCTATTACGCGGATGCACTCGATGGCAACAAAACCGCCAGTGGAGAGCCCTACGACAAAAATGCATTCACGGCTGCGCATCGAAACCTGCCATTTGGAACCAGGGTAAAAGTAACGTATCTAAAGACAGGGAAAACAGTTGATGTGGTGATCAATGATCGTGGACCCCATGCAAATGATCGCATCATAGACCTGTCAGGTGCAGCGGCAAGGCAAATCGGTATCGTTGATGACGGCCATGGCAAAGTCAGCATAGAGGCCTATGAAAATTAGTCGTCTTTGGTTTTATTTTCCAACCCAATGTTCGCTTTTCCGGTTAAAGCCGGGCGATTAATCCTGACCTGATCGAATAGTTGATTCAAGACCGAGCACCTGATTTATAGCCATCAGGTAGCTTTTCCGAAAAGTATGTCCTATTGTTTAATAAAGAAAAAGATCTTTCCTCCGTCGGTCAGGAGTCAGATAAAGTGAAAACAACATTCATTGCGAAAGCAATTCCGGTTCTTATTGGTTGCTCTATTCTTGCCATATTCTTGGTGCCCGCCGGGTATGCTTATAAAGCGGGTATAGGCAGTAATGAAGTCGCTCCGGCAACATCTTGTAATAGCAATCCAGGCAACCTTACGATCTTTCCTTTTGCCAGGTTAAAGACAAACGCTAATGGATCCGCCACAGGTGTTGAAGTTCATCTTTCCAACGCGGATAGCAACTGTGCAGAAATGATTTACTCTTCCTATGATGTTGGATACGGCAACGATTCGGGCACGATTCTCGATAATAATGGCAGGGCTATTGTTTTGAGGTAACGACAGGGAAAGTATTCACTTTCTATTGGTACGAGGTTCATCTGTGTCGGTCAGGCGGTCGACACCGGAATTCATCAAAAGAATATGTGCCCGATCTCATTCATGGGCTGGGTCTAGTCCGAAGCCGGAAGGATTTCTGTGCCTGTATCCGGTATCAGCCACCGGTTGTTAGCCAGGTCAACACCACCACCCATCTCTTCCTGCACCACCTGGTCGATGACAAACAGGCCTTTTTCCGCCATGGCCTGGAAGGTGTCCATACCATCATTCGGAAAGTTTCCGCGGGTTCTGTGAATATTGAAGCGATGTGCAAATGTTCTGCCAAAGGCTTGCTCGATGCCGTCTTTTCCATGCATAAAGCCAAGCAAACCACCCCAGGTGGCGGCTGGATTATCTGAATCCCAACCCGCCAGCACGGCAATTTTAACAGTCTCCTTAAAGTCGCCCTGCCCATAGAGCAGACTGATGATGCTGGATGCAAAGTTGATACCCGAGGCAAAACAGCCATTGCAGTACAGCTCCCTTGATGTCAGGTCATATCCGTCGAGCTGTTCGACCTGGTATCGAACATAGACCTCATCACGAGTCTGCTCCCACGGTACACCTGCGGCGTAGCGGCTTTTCACAAAATCAAACATTTTTGCGGAATACGACTCGTTTGGCAGTCTCTGCCTGGCCGTATCCGCCATCCAGAGAACCTGGTCCCTCAAGGGTAAGCCCGGGTCAACAAGTGATGCCAGTGAGTACATGACCACGTAAAACTCAGAGGCCCAGGCTGCATTTTCACGGGCGGTTGTGCGAATCGGCAGATGTGCCATGCGCAGTGCTACATCCGGCCGTGCCGGGGAAAACAGACCGAATATCTCGGTGGTGAGTTGGGCATCAATCATATCGTAATGAGGGTTTTTGGCTGGGTCGCTGGTCGCTGGCGGCAGCAGGCCCTCGGTACGCATTAAATCATGTGCCTGTTGATTGGAAACCCAGAGAAAGTTCTCCCTTTCCCCCTTATTGTTAGTGAATGGTGTATTTTCGTCCGAGTAAATGTGTTTCAGCCAGCCATCACGTATCTGTTCGCCAGTCAGCATGCTGGTCCGGTTGGTCAGCAGCAGTTGCTGATACATGTATTCAATGTCGGTGTCGTCATCAGCACCCCAGACACCGTCTTCGTCTTCAAACACCCAGTCGATGGTTGCTGACAGATCACTGGGTTTACCCTCTGCCCAGATGCTGGCTTGATCCGGCTGACCCCATGATTCGCGGGTGTAGAACTCACCGTGAGGTCCCTCGCCCCCAATCTTGTCCATCTCGGTCACCAGTCCGGTCCAATTGGCGATGCACTGACCCAGCCAGAAACCGTAGAGCTTGTTGAAATAGTCCTCACGTGAAATAAGCAGTTCATTGGTATCGGGTGAATAGGGAAGGTATTCCATTAAAGGATTGGACGGATTGTTATGACTCAAAACCTCACCGGAAGGTACTGCCCCGGTGTTCCCGGACGGTGACTGAACATCTTTTGATGATTGACCACAACCTGACAGAAATGTGGCGGCCAGCACAGATACCAATAGGGTTACCGGATGGTTCATATTTTCGAAACCCCTGTTGATTTGCTGATCGGTTTCACTTTACCACTGTTGAATGGTCAGAAGAACATTTTCGTCCCGGCGCGCTCCCGAACTATGGGTCTATGGCTTCAAACCCATCCTCAAAGATCACCTGGCCCTGTTGAATGTAAACATAAGCAACGCCGGCGTTGCCGCCATTTTCATTGTCTTGGTTTGGTGCGCCGACCAGCATATTGCCGAGAGAAACGCTGACGGAATAGCCAAAGTTGTCGCTGGCATCTATATCGGTCGCAATAAATTTAACCGACATTAGCCACACGTCTTCCAACAGATCGAATACGTAGGCAGCGCCGGCATTGTCACCACCGTCATTATCCTCGTAAGCGCCGACGAGAGCCTTGTCGTTGTACACGCTAACGGACCAGCCAAAACGATCATAGGTTCCGGTGTCAGGCAATTCAGGCAACAATCTCTGGGATTCCGGCCAGGAGCCCCCTTCGTAATCAAAGACGTAGGCGGCTCCGTTAGAATCATCATCGTAGGGCGCACCAACCAGGGCCCTGTTGGCGGTCAGGCTGACAGAGTGGCCGAAGGCATCCCACTTGTGGCCGACACTTCCCGTCAACTTAAGAGGGGGTCCCCAGTTGTTGTGGACAATGTCCCATTCAAAAATATAGGCAGCTCCCTGATTTGGGTTATTGAAGCCATCGCCATTCGCACCGACCAGGGCCAGGCTCGAATCAACATCAACCGAGTACCCATAATTGTCACCACTTACGATGGCAGTGGAAATCAACTCGGTTCGAACCCAACTGATATCATTGTTATGAAAGTAATAGGCGGCGCCGGTACCCTGACTGAACGGAGCGCCGACAATGGCCCGGTTAAGATGAATCGCGGTTGAAAAACCGAATTCTGAGCTCGCTGTACCGGCGGTCAGTTTTTGATCCTGCCGCCAATAGGGCGTTGGGGCACTTGCGACATATTCAAAAATATAGGCGGCGCCGGCGTCAGGACCTGCCGTATCCTCGAGGTTTGCGCCTACGATGGCATAATTGTCGGTCAAACCAACCGAAAAGCCGAACTGATCACCCGCCTGTGCGTCCGATGCATACAGCGTTTCGGTGTGAATCCACGTACCATCCTCATCCTGCTTGAAGATGACAGCGGAACCGGCATTTTCACCAAATTCGTCATTTCCGTAGGCGCCAACCAGGGCCATGCCGCCAAAAATACTGACTGAATGGCCAAAGAAATGCTCGTCAAAGTCCAGCGGATGAACCAACAATTTTTGTGACTGGGCCCAATCGCTGCCGCTTGATGTGAATGCATAGGCAGCGCCTGCATCTTCCCCTGCTACGTCTTGCTTGGGTGCCCCAACGAATATCCGGTCGCCATCAACCGCCACAGCCCTGCCAAACTCGTCCCGGCCAATGCCATCATCAGCGAAAAGTTTTTTGCTCTCCTCCCAGTCGCCGGTGCTCTTGTTGAGATCGAACACATAGGCAGAGCCAATTCCAATGCTTATTGAAAAGGTATCCCCATAATTTCCGATCACTGCACGGTCACCCGAAAGAGATACCGAACTACCAAACCTGAAAAACGACGCGTTGTCACTGGGGTACAGCTTTTGGGTCTCCGCCCAGTGAGTGACGCCCTTGTCAAAAACATAAGCAGATCCCGTATCGCTGATTAAACCGTCTTCACTGTTATCGTGTGATGTGCTGACCAGGGCCCTCTGACCATCCAGGCTCACCTTCCATCCGAACCAGTCACCGGCGCTCGCATCCTCAGGCAGCAATTTCTCGGAACTCCAGTGATCCGCTGAATCAAAAACATAGGCTGCTCCGGCAAGCGCGCCGTTTTCATCGTCACCATAGGCGCCAATCAATGCCCTGCCTCCGGAAAGGCTGACGGCAGAACCAAAGAAGTCACCTGCCGCGCCCCCCGCCGGCGGCTCCAATATTTCATATAGCAGCCATGTGACACCTGACCACTCATAAAAATAAGCCGTGCCCGAATCAGTAACACTAAGGTCACCCTTGTTGGCCCCTACCAGGATCGCCAGTCCATCGATACTGACCGACCCGCCAAAGTTGTTGTTGGCATGGCCATTACTGGCCAGGAGTTTCTCTTCCTGAACCCAGCTTCCACCGGTTCGTTTGAATACATAGGCCGCACCCGCGTTGACGCCGCCCGCATTATCATTACTCGGTGCGCCAACAACAGCCCGGTCGCCGGATAAATCAACCGACTGCCCAAACTGATCATTATTCGCACCGTCCCCGGGCAGTAACTCAGCCACCAGAACCCACTCGCCCCCGGACCAGTTAAAGATGTAGGCAGCCCCGATGCCCAGCCCATTAACGTCGCTGTCATCGCTGTCAGCGTTGGGTGCACCTACGATGGCCCAGTCTCCGGATATGCTGGTGGAGCTTCCAAAGCCGTCTTTCTCCGTATCGAGTGACTCCAGCAATCGGGCTTTTGCAATCGCAAACTGCAAGCCGTCCGGAACTTCATCTGCCGCCTGTACCTGAACATTGAAAACCAGCAGTAAGGAAATTGAGGTGAGTATTAAAAACGTTGAAAACGGTGTGTGGTATTTGATACCCATGTGTTTTCCTTTGCTGCTGGTTTCCCTTGTTCCCAACTCCAGACAATGGATTGCAATCCGAATAGCGCTTCAAGGAACCCATCCACCCGGCATAAATAGCCAATGAATCACCGAAATCGAGACAATGCACACCGCAGTATAAGTAAAACAAACCTTGTATTGCCAGAGTTTTGCGACCGTATTGAACAGCGCTTTAGGTCAGTATTTAGCCCAATCCGCTGCGAAATCTCACTCCATTGAGATGTTATTGAGCAGCCGTGGTTGGGGTATGAAACAGGTGGGTGATCTTCAAGGCAGATTGTTTCTGGATGGGGTCTACATCGGCTGTGCCAATGGATCCCCCTTGTTCGGCTTCGATGAGTAAAGGCAACGACGAAGGGTGAACTCACTCGACTTGCGCACACCTTTGCACAGCGCGTTGGCCGTTATCTGCAACGCTAGGGCCGGTGCTGCGCTGCGACCTCAACCGGTCGATGCAACACATTGATTAATTCGCTCGGCTTGCATACGCCTTAGTGCTGTCTGCTTATGGCCGAACTGAGAACAAAAGCCCCCTGTGATTCGCGCCCGTGGAAAGTTCTGCTATGTGCCAGGAAGCAGAAATTGTCTTGCTCAACCTGCTGATTTCTGCTTCAGACCCATTCCTGAACAAAGCTCTCTTTCGAAGCCAATCCTGGAAACGGTCAGCAGCGACTTTGATCAAATCACGATCCACTTAGGGCTTGGAATGACTAATGCTCTATATTATTTATAAGCGTTTCCAGGTAGCGGGATTTGAGCTGTTTACTTGCCAAAACCTGCTTGATCGGCGGCAGCTTCAAAATAACACCCAATACCCCAGCCATGGCACGGTGGCTCCATAAGACCCGATTATCAAAAATCAGGTTCTGTAATTTGCCGCGCTCAATGGCCATTACCACTGCCCGGTGCGTTCCGTTTAATGGAGTAAGAACCCGCTTGGGACGCGATTCCAATGACAAACTCATTTTTTTATTACAGCTGCGTATACACACACCGCAACCCAGGCAAAGCTCATCATCCAACCGGGCCATTTTCATTTTGGGCTTGTTCGGATTATTGGCTGAAACCAGGGTCATCGCTTCGACCGGACAGACATTGACGCATTTGCCGCAGCCATTACAAGTTTCTTCATCTATAACCGGGATAAAGTTGGTGGTGTGCACAGGGTTGAGAATTGCAAAACGGCGTGCGGCAATCATTGCCTCACAACAGCAGCCACAGCAATTACAAATAAAACTGACCTGCTCACGAACATTCTCACCAAACTGCACCAGGTTGTGCTCGTAGGCTTGCTGCAGTAAGTCATGGCCTTCCTGCTTGTCAACCGCGCGTGCACTGCCATGTCTTGTAAGCGAGGACGCAGTGGTATTAAACGTCATACAAATATCCTGCGGTGCCGAACAGGCTTTGCCCATGTGTTCCATTTTGTGCCGGCAGTAACAGCGCCCCACACCAATATGGCTGGCTGTTTCAATTACTTCGCTGGCCCGTTCATAATCCAGCACATGCAGTGCATTATTATCGGATAAAGCAGGTTCATGAACAAAGGTTCGCCCCAACTGCGTTTCACCGCTGGTAAACAGTTCCCGAATGAAATCCTCCTCTACATTCATATACTGATAAAAAAGCTCGCTTAATACTTTTTGATCAATATCATCGCGTACGCGCATCAGCGAGAACTCGAAAAAACCGGCCATCGGTGGCGGCAGGGTATAAACTGCTTTACCGTTTTGCTCGAAATCAAGCAGAATGGCCCTGCTGGCTAACTCATCCAGTATGTTTTGAGTTTCGGTGAGGTTTTTCTTCCAAATACGGCTGGCCTTTTTTGCGGTAAATGGTTTGATGGGCATCAGCGAAACCAGGCCGGCTTCGTCCTCACTGAACAGCATCGACAAAATTTTAAACAGGAGGTCGGACGGAGGTGCGCCTTGCGGAAAGCGGTTTAACCTGTCGGTTAAAGCAGAGTAACTTGTTTTTAGCGTCGTATGGGCCACGGTTTAATACCCTTTGACAGTAATTGAACCATACATATAGAGTATTAACTACAAAAAAGGGGCCGGATACGTTTAAATGCGAAAGTTTATCCGGCTCCTTTAATTCTGGCAACTGAATTGTTCACGACCTCCACCAACACTTCACCCTGAGCGGTAACTGGAGGGGACAACCCAACTAACGCTGAGAGAGTCAGCACATGCGGCTCAAAGCGAGAAAATTTAATCCGACAAACTAACAGGAAATCCTATGAAAGCTATTTCGACTATTTTCACACTGGCGCTCCTCGCGGCGGGATATTCAGGGACGGTTCTGGGCGAGGGGCCAGGCGGCAAAGCAGGCTGGCAGACTGACTTCTTCGATGATTTTGATTCGTTCAATGCCGACAACTGGCAGGACCAGAGGATATGGGTCAATAATGAATACCAATGTTATGTCCCTGACAATCAATATGGCACACGAGAGGTCAGTGACGGCTCCATAAAGCTCAAGGTTATAAACATGGGCGAACAGCGCAGCTGCGATAATCTGGACAAGCATGGCAAACAGCATCCTGCTACGCCATACGTCGCCGGTCGGATTGTGACCAAGAATCGCCACGAGTTTATTCAGGGTAAGTGGACCGCTCGGTTGAAAGTCAAGGGCAATGGTGAAGCCAGCATGTTTCCAGCCTGGTGGCTACTCGGCGCCAACAACAATGAGTCGCCGGTACAAGAGGAAGACGAGGATGTCTGCTGGCCGCTTACGGGTTCCGGTGAAATAGATATTTTTGAACATCATGGAGACCACGGGACCGACCAATTCACAACCGGTGCGATCAAAAGCCTTGGTGAGTGCGATAAGGGAGACTGGATGTCTCTAAGGACTGATCTAAAAGTCGAACTGGATGAGTACCACGAGTATTCTGTGGAGTGGGCCGGAAGTGATCTCGTTTACCGGGTCGATGGCGTCGAGGTGTATCGAAATGTAGGCGAGGGGGATAAGTACCCGGAGCCTATGTTTGCCATCCTGAACTTCGCCAAAATCACCGACTCCCCGATGACCGGCGAATGGGTTATGGAAGTTGACTGGGTGAAGCACGAATTCTGGCATTAAATCCTGCGCCACTTTCTCATTCCTGATCTGCCGGAAGGCTACAACGATGAAGCCTGTATTGCCAATATGAAAATTCTACTGCCGCTTGCCATACTGCTTTTTGGCGTGGGATGTGCGAGCGTGCCAATGGTAGAAAGAGACCCCTCGAGCAAAATGATCTGCAAATGGGGCAAACAAGAATTTGATCTATGCCAGTATGCTGATAGGGACGAAAGGATTGAAGCGCTCATAGGGGAGATGAACCTGGATGAAAAAATCGGCCAGATGACACAGTCGGTCTGGCACAACGGCGTGTCTCCAAAAATTATTCGCAAGAAAAATATCGGCTCGATAATTCATACCGAAGGCCCTACGCCTGGTCCTGCAGCGGCGGATTGGATACACACATTTAATGAGTTTCAGAGCCAGGCACTAAAAACCCGGCTCGGCATACCTCTGCTGATCGCGGTCGATGCCGTACATGGGCAAAATACCTTCGAGGGCGCAGTCATTTTCCCTCATAACATCGGCATGGCAGCTACCGGCAACATGGATCTGATTAAACGGGCTGCCCAGGTTACTGCCGAAGAGATCGCTGGCACCGGTTTTAACTGGACCTTCTCCCCGTGCATCGCGATGCCTCAACATGAACACTGGGGACGGGTCTACGAAGGCTATACCGAGGATAGAGACCTAACCACTGCCGCTGTCATCGCATCGGTTCAGGGCCACCAGGGCTCGAGTCTGGCGAACCGAAATACGGTAGCGGCAACAGCCAAGCACTTTATTGCTGATGGCGCGACCGATGGGGGAGTAGAAGGCGGTAACGCCACCATGACCGATAAGCTGATGAGAGATATGTATCTGCCACCATATAGGGCGGCGGTTGATCAGGGAGTCGCTTCAATAATGGTCGGCTTTAACTCTTACAACGGCGTAAACATGCACCAGAACAAGGCGCTGGTTACCGACCTGTTGAAAGATGAACTGGGTTTTCAGGGCGTGGTTGTTACCGACTGGAATGGTGGGCAACGATTCGGCGCTGCGCACTCCGTCATCAATGCAGGCATAGATATCGCAATGCAGCCCGGTAATCATGACGCGTTCATGCAGGACTTGAAAGGTTCGGTCACCGACGGCACGGTGCCGATCAGCCGCATCGATGATGCGGTGCGCCGAATTCTTCGAATGAAATTTAAGCTGGGTCTGTTTGTTGACCCGTTTGCCAAGCAAGAGTTTGCAGACCACCTCGGTTCCGAAGCGCATAGAGCGGTTGCCCGGCAAGCGGTAAGGGAGTCGCTGGTACTCCTGAAAAGTGAGAATGAAGTACTGCCGTTAAGCGTATCTGACAAGCTCGCTGTGATCGGTGCACATGGCAATAGCAGCGGTCTGCAGAGTGGTGGCTGGTCAATTCACTGGCAGGGACAGTCTGAGAGTTACCTTGGTGCAACAACAATTTATGCTGGAATAAATGCGGTTGCAGAAAACGTTGAATATGCTGAGAACGGCTGCTACAGCGGCATGGCTGCAGACAAAGCCGTAGTGGTGGTTGGAGAAAACCCCTATGCAGAATTTGAAGGTGATACGGATGAACTGTGGCTGACTGATGAACATAAAGGCCTGATCCAGGGCTGCAAAGACCTCGGTAAAAAAGTCATTGTAATTCTTATTTCAGGAAGGGTGCTGGTCATAAAAAATGAGCTGGACATGAGTGATGCCTTTATCGCAGCATGGTTGCCCGGCTCTGAAGGTGGTGGTGTAGCGGATTTCCTGTTTGCAACCGATGGCTTTAAACCCGTTGGAAAATCTCCCTACTCATGGCCGGTCGATGTCGCAGATATCCCTCTCGCACCCCTTGCTGAGCATGCCCTGTTCAAATATGGCTATGGCCTGCAGGACTACTGACAACTGCAGAAAGTGCGGTCACCCTATCAAGCTGTCCAAATGTTCATGCTTGTGACTGCGCGAGAGGCTCTGTATCGACACTCCGCTAAGGAACAGCGACCCCCTCGTTACTGAGCGCACTGTTCCATATGGCATCCAGCCACTGTTGGGTCCGTTCGCTCGCATGGATACTTGCCGCCAATAAATCGGCGTTTCCAACCATGGCCGCGTAATCCTCAAACATGAGGGCCGCTTCCGGTTTATCTGAGGGAACCTCGATGAATTGCGTATCTCCCCAACCCTGGCGGTATTCGAAGTCGGCAGGTTGATCCGAGGGGCGATTCGACAGGAAATCATCCAATTTGATCACACCTTTTGCACCTGAAATCCGTAAATCCATGATGCCTGCACCGGATTCGAATCCGCAATTCCACGTGGTCGTCGAGCCATCATCGAAAACAATGATCCCGCTGGCAGAGACAACAGCATTGGTTTCGCTGTCACGGCGAAGGAAGGCGTCGACCGTTTTGATCTCAATGCCTGGAGAAGTATATTCCACGGCCGCGCGCATGTTGTACCAGCCTGCATCACCGATCGCACCGTAGGGCTCGAGTTTCGGGTTCATGCGTATATTGCTTTTATCGGTGAGCCCGAATTGAAAAGCCGATGCGACGGACCAGGGCCAGCCAATCATTTCTGCTGTGCTGGACTTGATCTGTTTGGTTCTCGGACTATGTACGAAGTGTGTGCCGTCCATGAAACCAACCCCGTTTTGTGTACAGGCAGAGGTGATTCGTTGTAATGAAGGCAGGTTGGCAAACGGTTTTTCACCGAGAACGTGTTTGCCCTGGTTAGCCGCAGCTACGCAGATTTCTTCCCTGACACTGGTTGGTGTGGCGACATAAATCGCGTCAACTCCATCCCACGAAAACATGTCTGCCCATGAATCAAACGCCTTTGAGACGCTGTGTTTTCCCGCAAATTTTTTCGCCGATTCCATCTTCCGGCTGGAGACGGCAACCAGTTCTGCATTGGATGCCTGCTGAATCATGGGCGCCATCCGATTGGCGATACCACCGGTTCCGACAATACCCCAACGAAGTGTTTTGCCAGCTTTGTCCGCCACCTGGTTTGAGCCGGCAATCGCCACACCGCTGAATGTTGCGGCCAGTACACCGGCACCGGCAGCCTTCAATAATTGCCGCCGTTGTGAATCGACGCTCGACGTTTCAGTGATTGTGTCAATATCCTTCTTCATACCGTTCTCCGCTTGATACACAACAATGTTCAAAATAGATTACCGGAATACCGATCAAAAAGTGAAAATGCTTCCGGATCAGGAATCCTGTCAAAGTATAGTCAATATTTATATGCACAAAGGGGCAAATGGAAGAATGCCCGTACATTTGAGTTATTTCATTGTTGCCCGGGTTGTGGCCTAATTCGTAACCTTCCTGTCACATAAATCTATTAGGCTTAGAATAATGGCGAAATTTATTCCCGTAGGTATTTTTGATCTGGTCATCTTCGGTGGTGCGGGCGACCTTACCTTGCGCAAGCTGATGCCGGCCCTTTATCACCGTGATCTCGATGGCCAGTTACCCGCCGGGTGCCGGATTATTTCAGTCGGTCGCAGTGCAATTTCTCATGATGAATTTCTGGAACTGGTGGGTGGTTCCCTGAAGGCCAAGCTACCGGGTTCAGAATACTCAGAAGAATTCTGGCAATCATTTTCAGAGCGTTTGCAGTATATCAAGGCTGATGCCCTGGACCCCGCCAACTGGAATGACTTGAGTGATGTGCTTAATGGGTATGAAGACCGTATACGTGTTTTCTACCTTGCCACGGCGCCTAAATTGTTTGGTGCCATCGCAACCGGTCTCAAGCAAAATGATTTAATCAATGAAGAAGTAAGGATCGTCCTGGAAAAACCGGTGGGTAACGATTACGCCTCGGCCTGCGAGATCAATGATCGGGTTGGTGAGTGCTTTGCAGAAGACAGCATCTACAGGATCGATCACTACCTGGGTAAGGAAACGGTTCAAAACCTGCTGGCACTGCGTTTTGCCAACTCCCTGTTCGAGCCGATCTGGAATCGCAGCAATATTGACCATGTGCAAATTACCGTTGCGGAAGATCTGGGTGTTGGTGGTCGTGTTGAGTTTTATGACCAGATCGGCACCTTGCGGGATATGGTTCAGAATCACATGATGCAGTTGCTCTGCCTGACCGCCATGGAGCCACCGACCAATCGTGATCATGACGCCGTGCGAAATGAAAAAATCAAGGTGCTGCATGCCCTGAAACCCATAGGCGCTGGTGAGGTGAAACGGCATACCGTACGTGCGCAGTACCAAGCCGGGGCCATTGATGGGACGGTGGTTGACGGTTACCTGGATGAGCTGGGCGGAAAGGAAAGTCAAACGGAGACCTTTGTTGCGCTCAAGCTGCATATTGATAATTGGCGTTGGGCCAATGTGCCGTTTTATCTGCGTAGCGGCAAAAGACTGAAGCAGAAATATTCAGAAATTGTCATCCAGTTCAAGGAGGTTCCCTTTTCGATTTTCCCTGAACTCTGTGACACCCGCAATGCAAACCGGCTCAGCATTCGATTGCAGCCTGATGAAGGTGTGAAACTCGGCCTGATGCTGAAAGACCCGGGGCCGGGCAGTTTTTCATTGAGACCGGTTTCACTTGACCTGAGTTTTGCGGACGCCAGCGGTGTGCGTTATCCCGATGCTTACGAGCGTTTGCTGATTGAGGTCATCCGGGGTAATCCGGCTTTGTTCATGCATCGTGATGAGGTGGAGTTTGCCTGGCGCTGGATTGATGGAATCATTGCAGGTTGGGAAGAGTCAAGTCAGCCCGTTGAAGGTTACGTGGCGGGTACCTGGGGTCCGACAGCGTCATCACTGTTGCTGGATCGTGACGACCGTTCCTGGTTTCCGGACTGAAGCCATGCATGATGTTATCGAATTCCGCTCTTTCGAGAGCCGGGCGGACGCTTCCGCTGCCGCCGCAGAATTGCTCGCGAGTCTGATCAAAAGCGCGTTGATCCCGGCCGACGATGCGCAGGCATCACTGGTGGTCAGTGGCGGGACCACACCCGGCCCCTGTTTTGATTTGTTGTCCGCTGAACGGCTTGACTGGTCAAGGGTCACGGTTTTACCCAGTGACGAACGCTGGGTAGCGGCGGATGACCCGGACAGTAATGAGCGTCTGATCAGGGAACGGTTGTTACAGGGCAGGGCTGAAGAAGGCAATGTGCTGTCATTTTTCCGCGCGGATGTTGATGCCGCACAGGCACCGGCATTAATTGAACGGGACTTATCGGGTATAGCACAACCCTTCAGCGCCTCATTGCTGGGTATGGGAGAAGACGGTCACTTCGCTTCCCTGTTTCCGGATTTCGATGGTTTACCCGAGGCGCTTGACCCTCAAGGCAAAGCGGCTTGTGTGATGGTGCAAACGGCCGGAAGCCCACACCTGCGTATCAGCCTCACACTGTCGGCGCTGCTCAATGCCGAGCACACTGTCCTATTGATTTTCGGAGAGGTCAAACGCGCTGTTTTTGAAACAGCATATGCTGGCGGCAGCGCCTATCCGGTAGAGGCGCTACTGCTTCAATGCCGTCACCCATTAACGGTAATCTGGGCGTCTTGAACCCAAAGCGAGCATCCATCCGATGAACCCTATTCTTAAAAAAGTCACAGACCGGATTCGCCTGCGCAGCGAGAACACACGTCAGTCCTACCTGGAAAGGATAGGCAAGGCGACCGCCGCAGGACCTTCACGTCACTCCTTCTCCTGCAGCAATTTGGCGCATGGTATCGCCGCCTGTTCTGCGGATGACAAACGATCACTGGCAAGTGGACCCACGGCCAATGTTGCCATTATTTCCTCCTACAACGACATGCTTAGTGCACATCAGCCATTTGAGGCCTTTCCCGACGTGATTCGCAAGGCTGCCCGCGAGGCGGGTGCAGTGGCACAGTTTGCTGGTGGTGTTCCAGCCATGTGTGATGGTGTGACCCAGGGTCAGCCGGGTATGGAGTTGTCCCTGTTCAGCCGGGATGTCATCGCGCAGTCAACCGCCATCGCATTGTCGCATGACATGTTCGATGCCAGCATCTGCCTTGGTGTGTGCGACAAGATCGTACCGGGTTTGCTGATCGGTTCACTCAGCTTCGGACATCTGCCGACCATATTCGCACCGGCGGGCCCAATGGAATCAGGACTGCCAAACAAGGAAAAAGCCAGGATTCGTGACGAGTACGCCAGTGGTCATGTGGGTCGGGATGAATTGCTGAAAGCCGAGTCTGCCGCCTATCACTCGGCAGGTACCTGCACTTTTTACGGCACTGCCAACAGTAACCAGATGCTGATGGAGTTCATGGGTTTACAGTTACCGGGCGGGTCATTTGTAAACCCGGGTACGGCCATGCGTGATGCCCTGACCGCGGAAGCGGTTCGACAGGTGCTGCGTCTTCTGCCATCCGGAGACAGCTATATGCCCATCGGTCGAATTGTTGATGAAAAGTCTATCGTTAACGCCATCGTCGGCTTGCTGGCAACCGGCGGATCTACCAATCACACCATCCACCTTGTCACGATCGCCGCCGCTGCAGGTATTCTTATTAACTGGGATGATTTTTCCGAGCTGTCGCATGTTGTGCCGCTGCTGACCCGTATCTATCCGAACGGTCATGCCGACGTCAATCACTATCACGCGGCCGGTGGGCTTGGTTTTACCATGACCTCCCTGCTCGAAGCAGGACTCCTGCATGATGATGTACAAACCATCATGGGTCCGGGTCTTGCCAGCTATTGCCGCGAACCGGTACTGGAGAATGAGACCATCAGCTGGAAACCCGTGGTATCACAATCGCTGGATAACGATATATTGAGACCCGCCAGTGATCCGTTCAGTCCGGAAGGGGGGCTGCGGCTGGTTCAGGGCAATCTTGGCCGTGCTGTAATCAAGACATCTGCCGTGAAGGAAAAATATCATCGGATTCAGGCGCCTGCGCGGGTTTTCGATTCACAACAGACTTTTGCGGATGCGTTTAACCGGGGGGAGTTCACAACCGATATGGTGGTGGTGCTGACCCACCAGGGCCCCGCATCCAACGGGATGCCTGAATTGCACCAACTGATGCCCTTCATGCGTGTTTTGCAAAACAGTGGACTCCATGTGGCCCTGTTAACGGATGGACGCTTGTCCGGGGCCTCTGGTGAAATTCTTTCGGCCATTCACCTCACACCGGATACGTCTAACAATGGTCTGATTGGAAAAGTGCAGGACGGCGACACGGTGCTGATTGATGCCGGGGCGGGTATCGTCGAGGTTGATGTCCCTGGTGTTGTTCTGAAGCAACGCCCTGAGCCAGGTCCGGGTAGTGAGGACAGCACAAACGGCATGGGCCGTGAACTGTTTGACGTGTTTCGTCGCAATGCCGGCGACACCGAGGCGGGTGCTACTATCCTGAAAGCTTTGGGGTCGTAGTTAACTAAAAGCCGCTGGTATCAGCACTGGCCCGGTATTCACTCAGCCCCCCGGGAAAGGAGCAACTCTTACCAATCGCAGTCGGCCGTGCCGCCATATGTCGTCAATTTTACCGAGGTAATTTGCAGTTTTAATGATCCTTCAGCCGCAATGACCAGGGGCTTGTCCACTGATGACATTTGCGCCCCTTGTCCAACAAAGCAGGAAAGTGGGATGCGTGCAGTTTGCCAACCCGTCGTTGATTTCGCGTTCAACCGCCCGGTCACATCTATCGAGCCCTGACCCATTGCCAGGCTCGCTTTGCCCACGTCTGCCGCTATGACCTTGTAAATAATCTGCAATATCTGGTCTTCATTGACCTGCGTCTGGAAGTCGGCCGCTTCGCCTTCAATGACCAGGCTGGCAGACCCATTCCAGCTGGCAATGAATGTGTCTTCCTGGATCTTATTGTCAGCAGGTACAACCTCAAGTAGCCCCCCAGGGCTTACGCCGCGAACGTCAGTCACATTGGTGTCGCCGTGGGCATCGCGTAAATGCATACGCCAGTCACCGGTTGTTTTGCCCAGGGCGATGAGTTCAACGCTGTTGTCTATGTCAATATCGGAAAGTCCCGGGTCTTCCAGGAGAACCGGTACAGAAACATGATCTGAATAACTCAAACCGTAGCCGTAGGCAAATTGGGGGTTGTAGTCGCTATCACCGACATTGACATCAACCTGCCCGGCAGTTGCCGGCCATGAAAATGAGAGCTTCCCGGTGAATTCAAAACGGGGCTGACCATTTTCATCGGCAATAAGCACATCGGCCACACCGGCACCTTCAGAACCGGGCAGCCAGGCTGCCACAAATGCATCGGACTGGTTCATTTCGGGATTAACCCAAAGGGGCCGGCCGGAAATGAATATACTCACCGTTGGAATACCCGCTTCTTTAAACTTCTTCAGCAGGGTCAGACCATCGTCGGGGGCGTAATCGACATTTGCCCGATCGCCAACACCTTCGGCGTAAGGCTCTTCGCCAAATACCACGATGGCTACATCCGGTTTTTCTGTCCACTCGCCATTCTCACTGAGTACTGCACTGCCGCCGCCGGCTACAACGGCTTCCCGGATGCCGTCAAATATGGAACTTGCATTGGGAAAGTGATCGTTGGTGTTACCGGTGCCCTGCCAGGACAGGCTCCAGCCGCCACTTTGCTTGCCGATATTGTCTGCACCATTACCCGCTACCAGTACTTTGGCGCTGGCGGGCAATGGTAAAAGTGCGTTTTCGTTTTTCAATAATACCAGTGATTTTCGCACGGCTTCACGTGCGATCGCCCTGTGTTCCGGCGCCGCCAACAGAGCCCAGTTACCCGCATTTTTACGTTCAGAGGGTTTGGGGGCATCATAGATGCCGGCGCGCATCTTCACACGAAGAATTCGCGCAACCGCCTGATCCAGTCGCTGCTGTGAGATAACACCAGATTGCACCTGCTTGATGGTGTTCCGGTAAAGGGCCTCCCAATCGGTCGGCACCATGAACATATCCAGACCTGCATTGAACGATTGAGGACAGGATTTATTGTTGCAGCCCTTGACCTGGCCATGTCCATTCCAGTCACCTACGACAAGACCATCAAAGCCCATGCGTTCGACCAGTACACCGGTCAGCATGGACGCCATACCATGCATTTTTTCGCCATGAAAACTATTGTAAGAGGCCATCACTGTCTGTACACCTGCCGCGATGGCTGCAGGGTAGGCTGCCGCATGAATGTCGCGCAGTTCGGCTTCCGTCGAGAGATTATCACCCTGGTCCACTCCGTTCTTGGTGCCGCCGTCTCCCACGAAATGCTTGGCAGTCGCGATGACACGGTCTTCACCGAGAAACTCATCACTTCCATACTTGCCCTGCAGTCCTTCGACAAACCTGGGTGTATAAGCTGCCACAATCTCCGGATCTTCTGAATAACTTTCGTAGGTACGTCCCCATCTGTCATTGCGCACCACCGCAATCGTTGGTGCGAAGGTCCAGTCCAGTCCGGTCGTCAGTATTTCCAATGCTGTAATTCTGCCAATTTCATAGATCAGGTCAGGATCATTGGCAGCGCCAAGACCGATGTTGTGTGGAAAAAGCGTGGCACCCACGACATTGCTGTGGCCATGCACGGCATCTGTACCCCAGATTAGTGGAATGCCAACGCCACCATCGGACTTGTCGGTTGACGCTTCCCAGTACTCGTCTGCCAGCGCCAGCCACGAATCGGGTGTATTACGCAGGTTCTTATCGGGTGCTGATCCACCGCCGTTGAGAATCGAGCCCAGGTTAAATTCCCGTACCTGTTCCGGTGTCACGTCATTGATGTCAGGCTGCATGAGTTGCCCGACCTTTTCTTCCAGGGTCATTTTTGCCATCAGGTCGGAAATGCGTTGTTCCATTTCCGGATCACGGACCATGACGGGCTGTTGAAGCGGCCAGTTCTCAGGGTTGATGAGACTTTCTTCAGGTTCCGTTTTTTCGACAGGGCTGGGCGGTTGATTCATGGAAACACCTTGTGATGGCTGAGGAGCGTCGGGTTGGCAGGCCAAAGTAAGAATGCTGATGGCAAATGCAACACAGGTGAACTTGAGGGCTTCAATCATCATTATTCTTTTTTTTTAGCCCCATAGAGTATTCTGAAAACCAATAATGGGCACAGAGTATACTTTAGACTGCTTGTGAATTGCGGTGCACGATACCTGCAAACAGGCTGCTTATTTTGTCTGCTTTAAGTTCTACCGCCTGAACCGGGAATGGGCCCAGAGCAATGAATTACTTACGGAAGCTGCCTGAATGATCAAGAATCCCATATTACCGGGTTTTAACCCCGATCCGTCCATCGTCCGGGTTGGCGATGATTACTACATCGCTGTATCAACCTTTGAATGGTATCCCGGCGTACAGATACATCAGTCAAAAGATTTAAAAAACTGGCGCCTTGCTGCCAGGCCACTGAACCGGGCGGCGTTGCTGGATATGCGCGGCAACCCGGATTCCGGTGGTATCTGGGCACCTTGCCTGACCTGGTGCGACGGGCTTTTCTACCTGATATACACCGACGTCAAGCGACTGGACCCCAGTATCAAGGATGCACACAATTACCTGACGACATGCGAAACGGTAGATGGTGACTGGAGTGATCCGGCCTACCTTAACAGCAGTGGTTTTGACCCATCTCTGTTCCACGATGACGACGGTCGAAAATGGCTGGTCAACATGGTGTGGGATGTCCGTCATGAACGGAATCATTTCGGTGGTATCTATCTGCAGGAGTATTGCACCCGGCAGAAAAAACTCATTGGAGATATTGTTAATATCTTCAAGGGTACGGACCTGGGCTCTACCGAGGCGCCTCATCTTTATAAAAGAAATGGTTATTACTACCTCGTGACAGCTGAGGGCGGGACCGGTTATACCCATGCCATGACCCTGGCAAGGTCACGTCATCTGACCGGCCCGTACGAGGTGGACCCCCAGGGCTACCTTCTGACCGCCAAGGACCACCCGGAACTGGAACTGCAGCGCGCCGGGCACGGCAGCCTGGTTGATACGCCCAATGGCGAGTCTTATCTTGTGCATCTGTGTGGCAGACCCCTGAAGGATGTCGGCAGGTGCCCGCACGGGCGTGAAACCGGGCTGCAAAAAACACAATGGACGGAGGATGGCTGGTTACGTCTGCAAGGCGCAACAGGTGACGGTCTTCCACAGTTGATGGTACCGGCCCCGGATATCGTGGAACAGCCATGGCCGGAGCAAAGCACCTGCCATGAGTTTGACTCTGAAACGCTTCCCCCGGAATTTCAGTGGCTTCGGTCACCCGAACCTGAAACATTCATGAGTCTGACCGATAGACCCGGATATCTCCGTCTCAAAGGGAAATCCTCCCTGGGTAACTGGTTCGAACAGGCACTGGTGGCGCGCCGGCAGGAGGCTTTCTGTTTTTCTGCGGAAACAAAACTTGAATTTGCCCCGGTCAATTTTCAACAGTGTGCCGGTCTGGTCTGTTATTACAACGCTCACAAGTATCACTACCTGTACGTCTCGGTGGATGAGCAGGGCAGGCGCTTTGTCGATATCATGAGCTGCCTGGGCGACGCCACCGGACAGGCGACTTTCCTGCTGTCCGAGGCCCATGGAGATTCTGCATCGGACGACATCGGCATTGAATTACTCTCAAACGGCGCCGTCTGGTTGCGTTGTGATGTCGCCTACGCCGAGCTTGTTTTTTCATGGTCGCTCGATGGGCACCAGTGGCAGAAAATCCCCGTTATGCTTGATTACTCGATTGTTTCTGACGAAGCCGGCAAGGGTGAGGGAGCCAGTTTTACAGGGGCGTTTGTGGGAATATGTTGTCAGGATGTTTCCGGCACGGACATTGCGGCAGATTTTGACTACTTTCACTACAAGGAAGTCGAGTAATACCACCAACCAGGTGAAAACAACGAAACCATCGGAGCAGCCATGAAAATAATACGTTGGGGAATAATGGGTAATGCCAAAATTGCCAGGGAATGGTTGATCCCGGCAATTGGGGAGTCCCAATACGCAGAACTTTTTGCGGTGGCATCGCGGGATCAGGGCAGTGCTTCAGCCCTTGCAAATTCGCTGGCTGATAATGAGAGGCCACCCCTGGCCTTTGGCAGTTATGAAGAGTTGCTTGCCTGTGACGAAGTCGACGCCGTTTATATTCCATTGCCAAACCACCTCCACGTGCCCTGGAGTATCAAGGCACTTGAGGCCGGAAAGCATGTTTTGTGTGAAAAACCACTGGGCCTCAGTAGCGGGGAGGTGGTGCAACTACAGAATGTTGCCAAAAGGTTCCCGGGGTTGCTGGTCATGGAAGCATTCATGTACCGGTTTCATCCGCAGTGGGTGCGTGTTAGAGAACTTATAGAATCGGGTGTACTCGGCCGGATAGAGCATGTGCAGGCCAGTTTCACGTATAACAACACCGATCCGGACAACGTCAGGAATATGGCGGGTATTGGTGGCGGCGGTTTGATGGATATTGGCTGTTATTGTATTTCAGCCGCACGCTTTGTTTTTGGAAAAGAACCAATGAGGGTGGTCGGCAATCTTGACTGGGACCCGCAGTTTCAGACCGACAGGCACGCCAGCGGCATGCTCGATTTCGGCCAAGGCATGGCAACCTTTCAGTGTTCTACCCAAAGTCACTTATCGCAGATGGTCAAGATTATCGGCGATAAAGGCACGCTGGAAGTGGAAAACCCTTTCTTTAGCCGTGAAGGGATACCGTCAAGATTAACTCTCTATCGAAATGACATTGAGGAAACCATCGTCGTCGGGGAATTCAATCATTATGTCTGCCAGGTGGACGCGTTTTGCCAAGCAGCACTAAATCAGCTTGCAATACCCACACCACTGGCAGATGCACATGAGAATATGAAGGTGATCGATGCAATATTTGCCAGTGCAATTGAAAGTGCCTGGGTAAGCATAGCCAAATAAAGACCACTCACGGCGTTACCTTGTGCGATCCTCGGGGCGTAGGGTGCGTGACCTGTTACGCACCATATCTTGATCCATTCACGACTTTTAATCATTACACATAATGAAGGGGTTTCTATCAGGCCGCCAAGGCCGCACAGTACCTTGCTTCAGGACACGCTTAAACACATCCATGTGGCGCTCTTCCTCGACGTCCTGTCTCGTAAGGTCATGAAGCAAGGTACTGTACACCCTCGGCTAAGTGCCCATTCAAAGAACATTGGTTTCAGGTAGATGCATTCTGTTTCGGCCGAAGCTGGGGTGGGTGGTTTGTTCCAGGACCGTACGAGGCAGGGATGCCGAGTATCGAGCGACACAAGGATGTGTTTAAGCGAGTCCTGGAACAAACCACCCGCTTCAGCGCCCCCACACTGAACGAAGTCGGCTCAGACTCCGTGACTCATTCACATGGTGTATTGCAAGTTCAGAATGTGCTGACCAACCTGATTCACGAGGGTGCTATCCCGCCAACGATTGGTGTCTTCATCACACCAGGAAATGTGAGCGAACATTACCCCGACGACCTGGGTTGGAGTAACCCCGGTCACGATGATTCGCAAGGCGGTTCGATGCGGGCTGCCGCACTTCGCTGGCTGTGGCGCGACTAAGTGATAATGACCACAAAAACATTGACTTGACCATTGAGTGGGTAACAGGTTAAATAGGAGTCTGGACAACAGGGAGTGTCCTCCCCCGTAAGGGTATATCGGGGTTATAAATTCAAGGGGTGATTTAATGAAACGGATTTCATTTTTCGCGATCGTATTTTTGTTCAGCAGCGGCCTGCTTGCGCAGGAGGGTTTCGACCTTCAGCGCAAGGCAAAGCAGCCTGACTTATTCCAGCAAGCAGACCAACTCGAACGCCGCGCTATCGAGCCAGGCACTGTGTTACTCCATGGCAACGAGATCAGTGGGCTGATGCGAGCCCGGCCGGGTACGGTACTCAAGTTGCCAAGCATCGACAGTTTCACTGAAAACGAGAAGGAACCGCTGCAATTTGAACGTATCAACGTCTACGCACTCGATGCACGGATATTGGTCGTCAGTGATCTTGGCACTGTCCGTATTGAACCTGAACTTCGGCATTTCTTCCTTGCCACGAATACAACTACCACGGTGGGCCTGGCCGTGAATCCGGATACCGGTGCCGTGTCGGGCTACGCAATCAAGGGTGGCGGTGAAGTTGAAATCGACGGAAACCTGGACGGCCCGGTAAATTTTGAGCAGGTAGACTCCCCGGACGACGGAACCATAAGCTGTGGTACCGAATTGGATGAACAACCACTCGATGCGGTCGCTTTCCTCAAAGATGAAATGCCGCCCAGCAGGAGCGTCGCATCTGCCGAGTCCACGATCACCTGGCAAGCCGACATTGCCGTGGATACGGATACGGAATGGATGGCAGGTAAAAGTAATAACACCGCCACTGCAACCACCTGGATCGAAAATCTGTTCCTGTCCATGAACGTCATGTACGAACGGGATGTCAGCACACGCTTGCTGATCGGCGAAGTGATCCTGCGTATCGGCCCGGATCCATATACCCTCGATGGCAGTGACCCCAGCGCAGCCCTGACAGAATTTGGCGAGTACTGGAGCGTAAACCTAGACAGTATCGAGCGGGATTTTGCCGCCATGCTCAGTGGCCGCATCGGCGCCGGGAGTTTCTCCGGTATTGCCTGGATCAATCAGTATTGCGAGAACGGAAGGAGGCAATCCGGCGGCCAAACCGCAGGCAGTTACAGCTACAACGCCGTCGGCACCGGCTGGTCGGCATCGGCCGCCTCAAAATACATCGGCCATGAATTGGGTCACAACATGGGTTCACCGCATACCCACTGTCTGTCCAACGGTTCAGGTGGTTTTGTGGACCAATGCTCAAACTCCGGAGGTACCGGTTGTTACAGCGGAGCCACTTCCTGTCCAGTCGCGGGCAGCGGTACCACCATGAGCTATTGTCACGTGCTTGGTGGCTGTGACAGCACCTCTGATTTCCACCCCATCGTGCAAACCCTGCTCGAAGACCGTCTGGCTGCAAACAGCTCCAGTTGTATTGAGCCTTTTGAGGACCCCAGCGCGACACCGTCAATGACCATCCAGAAGGAAATTAGCGTGGACGATGGCCGCAACTGGTTCGATGCCGATACTGCCGGCAGCGCACCTACGGTCGATTTTCCCAGCGGGGCGGAGTACCGGCTGAGCGTGAACAATAACGGCGAGGTAGACCTGGTTAATGTTACTGTCAGCGATACAGCGCTCGGTATCAATGACTACCTGATTGGCAACCTGGCAATCGGCTCCACGGTAGTCTTGGACAGCGGTGATATTGCGCAGCTGGGCCCGGCCCGGGTCTGCAGTTCCGCGACTACTTTCACCAACACGGCTAGTGCCAGCGGTGAATCGTCACTATCAGGCACACGCATTGGTCCGGTCGCCGATAGCGCCAATCTGAATTGCATCGAGGCCGACCCCCCCCTGTTTAGGAATAGTTTCGAATAGTCAGCGCAGCTTTTGCATGCCCTTTGTCAGGCCGGCCAGATTTTACGGCCGCCCCCGGGTGGGGTTACGCGCCCGATCAGTGCCATTTCTTCAGCACTGAGCGCGGGAGCATCCGCGGCTGCAAGATTTGCCATGACCTGCCTGGTGTTCCTCGCTCCGGGAATGACGGTGGTGACCGCGTCGTGCTTCAATACGAACTGAAGTGCAGCTTGCGCGAGTGTGCGTCCCGGTCGGACCAAAGGCTGAAGCGCCTCGACATTTGCCAGGTCCTTTTTAAACGCGGCGTTTTGTTCCGGGTCCGTCAGCCATTTCTGACGAAAATCATCATCCATAAAACTCGTGCTTTCAGAGAACTTGCCCGTCAGTAATCCCATCGCAAGTGCGCCGCGTACGATGACGCCGATGCCCTGTGCTTTGCAGTAATCCAGGATTTCCAACTCGGGGTTTCTGTTCAGGATGCTGTAGTCAATCTGAAGGGAGGCACATTTCTGGTTTTGACTGAATGCCCGGATGTACTCAAAGTCACCGCTACTGACTCCAAACGCACGCACCTTGCCCGCTGTCTGTAGTTTTTCGAAGGCTTCAAGAAAGACTTCCATCGTAGATTCACGAAAGTCGATGTGCAGCTGAATGACATCGATGTAGTCGGTCTGCAAACGCTGCAGGTTGGTTTCAACTCCTGCTATGACCTGATCCACGGTCTTGTATCCGGAACAGTTGTTAGCCTCATCGAAACCCTGCCAGCCAATCTTGGTGGCCACCACGAAGCGGTCCCGCCGGCCCAGCATGGCCTTGCCCAGCAAGATTTCACTGTGACCGGGTCCGTAAACATCGGCGGTATCGAAGAAGGTTACACCGGCATCAAGTGCTGTTTCGATTGCGGTGAGTGCCGCGGCATCGGCTTCGGCATCCGCTTCTCCCCAGTCACCACCACCGGCGGCCCATAAGCCCAGGCCGATTTCCGTTACTTCAATACCCGACTTTCCCAAAACACGTTTCTTTAAGCTCATAGATTATTCCTCGCGCGGGTTATCCCTGCATATCCTCGAGTTCGATACCTCGGGTTTCATGGACCATCTTATGTACGAAAATGGCCGATATCAATGCGAATACTGCATAAATGCCATAGGCACCCAACAATCCGATGGAAGCCAGGAAAATCGGGAATGTCATGGTAATCGCGAAGTTGGTTATCCACTGCGACAGGCCGGCGACCGCAAGCCCTGAACCACGTATCTGGTTCGGGAACATTTCACCCAGCATCACCCACATGACGGGACCCCAACTGCCATTGAAAATCATCACATAAGCATTTGCCGCAATCAGGGCGAGAACACCCATGTTGTCGGATAGCGACAGTTCACCGTCAACCTGTGTGCCGGTAGAGAAGGCAAAGGCCATCAGTGACAGCGTAATTGCCATGCCGATTGAGCCCCACAAAACCATGGGTTTGCGGCCGACTTTGTCGATGATGCTCAGTGCGACCACACAGGCTGCGATACTCAAGGCACCGGATATCACGTTGATGAGCAGGGAGTCGCCTTCGGAGAATCCGACGGCCTGCCAGAGCACCGCACCGTAATAAAACACGACATTGATACCGACGAGCTGTTGAAATGCTGCCAGTCCAATACCGACCCAAACGATTTTCCGTACCTTGCCGCCCGGACCTTCCAGCAGATCGGTCAGCTTCGGTTTGTGGTGGTCTGCCGCCAGGGAAGCGTCAATTTCTTCAACTTTCAGCGCGGCGGCTTCAGCGCCATATAAACGCGCCAATACACTTTTGGCTTTCTCAATCTGACCGGATACAACCAGGTAACGGGGACTTTCAGGTATCAATGCCAATGCCAACAGGAAGGTGACGGCCGGTATTAACTCCATCCAGAACATCCAGCGCCAGGTCTGATAGCCCATCCAGAATTCAGTAGTCGATGAACCGGCAATATCTGCCAACAGGTAGTTGCTGAGAAATGAAGTGAACAGACCGAAAATGATCGCGATCTGCTGGATGGTAATCAGACGACCGCGATACTCTGCCGGGGCAATCTCGCTGATATAGGCCGGTGCCATCACACTGGCCGCACCCACGGCGAGTCCACCGATGATACGGTAAAAGATAAACTCGATGGATGAACCGGAGATGCCCGAGCCCCATGCGCTGATGATAAAAAACACGGCAGACAGAATGAGCAGTGTCCGGCGGCCCCAACGATCGGCCAGTCGACCAGCAAAAAACGCACCGGCTGCACAACCCAGGAGCATTGAGGCAACATTGAAGCCGGTACCCATGCTGTCAGAATTGAAAGCGGCCTGTAAGCCGGTAACGGTGCCGTTGATCACACCACTATCGTAACCAAACAGAAAACCACCAATCGTAGCGACACAACTTATAAGTATGACAAGACCGAAATTTGTTTGTGCATACAATGTGCTTTTATCGTTCATTATTATCCTTGCTCTTGTTAGCCGGTTTTGGCGTAGTCTTTCGTTCCGGGCTGTTTTAACGTGAAGGCTTGTTCTGCCCTTCTGTCACCGGTTTTTTTGAGTTGCCTGCAAACCCTATTATATTGAGTTTATTCAAAGCCACTGAATGATATGATAAGTTGTAAACGTTTTCATATCAAAGCGTAAAAAAAGCCCATGCAGACCAGCCAAAAGCCTGAAAATACGATTCTTACCACGCAGGATGGCCTCGAGGTCGAGTTACTGAACTACGGCGCCACGCTCAAGTCAATCAGCGTGCCTGTAGGTGACGAAATTGTAAATGTGTTGTTGAACTATCCAGCGGACGAAGACTCGGTTTGCTATGAGTATGTATCCGCATTGAATTACGCGGATTATTATTACCGTGAGGCGTTAATTCGTTGCAAAAATCTGGATAATTGATTTACATCGGTCCAATATTCATCCAGGAAAGCGGAAAAACATGGATCAATCAGAGGGATCATCATGAAGAAACTGGTTCAATTCACACTCAACGGCAAACCGGTGAAACTGGATACGGAGGCCGATCAGTCCCTGCTTTGGTTTTTGCGTGACGACCTGGAGCTAACGGGTACCAAATACGGCTGTGGGGCGGGTGTTTGCGGTGCCTGCACCGTACTGGTTGATGGAACAGCCCAGCGTGCCTGCCTGCTTGATGTCCAGTCCATTGCTAACAGGAAAGTGACCACCATCGAAGGCCTGGCTGAGGGGGACAAACTGCATCCTGTTCAGCAGGCTTTTGTCGAAAACGACGCCTTGCAGTGCGGCTACTGTACGCCCGGCATGATCCTTTCGGCTGTCAGTTTACTGGCAGAGAACCCGAACGCCAGTGAGGCAGATATCATCGACGGCCTGGATGATAATTTGTGCCGCTGTGGCGCCCACAAACGTATCGTTAAAGCGGTGCGCTCCGTGGCGCTTGACTCAAAGGCCTGAGTGGAGGAAATCATGAACAAAGATGATACGAAAAAAGAGATGAAATCTTCCCCGGGCTTTAATCGTCGCAGCTTTTTGAAGAGTGTAGGCGGTGGTGTTGTCGTATTGTTCACCACCGCGCCTAGCTTTTCCCTGGCCGAAGAATCGCACGCTGTTTCTGCGGCCGGGGCAGATAGCTTCAATGCCTATCTCCGCATTGGCGATGATGGGCGGGTTACCTGCTTTACCGGCAAGATAGAGATGGGGCAGGGTATCGTCACCTCCCTGCCGCAGATGCTGGCCGATGAATTAGATGTCGCCGTGGAGATGATTGATATGGTGATGGGTGATACCGATCGCTGCCCGTTTGACCGGGGCACCTGGGGCTCGCTGACGACCCGTGTTTTTGGGCCTGAACTGCGGGCCGCCGGGGCACAGGCGAGGGGCATACTGTTAGGTCTTGCCAGTGAAAAACTGGAGGTGCCGATCAATCGGCTGGAGGTCAGAGACGGTGTGGTGTTTGATCGTTCCAGTCAGTCCCGGCAAATCACCTACGCGGCTTTGACCAAGGGCCAGGCAATCGCCAGTGACATGAAATCTCCTGCACCGGTCAAATCGGCTTCGCAATACAAGGTGATGGGTAAACCATTGGCCCGGCTTGATGCCATAGAAAAAGTGACCGGCAAGGCCGTGTTCACTGCCGACATTCGCTTACCGGGGATGCTTATTGCCCGCCTCCTGCGACCCACGGCACATGGTGCGACCCTCAACGGGCTTGATACGTCGGCGGCGGAAGCCATTGACGGTGTTCGCGTGGTGCAGGATGGTGACCTGGTGGCGGTGCTTCACGAAAAACGACATGTGGCCGACCGCGCACTGTTGGTGCTCAAACCGGACTACAGCGTACCCAAATCCACGCTTACCGAAGACAACATTCACGAGCACTTGATGAGTATGGCGCCTGCCGGCGTTCCTATTACCAATGGTGGTGACCTGGATGAAGGTGAACGCCTGGCTGCTGATGTCATTGAGCATACCTATCAGGATGCCTATGTTGCCCATGCCCCGATGGAACCGCATGTTGCGTTGGCGAGTTGGGAAGATGGCAAGATGACGGTTTGGGCATCAACACAAAGCCCGTTTGGTCTCAAAAGCCAACTGGTATCGGAGCTCGGACTGCCGGAAGACAAGGTCAGGGTCATGACTCCATTTGTGGGTGGTGGCTTTGGCGGTAAGGGCAGTAGTCCCCAGGGTGTGCAGGCGGCGCGCTTGTCCAGGATAACCGGCCGTCCGGTACAGGTTTTCTGGACCCGTGAAGATGAGTTTTTCTGGGACCAGTACCAGCCGGCATCCATCATTAAGATTCGTTCCGGATTAACCCGGGCCGGTAAGCCGGCATTCTGGGATTACCGTGTCTACTTTGCAGGTGCACGCGGTAGCGAGCAACATTACGATATTCCGCACCATCGTACGGTTGCACACAGCCGTGGCTGGAATGCACCTCCCGGTTCTCACCCTTTTGCAACCGGCGCATGGCGTGGTCCGGGGGCCAGCAGTAATGTTTTTGCCCGCGAACAGCATATCGATATCATGGCTGCGAAAGCCGGTATCGACCCGTTGGAATTTCGACTACAGAACTGCAGCGATCCGAAGTATATAGGTGTTCTGAAAGCGGCGGCTGACAGGTTTGGCTGGAAACCGGCAGCCGGACCGAGTGGTCGTGGTGTGGGGGTGGCTTGTGGTATTGATGCGGACACCGTGGTGGCCAGCATGGCCGAGGTGGAGGTTGACCCCAAAAGCGGGCAGATCGGGGTCAAACGAGTGGTCTGCGCGCAGGATATGGGCCAGGTCGTCAACCCTGCCGGTGCGACACTTCAGATGGAAGGTTGTATAGCCATGGGCATGGGTTATGCCCTGACTGAGGAGCAGAGATTCCGTGGTGGTGAAATCCTGGATCTGAATTTTCACAGTTATGGATTACCGCTCTTCTCCACACAACCGCATATAGAGACGATCCTGATTGACTCGGCAGATCCCGAGCCCCATGGCGGAGGCGAACCCGCCATCATCAATATGGGTGCTGTCATTGCCAACGCTGTTTTTGACGCCACGGGTATTCGACTTTTCGAGTTGCCAATGACACCAAAACGAGTCAAGGAGGCACTGCTGAACAGGGTGTGATTAATTTGCAAACAACCTTTACCAAAGAGGGACTGGCTGATGCGTCATCGCTTTGCTGACACGCTTGTCACGTTAATGATGGTCATGCTTCTCCAGGCCGGATCGGTTGATGCTGCGCAGGATTCAACCTTGCTGATACAAAACCCCGGGGCCCGTACCCATATCAGTCTGAACGGGCCGTGGAACGTGATCGTGGATCCCTATGAAAACGGCTTTTACAACCACCGGTATGAGGAGCATGAAAACGGCTACTTTAAAAACGCCAAGGCACAAAGCCCTTCAGACTTGATTGAATATGACTTTGCAAACAGCCAGAAACTCGAAGTCCCGGGTGACTGGAACACCCAGGATGACAAACTCTTCCTGTATGAAGGGACGGTTTGGTATCAAAAAGACTTTGTCATAGAGAAGAAGCCCGGCAAGCGTTACGTGATTCATTTTGGCGCCGTCAACTACAGTGCAATTGTCTATTTGAATGGAGAGAAAGTCGGACGTCATGAAGGCGGCTTTACTGCCTTTCAGTTTGATATCAGTACACGGGTAAATGACGGGGATAATTTTGTCGTGGTCAAGGTTGATAATTCCCGGCGCCGCGATCAGATACCCACCGTCAATACCGATTGGTGGAATTACGGTGGTATCACCAGGCCTGTAAAAATTCTTGAATTGGACTCAACCTATATCGCTGATTATTTCATCGAATATGGCAGCGCCAAGAATCAGAAAATTAGCGGGTGGGTCAAGTTGGCTGGGGATGAACCTGGTGAGTACGGTAATGTCAGCCTCAAACTGCCTGCTTTGAATATTGAGAAGGAAATAGTATTTGATAATACTAGAAGGGCGGTATTCAGTTTTTCAGCTGATCCTGTTTTGTGGACGCCGGAAAATCCAAAGCTCTATGAACTTGGTCTGAGTTATAAAGGTTCGCTGATAAAAGACCGTGTTGGTTTTCGAACCATTGATGTTGATGGTGACGATATCGTGCTCAATGGTGAACCGGTCTTCCTGAGTGGAATCAGTCTCCATGAGGAGTCACCAAAAGACGGTGGACGGGCATGGAGTGAAGAGGATGCCCGCACCTTGCTGACCTGGGCCAGGGATTTGGGTTGTAACTTTGTGCGCCTCGCACATTACCCCCACAACGAAACCATGGTGCGTATGGCCGACGAGATGGGTTTACTGGTCTGGTCGGAAATTCCCGTGTACTGGACCATCCTGTTTGAGCGCGAAGACGTTTATAAAAAGGCTGAAAAACAGTTGGCCGAGATGATCACGCGCGATAAGAATCGTGCCGCAGTCATCCTCTGGTCAGTTGCCAATGAAACACCCAATCATCAACCGCGCCTTGAGTTCTTGAGCCGCCTTGTCGATAAAGCCCGCACCCTGGATTCCTCCAGGCTCATCACCGCCGCACTTGATACACAGAGTTCGAACGAGTCCGGCAAGGTCGTTGACGACCCCTTTGCAAAAATTGTGGATGTAATCGGCGTAAACAGCTATTGCGGTTGGTATAGCGATACTCCGGAGAGTTGCGCCGGTCTTGGTTGGCACTCCAAATATAACAAACCCATTATTATCAGCGAATTTGGAGCGGGTGCATTACAGGGTAACCACGGCAGTGACCAACAGCGCTTTACCGAAGAAAACCAGGCGCTGGTCTATAAGAACAACCTGATCATGCTCGACAACATAGATGCACTAAGGGGTGTGACGCCATGGATTCTCAAAGATTTCCGCTCTCCACGTCGACCACTACCCGGCATCCAGGACTTCTGGAACCGGAAAGGTTTGCTTTCAGAAACCGGCGTTCGTAAAAAAGCTTGGTACCTGATGCAAGACTGGTATACAGAGAAACAAGCGGAATAGCGAAAGGACCCAGAAAGACCACTACCAGGGTGCGAAGTAGTGTCACTTTCACATTTCTCCTTTTTTCGATCCGCTCGCAGATTACTGCACTGATCAACCAGGTCAGGAATGGGATATATGCCCCCATTTTGTCTTCTCCTTATAGACCCTGTGAAAAAGAGGGCGGACCCAATTTGAAATCTTTTCAAGCTACCTGCTTTCAAGCGCTTGCTGAATACGAGCGGCCAGCTTTGTGGCGTCCTTTCTTACGCGTCCGGTATCTATAGTAAGAATCTCCTTGTCCATCATCAATACTTTGCCATCCACCACGACACTGGTGACGTCCTGCTCATCGGCAACGTAAACAAGGTGGGGGATCACATTGTAAGTGGGTATGAAATGAACATCATCGAATGACACCTGGATGATATCGGCACGTTTGCCAACCTCCAGTGAGCCGATGCTGTCGCCCAGGCCAATGGCCTCGGCTCCACCGCGCGTGGCCATCGTCAACACGGTATTTGCGGGCATTACTTCAGGATCCATGGAGTTCACTTTTTGCAGCAGGGCAGCCAGGCGCATTTCCTCCCACATATCCAGGTCATTATTACTGGCAGAACCATCGGTGCCGAGCCCGACCCGGACACCCGCTGCCAGCATCCTGGTGACCGGTGCTATACCGGCAGCAGTTTTCATATTCGAGGTAGGGTTGTGAATGACACCCACTTTTCGTTCGGCCAGGACCCGAATCTCGGCATCGGTGGGCCAGACGACATGCGCGCCGATGGTCGGCACATCAAGCAGACCGATCGAATCAAATAATTCGATACTGGTCTTGCCATAGTGTTCTTTTGAGTACTCCACCTCGTAGCGGGACTCGGACATATGGATGGCGATACCGACACCTGCGTTGATAGCGGCTTCCCGAACCGCACGCAGTTGTTCAATATTGAGGGTGTAATTGGCATGTGGACCGAATATGGGTGTGATGCGTGAGTTTTTCCCCTGCCAGCGTTTGATAAATACCTGACCCTTGCTGATCGAATCCGCCGCGTTCGCAGCACCCGGACTGGGCCGTTCGATCACGGTGGCGGATATCAGCGCGCGCATCCCACAGGATTCGACAACCTCGGCAATAACGTCGGGATAGTAGTACATGTCCACAAAGGTGGTTGTACCGCCACGGATCATCTCCCAACAGGCGAGTTCGGTCCCGATACGTACAAACTCGGCATCGACAAACTCGAGCTCTGCGGGGAAAATATACTTTGTCAGCCAGTCCAGCAGGGCCATGTCCTCGGCCATACCGCGCAACAGGGTCATCGCCGCGTGTGAGTGCCCATTGACCAGGCCCGGCATTACGATTCGATTGTCTCCCGGCAATATACGGGTTGCCTTATAGGTGGAAAGAATGTCACTGGCGGCGCCGATCGCAACGATAAGGCCCTCATCCACCGCCACCGCGGCATCTTTATAGACGGATCCGCCTGCGTCCATGCTGACGATATGATCGCCCTTGATGATCAGATCGACTTGCTGTCTGGATTGGGGGCTCTGCTGCGGGTTTGAAGGTTCCTGTGCCGGAATGGTACCGGACTGCAGCAGGAAGCAGAGACCGGTCAGCAATACAAGGAAACCGTTAACGGACAGGTTTGTTTTCATTATGAGATACCGGTTGGGTTGCAGTTGAGTGGCGTAACTTAGCTCGCTTTGCGGTCTTCCAGTTGTTCGTCGAGATCATCCAGAACCCTGGAGAGGCTGCGTGCCACTGAAGCGTGACTTGAGCGGCTTTCGCCAATACTGTCGGCGAGTGTTCGCTCCTTGTCTCTGAGTAAATCCAGCTTGAGTGACAGACCCCGTTTCTCAAGCACTTCGCTGAGCTCCTTGTGCCTGGCCAGGAGGTCTTTCCGGGTGACCTGGTATGAGTGCTCGCAAAGTGCATTGCGACTGTGGTAGCTGAAGATATTGGTAAAGAAGATCTCCTCATCTTTGCGGTGTGGCTCCAGCAGGAGGAGGTCGGCAAAAGGGTGACTGCTGTAGTATTTTCTGAAGCCTGCCTCCATGCGCGACTGGATCAGGGCACGAAACGTTTGTGACAAAATCAATGGTAATCCACCGAGGTTCAGCCGTTGGTCGGATACTTCGGCGTTCAGACCTTTTTCGCCCGAATCGAATGGCACCAGGGGGTTAATACCGATGAGCAGGTCTACACCCTCATTCAGCGCAACCGATGCATGCAGGGTTCGGCGTAATGCGCCATCGACATAATAGTGTCCGTCAATCTCTACCGGCGGGTACAGACCCGGCAAGGCGGCACTGGCCTGCACTGCGCGTGCAATGCTGACATCGCGATGAGCCTTGCTGCCAAAACGCACGGCGGCACCGCTATCGAGGTCAACGGCTACGATGTACAGGGCGCATTTCAGGTCATCGAATTCATTGCTGTGTCCACTGACTCTGAAGGCCTGTTCCAGGAAATCATGAATGGCCTGGTTGTCAAAGACACCACTGGGAATGACCTTTCCCAATTGGCTGACGAGTTCTGAAATATTGGAGGACCCGGGATGCCGGAACATCTTCAGCAAAGCTTTGCTCAGGACCGCAGGCAGCATGGAGGCCCGTTCCAGGTATTCCTTGAAAGCAGGCCGCATCAGGCTTTCGGGGTCGAAACGGATGCTGGCGTATTCCTGTCCCGTGAATATCCTGCACATCTCAACGGTTGAGATTCCATTGGCGAGGCTTGCTGCAATCAGGGCGCCGGAACTGACACCCACGTAGACATCCAGTTCGTGCAATTTTAAACCGTCGATACTCTCATCCAGTGCCCGTAGCGCACCCAACTCGTAAATGGCACCCACCGGTCCCCCGCCTGCGATGGCCAGGCCGGTTGTAGCAGTGGCTTGTTTTTTAGGTGTCTGGGCCTGATGTATCGTTAGCATGTTTCGCAGCCTCAATAAGTGGCTTCAATTCTAGTCCTGCCGCTTGCGATTGACCAGTGTGACGCCATATAAAAAGGATATTCACAATAGTTAAATGAGTTGGTTCTTATTGATGTCATCTGGCGGCAGGAAAAGATTGCAATGAAGCGGCATGCAGACCATCTCAGGCAGGCCCTTACTGACAGCCATGAGCTTGCCACCCGTTTTGATGAGCCCGGTTTCCCGCACGCCGAACTGGAGTTGTTACAGGGCTGGCAACGTCAGCGACTGTCAAACAGTTACCGTGATCTGATCAGCCAGGAGCGTTATCGCGCTGCCGGTGATTTTTTCCTTGGGGAACTCTACGGCGGTCTGAATTTCCGTGAACGGGATCAGCAGATGGAACGCGTTTTGCCGGTGATGGTGAGAATGTTGCGTGAGGATATGCTGCTGGCGCTGGCCGAGGCTTTTGAACTTCAGTCATTGAGTTTGAGTCTCGACATGGACATGACCCTCGCGCTGCAAGCCTCGGGTTGGAAAGAAATGAACACCAGCCGTTACGGTGAAATCTACCGCAGCTGCGGACGCCCGCAGGATCGTGAAAGACAGATTGAATTAATCGGCCACCTGGGTCTGGAGCTGAATGAACTGGTTCACCACCGCCTGGTGATGTTCCTGATTCGTACACTCAGGGGTCCGGCACGCGCCGCCGGTTTCGGTTTATTGCAAACGTTTCTGGAACAGGGCTTAAGGGCATTTCAAATAATGGGTGATGGAACCGAGTTCATAGAAACCATCTGGAGTAACGAGGATAAAGTCATGCAGCGATTATTCGCCGGTGATCAAAATCCGTTCTAAGGGATCTCCTCAGTTATTCACGCCACATCGAAGCTGCAGCCAAAATGCTCTTCAAGGTATCGGATGATTTCCTGTTCGATGGGTGTCTTTAACATCATCAGCAGTAAGCCCAGGTTGGCCTGGATTCTGAGTTCACTTTCCTGCACCAGTATTTGCCCGTTGACACCCGGGCGTTCGAAATGGATCACTTCGTCTTCCCAGCCATAATCGATACCGAATTTTTTTGCCAGGTCGATGGATAATTCGTCCGCGGCATTCAGTGCCTCTTCGTGGCTGAGTGTGTGAAACGCGTGGATATCGATGGTGGACACTTTTTTTATTGACCTCCTGCGGCTTGCCGCAGTTTAGCAAGCAACGGTTGTGGTTTACCAAATAATCGTAAAAAAAGTTCAGAAACAGGAGCCTGACAGGTGAAAACTACAAGACCGCTAAATTGATCTAGATCAATTACAGTGATTGAACGTTTTTGTTTTTGTCAACTCTGCCGTATGATTACCAGATGATTGGCTTTCTGGGTTTCGACTAACGTTTTAAAAAGCATCTGTCTGGATCTTTCCAGAACATAAATTCAGTCTCGCCCATAGCCGGTTGTTGTCCCTGCCGATATTTTCGAATAACGACATATTGCTTTGCATATTTATCTAGGGAACTGAAAATGAAAAAATGTTTAATCCTTCTACTTCTCTCGCTGTTTGCACTCACCGTTTTCACCCAGTCGGCCTGGGCAGAAGACTTCAATTTTCCAGGCCTGAGCGGCACCGTCACGGTGACCGAGGATCAGTATGGAATACCGACCATTAAAGGTGATGCAGAGTTGGATGTCGTTTTTGTGCAGGGTTACCTGGTTGCACGGAATCGTTTCTTCCAGATGGATCGCGACCGCAAGGGTGCAGCGGGCCGGGCTGCTGAACTGCTGGGTGAAGTTGCCCTGAGTTCGGATGTCCAGTTGCGCACAATGGGTCTGGGGCGTGCAGCCACCAAGACCTGGCAAAAGCTGGATGCGGAAACCAAGGGCTGGATTCAGGCTTATGCCAATGGTGTGAACACCTATCTAAACAACAATCCGCTACCGCCTGAGTATGCGGTTTTGGAGATCACCAAGGTCGAACCGTGGACACCGCTGGATACCATCCTCATCGCCAAGGGATTGGTAGCCAACTTTTCACTCGGTTTGGGTGACATCGATAACACTATTACCCTGGGCACTTACAGTTATGTTGGTGGACTTGCCGGATTTGATGGCCAGGCCCTGTTTTTCGAGGATACCCATCGTTCGGCTCCACCGGATGATCGTGTAACAGATCCAGGTTTTTTGCAGGCAATGTCCTTAGAATCTAGTTCTAGTATCGAGGCAACTGCACCAGGTGGACATAGCAAATCCAGGGTCGAAGTGATCGGTAATCGTGAGGTCTCCGCGACCACCTTGGAACTGGCGCAAAAAATCCGTGATCAGGTCGATAACGCGCCGATGATGCAAAAATATCTGCAATCACAGCAAGAGCCCAATGGCAGTAATGCCTGGTTGGTTTCCGGCGAACACACCGAAAGTGGCAACGCCATGATTGCCAACGACCCACACCTGGCCATGAACACACCGGCCATTTGGTATGAATCTCACCTGATATTTAACCGGGATGGCGAAGAGTGGCACGTCAATGGCGTCAACGCTCCCGGCCTCACTGGTAACATGCTGGGTTGTAACAATGTTGGTTGCTGGGGCTTCACCGTCAACCCATTGGATGTCACCGATTTTTTCAGTGAAGAATTCCTGACCAATGCACTTGGACTACCCACACACACTGTGTATAAGGGCAACCCCGAACCCATCCAGCAAGTATTTCAGTCATGGTTTGTTAACGTGGTTGGTGACGAGGTTGCTGACAACCTGGTACGGGCCAGTGTTGGTTACACCTCGGGTGGTATCACCTTGTCCATACCTCGCCGTAATGACGGCCCGGTGTTGAGCATCGATGGAAACTCCGGGGTTTCCGTGGCATACACAGGCTTCCGTGATACGCACGAACTTACCATGGTGCGCCAAGTAAACTTGGCGAGAAACGTTGATGAACTCAAGGATGCCCTGCAATATTTTGATGCGGGCATACAAAGTGTTTATTGGGCCGATGTAACAGGCGACATAGCCTGGTTTACAACTTCAGAAAAACCCATGCGCGAAGATCTGGCTGCATTCACCATTGATGGTCTGCCACCCTGGTTTATCCGTGACGGAACCGGTGTCGCGGCCAACGAGTGGTTACCGGTCATGAACCCGCAGCCGAACCAGGCGTTGGATTTCGAAATTCTGCCGTTTGATGAAATGCCGCATATGGTTAACCCGGCGAAAGGTTTTGTAAACAACGCCAATAACGACCCGGTCGGTACCACGCTGGACAACGTACCGTATAACGAGGTCCGACCCAGTGGTACGGGTTTGTATTACCTTGATTCACATTATTCAGCCTACCGGATGGGTCGCGTAGATCGCGAGATCAAGGCGTTGATCGACTCTGGGACAAAGATCACTGTAGACGACTTCAAACGCATCCAGGCAAATGTGAACCTGCTGGACGCAGAGCTCGTATTGCCAACCGTACTGGGTATCATGTCACAGGTTCCGGTTCCGCCA
>Ga0316192_10000164_pt1 | contig 45950 bp, 39 predicted proteins | sample MerIslwburrow_MG_FD_204931 | JGI IMG/M metagenome (GOLD analysis project Ga0316192, IMG submission 204931) | Coastal sediment microbial communities from Maine, United States - Merrow Island worm burrow | ecosystem: Environmental > Aquatic > Marine > Coastal > Sediment | place: USA: Maine...
TCGAAAGCCACCAAAGGAAGCACCGGATTTGAGTTCGCTCTTATCGGATAAACCTCACCGCCACGGTTCTCGCCTTGATCGACGCTCGTCTGGACCGCTCGACATTGATCTGGAAGACCTGGTTGGAGATGCCTTCTCTTCGCTGGTAAAAGGGATTTTTGGTTAGAGCCAAAGAATAGCGTTACAAAACCCACTTCCAACGTTAACTTTTAATGCCCACCCCACGCTGCAACAGACTCAGGCTAAAGCCAGCCAATGCCACAATAAACAGCAGAATAATGGTAAACGCCACACCCAGATTAATATCTGAAACCCCCAGAATGCCATAGCGAAAAGCATTGACCATGTAGAGTACCGGATTGGCCAGCGACAACCCTTGCCAAAAATCGGGTAACAGCTGAATGGAGTAGAAGACACCGCCCAGATAGGTAAGCGGAGTCAGTACAAAGGTTGGCACAATGGAGATATCATCAAAGCTATTGGCGTAGATGGCATTGATAAAACCAGCCAAAGAGAAGAGTACCGAGGTGAGTATAAATACCACCAGTGTTAACAGATAGCTGTGGATGCTGATATCGGCAAACAGCAATGAGACGAGAGTCACCACAATACCCACCACCACACCTCGTGTCACCCCCCCACAGATATAGCCCAACAGGATGACCCAGTTCGGCACGGGCGAAACCAACAGCTCTTCTATGTGATGACCAAATTTACTGAAATAGAAAGAGGAGACCACATTGGCATAGGAGCTGGTAATGACCGACATCAGAATCAATCCCGGCACAATAAAATCTACATAACTATAACCATCCATCTCCCCGATACGCTCACCGATCAGGTTGCCAAAGATAATAAAATAGAGCGCTGTGGTAATACCGGGTGGCACGATCGTCTGTAACCAAATGCGCATAAAGCGCAAAACCTCTTTAATATAGATGGTCTGAAACGCAACGCGATTAAGTTTGGACTGTTTCATTCACCAGCCTCGCTACGGGAGTTGCTGACAATATCCATAAACAGCTGCTCCAACCGGTTTTGCGCGCTGCGCATTCCTACCACTTCGATACCCTTCTCTGAAAGCAGCGAAAAGAGGCTATTAATGCTCTGTCCCTTGGATACCTCAACTTCCAACGTAAGATCATCCAAGCGCCGCAGTATAAAATCATCAACTGTCTGATCAGGGAAATCAGACAAACTCTCTTTCAAATTCAGCTCATAACTCTCCATGCTCAACTTGCTGAGAAATTGGGGCAGGGATGTATTCTCAATAATTTCACCCTGATTGATGATGCCGATATGGCGGCACATCCGCTCCGCCTCTTCCAGATAATGCGTGGTAAGAATAATGGTGGTGCCTTGCCGATTAATCTCCCGCAACAGATCCCACATGGCATGACGAATCTCGACATCCACCCCAGCTGTAGGCTCATCCAAAATCAGTAACTTTGGCTGATGTGCCAGGGCGCGGGCAATCATCAATCGCCGTTTCATTCCACCCGAGAGTTCGCGCGCCATCTCACGGCGCTTATCCCACAGATCAAGCTGTCGCAGGCACACCTCTGCACGACGGAATGCCTCTTTGCGCTCCACTCCATAATAGCCCGCCTGGTTGGCGACGATCTCCTCCAGCGGTTCAAACTGGTTGAAATTAAACTCCTGCGGCACCAGGCCAATACATCGCTTTACCGCTGCCGGATCACTATCCAGATCATGCCCAAAGACTCGCACACTGCCGCTGCTTTTATTTACCAGCGAGCAGATGATGCCAATCGCAGTGGATTTTCCAGCTCCATTGGGTCCCAACAGCGCAAAGAAGTCGCCCTGTTCCACATCCAGGTCAATGCCCTTGAGAGCAACCATTCCGTTGGCATAGGTCTTCTGTAGATTGCGAATAGATAAAGCAGTCATTGATGGTTAAAGAAACTCTGTTAGAAACGGAGCATTCTAATTGATTCAAATCCTTAAACCTAAAAAGAACGCTTACTATTTATTAATAAATCAGCATGTAGCGAGTTGGTCTATATTACTTAGTATGCAGTGGGGATGGATCAAAAGCAGAGGGTGAAATCTACCCCACAATAACAAAGGAAACAAATTATGAAACCAGGGCTCAGACACAGTCCACTATACAGGCTTTGGGCTACCCTGTTACCACTGACAAATTCAGTCAATACCTTGATTCTAAATTAATAACTATTCGCCTTCAGCACCTCAACATGGATACTTTTACTGATCACCATTTTGGCCTAGCAATAGACGATGCTCAGGCCTCAGACAACATCTCTGAAGGCCAATAAATAGCATGGATGATTTCCAACGTCTAACCACAGGTAAGGCCCACCACTCACTTAAGCGCAGCCTGTTGACATGGTTTCTCCTACTGGCTTTGATGCCATTGACCCTGACAGCTTGGCTCGGATACCACCAGGCAGTTGAAGGCCTGACAGCAGCCACGATACAGAGATTGGAACAGAGCGCACTTGAGAATGCACAATTTATCCATAATTGGTTCAACTACCGCTTTATGGATCTCAATAGTCAAGCAAAAAACCAACGTAATGCTGAATTGTTAACAAACTTAAAGAACGCTTTACAAGCTAGCAATAAAGATCTTGCCAATTTTGTCAAAAGTGACGCCTGGGCCTCTTTAGTGGAGGACCGGCAACAAGACCTCACCGCCTTCTCTCACCACTATGACTATATTCATGACCTATTTTTACTCGACACTGACGGCAACATTCTTTTCACAGTAGCCCGTGAGCCTGATATTGGTACCAATCTTTTTGATGGCCCGTACGCCGACACCCTCTTTGCCCGTAACGCCAAAACCAGCTTGGAAACAGGAGAGACACTCTTCTCTGATCTAGAGCGCTATACTCCCTCCAATAACCAAATAGCCGGCTTCCTCATTGCTCCTATGCTGAATAAACAGGGCAATAAGATTGGTCTATTTGCCCTTCAGTTACAACTCAGCATGATTAACAAAATAATGCTGGAACAGGCTAACAGAAACTCTTTAACTCACTACCTAATTGGAGATGATGGCTTACTGCGGACACCCATTAACGAAGCTGCCAAAGATAGTGTATTAGTTAAAACTATTGATACGAAACAATTCGGATATTGGCAGAGCGAACTTGACGAACACGGCCAATATAAACACAAAACAGGTGATGATTCAGCGGACGCTCTTGATTATCTTGGCCCCACTGGCCGGCAAGTAATCGGCTTACACCAGACTATAGACTTGCCAGGAGCACGCTGGATATTAATCAGCGAAATTGAACGAAATGAGGCATTGGCGGCAGCTCATAAGTTAGGGCAGATAACGCTGGTGATGTTCCTGCTAACCGGTACATTAGTCGCCGTATTGGCAACCTATCAGGCCCGACGCATCACCCGCCCCATTATCCAGCTGGCCAAAGCCAGTACTGCCGTAGCCAAAGGTCAGATGGATCAACAGGTAGCGGTTGAATCCAACAATGAGATAGGCATATTAACAGAAGCATTCAATCACATGCTGATGGTACGCCAAGTACATGAATTTGCCCTTGAACAGAGCAATCAAAAAACCAGCAAAGCACTGGAAGACCTGGCAGCACAAAAATTTGCGCTGGATCAACATGCCATCGTCACTATAACTGATGCACATGGCACCATCACCTTCGTCAATGACAAATTCACTGAAATCAACGGATACAGCCGCGATGAGCTGCTAGGACAAAACCATCGACTACTCAAATCTGGTTATCATGACGCTGCATTTTTTGACAACATGTATCACACCATTACCAAAGGCAATGTATGGCATGGGGAAATTTGTAATAAAGCCAAAGATGGTCATCTCTATTGGGTAGATACCACCATTGTTCCCTTTATGGGGAAAGATGAAAAACCCGAAAGCTATATCGCCATCCGCACCGATATCACCAAGCGCAAACAGGCCGAGCTTGAATTGCTTACAGCAAAAGAGACTGCCGAAACAGCCACACAACACAAATCTGAATTTCTAGCCAATATGAGCCATGAAATCAGAACCCCCATGAACGGCATTATCGGTATGACCGGATTATTACAGGACTCTCAATTAACGCCCAAGCAACGAAGCTATGCAGATGCAACCATGCATTCAGCCGATGCCCTGCTATCCCTCATTAACGACATTCTCGACTTCTCCAAGATTGAAGCAGGCAAACTGGAGCTGGAAGAGGTCTCCTTTGACCTGCAAACACTCGCCGAAAATGTAGCCGAATTAATGGCGCTAAAGTGCCGGGAAAAAGAGATAGAGATGTTGCTGCACTACAAGCCCGGTACTGATCGCTTTGTCATTGGAGATCCCGGTCGTGTCCGTCAAATCCTCTTGAATCTGCTCAGCAATGCCATCAAATTTACCGAGCAGGGACATATCTTGCTTACCATAGAATCTTCCAATAAAAGCAGCGAAACAACACTATTCCAAGTCACAATTCAGGATACTGGCATTGGTATCGCCGAGGATAGATTGGAATATATTTTCAATAAATTTGATCAGGAAGACAGCTCTACCACACGCAAATACGGTGGCACCGGGCTGGGGCTCGCCATATGCCAACAGCTCTGCACCATGATGCAGGGTGATATATTGGTCGAAAGTCGAAAAGGGAAAGGCTCTACTTTTACCTTCACCATGCGGCTTGACATAAACAAGCAAGCACCGCCTGTCTCTACCGATGTTGATGATTACGAGCATCTTAAGGATCTTAAAACACTCATCGTGGATGACTCAGAAATAGCCCGTACCATTCTTATAGAACAGCTCTCTGCATTAGAAATGCAGCTCGTCAGCGCCTCATCTGGTCGAACAGCCATTGAGTTACTAAAACAGTCCCTTACAGAGAACACCCCATTTGATATCGCCATCATAGATCATCACATTGCAGATATTGATGGGGAAACATTGGGCAAAGAGATTGTAGAGCAACAGTTGCTGGCTAATGGCATCATGGTCTTTATGACATCATCACCACACAAAGGTGATGGTTCACGCTTAAAAGAAATGGGATTTGATGGTTACCTGACTAAACCCGCATACCCTTCTGAAGTAGCACAAATTATTTCTTTAATCTGGGATACAAAGCAACAAGGCAAAAATTTCCCATTAGTCACACGTCACACACTCCAGGAAGTCAAAACAGGTAAGCGTGAGAAAACTATATTTGCTCACACTCAAGTACTGCTGGTAGAAGACAATCCCATCAATACCATGGTCGCCACCGAACTACTTGAAAGACACGCTTGCATCGTTACGCCAGCAGGCAATGGACTGGAAGCCCTGGCACTAGTAAATGAACGTAGTTTTGATTTGATCTTTATGGATTGCCAAATGCCTGAAATGGATGGTTTTGAAGCCACCGCAGAAATTCGAAAATTGCAATCGAATGATTCTGTCGAGCAAGCACCCATCATCGCCTTTACCGCAAACGCCATGCAATCAGATCAAGAAAAATGCCTTAATGCAGGCATGGATGATTACATCAGCAAACCGGTATGTGAGGAATCACTGGAAAAAGTACTAGTCAAGTGGTTACCGCATAAATCAAAAACAGTCACCCATAGTCAGGAAGAAGAACAAGCTGAGACACAATTAAAGCCCAACGAAGCAGTTAACGAATACCCCGAAGAACTGGATATGAAAGCCTTTAATACACTCAAACAACTGTTTGGTGATAAATTTAACTCAGTCATAGAACAGCACATTCAAAATGCCCTGGAAAATGTCCATCGTGTTGAAGCAGCTATTCAGCACGATGATTGGCAAACAGCAGAAAGAGCCGCGCACTCCTTAAAAGGAACCAGCCTACAATTTGGTGCAATAAACCTAAATAAGGTAGCCATTGAGATGGAAACATCGGCAAAAAATGAAGAGTTGGAGAGCACCACAGCACTATTGGCCAAACTAAAAGCTGCTCAGCAACAGGCTGCTCATGCCATGTTAAAACAGATAGGCATGAATGCTGAAATACCGCCCCCTCATGGGAAACAGCCAATTATTGGCTAGGCACTGCTGGTTGAATAGAACTCAACCAATCAGGAGATAGCCCGCAGCCTACGACTAAAGAGACTTGGCCTACAGGTCAATGTAGCCGCTAACGATAGGAAGCAATAGCAACACTTTGCGCAACTCAAAACAGCAATGAAAGAGACCGTATTAGAAATATCGCTGATTGCTTACGATAACCTGGCCACTATTACTATGCCGGTAAATGTAGTCGGTAACTCACGATAAATGGCCGAAACCCTACCGTTTTTAAGCACCCTAAGCCCGTGAAATAAATTTCCCGGTGGCCGTATTCACTTTCACCTGTTCCTCATTTCCCAGATACTCTGGCACCTGAATCTCCAACCCTGTCGACAGCATAGCTGGCTTAGTGCGGCCCGTGGCTGTAGCGCCTTTGATGCCTGGTGATGTGTCAGTAATAGTCAATATAACCGACTGTGGTAATTCAATACCCAGAATTTCACCATCCACCAACAGCGCAGTGATGCCTTCCAGCCCCTCTGTTAAATAGGGTACTTGATCCTCAATATCCGCTTTATTCAGACTGTACTGGCTGTAATCCTCCAGATCCATAAAGGTATACATCTCTCCATCCAGATAGGAGTACTGCACCTGAGTACGCGCACAGTCGATGTCCTTCAGAAAATCATCACCTTTGAAGGATTCATCCAGCTTCTGTCCGCTCTTAAGATTGGTAAAGCGTATCTTGTACAGTGTCGCAGCACCTCGCGATGATGGGCTTTTGGCCTCTACCTGCCGCACAATATGGGGCGCACCCTTGATATCTACAATTCCACCACGCTTTAGATCACACGCCTTTGGCACTGTTTTACCCTCAAAAAATAATTAAATTGGCGCTTAGTATAACAAGGCATTGCACATCAGATGCAGCCAACCATTGAAATTGAAGCTGAACCTATGCCAAAATCGCCCCCCTATGAATGCAAGCAATCCAACGATACCACCCTCTCCCACCCTGCCTCGGCCCCTGGCCTGGCCAATGGGTCTTCTTCCTATGGCTGCGCACAGCACTGTGCTGGTGACCTTTCTAAATCGTGTCTTTGCCTCCGCACTGCGTGAGGGCGAAATGGATTTTCTGGAAGGGAAAATAATGCTGGTGCGGGTTCGAGATGCTGGACTGCGTTATCGCATCACCATGCGCAATCGCAAACTCAAACCTGAGTTAAGCCGCCGCAAATATGATCTGAGTATTGAAGGCAGCATCTATGATTATCTGCTGCTAGCCAGTCGCCGTGAAGATGCCGATACCCTATTCTTTAACCGTCGCCTGAGACTCGGTGGCAGTACTGAACTGGGCCTCTATATGAAAAACTTCCTGGATGCCTTTGAGCTGGAAGGGCCTTGGGCAAGCAAGATGACCAAGCTGCTGGATGGCGCAACATCTGCGGTTGGCCGATTTAGCTGACTCCAGTAAAAACCAAGCATAAAAAAAGCGGATCAAACGATCCGCTTTTTTTATGCTTGGGCTGAACGACTATTTATAGTTATCCAGCACACTGTCTGCAATACCCGGCTTACCATGCCAGTAACCGTCGCAAGGGCCTATCGGCATCTTCTCATTCAAACGGGCTGATGCCTCCTCTGCATTCTCTTTCCCTGTCATACAGTTATGGAATGCCTCGATGACCTCCATTGTATGCTCCGCCTGTGGACTAATGCGCAGAATATCGACACCCAGCGAACGTAGCTCATCCAGCTCAGAGAGTACATTGAAGGTGTGAGCCGATTGGGTCTGGATACCGTTGAGTGACAAAAAGCGGGTATCGTCTTGCGCTGAGAGTGTCATACCATCAGGGAACTCACCACATTTGTAGTCGCAATCATCCTTCGGCAGGTTATGCGCCCGTGCGGTAAAGCAACGTGCTGAGTAGGCCAGCGGAAGGCGACCATAGGCAAAGATTTCACTTTCAACACCCTCTGGGCGTTCATCCTGCATATCAGCAAAGGTCTCTTCCGATAGCTCAACCGGGAATACCCAACGCTTCAGCCCCACCTTTGCCAGTTTGGCTAGCGTGCGCTGATTATAGACATTGACACTGGGGCCGGTCACAAAGGGGAGACCTTTCATCAACTGGATAGCTCCAATATCATTGGCTTCCACCATGAATTTACCGTTCTCACAGATGCGACGCATCATCTTCAACTCAGACTCCGCCTCCAGCAGGGTCATGGTTGACATCACAACCTCTTTGCCCGCAGCCGCAAGTTTTTCACCAATCTCCATCCAGTCGCTAAACCGGATTACGGCGCGCTTGGAGCAGACGGTCTCACCCAGATAGACGATATCTACCGGCGACTTTGCGACCTGCTCGTAGAACTCAAAGGTTTTCTCCTTGGTCCAGAAATAGGTGATAGGGCCAAGTGATAATTTCATTTGATTACTCATAATTCAACACTAAATTCAGGGGCAACTAAATTACTGCCAAGGACGGTGGTAGGCACCAAAAGTGGTCTGCGAACCTTCAGAGACCTTGGCCAGCTCTGCCAGCCACTCACTCTTGGGTTTGAAGTTTTCAGGATCTTTAGCGCAAGCATCCAGGGCGGCGCGCCATACGCTGGTGACCTGTTTTACATAGACCGGGCTGCGTTGGCGCCCTTCGATCTTCACGGCTGCGATGCCTGCCTTTTGTAACTCAGGCAACATCTCCATCGTATTCAGGCTGGTTGGCTCTTCAATGGCGTGAAAGGTGTTACCGCCAACCTCAAAACGGGCCTTGCAGATAGTGGGGTAACCGGCATTTTCGCCTTTTCCCACAGTCTCAATCAGGATGCCGCCCAGGCGAGTTTCCAGTCCTTTATCGGTCTCACGCCATTCAACAGCGCTGGCAGGAGAGCAGGCACCAAAGGTATTGGGTGACTCACCTGTCGCATAGGATGAGAGCAGGCAACGCCCTTCAACCATCACGCAGAGGCTGCCAAAACCAAACACTTCAATCGATACCGGGCTATTCTCCACCACATGTTTTACCTGTGGCAGGGAGAGCACACGCGGCACCACCACGCGGGAGATACCAAAATTCTCATGGAAGAAACGAATCGCTTCGTAATTGGTAGCAGATCCCTGTACCGAGAGATGCAGATTCAGATCAGGCCAGCGATTGCATGCGTAATCCAATATGCCAATATCAGCAGCAATCAGGGCATCGAAACCCATCTCGGCAGCACGGTCCACCGCATCCTGCCATCTACCCCAACCTTCAGGTTGAGGAAAGGTGTTGAGCGCCAGAAAGGCACGCGCACCTCTGTCATGCGCATACTGAACACCTTCAGCCATCTTTTCAGGGGTGAAATTCAGACCGGCAAAGTGCCGCGCATTGGTATCATCACGAAAGCCGAAGTAGACAGCATTGGCGCCATTATCAACGGCCGCTTTCAGGGAAGGCAGATTGCCAGCAGGACAGACGAGTTCCATAGTTCACACACAGATTCTAAAAAAGGGTTGCAAGATTACGGGGTTGTTTCCCCAACGGCAAGTAGAGAACGTTCTAAAGCGGCTCCTTGGTAGCTCTGACGGGATTTTAATTCATCTTCAATACCATTTAATACGGCCCACTTTTTGGCACACCAAGCGGGGGCAAGCAGGATATCTGGAGCGCAGGTTCCAGTTGCTCTATGGTATACTACCTCTGGTGGCGTACGTTCTATCATGTCAGCCGCAATGGACAGATAATCATTATACTCAAGCGTCTGGTATTCGCCTCGACGCCACTGGTTTGCCAGTTGAGTGCCTTTTACAACGTGCAGAGGGTGTAGCTTTAAGCCATCGACACCCAGATCCAACACCCGATCCAGGCTCTCCAGCGCTTCGTTCCGACCTTCACCCGGCATACCAATAATAAGATGAGTACAGACAGGCAGGCCACGCAGACGGGCTGCACGCACCGTCTGTCGATATTCGGCAAACCCATGACCACGATTGACCAGTTCCAGCGCTTTATCAAAGGCAGACTGCAAGCCCAATTCAAGCCAAACCTCATACCCTCTATTCTGGTAATCAACCAGAAGATCCAGTACTTGATCTGGGACGCAATCAGGTCGGGTTCCAACCGATAGCCCTACGACATCAGAATCAGCAACCGCCTCATCATAGAGTTGGGCCAAATATTCAACATCTGCATAGGTATTGGTGTAGGCCTGAAAATAGGCGATGAATTTTTTCGCCCCCGTGCGTCGGGCCAGCACACGACGGCCGGCATCGATCTGTGTCGCCACAGACGGTGATTTGCGGGCACTTGGGTTGAAAGAGGCATTGTTGCAGAAAGTGCAACCACCCTGCCCTTTGCTCCCATCACGATTCGGGCAGGTAAAACCGGCATTGATCGCCAGTTTATGCACCCGCTGACCGTATCGCTGTAGTAGATCTTGCCCGAAGGTATTGACGTAATCCGACAGCGCCATTAATTCACTCGTGGAAGTAACATGATTTAGAGAAATGAAAATATGACATTTATCATAATTAATACTGACACAAAACGCCACACCCCTCTGACTGCTTCAATTTTAAATAATATACGATTTTACCCGGCATTTCCTCAGCAAAATACTCTGACATTTTTTCCTGAATTTCTGCTATTTTTCAATTTTTTTATCCTGTTATGTCTCAAAAGACCACCTCGCATCTTTGCTCTGGACATTGCGTCCCAAGTGAACGATTATTCGGGCATTAATAACCCTTTGCTCCGTAAGTCATGTTCACAGCCATACAGCAGAAACTCGCTACAACAAATGAAGCAAGCGAGATCAGCCCTCGTCGACCAGTTCGTGCTGTGCTGCTCTCCATCTGTCCCGGACTAGGCCAGCAATATGCTGGATATTTATCCAGGGGCATCATGGCCTACGCCGCCCTCATCATCATATCCTGGCTAGCTGCAATTGGATTTATGTATGCCCCGCCATTTCTGAGTCTGATCTTATTGGCCACCCCCTTTCTAGGGGTTGCAGTGATAGCCGCTGATGCCTATCATTGCGCCGCAAAACAGAGCATGGGTTACATTCCGCAGTGGTTTAACCAACCACGCGTCTATACCGGTGTTTTTTTAACACTGCTACTGACAGTTAATCCATTAATGGATTTTCTAATTGGCGATCGGGTTGTCCGGGCATTTTTTGTCACATCCGCCAGCATGACACCAACCGTCCTTGAGCATGATTTACTGCTGATTAATAAGCTTACCTCCCCTAAAAAAGGGGATATCGCACTGATTGATTTTACCAAAGGCAAAACACTGGATCGTGCGACTAAAGTCATTCGTGAAGGGCAACTTATTCGCAGAGTAATTGCTGGGCCTGGCGATACTGTGGAGATCATAGGGCAGCAAGTGCTTGTTAACGATGAAGCACTTCCTGAGGCATATGCCAGCTTTGGCACTGGCTCCAGCCACGACATGTTCAACGCTACAGATTACCGTTTTGGCCCAGAGACGGTGCCCGCCAACTCTTTTTTTGTTCTGTCTGATGCCCGAAATTTTGGCCTGGACAGCCGCATACTGGGGTTTATTCCAAACAGTGAAATTGGCGGGATTGCAAGCAAGGTTTTCTGGTCATGGAACCTTGATACAGGCAACTTTAAATGGGAACGGACTACCATGAATCTTAGCGCAAAATAGTATCCAGTCGCTTTCTTTAGTAATCAATTCTTTAAAATCATGAGGGGAAAATTGTGAGTGAAAATATTTTAAGCCAGGTCCAGGCTTCAGATGCAGAAGGCGAGATCAAGCCAAGGAAACCTATTCTAGCCCTAGCCTTGTCTTTATGCCCTGGCTTGGGACATCACTACGCAGGCTATTTAGGGCGCGGCGTATTCTTTTATATCGCACTGGTCATCATTTCGTGGGCAGCAGCAGCTGCCTTTATGTCTGTTGACAGCCGCATCAGCATGGTTTTTCTGGCAACACCTTTTGTTGGCGTTGCGCTCATTGCCCTTGATGCCTATCGAATAGCAAAAAATCAGCCTGCTGATTATAAAAAGCAATGGTTTAATAAAGGCTGGATCTATACCGCCGTGTTTCTCATGCTTGCAGTAACAATCAACCCCTTGATGGATAAAATAGCCGGCAACCATATTGTCAGAGCCTATTTCATCACCTCTCCTGGCATGGACCCTACTATCCTCTCCCATGACATTATTCTGGTTAACAAGATGGTCTTCCCTAAGAAGCAGGATATAGCTCTGATCGAGTTTGGTGAAGATGACCAGCGTCAACTGACAAATTTGGAAGGCGGTGGCCAGCTTCTGGGGCGTATCATTGGTGCTCAAGGCGATACTGTAGAGGTTAATGCTAGCGGTGTTTACGTCAATGGCAAACAACTAAACGAGCCATACGCAAATTTCGTAGAACCCACAAGAACCGGGGCACTCTATGACGAAACTAGCCATTTTGAGCCTACACAGGTTCCCACAGATAGCTACTTTATCCTAGCCGACAACCGTACCTATGGATTCGATAGCCGAATTCTTGGCTTTATCCCAAAGGAAAGAATTGGCGGCAAAGTAACAAAGGTTTTCTGGTCTTGGAACCTTGATGAAGGTCACTTCAAATGGGAGCGAACCGCTCTTAGCCTAAAATAAGCCCCAACAGTACTCCCTAAGGGTTATTTTTTTATAACTTAAGTGATATTTTTTTCATAATCCCTTAGGGTTTTATGCTATGATCGTCGCCCATTAATTTGGGCGATATCAATCGGCTTAATTAATTCAGCAAGTTGTATAAATATAAAAAACGGCCGGGTAGTCCGTCACTGATTCTGACATCAGCGGCAGTTAGCACTCTAAATAAAAACATGATATTTCAAGATAGATACCTTCATAGGGAATTGTCTTGGATTCGACTGAATTTAAGAGAACCCGCGCTTTTTTCAACCCTGACACTCTGTTTCAGGGAACAACTAAATCCGACGGGCCTGTAAAGGTGAAAATAATGGGTGTATTACCAAATCAGATGCTTCATAGCACCGTTCAACGGCGCACTGGAGCTTTTGCGGCATTGCTAGCCGTGTTTTTAGTCTTCTTCATGCTTGGCAGTCTAATCTGGACACCACCAGTCCAAGCAGAGGATGAACTGAACTGCGTTCTGTGCCACAAGTTTCGTGGCCTAAGCAGAATTGATGAGAACGGCCGGTTTAGACTCTTCTACATCAATGAGAATCTGTTCAATAAAGGACCGCATAAACGCATCATGTGCATGGACTGCCACCGGGATATTAAAAAAATCCCTCACGACCCAGCCGAAAAAGTAAATTGCACCGTTGAGTGCCACCTAACAGAGCCATCTGGCGGACAAAATTTTACTCACGCACCGGTAAAAAAGGTTCTGGATGACAGCGTACACAGCAAGTATGACAAAGATGGCAATCTCAAAGATTACCCAGAGGATTACCCCGGTTGTAAAGATTGCCACGAGCAACCACTCTACCGCCCCCTCTCCTTCTTCAAAGGTGAGTCTGCGGGCATATCCAAGCGTGGTTTAAGTCGCTGTAAAACCTGTCACCAAACGGGTGATTTCGCAGAAGATTTTTACAGTCACGTCACATCCAGATTACAGAAAACTCGCGAATCAAGAGAGATCGTTGAGATCTGTGCAAAATGCCACTCCGACCCTGGAATACAGAAACGGCATGGGCTGCATGATGCTGTTTCAACCTATAAAGACACCTTCCACGGCAAATCTGTCACCTTTGGCTCTAATGAGACTGCAGACTGCGTGGACTGCCATATTGTCTACGGTGAAAGTGTTCACTCCATAGAGAGCCACACTGAACCAACAGCCTCAACACATAAGAACAATGTTGCAGCAACCTGCCGTAATGAGGAGTGTCACTCCAAGGCAGGCGAAATGATCGCCTCCTATGAAGTCCATACTGACTACAACGATGCTGAAAGGAATCCAATGCAGTACTACATGCTCAAGTTCTTCCAAGGACTAATGGCAGCAGTACTTTACTTCTTCGTCGTTATTATTTTCCTTGAGCTGCTGAGACGACTGTTCCCCAACTTCTGTTTCATCAAGGAAAAACCAACTGATGCTACATCAGTGCTGAAAGAGTCCAGCTCTGAGAAAGGTGCATAATCATGTCAGATAATAGATATCCAAGAATTAATTATCGCAACGGTAAACGCTTCTTCTTCCGGTTCTCCCTGTTGCAGCGGATACAGCACATTGTTCTGTTTACATCTGTGATCACTCTGGGTCTTACCGGATTTCCACAACGTTTCTACAATGAAGCATGGGCAGAACCCCTGTTCACCTTCATGGGTGGTGTTGATGTAGCCCCTATCATTCATCGCACAGCTGGCTCAGTACTGGTCTTCCTGTTTTTCTTTCATACCGGCTACTGGATGTACCTGTTTTATAGAAACAGACTCAAGCCACTGATTGCAGAGAAAAACCTAGGCCCTGGCACCTTTTTCAAGGCATTCATGTCAATGGAGATGATGCCAAACGGAAAAGATGGGCGGGACATTGTGCAGATGTTTAAGTACCTGCTCTATCTCTCACCCAACCCGCCAAAGTATGACCGTATCTGCTGGAAGGAAAAGTTTGATTACTTTGCACCTTACTGGGGCATACCTGTCCTTGGTCCAGCTGGTTTGGCGCTTTGGTTTCGTGATGAATTTACCCAGGTCTTCCCAGGATGGCTGCTGAACGCCTTCTATATCATGCACACAGATGAGGCGTTGCTAGCAGGCTTATTCCTGTTCTTCGTCCACTGGTACAACGTGCACTATGCACCTGAAAAATTCCCATTGGGCACCGTATTCCTCACCGGATATCTCTCTGAAGCAGACATGATCCACGAGCACTACGCAGAGTATGTGGAAGCCATGACAGAAGGCGGCCTCGAACATGAAATTAAGCCCCAGGGCCATCATTAATTAAGGCCGGGAGAGACGAATGCTACACCTCATTAAAACAATCCTCACTAAGGTCTACATCATATTCCTTATGTGCTTCACAGTTTGGTACGGCTTTTTTCTATACCCCATCATCTGGGGGCATAGCGGAGACCATGACGTAGAGGTAGGGGCAGAGATGTCTGCCGATGCTGGCGCAGATGCCGAGATCGCTGCACTATTGAATGAAGCCGACATGCAGGAAGAGCAGTTTGCCTCTGCTCTGAAAGAGCAGACAAGCACAGCAACCACCAATCTGGGCTACATGGTGGTTGAAGAGGAATATGTGCAAGGCCACTTCCACCATGTTGGTATGACCGTTGAATCAGATGACACCAGCCTCTGCATTCGCTGCCACGGTGCCATCCCACATGATAAAGCCAAGGCCATTCGCGCATTCCTCAATATGCATGCTTTCTACATTGCTTGCGAGACCTGCCATATTCAGCCAAAAACCGAGAATCAAAACTGGGCCTTCCGCTGGTATGATAAAAAATCAGGCGACCCCATTAGCAACCCACCTGGTCTGACTTCATTGGATAAATCCATGTACGGTAACTATGGTGCAAAGATTGCTCCGGGTCGCATCAGCAGCAGTGGTCAGTTCATGTTTCTTAATGATGAGAAAGAGCGTGCTTTTGTTGAGAAATATCTGCAAGAGAAGGATCGTCTAGGTTCAACCCAGCAATCGAAGATGAAGAAGGTTATTCACAGACGCATCGATGAAAAGCCACTGATGTGTGATGGCTGTCATAACGACGAAAAACCTTACCTGCCGTTTGATGGTCTGGGTTACCCTCAACGCCGCAAGCAGGATTTAGTAGGCACCGAGGTTGCAGGCATGGTTGCCAAATATCAGGAGTTCTATATGCCTAAATTCCTGCTTCCAGGTAAAGGATGGAACTCTGATACAAACCCAGCTAAAAACGAAGCTGAAGAGCATGACCATAACGCACATTAAGCAACGGTCATAATCCAACACCCAAAAAAAGGGCATCATCCTAACGGATGATGCCCTTTTTTATGAGCTGCTGTCTCTCTTATATTTTCAATCTAGAAACACCCATTGGGTGCATGAGCAGCACATTGGAGTTTAGACGTTATTCGGCACCAGCCAATGCAGTTTCAACCATTGCTTCGATCGCATCCAAGTCAGGAATCCACGCCTTTTCACCATGCACTAATACCTGTTGAATAATACTATCGCCAAGTTCTTCTGGCTCGGGGTCAACTTCCATTAGCTCCTCTGTTGCTCGTGTTAAATGCGGAACAGATTGGGTTAGAATACCTATAAAGGGCAGCTTGGCATTTCCGCCCAACGCATAGCAAATGGCAATACGTGCGCGAACTCCCATTTTCTTGGGTGGCCTTCCAATCAAGGTATCAAAGCAGACCAATGGTATTTCTTTCCATCTCCAGCTGATCATGCCCAGCAACCAATCCGGGCAGTTGGACAATTGATCTGCCTCTCTAAAGGCGGCAATCTCTGCCACTGAGGCATTAGGCAGCATAAGCTGACCGCTCTTCACAGGCATTAAGACAGAACGCACTTCAAGTGGGATTTGATTCATTTTACTGCCTCAACTAGCAGCGCATTAATATCACGCAGTAGATCAATCTCTTGGTAGGGCTTACCCAAGTAGCCTTTGACTCCCAGTTTAAATGCCAGATTACGGTGCTTATCCCCTGTTCTGGAGGTGATCATGATGATAGGAACGTGTTCAAGATCAGGTGAGTTTCTCATATGGCGCGCCACCTCAAAGCCATCCATACGTGGCATCTCAATATCAAGCAACATGAGGTCAGGGATTTGATCTTGTAGTTGCTCTACGGCATCAACGCCATCCTTTGCGGTGATTACATTCATGTTATGCCGCTCCAACAATCGAGCGGTAACCTTCCGCACTGTTATGGAATCATCCACAACCATAATGGTAGGCGCAGCAAAGACTGTCTCTTCTTCTGGCTGCAACTCTTCAATCTGAGCCAGTGGTTGCACAACAACGGTACGCACTAGAGCATTCACATCAAGAATCAATGCAACACGACCGTCACCCAATATAGTTCCACCGGTAATCCAACGAACAGAGCTTAACTGCGGACCTACTGATTTCACAACGATCTGTCGATTGCCCATGAGATCATCAACCTGCAAGGCAATCCGGTGTTCACCAGATCGAACCAGCAGCATGGGCAGCCATTTTTTCTTTTGCTCGGTGAGGTTTGGTGATGAGGTACCTAGCATGCTTCCCAGATAACGCACTGTGTAATCCCGCCCTGCATATGAAAACGCTTCCTGGTCTCCATCGTAATAGGATTGTAGGTCTGACACAGCAATACGGACGACACCCTCAATACTGGCATGGGGAACAGCATAAATATCTTCCCCCATATGCAATAACAGTGCATCACTAATCGCCAGGGTGAGCGGCAGTCGAATGGTAAAACTGGTGCCCTGACCTGGTTCTGATGCAATCTCCAACGAGCCATTTACCTGCTTAATCTCATTAACCACAACATCCATGCCAACACCACGACCAGAGATTTGTGTCACTTCATCTACTGTGCTGAACCCTGGCTCAAGGATGAGCTGCATCAGGTCGTTATCAGAAATCTCGGCATGACTGTTCAAAAGTCCTTTTTCTACCGCTCGTCGACGTATACTCTCAAGCTTCAGACCTGTACCGTTGTCTGCAACACTGATCAATACATCTGTTCCCTCACGCTCAAGGGATAAGGTGATGACACCTGTTTTATCCTTGCCAGCAACAGCTCGCTCTTTGGGTGACTCAATACCATGAGAAACAGCGTTGCGCAGCAGATGTTCCAGCGGCGCGAGGATGCGATCAAGAATGCCTCGATCCATTTCGCCTTCTGCGCCCTGCACATCCAGGGAGGCATTCTTGTTCAACTGGTTACATGTCTGGCGCACTATGCGGTGCAACCTTGGAATGACTTGCGCAAAAGGCACCATGCGCGTGCGCAACAAACCATCCTGTAGGTCAGTCGCCACTCTAAATTGCTGCAGCAACAATGTTTCATTGTCCCGCATTAGCTCTTCCATCAGATCTTTAATGCTGGCCAAATCATTGACTGTCTCAATCAAGCTGCGAGATAACTGCTGCATATTAGAAAAGCGATCCAGCTCAAGTGGATCAAAGGCTTTTTCTACCTCTTCCGCATCCGCCTCTTTTTCTCGTTCATAGCGAAATAAGATTTGCGCCTCTGTCTCAATCTCCAGGTTACGCAGCTGATCACGTAAGCGGCTAACGGTCTGATCAAGTTCGGATAGGTTAAAGCTCAGATCTCCATTTTGTTGCTCAAGACGCGCGCGAAAGATGCTGACCTCACCCGCATTATTAACCAGCCGATCCAACAGTTCCGCGCGTACGCGAATGCGGCTCTTTTTAGGCTCAGCTTCCGTTTTGGCCGCAGGCTCTTTCGTTGCGCTCGCTATTTTTTCTGAAGGTATTAACTCACTTTCACTTTTTTCCAGATCTGCTTCTTCTAACTGGTCAGTATCTAAAGACTCCGACTCTACCAACAGCTCTGATTTGGCTAACAATTCAGATTCAGCTAATAATTCAGATTCGGATAAAAGATCAGAACCCATCTCATCACTTACTGAAAAACCTTCTCCAGCCAAGCAGTTTTCAAGACTGATAATCAAATCATCCGCAGATGAAACAGGAGTGCCCTGGCTCGCTTGGTCAATCTGCTCCAATAGGCAATCTGCTACTTGAAGCGCCAGCGCTACCAGTTCAGAGGATGCATTAATCTGACCGCCTTCTACTGCCTCCAATAGGGATTCGAATGTATGACTCAGGTCACCTATTTGCATCAACCCAGAGAGCCGGGCTCCACCTTTAAGTGTATGAAGTGTTCTTAGCAATGCTGCCAATTGTTGGGAGTCTGCAGGATTTTGCGTCCACTCCTGCAGAGAGGTTTCAAGCACATCAATTAACTCATGAGCTTCTTCAAGAAAAATTTCGACAAGCTCTTCATCGACCTCTTCAGGCTCACCTGTCTCAATATCTCCCGCCTCTATAGCAACTGCTTTTTTATCCTCTATATCCGGATCTGCAACTATAGGCGCCTTCTCTACATTTTCTGAAACAACTTCATCCATTTCAGAAGTTGAATCTTCTATTAATAGATCATCAGCTGAAACAGTCTCACTCTGGATATCTAAAGCAGGTTGATCTTCCACACTCAATACTGAGTCTTCACCCAACAACAGCCCTTCGGTGCTAATCAAGTCTGATTCATCGCCCTCTTCCTGCACATCCAGCGCAGAGTCACCCAACAGCAATAAGCTTTCATCGGCAGAGAGATCATCCGACTCCAGCAGCAATGCTGACTCAGATTCTGAATCCAACTCCAACTCATCAATATCAATCGGCATCGATTCTGATGAAAGCAGTTGTGAAGTTGGCCCATCCAGATCCAGCATATATTGATGGGCATCTGCTACCAAAGCCTGCCAATCCGGTATTTCTGTATCCGCAATATTAACCAAGGCCAAAAGTTGTTCCAGGCACTGAACACCTGATTCCATCAGCTTCTGGGCATGTTCATCTGCTGCCTGCTTCACCAAAATCAGTTCATTAACCAATGCTTCCAATGATTTGCTGACTTGGGCCATGGCATCCACTTCTGCCATGTGTGCACTACCATGCAACGTATGAAATGCGCGTGAAAGCTGTTCATCTGGAAATTGATCAGCTCCCATTTTGCACTTATCAAGAAACTCCTGGACAACAGCAAGATGCCCGCATGTCTCTTTTTTAAATATCTCGAGTAGCTCCGGTTCCATGGAGATAAGAGGTACAGGAACAGCAGTCTTTTCCTCATCAAGAGCTGGCGGCATCTCTGGGGATTCATCAACCGCTACAGCATGCTCTATAGACAGCTCTTCTTCTACAGCGCTCGATTCATCGGCCTGCTTCTGTTCTGATAAGGCAACTGCTTTGTCTATAAGGGGCTGTACATCAAACCCTGTCTGTACGCCTGCCTCTTGGCGATCAATCAGTTTCGGTAATACTTCTATAGTTTCATCCAGCACTGCAAAGATATGCGAGCTAGATGATATGGTTCGGTCTATAACGCGATTCAGTAAGTTTTCGATAGACCACGCCAGCTCGCCAATATCTCTTGCGCCAACCAGTCGCCCACTACCCTTGAGGGTATGAAATGATCTACGAAATGTAATCAATGCATTTGTGTCATCCTGGCATTTACGCCAGCAGGGATAATACTCCTGAATCACTGCAAGCTCTTCTCTCGCTTCCTCCACAAAGATGTCGATAATTTCAGAGTCAAGGTCATCTAACGCTGGCTTTGCAGCAGAAGGAAGCGACTCAGATTTTTCATCAATAGGCTCTCTTATCTCAGAAGGTACCGAGCCACTATCAACATCAACCTCCACATCTGATAGTGACTCAGATTGGCCTACATCAGCTGATGCCGACTCCCCACTCTGACGCCACCCCAGCTGCTTGAGAGAATTGTGTGCCACATCCAAAATAGCATCTTGCCCACTGCGCCCTTCAACCACTGCTTCCATGTAATATTCGAGGCTGGTAATTGCATCCGCCAGCACATGTGTTTGAGCAATATCAGGTATTGCATCACCATCTATAAACTGGTTTTTTATATAGCCTGAAAGAAAGCCCAGCAGATCAGATGCATCGGTTAGCCCAAGCATATTCAGCGCCCCAGCAACAGAAAAGAATTGCTGTGGAACTTCTGTAAGTTGTTTTTTATCGTTGGGAGATTCAATAAAGGCCGCTATAGATTCTCTAATGCGCGCCATATCCACGCCGGCTTCACTAAAGACAGCCTGCACAAGCTGGCCAAACTCACTCTCTTTTTCAGGCGTGATGCCAATCTGTCTAGCTTTTTCTATAGCGGCAGGCGTGGTTTGCGATAGGACAAGATTACTTAGTGAGTTTTCAACAAACAGGATATCTCCTGCTATTTCCATTAATACTGATTCATCCGGTGCAATATCGCCCGCGACAATCTGACTAATACAGTTTGCCTGGCCTTTCATTCGCTCACGCAACTCACCACGGCCAACCATTCCCAAGGTGTCTGCAATCTTACGTAGCGGCTGCTCTAACTCTTTCAGTTCGTCGCTGTTTTTTACGCTACTGCGAATAAATAGATCCAACTGATCTTTGATATGAAGAAGATCACTCTGTATTGCATCATGCAGTGATTCCAACAGCTCGCGATTTAATCCTGAAAGTTCTTCTCGCCCAGCTTCAATCTCTTCTGCGCTCGGCAGTATGACATCTAACTTAAAAGCCTCTTTGATTGACTGAACCAATTCATTTTTCGATTTTGCTTGGGCAATATAGTAAAGCAGGTTTTTTTGCAGATCAGTGGCTGCGCCATTTTTTAGCGCTAATTCATCTTGATCGATTAGAAGCTTGATCTGGCGATCCAGTCGGCCAAGCAGTAACTTAATGGCAATCCCTGGCTGAATAGCTTGTTCTTTTAAAGCAACGATTGTGCCTTGAGCAATTCTAAAAAGTTGCTGTGCAGTTTTAGTACCCGCAGACTTCTCTAATTTTTGGGTGACTTTTTCAAGGCGCCCAAGTGAATCTTCTGGATTCTCACCCCGATACCAGCCAACCAATCCTCTATGATATTCATAGCGCAGACGCCGAGCTAATTGTGGCAATACATCATTGGCAGAGCCATCATCGGTTGAATCAAACGCTAGTTTACGCTCTAGAGCAGGGGCAAATAGTGCAACATCAGAGAGAAGATCTGCATCTCTGGCTGCCCGCAGATCATTCATTAAAGGTAAAACAAGTATTGGAATATCGCGATACCCAGACTGCATCTTTTCCAGATAGTCTGGGAGAGTAATCAAGGCCCGCATCAAGGTTTCAGCGGCCTCTGTATGGTGCGAGACCTGATCCTGTTCCAGCGCTATTGCAGCCAGCTCCATCTCCTCTGCCAGCATAGCAGCGCCAAAAAGCTGCACCATTCGCAAGGTGCCATAAATTTGATGCAGCTTCTCTATGCAGGTCTTAATGGATGCTTGTTCACCTTCTCCTTCGACATACTCTTCAAGCGCATGGCGCGCCTGATTTACAAGCTCATCAAGCTCATTTTTAATCCACGGCAAAGTGCTGTGTTCGCGGGCGTCGTTCATGCGCACCAAATCCTAATAGGAGAGTCAGATTATTCCGGCAACCGGAATCCAGATACAGACTGCTGTAGCTCATCTGCCGTATCTGCAAGCAATCCAATAGATGATGCTGTTTGTGCAGTACCCTCTGAGGTCTGTTTTGTAATCTCCTGGATGACGTTCATGGTTTCATTGATATCGCTAGCACCCGAAGATTGTTGTTGAGCAGATTTAGCAATCTCGCCTGTCATATCAGCAATATAACTCGAAACCGTTTCAATCTCTTTTAGCGCCTCACCCGCATTTTCTGCCAGATTTGCACCCTTTACCACACCAGTGGTACTGGCTTCCATTGAGCTAACCGCTTCATTGGTATCTGCCTGAATGGTTCGCACCAATGCTTCAATCTGCTTGGTTGCATTACTTGATCGTTCAGCCAGTCGCTGTACCTCATCCGCCACCACAGCAAAACCACGGCCAGACTCACCTGCCATAGCAGCCTGCATGGCCGCATTTAGCGCCAGGATGTTGGTTTGATCCGCAATATCCTCAATCAGCTCAACGATATCACCAATCTCTTGCGAGCTTTCACCCAGTCGTTTAATACGTTTTGAGGTTTCCTGAATTTGTTCGCGAATGGTATCCATACCCTCAATAGTTGAACGCACAGTATTTGCACCTTTGGCTGCAATCTCTACCGAACGCTGGGCAACTTCAGCCGACTCTGTTGCATTTTTAGACACGTCATCAACAGCTTTTGCCATGCCTTGAATAGCTGTTGTGGCTGATGTTATCTGTTCAGCCTGGTGCTCACTGGATTCAGCCAAATGCATCGCTGTAGCACGACTCTCTTGTGCAGATGAGGAGACTTTATCCGCGGTGTTATTGATGGTCATTACCAGATCACGCAATGCCTCGATGGCATAATTGATGGAGTCGGCAATGGCACCGGTAATATCCTCTGTTACTGTTGCTGCTACAGTTAAGTCACCATCAGCCAGATCACCCATCTCATCCAGCAGACGCAAAATGGCCTGTTGGTTTTTCTCATTTTGCTGTTGGCTGACGGCTTCTCTTTGCTTTGCCTTGGTCAACAGAACATAGCCAAGCAAAATCAAAAATGTAGCGCCCACAGCACCAAGGATAACCGGGGTTAAAACGCCAACCTTGGTAGGTCCAATATGCAGGCGGCCAGGCGATAGTTTAAATGCGTTGACCAATTGGCTACCTGCATTACTTACCTCTTCAGAGTCAATAGTTACTGTGCTGGCAGCACTTAGTACTGGCAACAGGTTTGGGGTAGCATCAATAATCTCTTCCGCATGATCCTCGACTGGCACAAAAAGTTGGCTCAGCTCCGCCAGCTTTCCTGCAAGTACTTTTTTACTTATCCGACTAATTCCCAGACGCTTATCACCCTTATGCAGGCCATTTACAATACTGCCAAATCTATCCACATCCTGAGCAAACTGATCAATAGCTGTCGTTGCCGCATCACCACCAGCAAGCACTTGGCTTGAATCATTACCAATACGCTGCGCCAACATGGGCAGTTCAGAGGCAATATATATCTGCTGGGGGGACGCTCTTTGCTCAACCAATCCTTTCACTACTTCATCAGCCAAAACCTGCAGTTTAGGGATAGTTTCTGTAATGACGTTTACATACTCTCTTACCAAGAGAATAGAGTCTTTACCCGCCAGAACAGCATCTGTGTTTCCATGCAATTTTTGCCATGCCTTTTCCAGCGTTTCTATTTCAGGTGTTACTTTCACAGGATGCGGGGGCAAATTGTCCTGTTTTGCGCCTTGCTTTAACTCCAGCAGAATCTGATCAAAACGATCGCGCGTCTCTCTTAGTCTTGCATAGGCTTTTTTATCACCTGTTGTTGCAGCCAAGGTGTATTTAGCCACCTGTTGAGAGAGCACTCGCTGCTCCATTGAGCGCAGCAAATATTGCCTGTCATGGGAATCCCAGGTTGTCACATGAACAAATGCCAACAATGAAAAGATAATGGCGGATATTAGAAGCACCGTTAACAGAATAATGGATGCATTGGATCCAGAGGTGCTATTTTTTGACGATACTTTCATTCATCTTTCTCCCGAAAGAGTATTATTTTTTACTTTCAGCTTTTCCAGCCGCTGCACAATCTTTAAACCTGCATTGACTCCATAGAGTCACCACATATAACTACAGTACTGAACTATAGAGCTGCCATTTGAAACTCTGCACTCCTAGCCAAGGCAAACATACTAAACACAGGATAGGTCTCTCCATCATATTCAAAAGCTGTTTTTACAAATCTCTCCAGCATGCCATCACTCTGTGCTGAATAATCTATCTGATTTTCCTGTGAAAAGTGCCGCATTCCCATAACGTCTTTAACCAACAAACCACTGAAGATATCCTGATGCTTCACAACCAACACTCGACAGCTTCGCCCTGTCGTCACCGGCTTACCCCCTAAAAATAACTGTAGATCAATGATAGGCAATAAGCTTCCACGAACATTAGCCACCCCTTTGACCCAAGAGTGTGTACCCGGCACGAATGTTATATCTGTAGGAAAATGCAGTATCTCCGCGACCTCATTTAGCGGGGCTACCAATTGCATCTCATTCAATGAAAAGACCACGCCTTCCCAATATTGGTGAGCCTCTTCCAGCTCAGGCAAAGCGGATTGTTGGACAATACTGCGCTGCTCTATGTCGCTTAACAGCTGAACAAGCTCATGGGGCGTCCGAGCCAACATTATTTTGGCTGCTTAGATTTTAGAAGTGGATGAAACATCTGACATATCATGTGGAAATATTGTTTTAATTTTTTATTGTTCCGCAAGCACTGTTTGGATTTTTATAAGTAGCTCTTTTGCTACCACCGGCTTCACGATGTACGCCTTTGCCCCCTGCCGTTTGCCCCATGCTTTATCAGTCTCCTGATCCTTGGTTGTAACCATAATAACAGGAATGTCTTTGGTTTCTGAGTCACGACTCAACTGTCGAGTTGCCTGAAAGCCATTTAAACCAGGCATGACAACATCCATCAAAACCAGATCAGGGTGCGACTGCTTAGCTTCAGCCACTCCTTTCTCTCCATCATCAGCAAGCAATGTTGTATAACCCTCTTTTTCCAACAGGGTTTTCATGATGTGTGTCTCAGTCGGGGAATCATCGACAATGAGGATTGTTGTCATCGTTATTACCTATAAGCTCTCATATCACAAGTCATCATGTTAAGCGTGCTCAATCAATATGCCCGGCATGGTGTTTGATAGCACCTAATAACTCTTCACGGGTAAATGGTTTAGTAAGATATTGCTCTGAGCCAACTATTCTTCCCCGCGCGCGATCAAACAGACCATCTTTACTCGAAAGCATAATAACAGGCGTGCTTTTAAACTCCTCATTATGTTTGATCAACGAACAGGTTTGATAGCCATCAAGTCGAGGCATCATGATATCCACAAAAATAACATCGGGGTGACTGTCGGCTATTTTTGCCAGTGCCTCAAAACCATCCGTCGCGGTCAACACTTCGCAGCCTGCTTTTTTCAAAAGCGTCTCAGCCGTACGTCGGATAGTTTTACTGTCGTCAATGACCATCACTTTTAGGCCAATGATATCATTATATTCGATCGTCACTGATCACCTTCTTTTAAGATACACGAATAGTAAATTATGGTTTATAAAAAAGAGCCATATCAAGCTAGCGCACAGACCATATCAATTGGCGTTATCAACTGCAACATAACAGGCTAATCGAGTATTGTAGTTGACAAAAACAGTAAAGAATAAAAAATTCACCTGGAGCAGATTTTCTGCCCCATCCCCACAAAGGAGTGAGACACAAGGGGACGCCAAATAAAAACAGATTGAAATACAGAGAGAATCACTTATCCTCTCCGTGTCCGCGCGACTTTGGTTGCATATAATAGCAGCCAAAGCGTGCAATGACCGCTTTAAATTGAATAAAACCTGCTCCAAACCGGCTGATGAAAAACTAATGGCAACCAGATTATGAAAATATCCCTTGGTGTTGTAATGGATCCCATCCAGAACATCACAATACATAAAGACAGCACCTTCGCCATGCTATTGGAAGCCCAAAAACGTGGCTGGGATATCTGGTATATGGAGCAAAATGACCTCTTTCTTGAAGGAGATCAAACGTATAGCCGAATGCAGCAGCTTCAAGTCAAAGATGATCCAGCCCACTGGTATGATCTGAAATCTGAACACACTGCGCCGCTCGATAAGCTGGATGTCATCCTGATGCGCGTAGATCCTCCATTTGATATGGAGTACATCTACACCACCTATCTGTTAGAGCAAGCCGAGCAGCGTGGCGCCCTCATCGTCAACCGCCCCCAAAGCCTGCGTGATGCCAATGAAAAACTCTTTACGGCTCGGTTTCCGCAGTGTTGCGCGCCCACAATTGTGGCACGCAGTCACAGCCAAATACTCAGATTTCTTGATGAACATAAAGACATCATCCTGAAACCCCTGGGAACCATGGGCGGTGCATCTATCTTTAGGGTTCGCCTGGGCGACCCAAACACCAACGTAATTCTTGAAACACTCACAGGCCATGGCACCCAATTCACCATGGCGCAACGATTTGTGCCTGAAATTGACGCAGGTGATAAGCGCATTCTGATGATCAATGGTGAGCCTATCCCTTATGCACTGGCCCGCATCCCAAAACCAGGCGAGACCCGTGGCAACCTGGCCGCAGGCGGGTCAGGAAAAGGGCAGCCACTCTCTGAGAGTGACTTTAGAATCGCCCGTGAAGTAGGCCCCACCCTACGCGAACGCGGCATTCTATTTGCAGGACTGGATGTCATCGGCGACTATCTTACTGAGGTCAACGTCACCAGCCCAACCTGCATCAGAGAGCTAGACAAACAATTCAACCTCAACATCAGTGCCACACTGATGGATTGCATTGAAGAGAAACTCGCCCAACGCTCATGAGCCGTTCTGCCATCATCAGCTCTTTCGACCGGCTGGGCCTCACGGTATTCTTCGCTATCTGCCTGCATATCGCGCTGATACTCGGCGTTGGATTTGATGCTGCCCGCCCCAAACCCCAGGCAGCATCACGCACCCTGGAGGTGATGGTTGTGCATAATGCGCGTAAACCAAAGGAGTCCAAAGAGGCTGATTTTCTTGCTCAAACCAACCAGCAAGGCGGTGGCGAGCAAGAGAAGATCATAAAACCAACCGTTGAGCCGATACCCGTCCAGCCTCCCATTGAGCCGCCAGTACCCTCTCATGCCCCTGAGCCATCTGTCGCGCCAACACCCGTAACACCCTCTACACCAACACCTGAGGTGCATTCAGAGCCTGAGCAACAAACCGCTCAGCCAACCAAAAAGCTTGTGGCACAAAAAGCAGCCAAAAAAACAGTCAGCCCCCGATTGTCACCAAAAGTCGATGAGACCAACAAACCAAAGAAGAGAAAGCAGCTCTCCGTTTCACAGCTGCTTGCCAGCAGCAATCAAGAGATAAAGCGCATCTCAGCGGAGCTGGATCGTAAAACAAAAAACTATGCCAAACGCCCCCGACGCAAAGCAATCAATGCCAGCACCAAAGAGTACAAATACGCCACATATCTCGACGCATGGCGGCGTAAAATAGAGCGCGTGGGCAACCTAAACTACCCAGATGAAGCCAAGCGAAAAAAACTTTATGGCAATTTGATCTTACACGTTGCTGTACGCGCTGACGGCAGCATTAATAACATAAGCATATTGCGTTCATCCGGGCACAAATTACTGGATGACTCTGCTATTCGCATCGTTAAACTCACCGCACCTTTCGCCCCATTTCCACCTGACATCCTCAAAGACACCGACATCCTTGATATCACTCGCACCTGGCGTTTTCTCAGCAGCAACCGCCTGGGCTGGAAAAAATAACAAAACCTACTTGCAGTAGTGCCAGCCGCCCCTGATACTATGGGTTATGAACTCAGAAACAAATCTCTCGAACCACTTTCTCATTGCCATGCCAACGCTACAGGATGCTGACTTCTACAGAACAGTAACCTACATCTGTGAGCACGATGAACAGGGCGCCATGGGCATCATCATCAACCGCCCACTGGATTTGGAACTAGCCGATATTCTGGAGCAGATGGAAATCCGCCCAAATACGCCCGAGGCCATCCATCAGCCTGTTTTTTCTGGCGGCCCGGTGCAGACCGAGCGGGGTTTTGTATTACACACATCAAATAAATCATGGGATGCCACCAATCAGATTACAGCGGATATCAGCATCACAACGTCAAAAGATATTTTACAAGCCATTGCCGCAGGCGAAGGGCCGAAACAAAGTTTGGTTGCCCTTGGTTATGCTGGCTGGGGAGCCGGTCAGATAGAACAGGAACTTGCGGAAAACACCTGGCTTAGCGGCCCTGCAGACAGGCATATTATTTTCTCGCATCCACCAGAACAACGTTGGCGAGCTGCAGCTCAGCTCTTGGGGGTAGATCTCAACCTAATATCCGGCCAGACTGGGCACGCATAACCTCGATCCGCTAACGAACAAACTTGCTAAATGGGTACACTTCTGGGATTTGACTACGGCGTTAAAAAGATTGGCATAGCTGTCGGCCAGACAGTGACCGCCACTGCCACTCCCGTGATCACGCTGCAAGCCAAACAACAAAAACCGGATTGGGATAAAATCAGCGACCTGATCAAAACCTGGCAGCCGGAGGCGCTGGTAGTCGGCATGCCATTTGACCTGGACGACACAGAGGCTGAAAACGCCCCTCACGCCCAACGTTTTGCACGACAGTTAGAAGGGAGATACCACCTGCCGGTGCACATGGCAGATGAGAGACTCACATCGATGGTGGCCCTTCAGGAACTCAAGGGCAAACGTATACAATACGGCGATGCAGACGCCTTTGCTGCAAAACTCATACTGGAAACCTGGCTCAGTGAACACTAGCATCAACTATAAATCAGCTACAGAGGTCGATGACCTGATCAAGCAGATGGTGGATAAGTTAAAAAACCATCTTGCAAAACGTCATATCGACAACCCCATCATGATCGGCATCCACACAGGTGGAGTCTGGCTGGCAGAACGCCTGCATCAGCAATTGCAGCTCAAAGACCCACTGGGCACACTGGATATCGCCTTCTATCGGGACGACTTCACCCGCATCGGCATGAATCCGCAGGTGCGCCCCTCTCATCTGCCTGTCACTGTAGATGACCGCCATATTATCCTGGTTGATGATGTACTGCAGACAGGGCGAACCATCCGCGCCGCACTAAATGAGATCTTTGACTATGGCCGTCCCGCCTCAGTCATGCTGGCCACCCTGGTAGAACGCAGCGGCCGGGAGTTGCCCATTGAGCCTGATGTGGTTGGAATTTGCCCTGATCTGGCCCCAGAGAACCACATCACCTTAACAGGCCCAGATCCACTCGGCCTTATCATCAAAGAAAGCAAGCACTCTCCATCCTAAATACATAGAGTCACAACAATGATCAGCCCCCACGAACCTAACATTCAGCTCGACGCACAGGGAAAGCTCAAACATTTCCTGACAATCGATGGGCTCAACCGGGAACTGTTAACCGAAATCCTGGATACCGCAGAGTCTTTTGCCGGAGTGTCAGAACGCACGGTCAAGAAGGTGCCGCTGTTACGGGGCAAAATCATCACCAACCTCTTCTTTGAGACCAGCACCCGCACTCGCACCACCTTTGAACTGGCGGCCAAACGACTCTCTGCCGATGTACTCAGCCTCAATATCAGCGCCTCATCCACCTCCAAGGGCGAAACTCTGCTCGATACCCTGCGCAATCTTGAAGCCATGCACTGCGACATGTTTGTAGTCCGTCACGCAGACAGCGGATCTGCCCATTTTATAGCTCAACATGCGGCACCCCATATCAGCGTCATTAATGCCGGAGATGGCCGCCACGCGCATCCCACGCAGGCCATGCTCGATATGTTTACAATCCGCCGCCACAAAAGGGATTTTAACCAGCTAAAGGTCGCCATTGTTGGTGATATTCAGCACTCTCGCGTCGCCCGCTCTCAAATCCTGGCGCTTAATACCCTGGGTGTTAAAGAGGTGCGCATCATCGGCCCAGCCACACTGATGCCAGACCACGCAGAGGCATTGGGCGTGAAGGTGTTCCATGAACTTGAAGAGGGCATCCAGGATGTTGATGTGGTTATCATGCTGCGCCTGCAACACGAACGCATGAGCGGTGCTTTACTGCCAAGCGAGCATGAATACTTTCAGCTCTACGGACTCACAGATGAACGCCTGGAAGCGGCAAAGCCTGATGCCATTGTGATGCATCCCGGCCCCATCAACCGCGGCGTGGAGATGGACTCGCAAGTTGCAGATGGCCCCCGTTCAGTCATCCTGCAACAGGTCAGCTACGGCATTGCCGTACGCATGGCTGTCATGGCCATGGCCATGCAGACACAAGGACAGGGAGGCGCACAATGAGTCACCCAACAACCATCAGCATTATCAACGGTCACCTGATTGATCCAGCCAATCAGACTGATGAACCCAAAGATCTGCATATTGCAGATGGCAAGATTCTGGCCATCGGCAGCCCACCAAAAGATTTCAACGCTGAGCAGACAATAGATGCCAGCGGCCTTGTTATATGCCCCGGATTAATAGATCTCAGCGCCCGTCTGCGCGAGCCGGGAGATGAGCATAAAGCCACTATCGCCAGTGAAACGGCTGCAGCTGCAAAAGGGGGTATTACCACGCTCTGCTGCCCACCTGATACCGACCCTGTGATTGATACACCTGCCGTGGCAGAGATGATTCAACACAAGGCCCAGCAAAGCGGATTCTGTCGGGTGCTACCTATCGGGGCGCTTACCAAAGGCCTCCAAGGGGATCAGCTCAGCGAAATGGCGGCCCTTAAAAAAGCAGGCTGCATCGTACTCAGCAATGCATTGACCCCCATCAGCAACACACTGATTGAACGCCGGGTACTGGAGTATGCTGCGACCTTTGGAATAACTGCATTTTTACGACCAGAAGATCCTTATCTAAATAATCAAGGCTGTGCGCACGAAGGGCCTGTCGCCGCCCGTCTGGGATTACCCGGGATTCCAGCAGCTGCTGAAACCGTTGCTATCGCCCGCGACCTGGCACTTGCCGAACAGACAGGCTGCCACATCCATTTTTGTAGACTTTCGTGCGGTACCGCTGTCTCCAAAATCCGCCAAAGTGATATTGCTGCTACAGCTGATGTGGCCGCTTACCAGCTTTTTCTCACAGAAGATGATCTGGTTGGCTTTAACAGCAACTGCCATGTCATACCGCCACTGCGCAGCCATAGCGACAGAGAGGCTCTTCGCCAAGGCGTTGCAGACGGCACCATCAGCGCCATCTGCTCCAGCCATCAGCCCCATGAGCTGGATGCAAAAGAGGCACCTTTTCCATCTACAGATCCCGGAATATCAGGGCTGGAAACACTGCTGCCACTTGCCCTAAAGCTGGTTGATGAAGGTGTGCTTAACCTATCTGCGGCCATCTCAAAAATCACCAACGGCCCTGCTGACATTCTGGGATTGCCTTTAGGGCAATTAAGCACCGGTGCCAGTGCCGACATCTGTATCTTTAACCCTAAACAGCAGTGGCAACTGACGACAGATGAGATACTCAGTCACGGTCATAACACGCCATTTCTTAGTTGTGAGTTCACAGGGCAGGTCACCCATACGCTGCTTGAAGGCAGGTTGACCTACTGTAGAAAAACCAACATCCAGTCATAATTTTATCCTGAAGCCGAATCGACATGAGCAAACCACATCGCGATACCATCTTTCTGGAAGATGCTGAAATTCTCTCCCATCAAGCACTTGAAGGTGAGCAACACATTATCAGGCTACAGGCACAAGAGTGTGCAAGTCACGCCCAACCCGGTAGTTTTGTGCACCTGCAATGCGACCCACAGCATCCACTTCGTCGGCCGCTTTCCATCATGCGTGTCTCACCCAGTAGCGGTTGGGTGGATATTCTGTATAAAGCAGTTGGCAAAGGCACCCGGTTATTGGCACAACGCAAACCTGGGGAACGCATCAGCCTGCTGGGCCCTATCGGCAAACCTTTTAAGGTTAACTGCACCCGCCCCCTCTTGATCGGCGGCGGTGTCGGCATGCCTCCCATGATTTTTCTGGCTGAGAGTTTACGCAACCAAAAAGAGATTCACCCCTTTGTTATTCTCGGCTCTGAAGTGCCTTTTCCTTTTAGGCCCGAACCTTCACAGATTCTGGTGCCCGGCGTGCCCAATGAGGTAATCGCAGCACAGCCACTGCTGGATAGCTGGAATATCCCCAGTCGCCTTGCCAGCCTGCAAGGCTATTCAGGCTGCTTTGAAGGTTATGTCACTGATTTGACACGCCACTGGCTGCAGGCACTGGATGACTCAACTCGTGCTGAAGTGGCTATCTTCAGTTGCGGCCCTTATCCCATGTTAGAAGCTGTAGCCGCACTGGCGGCCGAGTTTGACCTGCCCTGCCAGGTCTCGCTGGAAGAGTTTATGGCCTGTGGCGTGGGCGGTTGTGCTGGCTGTGTTGTACCGGTAGAAACAGATTCAGGAAAAGTGATGCAGCGGGTCTGCGTGGATGGGCCAGTATTTGATGCACAGCAGGTCTTTTAACCTGCTGCTCTCTGGAAACTAGTAGCTGCTCTCTTCCGAGAGCTCCACATCCTCCATATTACTTGCGTATCTATCCAGCCCAACAGAGCTGCCCAGCTTAATCATCAGCCGCACCTCATTAGCTGAATCTGCATGCCGAATGGCGTCATCGTAGGTAATATTGCCCTGTTTATAATGTTTAAACAGCGCCTGATCAAACGTCATCATGCCATGCTCTGTCGACCGTTTCATGAGTTCCTTCAGCTTATCAATCGCACCTTTCTTGATCTGGTCAGATGCCAGTGGCGTATTCAGTAAAACCTCAACCACGGCCTGCCGCCCGGTACCATCTGCCTTATGGATTAACTGCTGGGCTATGATAGCGCGCAAATTTAGCGACAGATCCATCAATAGCTGATCACGACGATCCTCAGGGAAAAAATTGATGATACGATCCAGCGCTTGGTTAGCGTTATTAGCATGCAGCGTGCTTAAGCATAAATGGCCTGTTTCAGCAAAGGCGATAGCATGCTCCATTGTCTCGCGTGAGCGGATTTCACCAATCATGATGACATCCGGCGCTTGCCGCAGGGTATTTTTCAGCGCGACCTCATAGGACTCTGTATCAATCCCAACTTCACGCTGGGTAATTATACAGCCTGCATGTTGGTGGGTGAATTCAATGGGGTCTTCAATGCTAACAATGTGACCTGAGCCATTATGGTTTCGATAATTAATCATCGAGGCCAGCGAGGTGGATTTACCTGTTCCCGTGGCGCCGACAAAGAAGACAATACCTCGTGCCGCCATCGACAAATCCTTGAGGATCGGCGGCATGCCGAGTTCTTCGAGTGATGGAATACTTGTCTCGATGCGCCGCAACACCATCCCTGCCGCATCCCTTTGAATAAAAGCACTGACCCTGAAACGCCCTACGCTCTTCAGGCTAATGGCAAAATTACATTCATTGGTGCGGGAAAACTCCCCACGCTGGGCTGGTGTCATTACGCTCAACACCATCTCCCTGGCAAGCTTATCTGTCAGTTTATTTTTTGCTATCGGCTTAATGATGCCATCTATTTTAAGGCAGGGTGAAGCACCCGCTGTTATAAACAGATCAGAGGCCTTTTTCTTCGCCATCAGGCGAATCAGTTCATTAAAATCCATGCCGACACTCGTTGGGAGAACCTAAAGCACCATATTGTCCTGAATAAAAGTTCAATTCAAGGCATTATCCCAAGTTCCGCGATTGATTGTGGATCTTGGAATCACATAAACTGATCTTTATTCATTGCCTTTGCTTTGGCATCTGCACGACTAATAACCTTACGGTTAACCAGCTCTTGTAAATTTTGATCCAGTGTCTGCATACCGACTGATTGCCCAGTCTGAATGGCGGAGTACATCTGTGCCACTTTATCCTCACGGATCAGGTTTCTGATAGCCGGCGTACCCACCATGATCTCATGAGCCGCCACACGCCCACCCCCAATCTTCTTCAGTAGCGTTTGTGAGATTACCGCACGCAGGGACTCTGAAAGCATAGAACGCACCATACTTTTTTCTGCAGCTGGAAAAACGTCAACAATACGATCCACTGTTTTTGCTGCTGAACTGGTATGCAAAGTGCCAAATACCAAGTGACCTGTCTCTGCCGCCGTCATTGCCAGACGAATAGTTTCCAGGTCGCGCATTTCACCCACCAGAATAATATCCGGATCTTCACGCAATGCTGAGCGTAGAGCTTCGGCAAAACCGAGTGTATCCCGATGCACTTCACGCTGGTTCATCAGGCATTTTTTGCTTTGATGAACAAATTCGATGGGATCCTCAATGGTGAGGATATGGCCGTAATCATTATCATTGATGTAATCAACCATCGCTGCCAGGGTAGTCGATTTACCCGAACCCGTTGGCCCTGTCACCAGCACCATGCCGCGAGGTACATTGACAATTTCTTTAAATGACTCTGGCGCACCCAGTTCCTCCAATGTTAAAACCTTGGATGGAATTGTTCTGAAGACCGCACTCGCACCGCGATCCTGATTAAAGGCGTTAACACGGAAACGGGCCAGTCCGGGTATTTCAAAAGAGAAATCTGTTTCCAGAAACTCTTCATAATCCTTTCTCTGCTTATCATTCATGATGTCGTAGACCAGCGCATGCACAGCCTTGTGATCCAGCGCGGGGATATTGATTCGGCGTATATCACCATCCACACGTATCATCGGTGGCAACCCCGCAGACAGATGCATATCTGATGCATCATGTTTCACACTGAACGCAAGCAACTCGGCAATATCCATACAACATCTCCAAATAGCACAGGCTGCATCAATAAATCCCAACAGCCTTTGTTTATTTAAAGCGCATTATTAGCTGGTGGGATATGCCAGCCATCACGCATGTTTTAATCATTTAATGAGAAACGTACCACGAATCTGTTTTAATATTGTCAGTATAGACAACTAACTCTTATTAAACATGAATGCCATTGCAACCCGACTAGATAACGTCCACCAACGCATCCACAAAGCTGCTACAAAATATGGCCGCCCGGAGAGCGCCATACAACTACTGGCAGTCAGCAAGACTCGTCCGGCAGAAGATATTAGAGCAGCTCTTGAGGCAGGCCAACACTGCTTTGGTGAAAGCTATCTGCAAGAAGCCATCGAAAAGATTCAACAGCTCACTGATACCCAGGCACAATGGCACTTCATTGGCCGTATCCAAAGCAACAAAACCAAAATCATTGCCGAGCATTTTGACTGGGTGCATGGCCTGTGCAGCTTCAAACATGCCCAACGCCTCAATGACCAGCGCCCAGACAACCTACCCTCATTAAATGTCTGCCTCCAGATCAACCTCTCAAACGAGGCATCAAAGGCAGGCATTAACCCAGAAGATGCAGCTGAGCTGGCGCACTCAATTCAGGCTCTGCCTCGATTACAGCTTCAGGGGATTATGACTCTTCCCGCACCGGCTAAAACACTGGAGCAACAGCGGCACCCTTTTCAGGCATTGCGCAAACTGCGTGACACTATAAAAACCAATGAGCTCCCTCTCGATACTCTATCAATGGGAATGTCTAATGATTTGGAGGCTGCCATAGCTGAAGGGGCAACCATCGTACGGGTTGGCACCGCCATTTTTGGCCCCAGAAACATAAAAAAATAGAGCCTATACCCTTTTTGAAAATACGTTAGAATCAAACACAACCACTTAAGCAATAACACCCGAGCATTATGACAACAAACACTCTAGCATTTATCGGTGGCGGCAATATGGCTGCCAGCCTCATCAGCGGACTGGTTAATGATGGATATGACTCCCAACACATTCTGGTCAGCGACCCCGATGCTGAGAAACTCGCATCACTGGCAGCCCATTTTAGAATCAAATCATCCGCTGATAATAATCAGGCTGTAGCCAATGCAGACATCGTCATATTAGCTGTCAAACCACAGGCGATGGAAAAAGTTGCTCGCGCACTCGCTGATACACTGCAACAGACAAAACCTTTGGTTATCTCCATTGCCGCAGGCATCTGCGAGGCTGATCTGCAAAACTGGCTGGGGGGGGAGATCTCTTTGGTACGCACCATGCCAAACACCCCCGCCATGATTCAGACAGGAGCCATTGTGCTGCACGCCAGCTCAGAGGTCTCCAAAAAACAGCAGGATCTGGCAGAGTCCATTATGCGATCAGTGGGGCTGACCCGCTGGGTAAACAGTGAAGAGTTGATGGATGCTGTGACCGCCCTGTCAGGTAGTGGCCCAGCCTATTTTTTCCTGGTCATGGAAGCTATGGAAGCAGCAGGCATTGAGTTAGGCATACCTGCTGACACGGCACGGCTGCTCACCCTACAGACCGCACTGGGAGCAGCCAAAATGGCCATGGAGAGTGCAGACGGCCCCGCTATTCTGCGCCAGCGTGTCACCTCACCCGGCGGCACTACAGAGAGCGCATTAAAGACATTGAATGAAGGCGATCTGCTGCCACTCTTCAAGCAGGCGTTAACCGATGCCCGCGACCGATCTGTAGAGTTATCAAAAATATTGGGGGAAGATTCATAATGGACAGCTCCTATTACACAACGCCATTAACCTTTATCATCCAAACGCTTTTTGGTCTCTATATCCTGGTCGTTATGTTGCGCTTTCTGCTGCAATGGGCCAGGGCAGACTTCTACAATCCACTATCCCAATTCATCGTAAAAGTGACAACGCCCGTACTGCGTCCTTTACGGCGATTCATTCCTGGGCTGGGCGGTTTGGACTTTGCCTCTATTATTTTGATGTGGGCACTCAAAACGATAGAACTCAGCCTGGTTATTTTCATCACAAGCGGCATGCTTAACCCTTTAGGCCCCATGCTCTGGGCAATACCACAGCTTGTTGATCTTGCAATCAATGTCTTTTTATTCGCCATCCTTATCCAGGTTATTATCAGCTGGATAAACCCTGGCGCATATAACCCGGTTTTGGGTGTCATCAACAGCCTTACCGACCCGATTATGCGTCCTGCACGCCGAATACTTCCACCTATCTCAGGATTGGATCTATCACCCATGCTGGTTATGATGGGACTCTACTTACTTAAGATGCTTCTTCTGCCGCCATTAGTGATGCTGACTGGCAGCCCATTTAAATAAGCCGTACTAAATTAGCGATAACCTATTTATGCTGCAAAAAGCGCACCTTTATTCCCAAAAAACAGACTGTTATCCTGAAGGAGTGCTAGACTTATTCGATTGAATTGCCAATTAATCTTCTCTCATTGGACGGATAATTTTTTATACTTATAACAATATGCCCATGGAAACCAATCAATTAAAACAACAACTCCAGGCTCATGAGCAATGGAAAGCAGACCTTATTCGCACTGTTAAAGAGTACCAACCTTGGCTTAAAAAACATGGCATGGCCACGCCAGAGACAGACCGGCGCATCAAATCCTGCCTGAACACACTTAAAGAAGACCGCCTCACCATCGCCTTTGCCGCTGAGTTTTCTCGCGGAAAAACCGAGCTGATCAACGCCATCTTTTTTGCCGACTACGGGCACCGACTACTACCCTCTACCCCAGGGCGCACCACCATGTGCCCAACCGAACTTTTCTACGACAATCAGGTTGATGCAGCCTATATCCGCCTGCTTCCTATCGAAACCCGACTACAAGATATTTCGCTCACAGAACTTAAACAAGATGCAGCAGAGTGGGTTCATTATCCACTAAACCTTGAATCACCCAAACAGATCGAAGAGGCGCTCAGCCAGGTTGGCGAAACCAAACGGGTTACTGTGGAAAATGCAGGACGATTGGGGCTCTTCGACGATGAAATGGAGCTTGGCCACTCCACTCCAGTTACACATGTAGACATACCTCGCTGGCGGCATGCGCTCATCAGCTTCCCTCACCCGCTGCTAAAGCAGGGACTCAGCATACTCGACACCCCCGGACTCAATGCTCTGGGGCATGAGCCAGAGCTGACATTAAGTCTGCTACCCGATGCACAAGCAGTACTTTTCGTGCTGGCAGCAGATACTGGTGTTACCCGCTCCGATCTTCAAATGTGGCAACACCACATCAAACGCTTTAAAACTAATCAGCAACAAGGCCTGGTTGTTGTCATGAATAAAGTGGATATGCTCTGGGATGAGTTGCTGGACAAAACGGACATCCAGGGTTCCATCAAAAGACAGCAATCATTGACAGCAACCATGTTGGGTATTGAAGAAGATACGATCTTCCCAGTATCCGCACAAAAAGGACTGCTGGCAAAAGTGAAGCAAGATGATGCTCTACTACAGCAAAGCGGCCTACCGGGGCTTGAAATATATCTCTCCGAAAACATCCTTCAAGCCAAGCAGAAGATACTCCAGGAAAACACAGCCACAGATATCTGTGAACTGCTTGAAGATACCAGCAGCATCATCTCCACCAACCTGTCGCATATTAAAAAAGAGTACCAGGAGCTTAAATCTCTCAGCAATGAGAGCACAGAGATCATCATCCACCTGATCCGCAAATCACAAGCTGAAAAAGCCAAATACCTGGATGACGTAGACCGCTTTCAAACAAACCGGCGCAAGCTAAAAAAACAAGCAACACTACTTCGCAGCGCACTGGATCTGGATGAGTTGGATCAGCTCATTACAGATGCACACGCCAACATGCTGGAAAACTGGACGACTCACGGTCTTAGAACCGAGATGCAAAATCTGTTCGAAAAATTACGTACTAAGATGAAGCATGTCGCTAAACACAGTGAAGAGTCCCGCAAACTGGTTCGCATGGCATATCGCCGTTTTCAGTATGATCATGGCTTCGCAGCTATTCAGCCAAAGATGTTCTCCATCATGAAATACCGGATGGAACTCAAGGCACTGTATAAAGAAGCAGAGGCATTCCGCAACAGCACATCAACAGTGATCAATATTAAACACTTTGTGGTAAAACGTTTCTTTAACACCATCATAGACAGAGCGCGTGATATTTTTGTACGCGCCCATGCAGATGCGGATGGCTGGTTGGACACCGCCCTTCAACCTCTGATGTATCAAATACGCGATCACCGAGATATGCTGGAACGCCGGCTAAAAGATCTACGCGATATTAGCAAATCCAGAGATACACTACAGACACGCATTGATGAGCTGACCAAAGAGTACAAAGTCCGAGCACGCCAACTCACCAGCTTGCGCAACATGCAGAATAATCTAACACAGAGCCGCCCCCAGACAGATGCCGCGCGTCCACGTCCACGCTTGGTCAGTAATAATGCCAATTAACCCTGAAGCCAAAACCACGCTTAGCAGTTGCACCCTGCTCAAGCAATTATTAGACTGGGTTCCTTTGTTTTAAGGTGTCCCGGAATACTGTATGCCAAAGTCAATACCAGCCGATTCAGTTGGGCTGGTCACCCCACTAACAGAACATTTTGATGAGCCACTCGAACTGGTCTGCGGTCAAACGCTGCCCCGGTTTGATCTGGTGTATGAGACCTATGGCAAACTAAACGCAAAACGCGACAATGCACTCCTGTTTTGTCACGCCCTCTCTGGCGACCACCATGCAGCTGGCTATCACAGCATGGAAGATCGCAAACCTGGCTGGTGGGACAACTACATAGGCCCTGGCAAAGCCTTCGACACCAACAAATTCTTTGTTGTCTGCCCCAATAACCTGGGAGGCTGCAAAGGCTCAACCGGCCCAAATACAGTCAACCCGGAGACCGGCAAATTTTATGGGCCGGATTTCCCACTCTTCACTGTTAAGGATTGGGTTCACAGCCAAAAACAGTTGATGGACAACATCGGCATCAATCAGTGGGCCGCTGTTGTGGGTGGCAGCCTGGGTGGCATGCAGGTTCTTCAATGGGCCATCGACTACCCGGATAAGCTGCGGCATGCCTTGGTTATCGCTGCCGCATCGCGGCTATCAGCCCAAAACATTGGCTTTAATGAAGTGGCGCGACAGGCCATTCTGTCAGACCCCGAGTTCCACGGCGGTCACTACTACGAACATAACGTAGTTCCACGCCGTGGCCTTATGCTGGCCCGCATGCTGGGGCATATCACCTATCTCTCTGACGATGCCATGCGTGCTCAATTTGGCCGCGACTTGCAAACAGGTCGTCTCAGTTACGACTTTGATGTGCAGTTTCAGGTAGAGAGCTACCTACGCTATCAAGGCAGCTCATTTGTAGAGCGCTTCGATGCCAATACCTATCTGCTCATGACCAAGGCGCTGGACTACTTCGACCCAGCAGCAGACTCTGAGAATGGACTGCCTGAAGCACTCAGCCAAACAGAGGCTAAATTTCTGGTCATCTCCTTCACCAGCGACTGGCGTTTTGCTCCAGCACGCTCAAAAGAGATCGTCAAAGCACTGACTGATGCACAGCGCCAAGTTAGCTATGCAGAGGTTGAATCAAGCGAGGGACACGACGCTTTTCTCCTGCCAAACAGCTACTACAGCGATATTTTAAACGCCTACATGGCCGGGGTTTGATGCAATGTCATTACTACGATCAGACCTGGCCATCATCAAAGAGTGGATCACTCCCGGCTCTCGCGTGCTGGATCTTGGCTGTGGCAACGGCGAGTTATTAAGGGTATTGCGAGATGAACGTCAGGTTGAGGGATATGGCCTAGAGATCAACACCAAAAACATCGTCAGCTGCCTACAATCAGGCATCAACGTCATCCAGCTGGATCTGGATAAAGGGCTGGATGATTTTGATGACCAGGCCTTTGACTATGTCATCATGACCCAAACCCTACAGGCTGTACATTTTCCAGATCACCTGTTGCAAGAGGTGCTGCGCGTTGGCAAAGAGGGCATTGTCACCTTTCCCAATTTCGCCTATTGGAAAAACCGCATGCAGATCGGGCTGCAAGGCAAGATGCCCGTATCGCGCACCCTGCCCGCACAGTGGTATGAAAGTAATAATATTCATCTCTGCACGATTAAGGATTTTCAGCAGCTTTGTAAGTTACGCAATATCAAGATTCAGAAAAAGGTTGTACTGGATCATGCCCATCGGGCAAGTGGGCCTATCACCTTTCTACCTAATCTGTTGGGGCAGATTGCTATTTATCGGTGTCAGCGTAGTGGGGATTGATTTGTAGAGTGGGCTGTTTAAGTCACAAGTAATTATTGGTGTGCCTTGCCAACATGGATGTAGGTACGTAGCGTGAGCAGGAGCGGAAGCATGGCGGCACGGTCTTTATTTTTATGCGGACTCATTATGTTGGGCTTCCTTCATCAGCCCAAGCTACGTGCTTCATTCGCACTTGAAGGAATAAAATGCTACTGATCCAGCATATCGCCTTGGCTATGGCCGCGATCCCTTGCCTGGCCGCTCTTGTGGGTGCGCATCATCAGCTTTAGATTGCTCTCGGATTCCGCATGTTTTAGCGCTTCTTCCTTGGTTACCTTGCCCTGCTTAAATAGATCAAACAGCGACTGGTCAAAGGTCTGCATTCCCAATTCATGCCCTCTCTCCATAGCCTCACGTATCTCATCAATGGCTCCACGCAGGATAAGATCCCGGATGTGGGCCGTCGCAAGCATAACCTCTACCGCTGGAATGCGTTTACCATCCACTCCTATTGCCAGCCGTTGGGATACGATTGCGTGCAGATTCTGCGATAGATCCAGATAGATCTGGTGATACATCTCTTCCGGAAAAAAGCTCAATATCCGGTGTAGCGCATGATTTGAGTTGCTGGCATGCAATGAGGCCATACAGAGATGCCCTGTTTCAGCATAGGCGATGGCATGCTGCATGGTGACTCGGTCGCGGATCTCACCGATCAGAATGACATCGGGCGCCTCACGCATGGCATTCTCCAATGCATCCGCGTAGCTCATGGTATCGGTGCCAATCTCCCTCTGATCAACGATGGAGTGCTCGTAGCGGTAGACATACTCAATCGGATCCTCAATCGTGAGGATATGACTGGTGGTATTTCGGTTCCGGTAATCGATCATCGAGGCCAGAGTGGTCGATTTCCCACAACCAGTTGCACCCACTACAAGCACCAAGCCGCGGGGGGCCATTGCCAGTTTATTCAAGGCAACGGGCAGATTGAGCTCTTCAACAGTAGGAATCTGATCACTGAGGTAACGGATCACCATTGCTACATCTTGCCGTTCACGATAGATGTTGACTCTGAAGCGCCCAAGCTCATTGATGGATAAGCCCAGATTCATTTCCGGCCGCCGGTTAAAGGCATCCCTTTGTGCATCATCCATCAGGGAATTGGCCAACTCTTCCACAAGCTCAGCAGCCAACGGCTCTTTTTGAACCGGCGAGATCACTCCCTCCACTTTCATGTGCAGGGGAGTGCCTGGGCTGAAGAATAGGTCAGAGGCATCGTGCTTAACCATCATCCTAAGGTATGGATCCATTTTATTCATTTGATGCCTCGCTTTGAGGATATGCCACAAGCCATTTCTGTCATCTCTCCGCTAAGTGCCAGTATTTTTACTGCATCCATCTGTTGTTATAGATCAGTTTTATGATGTAGTGATGAGATTAGGGTAAAAAACTTTTTGTTGTTACTCTGCCCCCAAGTGTTATTGGTTTTAACTCACGAGTGATTATTTAGTGTGCCTGCGGCATGGTCTTTATTTTGATGGGGGTTTACTCAGGGCGTCCTGCCCTTCGCCCTTCGGGTTGCGCTCCGCACATTTAAAATTGCTCCTGGCAATTTTGTCGTCCCCCTTCGACGAGCCTCATTTTTTGCTTGCCCAAAAAAACGAGGCGCAAAAAAAAGGGCACCCGACAACTTGCCCGGCAAAACCCGCCGGGATCCTGCGCTTCTCGCCACAGACGGCGTTCGGGGAACTCGCGGCTAAAAAACGCCGCTCAAACAACCCTCACTTAATCCGCCTGCTCAGCTGCGTTGTACGGGATTCGGGGTGCACATTTCTATATTAGGGCTAGTCGTTCTCTGACCCTGATTTCAGAAGAATTATACTAAAAATATAGGTAAGTGATGATGCCGTTCGCCTTCATAGGCTTTATGAGCAAAAGAAAACCGCCCCTGATGTAGAGGCGGTTCTTGGTGGCTACGTGCGGCGTTGGTTGTGTGGATATACGCCGCCGTAGGTGAAGCAATTAACCTTGCTGTCTTATCTTTTTTACCTTACGTCGACTAAAACCGAGACCAGCCAAACCCAGCCCCATTAGAGCAATAGTGGCGGGTGCCGGGACGGCGTACGGGGTTGATAGGTTGGTCAGGGTGAATTGCGGCTGCAGCATGTCTGCGCCAGCTGTGTTCAAGTGAACGAGTCGGCCGCCTGCAACGGTGGCATTACCCAATACCGGGTATGCATCCACGGCATCGGTGGTTAACATGTCAGCTCCGGCTGCAATTGGATCCTGTAGATCCAGTTGGAAAAAAGAAAATATGCGGTCCGTCGGTAACATTGTGCTCCACGCTGGGTTTAAATTGACAATATACCGGTCGCCGAACGTTGTATCATTGCCTACTGAAATCACCCCGCTGGTACCTGAAAATGACAATGTGCCATGTATGCTAGATGAAAACTCAAGACTCCAGCCTGTCCCAGGGAGGGCACTTGACATGGCAAGGGTCTGGGTGTCGAGGGTCCAGTCAGGGTGAGATCCTGGCACCACTGTCGACCCAAATGTATATGAGCCTGCAAAGGTATCTCCAGAATTAAAAAGTGAATCCGTAGAATTAAAGCTCCCTTCAAAATCATACGTTATCAATCCGCTGTGTGCATTTGCGGCGTACACCAGCATCATAGCAAGCGCTAGACAGCTCCGGCGTACCGATGCAAGAAACAAAAGATCGCGTGTTGTCATCCTATTTTCCTCTTTATATGTTATTTAGGAACTATACAGCTCAGGCGTCGCTGTCTTACCAAGCAGCGAGCCACACGGCGCACCGTCAATACACTCTTACTATATTAAAGAAAGGCATTGCACAGAAAATCTGTGCAAGCACAGTTTATGCCACCCCTGATTTACAATAATAACTTATTGAATAATAATCAAAAACCATGGGTTAATGATTGTAGTGCATAAGTATCTTTGAGTGTGGATGTAAAAATACCTGACACCTCATGGGGGCTGTTTTCTATTTAAAATCACATATTTGTTTGATACATTATAAGTGCTTGGCATTATCCTTAATAAAATCATATGCTTAGATTGATAGGTGTTTTTGGATAGTAAAAACTTAGGGTGTAAAAAATCCTGATAAGGCAGCATGGCTGGATCGGTGGGGTCATATATGGACACGCCCCAAAAATCAACAACAGTGAATCCTTATAGCTATACAGCTACATTATCAATACTCTGAAAACAGCATTAACCGAAAAATACAGATAGATTAGCAGTCATATATTCGGCCCTTGTGGAGATCAGGGTATGGATCTCCGGCCATGATGAAAACCGCACACCTGCACCTTATCAGACTCACGGTGCTTGCCACCTAACCCCATCACAGGTTTTGCAGGTGTCGGTCTAACCTGTATTGCCATCAATCATTTGCCATATCAGAGTTGATTACCTTCAGCAGAATAATGGACACTTACATATTCTGCTGAAAATATTACATGACCATCACATAATCACGATCCCTTGCCATGATTGACCAAATGATTCGCGCCATCTTATTGGCTAAGGCAATTGCGGCTTTCTGCAAGCCTTTTGTTACATGTAATTGCCTTGCCCACACTAACTGCCTATCACACCGACCTTTGCAGCGCGTTATTGCAGAAATGGCACCTTGAACCAGCAACGCACGTACATAACCATCGCCTCGCTTGCTTATGCCAAGTAATCGTTGTTGGCCACCTGTTGAGTATTGCTTGGGCACCAGCCCAAGCCAAGCTGAAAGTTCACGTCCATTTTTAAAGTTGCTGGCATTGCCAATAGCCGAGAGCACAGCAGTAGCAACCATTGGGCCTATACCCGGAATGGCCATGAGTCGCTGGCAGATGGGATGTTCATTGGCTAACTGTTTTACCTTTTTATCCAATGTTTTGACACGCTCATCCACGCCATACAATTCTTGGCATAATGAACTAAAAAGCGTTCTGGCAAAGGGCGTCAATTCATTCTCAGCATCCTCAAGTATGCCAGCCAATCGAGAACGAACTTGGCTAATACCCTTGGGAAGAGCAATGCCATATTCGAGTAGCTGCCCACGAATTTGATTGACCAGCGCGGTACGCTGCTGAACAACTCTTTGTCGAATGCGGTGCAGCAACTGAATATCCTGTTGCTCAACTGTTTTGACAGTGACATAGCGCATTGTGGGACGGCTATCGGCTTCACAGATTGCTTCAGCATCATTGAAGTCATTCTTGTTGGTTTTAACATAGGGTTTTACATAAGCAGGATGAATCAGTCTGGCTTGATGTCCGTGATAAGTGGATCTACGATGCCAATAGTGGGATGTTGAGCAAGATTCAAAGACAATCTGACTGATAGGAGTAGTCGCGAGGAAATGTTGAAACTGGCTACGACCAAGCTTGAGTTTCTGAAGGACATGGCCTTTTGAATCTTGAATGTGCAGATGAAAAACATTCTTTGCCAAATCAACGCCAATCATATTAGTCTTGTTCATGGACATGCTCCTTAATAGATTTGAGTTAACACTTCTTATTCTGGCTATAATGAGCCGTGCTTAAGGAGCGTGTCCATCTCATCAGA
>Ga0316192_10000168_pt1 | contig 45769 bp, 46 predicted proteins | sample MerIslwburrow_MG_FD_204931 | JGI IMG/M metagenome (GOLD analysis project Ga0316192, IMG submission 204931) | Coastal sediment microbial communities from Maine, United States - Merrow Island worm burrow | ecosystem: Environmental > Aquatic > Marine > Coastal > Sediment | place: USA: Maine...
GACACTCACTGCATTAATTGCTAAAAGCTAAAACTGAGGCAAAAAAAAAGGGACTCCGGGGGATGGAGTCCCAAAAAAGCTGAAGTAAATTAAGGAGGATTACTTCATGCGGGGGAAACACTTGAATGCTTGGTTCTCAACAGAGAAAAAATCAATCAATTGCGTTCACGGGTATAAATATAATCAAAACCTGATATAAATAAAAGTAAAATATATCAATAATCATCATAAACGATCACTAATACATGAAAAACAGATGAATTAAGCACGTGAAATTCACTCTCCGACAACTGAAAGTCTTCTCATCTGTAGCCAAGCACTCCAGCTACACCCGCGCTGCAGAAGAGCTATTTCTCAGTCAGCCTGCTGTCTCCATCCAGGTCAAACAACTGGAAGAGCATATCGGCATGCCTTTATTTGAGCAGATCGGGAAAAAAATCCATCTGACCCAAGCAGGCAAAGAGGTACAACATTACAGCCACGCCACCTTCCAGCAACTTAAAGAGATGGAAGATGTGCTGGAATCCATGCAGGGGCTTAGCGGCGGCCGCCTCGATATCGCCGTGGCCAGTACAATCAACTATTTTGCACCCCGATTATTAGCTGCCTTCAGCCACCAATACCCCAATATTGACCTCACACTGGAGGTCACCAATAGAGAAACACTTAAAAAACGGCTGGCAGCCAATGAAAGGGACATCGTCCTTATGGGGCAGCCACCGGCCAAGATGGATCTGGAAGCCACACCCTTTATGCAAAACCCTCTCGTTGTTATTGCGCCACCAGACCACCCTTTAACCCACGAGCATCAAATACCACTGCAACAACTGACCAAAGAGACCTTCCTCATACGCGAACCAGGCTCCGGCACACGCCTGGCAATGGAACACTTTTTTAAAGAGAAAAAAATACGCTACAAGACAGGCATGGCAATGAGCCAGAATACCGCCATCAAGCAGGCCGTTCGAGCTGGCATGGGGTTAGCTGTTGTCTCCAAGCACACCATTGAACTTGAAGTTGAGACCGGTCGGCTTAAGATACTGGATGTAGCAGAGTTTCCCATCATGCGAACCTGGCACATTGTCTATCCTCGCGGAAAACGGTTATCTCCCGCTGCTCAGGCGTTCCATGATTTTGTGCTCAGCGATAATTTAGCCGCATTATCAGAATCAGATTAGCCTGCTATCCTCTTCATAAATCAATGGCTTACAAAGTTACCCCACGTTATATAGCGCATAAACAGCTTAAATGAAGTAAACTAGAACGTTCTGCCTGGCTAAGTGTAATTTGATTCTCTGATGTCCTGTTCCAACAAAACTGATACAACCGCCTCTTTAGCGGACTACCCACTACTCGCACAAGTCAATACCCCAGCGGACGTGCAGCGGCTTGATGAAGCAATGCTGTCACAGCTTGCTGATGAGTTGCGCCGATTTCTTGTCGATACAGTGTCCCAAACCGGTGGGCATTTGGCCGCAGGACTAGGAGTTGTAGATCTGACCATCGCCATGCACCACGTCTTCAATACCCCAGAAGACCGATTTATATGGGATGTAGGGCATCAGGCTTATCCACATAAAATTCTAACGGGCCGGCGCGATCAAATGCACACCCTGCGTCAAAAAGACGGGGTATCTGGTTTTCCACGCCGCTGCGAAAGCATTCATGACGCTTTTGGAGCAGGCCACTCAAGCACATCCATTAGCGCTGCATTAGGCATGGCTGCTGCCGCAAAACAAAAAGGTGAACAACGACAGATCATCGCCGTTATTGGCGATGGCGCCATGAGCGGCGGCATGGCCTTCGAAGCAATGAACCATGCGGGCGCTTTGGATCTTGATCTGCTGGTCATTCTCAATGACAACGAAATGTCCATCTCCCAGCCTGTAGGAGCCGTCAGCAACCACTTGGCACGTCTACTTTCAGGAAAATTCTACACCCGGGTACGTGAAGGCGGCATGAATGCCCTCAAACACATGCCCAGCATCAGTGAGCTGATGGAGCGGGCAGAAGAGCACATGAAAGGCATGGTCATGCCCTCCACCCTATTTGAAGAGCTGGGCTTTAACTATATTGGCCCAATTGATGGCCATGACCTGCCCACACTGGTAACCACCCTACGCAATATGAAAGCCATGACAGGCCCCCGCCTGCTGCATGTCGTAACAAAAAAAGGGCAAGGTTATGAACCAGCAGAAGAGAATCCCTGCGCCTACCATGGTGTTACCCCCTTCAATCCCTCTACTGGAGAGATGGCAAAGAAAAAAGGCAAACCAACCTACACCCAAATATTTGGAGACTGGTTGTGCAAAACTGCTGAAAAAGACAACCGGCTGGTTGCGGTCACCCCCGCCATGTGTGAAGGGTCAGGCATGGTCAGCTTCTCAAAACAGTTTCCTGAACGTTTTTTTGATGTTGGCATAGCCGAACAACATGCTATGACCTTTGCTGCAGGCATGGCCTGTGAAGGCTTAAAACCTGTTGTAGCAATCTACTCCACCTTTCTACAACGTGGATATGACCAGTTAGCGCATGATGTCTCTCTACAGAATCTGGATGTTACCCTGGCGGTAGATCGTGCTGGATTAGTAGGCCAAGATGGTGCCACACACGCTGGCAGTTTTGACCTTAGTTATGTTCGAACCCTCCCCAACATGGTCATCATGGCACCTGCTGATGAAAATGAATGCAACCAGATGCTGCAGACAGCCTACGAATATGAAGGCCCAACCATGGTGCGCTATCCACGCGGAAGCGGCCCAGGTGTTGCTATTGAAGAGCCATGCTCAACCATCCCTCTTGGGAAAGCCCAACTACGCCGTCAAGGCAGCCGAGTAGCAATACTCGCTTTTGGCAGCATGCTGACATCTGCATTAAAAGTAGGAGAAGAGCTGAATCTCACAGTTGCCAATATGCGCTTTGTAAAGCCATTGGATAAAGAACTGATCCTACAACTAGCTGAGGAACACGAACTGCTGGTGACTATTGAAGAGAACATGATTCAAGGTGGCGCAGGTTCTGCAGTAAACGAGTTACTGGCCCAGAATCACAAAGTAGCCCCCATTATCAACCTTGGGTTACCTGATTATTACATTGAACATGGGCAATCAGCAGAACAACTACAGCAATGTGGCCTGGATGTTGATGGTATCCGTAAATCCATACTGGAAGTCATCGGCAATAAAACAGAGAAAAACGTCAGATCTGCTTAACCAACCAGAGCAAGTAAACAAAAAAGGCCGCATCAATTGCGGCCTTTTTTGTTTTTACGTCTTAGAAAAAACCCACTAAAACATACTGCCATTAAGCCATAGGTGAACCATAATACTGGCGCCATAGCCCAGCGCAATAACGGGTGCCCATTTCAGGTGTCCAAAGAAGGTATACTGGCCGCGCGCCTGACCCATAAGAGCTACACCAGCAGCTGAGCCAATAGAGAGCAAACTACCACCAACACCCGCCGTCAGTGTTACCAGCAACCACTGCCCCATGCTCATATCAGGTTGCATGGTCAGTACGGCAAACATCACAGGAATGTTATCAACAATCGCGGAAAGCACTCCCACAGTTACGTTAGCCGCAGTAGGTCCCCAATCCAGATACATCACCTCTGATGCCAGGCTCAAGTAACCCAGGAAACCCAAGCCACCCACACAGAGCACAACGCCGTAGAAGAACAACAGAGTATCCCACTCGGCACGGGCCACCTTGGAAAAGACATCAAAACCGATAATGTTACCCATCTGTCCATCATGCTCGGCATTATCAGATTTTGTAGAATGGCACTTATGCACCGTCTTCTTCAGGTAGAAGCCAAAGATCTGTAGATAGGACAACCCTGTCAGCATGCCGATAACAGGTGGCAGATGCAGGAAGTTATGGAAAGAAACTGCGGTAATAATAGTCAGCAGAAAAAAGGCAATGATCCGCTTTGCGCCACGCATCATCTCCACTGTCTCATCAGAGGCTGGTGGGCGCTCATCAGGTACGGCAAAGTGCATGATTGCTGCTGGCACCAACCAATTGACCACTGATGGAATAAATAGATAGAAGAAGGTACCAAATGCCACTGCGCCCTGCGGGGTCTCAATGGCTTTTTGCCAGACCATCAGTGTGGTGATGTCACCAAATGGGCTGAAGGCACCACCTGCATTAGCAGCAATCACGATATTGATGCAGGCAATACCAACAAATTTTGCATTTGAACTGCCAACGGCAAGCACCACTGCACACATCAATAGCGCTGTTGTCAGGTTGTCTGCTACTGGAGAGATGAAAAACGATAGAACACCGGTGATCCAAAACAGCTGCCTAAACCCAAATCCCTTGCGTACTAACCAAGAACGCAGTGCATCAAAGACCTGACGCTCCTCCATGGCGTTGATATAGGTCATCGCCACCAGCAGGAACAGCATAAGCTCTGCGTATTCCAACAGATTGTGCCGTACAGCCACCTCTGCAGCATGCGCTGGCACCTCAGGCATGCCAGAGATCACCATCGCAATCAGCGCCCAAATAATGCCTGCAGCCAGAATAACTGGTTTTGACTTGCGCAGATGAGTAAATTCTTCAGCCATCACAAAGAGGTAGGCCAATGCAAATATGCCAAGGGCAGTAAAACCAGCCCAGTGACTCGTCAGATCAAGAGAGTGCCCTCCCCCCTCTGAAGCCAGAGCTAAACCTGGAAATACCAAGAGGCAAAGTGTAAGTAATTTCATCAATGTCTTATTCCTTTTTAGCATAAGCAAATGGTGTACCTAGACCTGTCTGTCATATTAGAATGGCGACCCAAAGAAATCGGCCATCCGCTGTTCCATAAATGACCGCGGAGAATACAATAATTTGAAGGCAATGTCCCTACTCCCATTAGCCCAAAATTCACAATTAATCACAGATGTAGAGTGCAGCATAGGTTCCAGGGCATCAGACTAAAATGAGAAAAGCAGTTACACAGCCCGTCTGGCAGCGCCTGTTCCCGTTTCTATCCTGGGTGAGGGAACTGAAGCAGACAACCCATCTTCGTGCAGATATCCTTGCTGGCATTACTGTTGCGCTAGTGCTTATTCCCCAGTCCATGGCCTACGCGCAACTCGCAGGGCTGCCACCCTATATTGGGCTTTACGCCGCATTGTGGCCTCCTATCATTGCAGCGCTGTTTGGCTCATCACATCAACTATCCACAGGGCCTGTTGCTGTCGTCTCACTCATGACAGCCACAGCACTGGAACCTTTGGCCAGCATGGGTAGTGAAGGGTTTCTTGCCTATGCAGTTCTGCTTGCCATACTTATCGGGCTATTCCAATTGGGCCTGGGGCTTCTGCGCATGGGCGTGCTGGTTGATCTGCTCTCCCATCCTGTTGTATTGGGTTTTACCAATGCGGCCGCCCTCATTATTGCCAGCTCCCAGCTCGATAAGATATTTGGCGTGAGCATTGCTAATGGCACGCAGCACTACGAAACCATCTGGAACACACTGGTCGCAGCACTGACAGACACCCACATCTTAACGCTGCTCATGGCCTTATCAGCCTTTGCCATCATGCTTGGCCTGATGAAATATCTGCCCAAAGCCCCCTCAGTACTGATTGTGGTTGCAATTACAACCACCGCATCGGCACTCACTGGATTTGCAGCATCTGGGGGAGAGGTTATCGGCACTATCCCTGCAGGGCTTCCTGATTTTTCTTTCCCAACACTGGATTGGACAATCATCAGCCAGCTGCTCTCTTCTGCTGTTGTCATTGCCCTGGTTGGCTTCATGGAAGCCATATCAATCGCCAAGGCGATGGCTACCAGCACCCGGCAGCGACTGGATGCTGATCAAGAACTGATTGGCCAGGGTCTTAGCAACATAGTCTCCGGCCTTTTCTCCGGCTACCCGGTATCCGGCTCTTTTTCACGCTCTGCAGTAAATATCAATGCAGGAGCTGTTACCAGCCTCTCCTCCATTATTACCGGGCTTACCGTAGCCGCCGCCCTATTATGGCTCACACCTTACCTTTATCACCTGCCACAGGCCACCCTGGCAGTCATTATCGTGATGGCGGTAATTCGACTCATCAAAATAAGTCCCTTCTTTCATATATGGAAGGTGCAACGCCATGATGGGATCGTGGCATTGGTTACCTTTATCCTAACTCTACTACTGGCACCGCATCTTGATTACGGCATCCTGGCAGGCGTTGGTCTCTCTCTGATTCTTTTTCTCTCCCGCACCATGCGCCCACGCTTTTCTGAACTATCGCGCTACAGTGATGGCACCCTGCGTGACATAGAGATCTACGACCTACCAACCAGCGACCAGATTTCAATCATTCGCTTTGATGGTGCTCTCTACTTTGCCAATGCTGGCTTTTTTGAAGATCAGGTTCTGGCCGTTGAAGCGGCCAACCCAAAACTACGCTTTATTATTATTGATGGCGGCGGCATCACCCAAGTCGATGCCACTGGAGAGGAAACACTGCACCATCTCATCAAGAGATTGCATGAGGCGGGTATTGAAGTGCTCATGGCCCGCACTAAAAAACAGGTAATCGATACCCTCAAATACAACGATGGTCTAATGGAACACCTGGGGTACCAGCGCATTTTCCCCCGTATCAAATTCGCCTTGGATTACACCTGGGATAAGCTCGGCAACAGCTACGATAATAACAACTGCCCATTACGTCGAAAATAAAGCGTCACGCATCATCATAACTGCCACAATGCTTCCACGGCGATGGATGAACGATTATCGCTGATGTACAACTCGTGATTTGGGGAATAGGCAGGAAAAAGAGCTGCCTGTACCCTCTTGGCTGGTGATATCCAACTTACTGTCATGGCGCTGCAGGATATGTTTCACAATAGCCAGACCCAGCCCGGTTCCGCCAGAGTCACGTGAACGTGCCGCATCAATACGATAAAAGCGTTCCGTGAGCCTTGGAATATGTCGCGTTGGAATGCCCTCCCCTGTATCAGTAACAGAGAATTGTGCTCGCTTACCTTCAGTAGCCCAGTTAATCTGGACATGCGCTTTGCCAGGAGTATGACGCACCGCATTAAAAACAAGGTTAGAGAAGGCACTTTGAAGCTCTTTTTTGTTACCTTTGAGCAATAAAGTTGGATCAACAGTAACCTCTATTTGGTGCTGTAGTTTTCCACTCAATGCCTTTGCTTCATCTGTAATATGAGTAAGCAGCGCAGCCACATCAACACACTCTTCCGCTGGATCTTTATCATCCATTTCCAGACGGGAAAGCACCAACAGATCACTGATGGTGTCATCCATTCGTGCAGCTTGTTGCCGCATCAAGGGTATAAACTCAGCACCTTCTCCAGTAGATGTCTCTTCCATAGTCTCAAGAAAACCTGAGATAACCGTCAGTGGTGTACGCAGCTCATGTGAAACATTGGCAATGAAATCACGCCGAGCATGATCCAGATGATAGAGCCGGGTAATATCCCGCACCACAACCAACTGTTGGCTCTGTCTTTTTCCAAAAGGGGTAATAAACAAGCTCAACACCTTAGTTTTATCCGTCTGCGAAGAGAACTCAAGTGGGTGACTGTGATCACCGTGGGCAAGGTAGTCTGACAACAAAGGATGCTGCAAGAGCTGTGCAAAGTTTTTTCCCGCAACCCCTGGCCATTCCAGCCCAAGTAGTGTGCTGCTTGCAGGATTACACCAGCTAATATTGCCTTGCCGCTCAAGAATAACAGTGGCATCTGGCAGTGCCGTGGCAGCTTCACGAAAACGACTAAAATAACGGTTTAGACGCCGTTTACGTTTTTGGCTTTTGATTTGCAGGATTCTGATATGCTCATCAACATATGTCCAGATTGTATTAGAGCTGCTGGCAGGGAAGCTGCAACTCTCTTTAAATCGACGGTATAGCTTCAGCAGTTGGATGGCATGCCAGCAAAAAAAGCAGCTGATACCCAATAACAGCATTAAGATAAGTTGATCGCTCAAGATGCCAATCACCACGGCAACCGAAAGGGTGACCACTAGACGAATTAATTCAATTTGGATTGGATTAGGCAAACATACACTCTAATTGGTGTTGGGTTTTTTGAATTATATCGGTTACGCAATGATAGACAACCCACCATACCTTGAACTAAGCCACTGTATAGATTTATTGCCATTGTCATATATCTGAAACATAACTAGGGTTAAATAGACACGTTAGTTATTTTGGGAAGAATTATTAATAGTATGAGTACCCCAACTGTCCTTATAGTTGAAGATGAATCTGCCGTAAGAGAGATGCTGCGTTTTGCTCTTCAGCAACAAGATCTAAATGTGCAAGAGGCCGTGGAAACCATCGCAGCCGAGCAGATGATTGCGCAAAACCCACCTGATTTGATCCTGCTGGACTGGATGCTGCCAGGCAAAAACGGCGTTGAATTTGCCCGTCAACTCAAATGCAAACCGGAAACCGCTGATATCCCCATCATCATGCTCACCGCACGCGGCGAAGAGAATGACAAGGTACAGGGATTGGAGAGTGGCGCAGATGACTACATCACCAAACCCTTCTCTACACGTGAGCTGATAGCTCGTATCCGCGCCATCCTGCGCCGTACAGCCCCCATAGAGAGCAATGAGCAAATTGAGATTCAGGGATTAACACTGGATTCCAGTACCCACCGTGTACTAGCTAACAAAAAACCAGTAGAGCTTGGTCCCACAGAGTTTCGCCTGCTTCATTTTTTCATGTCCCATACCGAGCGTGTCTACAACCGCACCCAACTACTGGATAAAGTCTGGGGGACTAATGTCTATGTTGAAGAACGCACCGTTGACGTGCATATCCGACGCCTGCGCAAAGCCTTGGAGCCCAGTGGTCATGATGGTCTATTACAGACTGTACGCGGTGCCGGGTATCGTTTCTCAGCCAAAAACTGATTCAGCCCACAACTTACACCCATCAGCTTGGCTTTGAGGGCAAACACCCCTTTGCCGGTACAGCACCCACTACCACACCTCTACTTTCCACTACTTCCTGTAGCACTTTTTAATTTACCCATACCTGACAATTTGTCATTGCATTTTTGCTTACCATCCAATCTTTGACCGCTGTCTTTTCCTTGCTTAGATTTTTTGGGTTTCTTCGGCTTTTTGGGTTTTTTGGGGCGATTGCTCAGCTTAGTCAACGGAACACTATGCGTTGGGACAAAACCAGTCTCGACCTTACGCACCAGAGTCTGACGGATCAGGTTTTCAACCTCAGAGAGGAGCTTGACCTCATCAGCACTGACCAGGGAGATCGCCTCCCCCTCGGAACCGGCGCGGCCAGTGCGGCCAGTACGATGAACATAATTCTCAGGCACATGAGGCAACTCAAAATTAACCACATGGGGCAACTCATTGATATCAATACCACGTGCTGCAAGATCAGTGGCAACTAGAACACGAATCTTATTTGCCTTGAAATCAGCAAGGGCACGGGTACGTGTTCCCTGGCTCTTATTGCCATGGATCGCTGCAGCCCTGATGCCATCACGCTCCAGCTTCTGAGTCAGACGGTTGGCACCATGCTTGGTACATATAAAGACCAGCACCTGCTGCCAATCATTGCTACGCACCATATGGCTCAGCAGGGCTGCTTTCTTACTTTTATCGACCTCATAGACTGACTGCCGCACACTCTGCGCAGCAGCATTTTGAGGGCTAATCTCAATCCGTATCGGACTATTGAGCAGACCGTCAGTAAGCTTACGAATTTCGCTGGAAAAGGTGGCTGAGAAGAGGAGGTTCTGCCGCGTCTTTGGTAGCAAAGTGAGGATCTTGCGGATATCGCAAATGAAACCCATATCGAGTATCCGGTCTGCCTCATCAAGTACCAGAATCTCCAGCTGTGAGAATTTCACTGCATTCTGGCTGTAAAGATCAAGCAAACGCCCCGGTGTCGCCACCAGCACATCAACCCCACCACGCAACTTCATCATCTGCGGATTAATCTTCACACCACCAAAGACAACGCCCGACTTTAGCGACAGGTGCTTGCCGTAGGTAGTAACACTGTCGGCAATCTGTGCCGCCAGCTCACGGGTCGGTGCCAGCACCAAAGCACGGACATTATTCGCTTTCACCCTGGGGCCATTGGCAAGGCGCTGTAGCAGGGGCAGCGTGAAGCCCGCAGTCTTACCCGTACCCGTCTGCGCCGCAGCCATGACATCCTTACCGGAGAGAACCGCAGGGATCGCCTCAACCTGAATTGGATAAGGCGTGGCATAGCCCTTTTCATCAACGGCACGAAGAAGAGACTCAGAGAGCCCAAGAGAGGAGAATGACATAGGACAATTTTCGATTAGAAGTGGTGGTCAAAACAGCCGATCATCGCGTTGCATATCGAAGCTGTGACAGCGGGATTATACCCACCCTAACATCCGGCACAAAGCACTTCTCACATTGACACCCGATTCACTGACTCTTGCCACAGCACCCAGCTCAAAAGAGTCACGTTGCTCTGCACACAATACGGGACATCCCAATCCTCTTTTGCCCTGCTTATCACGACTCACTGTCAGCAACTAATATCTTAAATATAAAAATAGCAGCTATTTAATAAAACCGTCATCAAACTGAAATCAATTAGTCATCTGCTAGAACCACAATATAGGAATGAACAATAAATCAATAGGAGAAAAAACAGAGTGAGTCTACGCAACAATCCACAACGTACAACAAATATTTTGGTACAAGTAAATTATGGAAGGCGACGCTGCTTTCATGCACAGACAAATCACATATCAGCAGACGGCATGTTCCTGGCAACACGCACACTAAGTTTACCCATCAACAGCAACATTAATCTGCAATTTTCTATCGATAACAACAGCTACGAAATATCTGCAATAGTGACAGGTGATTGCTCCGATGGAATCTATGTTGGCTTTCACAAACTACAACCTGATGCTGATAACTCTTTCCGCAGCCAAATCCACTTACCAAACACATCTCCCACCTCAACACCCAGCAAAGTTCAGTAGAAAAGAGTGTCATCGATAGCTGTTAACTGTAAAAAAACATATGGCAACAATTATATAAGCCTAACAGCAAGCTAGCATCCGTTTCATTTCCAAAAATCTATGGCACCACCTTAATCACAGCAGTTTCATTACAGCTTAGTTAATGGCGCAAACGCCCACCTTACCTGACTAGATTCACAATATAAAAAAGCAACAAAAGAACAAACATCTCTCTGTCAGAAAAGCTTCATTGAACTGTAACTTAAATGTCATATAACGACCTCACAATCTCTCCCTAATTTAATAGCCAACAAGATTGGAGAGAGCAATGGCACTAAGAAGTAAATTGAAGTTATCTACGGGAATGATCCTAATGGGAGTTGCTGGGTTAGCAGTTAATAATGCCTCAGCAGCCGATAAAGAGCTTCTTGATATACTAAAAAGCAATGGCGCAATTACCGAAAAACAGTACACAGAATTACTGCAAAAAGGTAAAGAGCCTGATGAAACCCTGAAAAAAATGGCCTGGGCTGGACGCATTAAGATCAAGGGTGACCTGCGCCTACGTCAGGAGTTTGTAGATGTTAATGGCAAGCGAGATGAAGACCGTCAACGTTACCGTGCACGAATCGGAATTGACGCTAAGGTAACTGAAACTGTAGATGCCGGTATCCGACTAGCCTCAGGTAGTAGTGACGGTTCTACCTCAACCAATGAGACCATGGGCGATGCCTATAAAAAAGATAGTATATGGCTCGACCGAGCCTATCTAAATTGGCACCCACTGGCAGGGCTAAATATTTTCGGTGGGAAAATGAAACAACCATGGGAAAAGGTTGGCGACATCGTATGGGATAACGACATCAATCCAGAAGGACTAGCTGTCAAATACAGTACTAAACTGGGCAATGCCGACCTAACCGCAGCTGGTGGTTATTTGGTGCTGAATGATAATGATGGTTTAAGGTTCGATGAAGATTCAAAGGTTGTCTTTGGACAATTAAGCAGCAAGTTCAATCTTGGATCTGCAAAGGCTTCACTTGGCGCCACGGTTTATGATTATAGCAATGAGAATTTAATATTAGGCACCATCGCTGATGATGGCAATGACACTACTGAATTCAGCCTGTATGAACTGTTTGGATCAGTAGCGCTTAAAACTTCACTACCGGTAAAGATTTATGGGCAGTATGTAAAAAACAGCGATGCCAATGGCATAAATGATGGGGAAGATACCGCTTGGCTGCTTGGCTTTGGCACCAAATACAACAAATGGAAGTTTGATTACAACTATCGTGAAACTGAACTAAACGCAGTAAGCGGAGAGTTTAATGATTCTGATTTCGCTGCTGGTGAAACAGATGCTGAAGGCCATAAATTTAAGCTTGGTTATAAGATCGATAAGAACTTTGGTGTTGGCTTGGCCTATTACATGGCTGAAACCAACGGCTTGGCTGAGACACCAAATAGTGATATCGATACGCTGCACATCGATCTCAAGGCTAAGTTCTAATCGCAACTCATTTTGCCGTCTTGCGTTTCTAAGACTGCAACAAACTTGAATTAAGATATACCAGCAGGTGGGATTCTATCCACCTGCTGGTTTTTGGTTCAATAGATAGCTACTGACTTAAGAAAGTGGCAAACCAATACTCAGGGGTTTTTCCTAGGCGAATGTGACAGTCATCACCACATAAAATGTGCTTTGTAATAAAACTGTAATATTTTTGTCATTTTCACGTCATTTTTCTCCATCACAATCTCCCCTGCTAAAAGCAAAAAACTTAAATCTGCTGATTTAGAAAGAATCAGCCCTCAAAAGGTAAAACAAATAATGAAGTCCAAATTTCTTATCGCTGCTGTCATTACAACCAGCACTCTTATCACCCTAAATGCCGAGGCCCGCACACTGATTCAGAACAAGGGTTCTGATACCTTAGTTAACGTCGCCCAGGCCTGGGCAGAGAAGTACCGTGACGTGAACCCTGAAGTGGCCGTAGCTGTTTCTGGTGGTGGATCTGGCACGGGTATCGCAGCCATGATCAACGGCACCGTAGATATCGCCAATGCCAGTCGCAAGATGAAGAAAAAAGAGCAGAAACTAGCCAAAAAGCGGGGGCAGAACCCTGTAGAACATATAGTTGGATATGATGCACTGGCCATCTTCCTTCACCCCAATAATCCTGCAAATTCTCTTACTATTACCCAAATTGCTGACATCTATGGTCGCAAGGGTAAGGCAAAAAAATGGACTGATCTCGGCCTTGAGGTTCCTGGCTGTAAGGGGCAAAAAATTGTCGTAGTCAGCCGTCAAAACAACTCTGGCACCTACGTCTATTTCAAGAAGGCCGTACTGGGTAAGAAAGGCAAGTACCGCATGGGCACCCTGGATATGCACGGGTCAAAAGATGTGGTGGATCTGGTTGAAAAGACCCCCTGCGCTATCGGTTTCAGCGGTCTGGCATATGCCACTGACCACGTTAAACTGGCTTGTATATCTAGCAACGGCGCAGCCTGCGTCAACCCAAGCGTAGCAACCGCCAGTGATGGTCACTACCCTATCGCTCGCCCACTCTTCATGTACACCAACGGCGAGCCTAAAGGTGCAATCAAGGGCTACCTGGACTGGATTCGTAGCGATATTGGCCAGTGCATTATCCTGAAGAAGGGCTATGCGCCAATTAACAAAGTAAGCTGCAAGTAACGCATTTCACATTAAAGATGGCCTGAGAGGGGAACCCCCTACTCAGGCCGCAACCATTTAATACTGGGAGCCAAAATGAGCCATTACGAACAACGCCTGGAGCAGGATCTAAACCAAATCAGGGAACAGGTGGCAGAAGTGGCCGACCGGGTAGAAGTTGGATTGAAAGATGCCATGCATGCACTGCTCTCTGGCAACCATAAAATGGCTTATGCCACCATTCTTGGTGATCTCCCTATCAATCGACGGGTGCGTCAAATCGACCAGCTGAGCCACAGCTTTATCGCACTACACCTGCCAAGCGCCGGGCACCTACGGCTGATCTCTTCCGTAATTCGCACCAATATCGAGCTGGAGCGTATTGGCGACTATGCGGTCACTATCTGTCGCGAATCTGTGCAGATGTCACAGCCACCACAGGGTGTGCTTGCCAATAAATTAGAGCTCATATCTGAAGAGTCACGCCACATGCTCTCCCAGGCCATAACAGCCTTTAAGGATGGAAATGCTGAAGCTGCCAAGGCTACAAAGGGAATGGCCGCACAGATCGACCACGCCTTTAGCTCCACCTTTTCTGATCTGACATCGGAAGAGAGCGGCATTGATCTCAAAGATCTCATGCGATTGTTCAATATCTTCCATCGGCTGGAACGTGTTGCTGCACAGGCCAAGAATATCTGCGAAGAGACCATCTTTGCTGTAACCGGTGAAACCAAGGCACCCAAGGTTTACCGCATTCTATTTCTTGATGAAGACAATAGCGGCCTAAGCCAAATGGCTGAAGCAATAGCACAACGCAATTTTCCCAATAGCGGTCACTACACCAGTGCAGGGCGCTATGCCAGCGCAGAACTTAACCCCATCATCACTGAATTTATGCAGGCTCACGGTTTTGAATTCAACGAGATGCGCCCTAAGCAACTGGATATGACCACCCATGAGCTGAGCGAACTGCATGTTATCGTTAGCCTGCAAGGTGCTGTGAAAAACCATATCCCAGAGATCCCCTTTCACACCGTTGCAATGGAGTGGGATGTTGGCGCACTGCCCACAGGATTAACCCCAGAACAGACCAATCAACAGCAAGAAGCGATCTATCGCGAGATTGCGGTGCGTGTGCAGGACCTCATGCAGACCCTACGTGGCACAGGGGCCTCATAACATGTCTGCATCTACAGGTTTAGACTCAAACTGTGATCAGGCATTTGATCAGCGCAATCTGGACTGGTACATCGACAAGGCTGTCCAGGTGCTGGTTTTCATGGGTGGTATCTCCGCCATTATATTCATTGTTGGGATCTTCCTCTTTATCACCAAAGAGGGGATTGGCTTTCTATTTGAAACCTTGGACTTCGAGGAATTTTTCACCTCACCCTACTGGGAACCCAGCGACGAAGATGCCCCCGAATATGGCATTCTCGCCCTGATGGCAGGCACCGCCAGTGTCACCGGTCTGGCTATGTTGATCGCCATTCCTTTCTCTTTGGGCACCGCCATCTACATCGCTGAATTTGCCACTGGCAAAACCCGTGAATGGCTGAAGATTCTGGTGGAGCTATTGGCCGCCATCCCTTCTGTGGTCTGGGGGTTTATTGGTCTGACCATCATGAATCCACTCATCATTGAACTGTTCGATGTGCCTGTCGGACTGACCGTGCTCAACGCCGGCATCATCCTGGGATTGATGGCAGCCCCCATCATGACCTCTATTGCAGAAGATGCCCTCAAAGCCGTACCCGACCGCTACCGTGAGGCTGCTGAAGCCATGGGAGCAACCCGCTGGCAGGTCATATTCAAGACTGTACTGCCTGCCGCTAAAAACGGCCTGCTGGGCGCAATACTCTTGGGTGTCGGACGAGGCTTTGGTGAAACCATGGCCGTGCTGATGGCTACCGGCCACGCCATTAATATCCCTGGCAGCGTCTTCGACTCAGTGCGTGCACTGACCGCAACTATTGCCGCCGAACTGGGTGAGACCGCCGTGGGCTCAGACCACTACCAGGCGCTGTTCACCATCGGCATCTTCCTATTCCTAATCACCTTTCTAATCAATCTAACCGCCGATCTCATCGTGCGTGGCATTAGGAAAAGTTAATGGATAACCAAATGTTTGCAGCAACCAAACTTAATCAAAAAAACCAGCGTACCGAAAAACTGGTGCAGATCCTTTTCATCCTGATGGCTAGCCTATTGATTCTCCCAGTACTGGTGATCCTGGCCACACTGATTGTTAAAGGTGGCTCAGTCCTCTCGATTGACTTTCTCTTTACCGATCCCACCAACGGCATGACCGAGGGCGGCATCTTTCCTGCGCTGCTGGGCACCATCTGGCTGGTTGCAGTGGCGTTGATAATCTCAGTACCACTGGGTATCGCTGCCGCTATCTACCTCAGTGAATATGCCCCCGATAACTGGTTTACCCGCCTGATCAATCTCGCCATCATCAATCTGGCAGGCGTACCCTCTATCGTGCATGCCCTGTTTGGTGTGGGAGCCTTTGTGGTCTTTTTTGGCTTTGGCACCAGCATTCTCTCTGCCAGTCTTACGTTGGCGATCATGACGCTACCGGTAGTCATCGTCTCCACCCGTGAAGCACTGCAGGCTGTACCGCACTCATTCCGCGAAGCCTGCTGGAATATGGGAGCCACTCGCTGGCAAACCATTCGCCGTGTGGTGCTACCCAATGCTGTCAGCGGCATTTTGACCGGCGTCATTCTGGAGGTCTCCCGCACCGCAGGTGAAACCGCCCCCATCATGTTCACTGGTGCCGTATTTTTCAGCCCCTTTCTGCCACAGGGCATCATGGATCAAACCATGGCCATGTCGCTGCATCTGTTTGTGGTCTCCACCCAAGTACCCGGGGTTCCAGAGAACCTGCCCTACGGCGTCGCCTTGGTATTGATTGGAATGGTGCTACTGATGAACAGCGTCTCCATCGCCTTTCGCATGCACCTGCGAGGTAAAAAGAAATGGTAACGGAAGCAAGCCCTATCAAACTAGAGATACAGGATCTGGCTGTCAGCTATGGCAGCCAAACCGCCATCAGTGGCGTCAACCTGAGCATTCGAGAACACGAGATCTTCGGCATCATTGGCCCAGCCAACGCAGGTAAAACCTCATTCCTGAAAGCCATCAACCGCATGGATATGTTTGATTCCAATATGCAGGTTGAAGGCAATGTTCTGTTTAACGGCCAGGATGTGCGCAAGTGGCGCAACGTCTATGCCTTACGCTCCCGTATTGGTGTTGTTTTTCCACTGCCTGTCGGACTTCCCATGTCGATCTACGACAATGTGGCACTCTCACCGCAGCTACGCGGCATCAAAGAGAAGGCAGAGCTGGATGTCATCGTCGAACGCTGTCTCACCCGTGCTGCCCTGTGGGATGAGGTGAAGGATCGCCTGCATACACTCGGCAGTCTGCTCTCTGGCGGACAACAGCAGCGTCTTACCATTGCCCGCGCGCTCTCACAGGAACCCGAGCTGCTGGTACTGGATGAGTTCTCCATCGCCGTTGACCCCGTCACCACCATGCGTATTGAGGGTGTACTCAAAGAACTGAAGAGTGAAATGACCATCATCCTGGTCACCAATCTGGTTCAACAAGCTCGACGACTAGCTGACCGCACCGCCTTCTTTTTAGATGGTGAATGTGTAGAAATTGCAGAAACTGAAGAGCTGTTTACCCGTCAGACCAGCGACCCGCGCACCCGTGATTATGTAGAAGGGAGATTTGGGTAAGCGACTGCTCCCATATGTAAATGACTATGAATATAGCTTTTAAAGAAAAACCTGTAGAGCTGGCCATCCGTGCCAACCAACTGAACCTCTGGTATGGCACCTTTCAGGCACTATTTAATGTAGACCTGGATATTAAAAAAGGGATGATCACCTCCCTAATCGGCCCTTCCGGTTGCGGTAAATCCACCTTCCTGCGCAGCATCAACCGCATCAATGAGCGACTGGGTTATGTTCGTATCGATGGCAGCGTGGAGGTCTTTGATCAAAATATCTACGCCCCAGAGGTTGAGCTGGTTCAACTGCGCAAACAGGTTGGGATGGTATTCCAACGTCCCAATCCACTGCCCGTTTCAATCAGAGAAAACATCCTTTTCGGCTACAAGATTCACAACAAAAAAAGCGGCAACCGCCAACAACAGGATGAGATTGTTGAACAGGCACTGCAACAAGTACTGCTATGGGATAAGGTAAAAGACCGGCTGCATCACAAAGCCACCAGCCTATCACTGGAAGAGCAACAGAAGCTCTGCATCGCACGGCTGCTACCCGTCAAACCCCGCATCCTGCTGATGGATGAACCCTGCTCTGCCCTCGACCCCAAAGGCACCGAAGCGGTGGAGGAGCTGATCTGGGAACTGCGTGGCAAATACAGCATATTGATTGTCACGCACAACATGGCCCAAGCGCGTCGCGCCAGCGAAGAGTGCATCTTCATGCTCATGGGCAAAGTAGTGGAGCACACGCCTACCCGCCAGATGTTTGTCACCCCAGCACAGCAAGAGACTGCTGACTATATTGAAGGGCGTTACGGGTAGATAGAAAGCCTAAACCCGCTGTATAAATAGTCACACAACAAAAGCTAATGGCAGCAGCCATGGTGATCTGAAGCCAAGTGATACCATCGAGGTACACTGGGTACACACATCTTGTGATATCAAACCAGGCAAAGATTTGGGTTCTTGCGTATCAGATACTTGCGCCAATCCAGACCTACGTGTAGAGACTCAGGCCTTCACCCTTGTTAACGATAAGAACGCCCTGAAGTTCAGCGAGCTGACTTATGATGGTCACAAAGCCAATGGGCTGCACCAAGCCAAGGCCCTGCCTACCGGTACTGGCAAGCCTGTTGAATTCACGGGTTCAACTACTGGCTCTTCATACAGTTAGAAGCAATGTTCACCTTATCAGGTTACCTGGAGCGTCCGTCCTGGTTGCGCCAAGGTTGATATCAACAGTGTAGGTGAATGGTGTAAAGGCAATACTTTGAAGAAGACTATGCCCACGGCGTGCGCAAGCTGGTAACCAATCCAAAGCTGCTGTCAGAAATCAAATAAGATGTAAACCTTGCTGTACAGAGATGCACTGGCGAAAAAAACCAGCCGGCTTAATGGCGCAACAATTTGCCACGTTCCTCACCTTTTTTTCGGCGCTTGAATTGCAAATTCTTTAATTACTGATTAATCCAGCTTTAAACCATATTCAGGCCGGTATATGCCAATGGTTTTGCTTGTATAAGGGTTCTTGATAACTAAAAACGTTAGATGGCGATTTGCAACGTTACGCATCTGAGTTATCCACAGAAACCGCACAGCATGTAGTGTAAATTTCTTTGACGTGTTTCAAGTATATCTCTTTATTACTTGATTGGCTCGTAACTTATTGTTTTCAATTGAATACATAGGTGAGAAATGTAATTAATTGAGGTTAGTTTGCAGGGTAAAGTGTCAGAAATATTTACACCACAAATAAAGATGAATTAAATATATGATTAAAAACAATTAATTAGATGCTGGCATGTGGCTTGCTAATCAACTCATTCGAATAATGATGTTATCCGTATTTTATATACCAATAAACAGGGAGCGTACTCAGTGAATAAGCAGTTCAAATGTGTATTAATAGCGTCGATTGCACTTTTATTTTCAATGAATGTGCAGGCGTTACTCGTTTCAGAAGATTCAAGCTTCGGTGCTGATTCAATTACACGAGATACCGATACGGGGCTTGAGTGGTTGGGTCTCGATTATACTCTGACACGAGGTTACAGCGGTGTAGTTAGTCAACTCGGCCCTGGGGGAACCTATGATGGGTTTAGGCTGGCAACTGGGGCTGAATTAGAAACACTTTTCTATAGCTCAGCAGGCATTTCATCAACAGACGCTTCATCAACGCGTGCAGAAATTTTTAATTTGATTTCTCTTGTTGGATATACATTCAGTGCAGGTCTAGGGGGAGGGGCTCCGGCTACTTTCTTTGCTTCTACGGCTTTTTTTGATGATGGCGAAGATACCCTGTTGGGTCTGGCTTCTCTATCGGTTGAATTTGATGGTTCAGGTCATTACCTTGGTCAAAACGTATCTGTCTTAAATAACATTGCTTCTCCCGCGGACACCTTAGCCGTAGGAGAGTGGTCTGCTGGCTGGCTTGTTAGAGCATCTGAGGTCCCTGCTCCTGCTGGCATATTTTGGCTTGGATTGTCTATGCTGCTCATTGGTCGCGGCCGAATAACCAATAGTTAAATTAACTCCCTCCCCCCCAGCAAAGCTGGGGGGTTACCATCCTTGCTGTAACCCAGGACTAATTTGCAAGCTTACCTCCTGTAACCAGCGGAGTCTTTCTGTCTATTAAGTGATGCAACCCCACCACCAAATACTTGGGGTCATAGCAAAATACAGGTATCCGCTGATGGCTGTTTGGAGACCTTGCGCCCTAGCAGAACCGAGCTGCCGACACGGGAAGTTCCAACCACACCCTAATTAATAAATAATAATATCCAGCAACAACAAAAAACCCATTTATCGAACAGTTATTAGTAGCACCTGATTGTTCTGCATTGCCCACCTTGATTTTCTTACATAACAGAAGTGCTACACATTCAACTATGCTTTATGTGCAATAGTTGAGAAAGGAGCAACTCCGCCATATTGCCCTATAGATAATCAGAAATAGATAGGTACGGAGATATAGAGTTTCTTTATATGGGAGTTATACAGTTAGGATAAACAGAGGATTCTGGTATTTACTGTGTGTTTTATAGTCAGCATGGTAAGTTATCTGGATAACTATATAATTACTAGTTATGTGATAATGAATAGGAAAAAGCACAAGCATGAGTGATGCATTTGAAGAAATTATGTTTGGTCTTGAAGAGAATGTGCGCGACGCCTTATCAAAGCAAGTACTTCCTATGCGTCCATCAGTTCTGTATCACTATACAAATTCAAAAGCAGCTATTGATATTTTGCAGAATAAAAAACTCTGGGCTTCAGATGTAAGAATGATGAACGATAGTAGTGAGCTCGAATATGCTAAGTCACTTGCGCTCAATACTCTAGAATTCTATAAAGAAGAAGCAGGACATCAATCTGAATATAAATATCTTAAGGAAACTTTCGAGCATTTGCCAAGGCATGAGCCAGAACAGGTATTTGTTAGTTGCTTTAGCAGTGACCCAAACATACTGAGTCAATGGCGTAACTATTCTGATAATGGTAAAGGAATTTGTATCGGGTTTGATACTGATATGCTCATAAAAGTGCTAAAAGAACAATATTTACACAATGTTACAACGCTTCAGCCTGTGTTTTATGAAAAAGGGCCGCTTTCAAACATATTAAAGGTAGTGGTTGGGACACACTTGGATACTTTTCGAGTAAGAGAACAAGACCTAAGCAAATATGATAACTATCTTGGTTTATTGTCCTCCTTTTTGTGCCCGCATATTGTTATGTGCTATCCAAGCGTTAAACATCATGCTTTTCATGAAGAGTTTGAATGGCGCATTTCGTGCAGTCCCTTTACAGGGCAAGCTAAGCATACGGGAAAGGAGTATATAAAATTTAGGCCAAGCGTACATGGTATTACGCCATATATAGAGATCGATATTGAAAAACATGCGAATGATGGTTTAATTAAAGAAATTCATATAGGCCCAGCGACAAATGATAATGTTACGAAATATGGAGTAGAAAAGCTCCTCGAGGTAGAAGGCTACAAATCTAAAATTTGTTTATCTGAACTACCATTTAGATGAGGAAACCCATGTAACAATTCAAATCAACTTGACCAATTTTTCATTCGCCGCGCTCACTACAAATGGTCAAGTTATTTGAGTCGTTATACGATAAACACACATTTTGAATAATATAAAAGTATAAAGAGAAATATCATCGATATTGAAAGGTGCTTTTAAATGGAACGTGCAAATTTAATTCTGGAATATATAAAAGTCTTGATATGGCCACTTATTCTTATAGCTGGCTTTGCTTTCTATAGTGATAAATTGTTTGGAATTATTGAAAATCGAGAAATAGATGCGTTTGGTTTAAAAATAGGAAAGCAAGTCGATGAAGTATCAAGCAATTACAAGGCAGAATTGAACGCTTTAAAAACCAGTATAAAAGAGAGCAAAGATAGCTCACTGCTAAAAAAAGTTGAAATTATTGAAACAAATCTGGAAAGAGAGCTTGCACAAGTTAAGCAAACTGCTTTAAACAAAGAGGCACCATCATCTACAATTGCGAGGAAAGAGAAGGTTACAAAACTAGAGCACAGTGGATTTACCGCAGTTGTAAATAGAGACCCAACCGGTGCGATCTCTGCCTTTTCAGAGGCTAGCAATCTATGGCCTGATTACCATAATGTTTCAGAGATCAAGAAACTACTTATAAAGAACGAAGAAAACCTATCAGGTGAAGAAAGTGGAGAAGCATGGAAAGGAGTTATTAAAACAATCAGTGATCAATACTCATGGGGTATGCCTCCTGATGTTAGGGAACAGATGATTGAATAAATCGGATCAGTGGGGTCAGAGTCACTGCTGTCCCATAAACTTTCATACCAAACTCAACTGACGATTTTTCATGTAGTTTTGTTCTGGCGCCCCCCCACGAAGCAGTGCCATAAGATCTCTCCGCATAAACAAATTCAACTGCAATAATCGAAGCATACTTTGTGGTGACCACCCTGGCTTGGCACTGAATTTCAAATAGGCCAATATTAAATATGTACAGGGTGCCACCCATATTTGAGCGAGGATCGCGTTCTTACTATCACCAACAAAAGCCTTAATCTTGAGGTTCCCGAGTTACCCACAGAAACCACATAGCAGGCAGTGTGAATTTCTTTGCCTTATTTCAAATAAGTCTATTTCTTACTTGATTGACTAGTAACTTATTGTTTTCATTTAATTATATAGATGAGAAACATAATTAGTTGAAGTTGGCCTGTATAGTAAAGCGTCAGAAATATTTACACTAACAATAGAGATGAATTAAAAATAATTAATTGTGTACTGGCATATGGTTTGCTTTTCAACTAATAAATACATAGACGTTATCCGTATTTAATATGTCGATAGAAAGGGAGTGTGCTCAATGAATAAGGAATTCAAATGTGTATTAATAGCATTGATAGGATTTTTATTTTCAACGAATGTGCAGGCATTACTCGTTTCAGAAGATTCAAGCTTTGGTTCTAGTTCAATTACGCGAGATACCGATACAGGGCTTGAGTGGTTGGATCTCGATCATACTCTATTGAAGGATTACAGCAGTGTGGTTAGTCAATTTGGCCCTGGGGGAACCTATGATGGGTTTAGGTTGGCAACTGGTGCTGAATTGGAAATACTTTTCTATAGCTCGGCAGGAATTTCACCAACAGATGCTTCATCAACATCTGAGGCACTTTTTCATTTAATTTCTCTTGTTGGGATTACATTCAGCTCAACTATAGCGGGGCCAAAGGTTAATTTCTTTGCTTCCACCGCTTTTTTTGATGATGGCGAAGATACCCTGTTGGGGTTAGCTTCTCTAGAAACTGGATTAGAAGGCTCATTTGATTACTTTTCTCAAAACGTATTTGTATCAAATGATGTTATTTCTCCCACGGTAACCCTACGAGACCCAGTGCTCTCTGCTGGCTGGCTTGTTAGAGCATCTGAGATTCCTGCTCCTGCCGGCATATTTTGGCTAGGATTGTCTGTGCTGCTTATTGGTCGTGGCCAAATAACCAATAGTTAAATAACCCTCCACCGGCAAAACCGAGGGGCTTGCCACTCTCACTGATCAATAGGAGGAAAAACACAAATAGCCGCTCACAGCACTTTGGAGACCTTGCGCCATAACGAAATAGATCTATCCATAAATAGCATATTAGGCCACGGAGTCGGCGCCATCCTGCCCCACCTTCTGAATAGCCCCTAATGTACGATTTTTTTATTTTTCGAGGCAATCCCAAACAGCCTCTTTTTCTGACGCACAAAAAAAGCCTACGTGATAAATCACGTAGGCTTTTAAAATTCATGGTGGCCAGGGACAGAATCGAACTGCCGACACGGGGATTTTCAGTCCCCTGCTCTACCGACTGAGCTACCTGGCCGAAATGAAGGGCGTATTAGACCGGCATGGCGCGCTCACGTCAAGTAGGCAGGCACACCAATTTTGAAAAAAATCACCCTACAGGCAGTGCCGTGCCTGTACCAAAGAAAAACTGCTCCATATGATCTTCAACAAACTTGCGCGCTTTGGGGTCAGTTGGGTTGATGCGGTGCTCATTGATCAATTTGGTTTGTTCTGTCATCCACAGCTGCCAGCCCTCTTTTGAAACATTTTCAAAGATACGCTTGCCCAACTCACCCGGATATGGAGGGCGGTCAAGACCTTCAGCTTCACGCTTTAGTTTTATGCAATTTACCATCCGACTCATAGCTTACTCCTCAGACTTTTCTTGAAACTCTTTAATCAGACGCGCTACTGGGGCCGCCAGGCCACGTGCGTCAGGATGTGCAGGGTTATACCAGAGTCGGCTGCCTGCTTCCATCACCATATCTCTTTGCTCTACCTGGATTTCCAATGGAGTGATATCCAGATGAAAGTGGGAAAAGGTGTGGCGCCTCTGCGGCCAGCTTGATATTAATCGACCAGAGAGTCCCAGGTTATCTCTGCACCACTGTTCAGCTTGATCCTCAAACGGGCATTCAGGCAGAGACCAAAGCCCACCCCAAATACCACTGGGGGGACGCTGCTCCAGCATGATCTCACCCATCCTGTTTTTTAGGATCAACATGCATGTGGAACGTACCGGGACTGTTTTACGTGGCTTGGGGGTTGGATAGGCTGCCTCTTCACCCTGAGCATGAGACTGACACATCTTTTCCAGTGGGCATTCCTGACATTGTGGCTTTTTACGGGTACAGACCAGCGACCCCAAATCCATCATGGCCTGATTATAATCAGCCACTCGCTGATCTGGTGTGTGATGCTCAGCAAGCTGCCACAGTTTTTTTAGCGTTTGCGAATGGCCGGGCCAACCCGCTACCGCAAAGCAGCGCGCCATCACCCGTTTGACATTGCCATCAAGAATGGCATGCCGTTGCCCAGCACCTAATGAGAGTATCGCCCCGGCAGTGGATCGCCCAATACCCGGTAACGCAAGCACCTGATCAAACCCCAGTGGAAACACGCCAGCATGATCTGCACAAACCTGCTGGGCTGCCCGATGTAAATTTCGCGCCCGTGCGTAGTACCCCAAACCAGACCAGTGGTGCAGCACCTCATCAACAGTGGCATTGGCCAGCGACTCTACATTGGGAAAGCTTTGTATAAAGCGTTCAAAATAGGGGATAACAGTCGCAACCTGTGTCTGTTGCAACATGATTTCTGAAATCCAAACTGGATAAGGCGCTTGCTGTTGCTGCCAAGGCAGCTCTTTTCGCCCATGCAGGTCAAACCAGTTCAGTACTGCTTGAGAAAAACCATTCCGAGTCAACTCAACTTCAACTGCTTTTTTACGAATTATCGAAACAGCCCTCTTAATTTATCTTTCAGTGCATCAGGCAGTTTGCCTTTGAGTTTCTCTTCTACCTTCTGCTCTACCTTCCCTTTTAGCAGACGTTTTGCCAACTCATCCATATCCGGCTGCACCTTTGGCTTTGCAAAGGGGCCAGATATTTTTACCGGCACGGGCACCCCCAAGAGATCTTTTATATCCTCACTACCCTGTCCTTCCATTGACTTCACTATTGTTGTGGTCAACTTATAATCCAACTGCTCCTTTACCAAGTTGGCTTGCCCTTTACCATCTACACGCAAAAAAGGCGACTTTGCCATCAAGTCCTTATTTACCAGAATACCTTTGGTGATAACAGCCGTCCCTCCCAGCTCACTAAAGTCTGTCTCTGGTTTATCATTTGCAGGCGGCACTGGCTTACCTTTTATTTTTGCCCAGGTTTCACGAATAGTTTGGGCCAGATCAATACCTTTTACAGCTCCGTTTTCAAAACGAAATCCAATGTCGCCATCAAGATTACGGCGAAAAGCCTGCTCAGTATTACCCCGTGTTTTTAGGTTGGCATTAAAACGTCCTGCACCACGCAATCGTCCATCATCAATAAGATCCTGCAACAAGGGTTCTGCCTGTATATTGCTTACCTGTTTGGTGATCTGTAACAGAGGCTCTTTGCCTCTGACATCTACATTCACTTCACCCTGAAGATTACCCTGGTAGAACGATTTTACCTGCTGCCCTACCTTAAGATGCCCATCTTTGGCTTTAACCTTCAATTCAACATCTTCAGCCAGCAACTTCTTCACTGTCAGGCGACCAACATGAAAAAGGCCATTGATATCAAGCTGGCGCAGTAGCTCAACTGGAAGCAACTCAGGCTCAGTCTGTGCCACTGCCTTTGCAGGTGATGTGCTCGCACGATCAGTTTCAGAAGGTGCATCCTCTTCTGCCGGTGGGGGTAGGTAGCGATCCACATCAATCGCATCAACATTGAGGTCAAAACCGATGGCAGGCATTGTTGCGGCTAGATTATCAACCCTTACATTGCCAGTAAGGGTTGAGTCATCCAGCTTCAATGCCAGTTTTTTCAGATCCAGACTTTTAGGGCTTCCGGCCAGCTGCAACGCTAATGCTACACGGGTAAGCACCGTAGCATCTGAAGTTACAGGTACAGGTAAGTCATGCTGCGTCAGCCAATCCCGCACGTTCAGCTCTGCCAACTTCAATTCTCCACTGAATGATGGCTCATTAGAGAGATTACTTGCCGCAAGATCACCACTCAGTGCCAAACCATTTACATTCAGCTGCAGCGCATTCAGTTTTAGATGCTCTTTTAAAAGATCCAAAGCCACACCTGTATCCAGCACGAGCTTCACCGGCTTGCCATTCAAGAGGTCACCCTTGGCATCCACATTCAATGTCAGTTTGCTGATATCCAGTCGATCCATTTTTTCACTCAAGTGGGGGCTGCCACTGAGTTGGATATTGGCTTTAATGGCCGGGGTTTGATTGTCTACAATAAAATCCAGTTTAAGATCCACAGGCTGCCCAGGCGCAATAGCACCTACTATGAGATTGAGCTGCTGGATGCTAACCTGCTGGCCACTGCTATCATCACGCCAACTGACATTGGCATCGGCAATTTTGACCCCACCTATCGCCAATCCCGCCAGCGGCATTGCGCCCCTAGAATCTGGTGTTGTGGTTTTATGGGCAGTGCTCCGTTCTGATTTTGTTTTATGTTCATAGCTCTGCGTTTTATGATCCGCCAAATCATCCCAGTTTGTTTTACCATCCTCTGCTTTGGCCAGATTGAGATTCAACCCATCCAATAAAACGGTATCCACCTCAACCTGCTTACTCAGCAACGGCATCAATTGAACCCGAACTGCTGCCTGCTTAATAGATGCAAAAGGTGCATCCCCAAATCCTTTGGCATTGCTGAGTTTCAGTTCACCCAGCTCCACACCTAACCAGGGAAAGAGTGAAAGCGTTATATCTCCATTGATTTGCAGATCACGCCCTGTGGACTTTTTAACTTCAGCCACAATTTCCTCTCGATAGTCATTGGGATCCACCACCAGTGGCACAATTATTATGGCTGCCACAATCAGCACAATCACTAAGCCCAACAATCCAGCTAAAACTTTGAGGATCTTCACTATGAATCACTCCTAACAATCCAATTCAAGACAGCCCAATGCTAACTTAGCAAACATTAGCTAAAAATCGATCAAACAGCACAGCAGGCCATACGGCATAAAAAGAAGTATAGCTTTGCAAACAGAACATACGGAGAAGGCGCAGAAGAAAAAACCAAACGATAGGATGAAATGGAGCGGGTAGCGGGAGTCGAACTCGCCTCACTAGCTTGGGAAGCTAGGGTAATACCGATATACGATACCCGCGTATGCTCGATTCTATGCCTCAAAAAGCTGATACGCAACAACCAGCCAACCCTACAGTTCTAACTGGAAGACGATGACTGAAGATGCAATTTTAGTGTAGAATCCGCTGCCTACTTGGTAACACCATTGGATTCTAAGATGCAGATCTATCTTAATGGCGAACAGCGGCAAATCCCAGACAACATCAGCATGGCGGCACTGGTTGAGTTGCTCGAACTCTCAGGCAAGCGTATTGCTGTAGAGGTTAATGAAGAGCTGGTGCCACGCAGCACCTATTCTGACTACACGCTTAAGTCTCAAGACAACGTAGAGATCGTACACGCAATCGGCGGCGGATAACCCCCGCACCTAAGCCCGCTCAACCGGGCTATTTCACCCGAATTCATAGACAACCCACGGCACTAAACCATGACTACTTCAAGTAATGACAGCTTTACCCTAGCCGGAAAAGAGTACCACTCCCGCCTACTCGTAGGCACCGGCAAATATAAAGATCTAGACGAAACTGATGCTGCCATCAGCACCAGTGGCGCAGAGATTGTCACCTTTGCTGTGCGCCGTACCAATATTGGCCAGGATAAGGATCAGCCCAATCTACTGGATGTTATCTCACCCGATAAATACACCCTGCTGCCCAACACAGCTGGGTGTTTCGATGCCAAAACTGCTGTACGCACCTGCCGTCTGGCAAGAGAGCTGTTGGATGGCCACAACCTGGTCAAGCTTGAAGTACTCGGCGATGAAAAAACGCTGTTTCCAGACGTAGCTGCAACACTGGAAGCTGCTAAAGAGCTGGTCAGCGATGGTTTCGACATCATGGTCTACACCAACGACGACCCTATTATGGCCAAGCGACTGGAAGATCTGGGCTGCATCTCTGTCATGCCACTGGCAGCGCCTATCGGCTCTGGCCTGGGCATTCGTAATCGTCTGAACATTCGCACCATTGTAGAGAATGCCAGTGTCCCTATCCTGGTTGATGCGGGTGTGGGCACCGCCTCAGATGCAGCCATTGCGATGGAGCTTGGATGCGATGGTGTACTTATGAATACCGCCATTGCCGCTGCCAAAAATCCTGTGCTTATGGCTTCTGCCATGCGTAAAGGCATTGAGGCCGGACGTGAAGCTTATCTGGCGGGCCGCATGCCAGCCAAGCGTTTTGCCTCTGCTTCATCCCCGATGGATGGACTCTTTTTCTAATTGCAACAGCCAAAAATAGCTACAGGGGCGCTGGAAACAGCGCCTCTGTAGGCAACTGCTAAAACAGACCCAACATGTCAGAAGAGATCAAACGACGCCCCATTCGTAGCTTCGTTCTACGCGAAGGCCGTTTTACCGAAGGACAGCGCAATGCCTATGACCGCTGCTGGTCACTGTTTGGTATCGACTGTATTGAAGGTGAAAAATTTGATCCAGCCCAGCTGTTTGGCAACAGCAATCCACTTTATCTGGAGATTGGGTTTGGCAATGGTGAAGCACTGGCAGAGACCGCTGCTCAGCATCTTGAAAACAACTATATTGGCATCGAGGTACACCGCCCTGGCGTAGGCCACCTGCTGCTCCGATTGGAAGAGCAAAAGCAAAACAATGTCAAAGTAATACGGCATGATGCGATGGAGGTATTACGCCATCATCTGCCAGACCAATCGCTGGATGGCGTCATGCTCTTTTTCCCAGACCCCTGGCATAAAAAACGTCACAACAAGCGCCGCATCGTACAACCGGAATTTGTCAGCCTGCTAGCCCGACTGCTAAAACCCGGTGGCACCCTGCACATGGCCACTGACTGGGAGGATTATGCAGAGCATATGATGCAGGTCTTAAGCAGCTCCTCTGAATTTAAAAACAACCAGGGCGAAGGGGCATTTGCACCACGCCCGGAAACACGACCACTAACCAAGTTTGAACAACGCGGCCAGCGACTGGGGCACGGTGTCTGGGATCTCCTTTTTACAAAGGAACAAGATTGACCCCACCCAGCTGCAATTGTTGACCCACAAATGAGCCAACTCAGCCTTCACAACCTTCAGGTTCAGCAGCTTGCACCCATCACCCTGGAAATACCTGCTGGTCAGTGCATCACTATTGCTGGTCCATCAGGATGTGGCAAAACCCAACTACTCAGAGCTATCGCCGACCTCGATCCACATCAGGGAGAGGTACAACTCAACGGTTTGACACAAGAAGAGATGCCTGCCCCCCAGTGGCGTCAGCAGGTTGGCTACCTACCCGCAGAGAGTGCTTGGTGGAGAACGCAGGTCGGTGATCATTTTAACAATCCTGATCCTCAGCTATTTGAAGCCCTGGGCTTCACTTTAGAATGGCTGGAGCGGGAAGTTAGTCGACTATCAACAGGTGAGCGCCAACGGCTTGCTCTGCTGCGCCTTCTGAATAACAGACCGCAAGTACTATTACTGGATGAGCCCACTGCTAATCTTGATCAAACAACTGCCCGGCAGGTGGAACAGCTCATCAATAACTATCGCCAAACAGACCAGGCGGCTGTCATCTGGGTCACACATGACAGTGCACAGCATCAGAGAAGCGCGCATCATTACTGCTTTAAGGGTAACAAGCTGGAGCAGTGCGCATGGAGCTAATCCAGCTCACACCGTGGGATCTCAGCATAGCCGCAGTGCTGGTACTACTACTCGCAGGCTTATCCTTCCATCTGCAACTTGGTATTGAAAAGCGCCTGATCATCGCTACAGCACGCAGTGCCGTGCAGCTTAGCCTGCTTGGCCTGGTACTCAAGATTATCTTCACCCAGTCCAACCCCATAACCATTGGCCTGCTGACCCTCTTTATGCTGCTTGTGGCCAGTTATGAAGTGATGAATCGTCAACAACGACGATACCGGGGGTATTGGGGGATGGGGGTTGGCATCTTTTCCATGTTCCTATCATCCTTTAGTGTCACACTGCTGGCCCTGTTGGTTATCCTGCAGGTAGATCCTTGGTATACCCCACAATACCTCATCCCTCTGCTGGGGATGATGTTGGGAAATACCATGACCGGTGTTGCACTCAGTCTGGATAATCTGAATCAGAATGCCTGGCAAAAACGCGCCAGTATTGAAGCGCGTCTCATGCTGGGGCACGACTGGCATACTGCCATTGCAGAGATCCGTCGCAATGCTCTGCGCACTGGCCTCATTCCTATTATGAATGCCATGGCCGCAGCAGGGGTAGTCAGTATTCCCGGCATGATGACAGGACAAATATTGGCAGGCAGCCCACCATTGGAGGCGGCCAAGTATCAGATCCTGATTCTCTTTCTTGTCTCTGCCAGTATTGGACTGGGTTCAATGACCGCTATCTGGATTGGCTCCAAACACCTGTTTGATGAACGGCAAAGACTTAGGCTGGATCGGCTGACACAACCAAAATAGTGAGCCACTACTGATTGTATAGCGCCCGATAGATCGCAGCATCGTCCACACTAAAACAACAGGCTACAATCTTCTCAAAATCATCACTGGCAGCCTGCATAGCTTCCAGTGCAATCTCTGCGGCAGCTTTCTTAGGAAAGCGATAAACACCTGTGCTAATTGCAGGAAAGGCAATGCTTTTGGCACTGTTCTCTAACGCCAAAGCAAAGCTATTCTCATAGCATGCCCGCAGCAACCCAGGTTCATTTTGCTCTCCGCCATGCCACACCGGCCCAACTGTATGAATAACCCAGCGGGCTTTTAGTCTAAATCCTGGTGTGATGCGCGACTCACCCGTTGGACAACCTCCCAGAGGCCGACATGCAGCTAAAAGCTCTGGTCCAGCTGCACGGTGAATAGCACCATCAACGCCACCACCACCCAGCAGACTTGACTTAGCAGCATTCACAATAGCATCCACATCCAAATGCGTGATGTCACCCTGCACTATCTGGATCTTGCCCATAGCAACCTCCTTTTTCATAGATTTCCATAGCGACCACTAGCAGAGAGCTTCCTCCTATGCTGGGATCCATTTGTGGCAATCACGGCCTTTTTCAGACTCCGATTGCCGCGTGAATTAGGAATTCGCCACACACCTGCAGCCCGATGCCAACCTACCAAGTTTTTTTATACTCTTTGAGTATAGTGACCATTTCTGCTAATTCTGACGCATAGCCCGGTATTTCCAATCTTGACTTCCCATACCCCATGGTATCACTGGATTCTACGATTATTTGAATCTCGTCTTTAGCCCGCGCTATGGTAATAACGGGTTGTTGTTTGTGGTTTAATAGCGCCACGCTACCAGGTTGCTTTTGCTGAAGCTCATCCAATTCCTTCTCAAATCTGCTTAGCGCTTCCATTTTAATCCAGCACGACAACATCTCTATCTTTGTCCGTTGATAGGATAGATACATCTCTGCAACTACATGAAAAGAGACGGATGAAGCCCTGTGCTCTACTTCAACGGGATCAAGCGTAAGAGTAAATTCCTCTGACTTACATAATTCAATCATAATTTAGCACCAAAGAAGGGAGGTAAAATCGATTATTGACAACAAAAAATACAACCATGCCGATTGTATCACCTTACCTATCCCATCTTCCGTGTGAGGGGTGATCAGAAGGTAGAGTGGTTTGTCATCAGAACATAGGCATGTAGTTCACAATTATTTTTCTGGCAGGCATCTTCGAGCTTTTCAAGAAAAAATAGGTAATCTGCTTCCTGACAGAATATCGGCTCTCTGTTATTGCCACGTTGAATAACGTGACCCCATTGACGCCACCATTGATCGACACAACACTATCCAGCACCGTGATCCCAATTTCCCCTGCGCAACCCTTTCCTACGGATGGCTTTTTTTGTTACTCTTCGTACGCAGAAACCTGATAAAGTCGACTGTATGTATTCCTGAACATTAAAAACCTTCAAATGAAGAGGTTATTTATGCAAAAGCTGAAAATATCGGTATTGGCGGCGGGTATCTGCCTCCTGTCCCTGGCCATTGCTACCCCCGCCATGGCAGCCGATGGCGCTACCATTTACAAAGGAAAATGCTTTGCCTGTCACGGACCTGATGCTAAAACTTCGATCATGCCTCTCTACCCCAAGCTGGCAGGGCAAAATGAAGAGTATCTTCTTAACCAGTTGAAGGCTTTCAAAGGCGCGAAACGCATGAGCGGACAGGGGGCGGTGATGATGGGCATCGTGGGACCTTTGTCTGAAGAAGACTTGGCTGCTGTCGCCAAATGGATTTCGGAACAGCCTGGATTCTAAACGATCGTAAAAGCCTCAACACATCCATAATTCTTCATATCTGAAACACAGGAATTACCAAGATGCTTAACACCAAATTACTGGCACTGGCTGCGGGAGTTGTTCTTGGCGCGCCAATGATGAGTGGTAGCGCACTGGCCGCAGATGGCGCCACTCTGTATGTAGAAAAAACCTGCATTGCCTGCCACGGTCCGGAAGGGCGCGAACCCGCCATGAATGCCTACCCCAAGCTAAACGGCCAATATGAGCCATTCCTCATGGCGCAAATGAAGGCCATCAAAGATGGTAGCCGCGGCAATAATCATTCAGTAGCAATGAAGAACATCATGCATAAGGTCTCTGACGAGGAGATGGCCACCATTGCAAAATGGCTGGCTGGCCTTAAGTAATCGCCTTAAATTAAAAAAGGCACATACTGTTAAAGCCTTGCATCTTCACGATGCAAGGCTTTTTACGTTTTAGTCTAACCCAGCTTCTCTTCCAGCATTTGAGCGACGACTTCCCGCAGGCGCTCATCAACTCCGATCCCTGCCCAATTCCCGTTCTCCTCTCTGACGGCCATGGCCACCGGCAGAAAAACAGCATTCTGGATAATGATGGCCTGGGTCTCACCATCCTGGGAAACCTGGTTGATGATCTGCTGACCATACTGACTCTGATAATCAACTCCGTCAGTATCATCCCACCGCGTGCTTTGATTCACGTCCAGTGAGGCCGCGGCCAGAGGGCGGTCTCGCATCTTATCAATGAAGGCACTGAGTTCATTAAGCGTATCTTGACGCCCTTCGTCCTCCTGGGCAGAAGAGTGGGCCTCATCTAAAAACTTCTTTTTATATTCGTCGATCGTTGGCATTTTGAATTATAGGTAAATAGAATTTCAGCGGACTGATTAAACATAGCCCGTACGGTAGTTATACAGCAATAGTGCGGAGTTTAACCCGCAAATCACATCAGTGAGCGAAGGCTCGCACATCCGATAAGATATGCAAGTTAATCCAGACTATCCACTGCCTCACACAACAGCGCATAGTAGTCGTCTTGATCCATGCCCAAGACCATCGAGCCAAACACCTCAGCATCTGCCGCGGTTGCAAGGTCAGCATAATTCACCGCCACAAGGTGATAGAGCACCAAGGCCGGCAGCACATCCAGCCGATCTTTGAAGGCCTCATGAACAACAATTTTGTACTCAGCTGCCACCTTTACGTAGTCAGCAAAATCTGCATCTTCATATTCCGGCTGCTCCGGCTCTTCAAACACCCCCTCGGAAAAGCCAAACATCCCTGGGTCAATGCGGCTTGAATCAAACTGAATGCTGATAGGGTAGCGAACACACTCTCTATCTTTGAGCATCTCAAGCAACGTAGGATAGTCGATATCCGGACCATACTTGTCACGTATTGCACGCGCCCTTTCGGCCGCATGTTCCGTAACGGAACTCTTCAAGTCCTCCTCTGTTACGGTTCGATCCGCCTCGTCACCTATTGCCCCCACCAGGACGCCCGGTGGGGGTCTTTTCTTACGTTTCTCGCTCAATGGCCAGGACCATGTACTACATTTTCATGGTCAGTATTAGGCATCCCTTTTGGTGTCTCTGGCTTAGGTTCAGCATAAAGCTGCGCAAAACCCTTATTGCGGTCGCCCTGCTGAACATCATGTGGGTTATGACACTCGGTGCAAACCCACCAGCGCTTCTTACCCTCTTTACGCCAGTCGCCGATTCGCTTGCCGTGGATACCATCACGCCAATCGCGTAGGATCGGACCGTGGCACTTGCCGCACAGTTTCTGCGGCTGGTTAAAACTGATCTCGTCACCGAAGTTATCCACCAGGGTCTGGCGGTTGTTGGCGTTGTGACAGTCCAGACACCAGATGGCCCCCCGACCGTGCTGCAGTTCCAGGGAGTTCGGCACAATGTCGGTATGCATCTTCAGCAGACGCGGCTTCTTAGTCTCAGGCGCCTTCTGGTAGCCGTCGTTGTGGCACGCCTCGGTACAGATGGTAAAGAGCTTCTTACGGTCAACCCAGTTATTGATTCTGGGCTTGACCACGGCCTCACCCACCGCGTAGTCAGCCTGCATTAAGGGGCCGGATGGAGTGGGCATATCCCCCATGGGAACGGTACCATCGTAGGGGTCGCCCCACCACAAAACACCACCCGTGTCAGGAGAACATTTCACATTGGGCCACCCATCTTCACCAATGACCCTGCGTGTGGTGGGGGAGCCCTCTATCCGACTCTCATAACATTCCTTGACGAACTTGGTATCTGTGTTGTCCGCATAGGCCGCCGTGCCGGTGAGGGCCAGGAGGATGGCCCCGGAGAAGACCACGCTGGCATGTCTAAATATATTCATGTCATCTATCTCTCTATTTCGACTGGTCATATTTCACATCACCCAGAACGACACCAACAGCACCTTTCAACAGCAGAGTGAGTACGAGGAACCCAATCGCATAGTTGCCAGCCACGACAAAAATCTCAAGCCAGGTTGGGTAATATTCAGTTATCTCACCAATAGGGCTTGGGCTCATTCCGGGAAGCAGCAGGCCCATGCCTTTGTCAATCCAGATGCCGACAAACAGCATGACGCAGATTATAGGCAACACCGTGAAGTTCTTACGCAGTGGGCTGAGCAGCAGCCCGAAAGAGACCACCATCAGGAATATTGCTGTCCAGAACCAGGGCACCAGCTTATTCAGACCATTCAATCCAAACATCAGATATTGCAGTCCAAAAGAGTGCTCGGTGCTGGGGTACAGCTCAACCACAATCTCTGACATGATCAGGAACAGCGCCATGCCAAGAAACCAGGTGATGTAGTGTGAGAGTTTATGGAAAACAGAATCCGGAATCACCAGCGCAGTATACTTACGAATGATCAGGAAACAGAGAATGATCAGCGCCGGACCCGCCGCAAATGCCGTGGTGATAAACTTGATCGGCATGACTGAGTGGAACCACATCGGGCGTGACGGCATGGTGCCAATCAGGAATGCGGTCACGGTGTGGATACTCAACGCCCAGATACAGGAGATCAGGATCAACGGTATGTAGAACGATTTGTTCAACGGGCTACCTGTGTACTTTTTGTAGAGGTAGTAGAAACCACCCACCAGATTAAGAATCAGATAGACGGTCAACACCATCACGTCCCAGGTCAACATGGAGTGAGGCCAGTTGTAGATACCGATCACCGGAATGATATGCCACAGTCTGTCCGGACGCCCCATATGGGCAAAAACGAACAGCAGACACATCACAACCGCAGCAATCGCGAGCATTTCACCCAGCACCGCTACTTTATGCAGATCTTCCTGATCATAGAAGTACGCGGGAAATACCACGGTTACCGCAGCGGCGGCCACACCAACAAGAAAAACAAAGTTGGCCAGGTATAGACCCCAACTGGTCTGATCGGTCAGACCGGTAATAATCATCCCCTGCGTAAGCTGGGCATAGGTACCCACTGCCCAAAGCAAAATGAAAATACCCAGGAAACCGAGCCAGGCATAATATTGAGCTCCTCCCTTCAGTGCGTAGGAGAAGAAGTCAATTGGAAATCTAGCTTTTGATGACATGACTATTTCCCCTTAGTCGATGAAGTAGAAGAACTTAGGATAGGTATTCAATTCAGCCTTCAGGCGGAAGACACGCTTCCGATCCAGAATCTTTCTGACCTCGCTTTCAGGATCCAGGAGGTTACCGAACTTCCTCGCACCCACGGGGCAGACCTCAACGCAGGCGGTGTAACGGCCATGCCGCGACCGTTGGATACAGAAGGTGCACTTCTCGGCCACACCCTTCATACGCGGACGGTTTCCAAGGTAGTGGGTCTTGGGGTTCATATCCTCGGCGGGGAGGTTGGGCTCACCCCAGTTGAAACGCCTGGCCCAGTATGGACAGGCGCCAATACACATACGGCAACCAATGCACCAGTTGTAATCAATAACGATGATGCCGTCGGGCTCACGATAGGTGGTTCTTACAGGGCAGACCTTGACGCAAGGCGGTTTTTCACACTGCATACAGGCGATGGGGAAGTAGAAGGCATCCTTCTCGGGCACCTTATTGTCCTCGGGCTCGTAGTAGTGCTTGCCTTCAAGCACCACACCAGCAGGCTTGTAAGCATTACCGCCGACCTGCACACCGTACTCGTGGCCCTCCTCTGGTGGATATCCTTTATCCATGTCACCGGCAGAAAACTGGCCTTTCTCCATTCGAACCACGCGGATCCATTCAATCTCGGTGTTGGTACGAGATTGATTGTTCTCCTTCACACACGCCTTAACACAACGACGGCAGCCGATGCATTTCTGAATATTCAATGCATAACCGAACAGAACCCCATCCATGGCAGGTGTATCGTCAACCGTAACATTCTTGCCATACTGCGCGGAATAACGTTTCTCCAACCGGGCAACGGCCTCTTTCTTCTCTTCGTCGGTCATCAGACGATAGTTGCCCTGAAACCACTCAGCCCAGGTCGTCTGCGCATCGGGATTGTCTGTATTGGCCATCAGCGCAGCCGACCCGAGCACACTAGCCGCACCAGCGGCCGCACCGGCCGTACCAGCCTTTTTCAGAAAATCCCGGCGGGTTGTGCCGGTGCTTTTCCTCTCTTCACACTTGGGTTTAGTGGGTTTAGACACGGAGAACCTCTCAAGTTTTCGCGAAAAAATGATAATCTAATTCATTGCCGGTACTATGCTGAATAACTCCAACAGCATTACGCCGGTCAATCTAATACTCTGCATAACATGAATTACAGATGGACATCTGGCCATTACCCTTATCAATTTTATGTAATTCAGCCAGTTCGGGTTGCATCAAGGGAGTCATGGGGCGCAACTATACCGCCCTTCAATCTATGTCTCAGACCTGCTCTTCTGATAATTTTCCAGAAACATTTTAACCATGTCCTGCTTCTCCTTCCTGCTCATCAGCACATGCTCTCGTTCGGCTATTATTTTATCACCCGGAGTGACATCGGCCATATAGGCTTTCTGCACATCAAGCTCGGAGGTCACCACAGAATCCGCGACTTTGACCACGCCCCCAGCGGCAGTTACCGTCGCCCCTCCGACCATCAGTTTCTTAAAAAAACCGCGCCGGGACGATACTGTGTCGTCCGCCTGAACAGCGACGGCTGCACTATCCTGCTTCTTCTTACGGCTCATACGTTTATACCTAAAAATGCCCAAAGACGGCGTTACGCTTCTTGGAAACGCACCAACTACCCGAATTAGTTACGCAATATCGCAAATACTGCTATTGGGGTCAAGAAAAGGCCAACCTGACGTCTCACTGGCTCTATTGATTGCCTCCACCTGATAATAACATGGTTCTTTGCCACTACTATCCATGTGATAGGGCTGGACAGCCAAGCCTTCAACCTACACGGGGGCGTTGGATCGCTGCACCTCACCCATTGAGCCAGCATTGCGTTCGCTGATTACAGTACGGGTTTCGCAAATCAACTGGTGTGCCTTTTGTATCGACATCAATTCAGCAACCGCATTAAAGCGGGAAGTCAATTCAGTCACAACTTGGATCAGAACTACCAGTAGTTGAAATCAATGAGTAAAACCGCCTGCTCTGCAGTGCTTCCGAGGCTTTTGCGCCTAAGGGATGCCCCATTCTACGTGGGCATGGATCGCAATCGCTTCAATAATGAAGTGCACCCCAACATCACAAAAATCCCCATTGGCGAACAGAGTATCGCCTTTGACTGACTTGATTTAGACGCCTGGGTGGATCAATGTAAATCCCGCAACGCGCGTCCTGCCTCCAGCCTTAAAGGAGAGCAATCATGGGACGCAGAAGAAGTACAGAGCTCAGAAATCGTGGCGGAATCTTGCATATCAAAAAGCAGATCCTCGGCCAAAAGATTCACGAATCACCACCCACTACTCTGCCCCAGAATTGGAGGAACTTTTAGAGGCCGGCATACCGCTAAAAGCTCTGGCCCGGCTACACGGTGAATAGCACCATCAACGCCACCACCGCCCAGCAGACTTAAATTGACAGCATTCACAATCGCATCCACGTCCAACTGCGTTATATCACCCTGCATAATCTGAACCTTGCTCGTACCCGTCTCCTTTTTCATAGCCTGAATAAACAGTGATAATATGCCAGTTCACAGTTAACTATATGGACCTCAATCATTCCTTATGCATGAAACCCTCGCAACAGCTGCTCTTCTTGTCACAATTGGATGGCTATTTTTAGATAGCCTACGTTCGCAAGAGACAGCCATTGCCATTTGCAAAAAAGCCTGTGAAGAACGCAACGTCCAACTTTTGGATCAAACAGTTTCAGTACATCGGGTCGGAATCAGGTGGGGTACAGAGGGGATTCGACTACGGAGAGTCTATCGCTTTGACTATAGCGATGATGGCGAAAACAGGCACACTGGGCATCTCATTCTAGTCGGCACCCGACAAGAGGAACTCAGTATGGGGCTAATCAGCCACTAATAGGGGGGCAGCAATATCTCTATTTAACTACTTTTAGACTGGGACGTTCACGGGAAGGTTTGGGTGGATTTGGTTCGTCATCAGGTGAGTTTTCAGCATCAGCCTCATCAGGAAACAGCATGCCACGCCCATCTTCCTTGGAGTAGATACCCAGCACAGCCAATGGTGAAAAATGCACCATCATTGGAACGCCATCAAAGCGCGCATTAAAAGAGATCAGCTCATTTTCAAGCCGCAACTCTTTTACTGCGCCAGGGCTAATATTGAGCACAATACGCCCGTCCTTTACATGTTGCTCAGGCACGACAACGTCGTCACCCATCGCATCTACCAGCAGATAAGGTGTTAGATCGCAATCCACCAACCACTCAAACAGGGCACGGATTAAATAAGGACGATTGGGAATCAGAGCCGGAGTTCCCGTTCTGCTTCAGACAGACTCTCTTGAAATGACTCCCGCTCAAACATGCGTTGTGCATAGTCCAGCACAGGCTTAGCTTGGGCAGGCAATTCGATACCAAACTCAGGCAAACGCCATAAAAGTGGTGCAATACTACAGTCTGCCAATGTCAGGTCATCACTCATAAAAAACGGTTTTGCCGTGAATATGGGAGCTGCTGCTATCAGGCTCTCTTTAAACTCTTTACGCGCGGCCGCAGCCTTTGATCCACCAGCCAGTATCCGCTCCATCTTTGTATACCAGTCTGCATCAACCCGATGCATAAACAAGCGTGCAGAGGCGCGGGAGACAGGGTCTACTGGTAACAAGGGAGGATGCGGGAAACGTTCATCAAGATATTCCATGATGATGCGAGACTCATACAGCGTCAGATCACGATCAACCAAAGTAGGCAAGGTGCCGTAGGGGTTGAGGTCCATAATATCGTCTGACGGATCCAATGGATCAACATCAATGATATCAACCGTAATATTTTTTTCTGCAAGCACTACCCGAACACGATGACTGTACGCACTCATGGCATCTGAGTAGAGCGTCATCACAGGACGTTTATTAGAAACTACGGCCATCTAAGCCACTCCAGAATATCTTAAATTATAAGAGTACAAAAGGGATCCCTAAAACAAAAAAGGGGCGCACAGTATACATGAAAACCGTGCACCCCTGTTGTTTTTACAACAACTTTCTATTTAGTGGATATCCTTCCAGTATTCCTTCTTCAGCAGGTAAGCCAGCACAAACAGAACCAGCAAGAAGAGAATAACCTTCACGCCCAGAGCCTTACGCTCCTGCTGAGAAGGATCACCCAGGTAGGTCATGAAGTTCACCAGGTCGTGTACAGCTTCATCATACTTCTCTGGTGACATGCTGCCGGCTTTGACCAGTTCGAATTTCTCGAAATGCATCTTCCCGTCTTCACCTTTTTTGAAGCGGGCCTCTTGCCAACCTTGCAGCTCCCACAATACATGTGGCATGCCAACATCAGGAAATACTATGTTATTAATCCCCATTGGCTTTGAGTCATCCAGGTAGAAGCTACGGAGATAGGTGTATACCCAATCTGAACCACGAGAGCGCGTTGTTACACTCAGGTCTGGAGGTGTTACACCAAAGTAGCCATTGGCTTCTTCAGCACCCATGGCAATATCCATGGTTGAGCCAATCTTATCAGCGGTAAACATAAGATTCTGTTTAACATCTTCAAACGTCAGCCCCAGATCGGTAGCAGTACGCTCAAAACGTTGGTATTTGGCTGAGTGGCAGCTTAGGCAGTAGTTAACAAAATATTTGAACCCACGCTGTAGTGACTCTTTGTCACTTACGTCAACATCCGCGTCATCCAAGTGGACACCGCCACCCGCTCCCATGCTGAGCATAGGTGTCGCAAATAACATCAATGCAATGATCAGCTTTTTCATTAGGTCAACCTCTCTGGAACAGGTTTATGCGAATCAATCTTGCTGTACCAAGGCATCAGCAGAAAATATGCGAAATAGAGTACAGTACAGACCTGTGCTAGCAAGGTTAAAGGTCCAGTTGAAGGCATAACGCCCAAAACACCCAAAATGCAGAACACAACAACAAAGATGCCTAGAGCAATTCTTTGAATTGGCCCTTTATAACGCATGGATTTAACAGGACTCTTGTCCAACCAAGGCAGCAGAAAGAACATCACAATGGCGGCACCCATCGCTACAACACCAGGAAATGCAGACCCCATCATAGAGGGCACAGCACGCAGGATGGCGTAGAAGGGGGTGAAGTACCAGACCGGAGCAATGTGGTCTGGCGTCTTCAGTGGGTTGGCAGGTTCAAAGTTAGGGTGCTCAATAAAGTAGCCCCCCATCTCAGGTGCAAAGAAGAGCACCGCTGAAAAGAGAATCAGGAAGCCAACAACACCTACAGTATCTTTAACGCTGTAGTAAGGGTGGAATGGGATGCCATCACGTGGAATGCCGTTCTCATCCTTGTTCTTTTTGATCTCAATGCCATCAGGGTTATTTGACCCAACTTTGTGCAGTGCAACGATATGTACAAATACCAGGGCAGCTAGAACAAAGGGCAGCAGGAAGTGCAGCGAGAAGAAGCGGTTTAGAGTGGCATCTGAGATAACAAAGTCACCACGAATAAAGATACCCAGCTCTTCACCTACAAAAGGCACCGCGCTGAACAGATTCACAATAACCTGTGCGCCCCAGAAAGACATCTGACCCCATGGCAGTAGATAGCCCATGAAAGCGGTTGCCATCATGACTACGTAGATGATTACACCGATAATCCACAGCAGCTCACGAGGACCTCTATAAGAGCCATACATCAGGCCGCGAAACATATGCAGATAGATCACGATAAAGAAGGCAGACGCGCCAGTGGAGTGCATATAACGGATTAGCCAGCCCCACTCTACATCACGCATGATGAATTCAACGGAGCCAAAAGCAAGCTCGGCATCAGGCTTGTAGCTCATGGCCAGCCAAACACCGGTTAGAATCTGGTTAACCAGTACTAGCATGGCCAGTGAACCGAAGAAGTACCAGAAGTTAAAGTTTTTGGGCGCATAGTATTCAGCGAGGTGTTCTTTCCACACCTGGGTTGCTGGATAGCGCTCGTCAAGCCAATTCATGAAGCTCATTATGCTGCCCCTCCATCTTCACCGATCAGAATCAGCGATTCGGTCATGAAATAGTACGGCGGTACACTTAGATTTTTAGGCGCTGGTACACCGCTGTATACGCGAGCGGCTAGATCAAAGCGCGAACCGTGACAGGGGCAGAAAAAACCACCTACCCAATCTGCACCCAAGTCCGCAGGAGCCATCTCTGGGCGATAGGTTGGTGAGCAACCCAAGTGCGTGCAGACACCTTCTGCTACCAGGTACTCCGGCTTACGCGAACGGTGTTCGTTCTTGCAATACTCTGGTTGCTGATCCATTTCTGAATTCGGATCCGTCAATTGGTCTGTCAATTTTGAGAGATCGGCCAAATTCTGCTCAGTTCGGCGTACAACCCAAACAGGCTTCCCTCTCCACTTGACAGTCAGCTTCTGACCAGGCTCAAGCTTGCTGATATCTGCCTCTGCTGGTGCACCTGCAGCCCTAGCTTTTGCGCTAGGAGCCCAAGACCCCAGAAAAGGAACTGCTACAAAGACAGCACCAACACCTGCAACAGCACTCGTTGCGGTGGTAAGAAACCGTCGTTTTTTTAGATCCACGCCTTCTGCGCTCATACATATACTCCCGGAAAATAATTCTGGATAAACCTGGGATTTTTATTTTAGTGATGCTTAATGACCCACTGAAATTTATTATTACGGCAACGCTATTTCGCATTTACCGAGCAAATTGGTGGGGTATTCTGTTACAAGCTGTTAATCAGGTCAAGCCGGATTAGATATATCAATGAATTGATGCTCCAATTCATAACGCTCAGCTAGATGTTTACCCAATGCCTGAACACCAAATCTCTCAGTAGCATGGTGTCCAGCCGCATAAAAATGAATACCCAGCTCTCGCGCTAAATGCACTGTACGCTCTGATATCTCCCCTGTTATAAAGGCATCCAAACCCAACTCTGCTGCCGATTCAATATAATCCTGCGCCCCTCCACTACACCAGCCTATGCGCCTTATTGGCTTATCTCCAATTGAGATATGCATTGGTTGTTGGCCCAGCGCTTTAGCTATACGGACTGCAAGCTCATTGGCATCCAATGGCTGTTCCAGATCAATCTGCCAAATCAAACCCTCTTTGGACGGAATCGCAGTTGAAAACCCCAACTTCTCTGCCAGCTGCCTATTATTACCAAATTGCGAATGGGCATCTAATGGAAGGTGATAGGCAAGCAGGCTAATGCCCGCCTGCATTAGTGTTCTCACACGACGGCCTTTGATGCCTTTTAATGGCTCTGACTCACCTTTCCAAAAATAGCCATGATGCACTAGTAAAAGATCCGCCTCTGCTGTAATTGCTGCATCGATCAGTGCCTGACTAGCGGTAACGCCTGTGACTATCTTTCGCACTTCAGACCGCCCCGCATCAACCTGTAGACCGTTGGGACAGTAGTCCTGAAAAGCATTTATATCCAGGAGTTCATTACAATACGTTTCTAAATCAATTAATTCAATCATCACTTATCACCTAAAACTACAACTGGTTTTTCCACGTAGATTGATAGATTATGCGTATCCATGGAATTACGAAAGCTATTTTCCTTTGCTTTAACATCAATCACAGCGGGTCTTGCAGCCGCTTTTGTGGTGCTTATTCTACAGCCGGGGCTTTTAAACGATACTCAGCAAGCACCGTCGACACAGCCCCCTGCAATAACACAGCCCCCACAAACCGGCCAACAACCCAATAAACTTTCAGCCTTGGTTGTACCAAATGGACCAGTATCATATTCGGCTGCCGTAAAAGAAGCAGCCCCTTCCGTGGTCAATATCTTTACCACTAAGCTGATCACTGAGCCACGCAATCCCATCTTTGACGACCCAGCCTTCCGCTCTTTCTTCAAAGATCGACCTGCAGCTAAACCGCGCCAGCGACGAGAGAACAGCCTGGGATCAGGCGTAATCATGGACTCTCGCGGTTACATCTTGACCAACAACCATGTCATAGAGGGTGCAAGTGAAATCCAGCTCATTCTGCATGATGGCCGAAATATTCCTGCCGCAGTTGTAGGCACCGACCCCGACACTGACCTAGCCGTACTTTTTGCACACACAGAAAATCTTCCAGCCATAAAGCTGGGCAATACCGAACAGATAGAGGTAGGGGATGTAGCACTGGCCATAGGAAACCCTTTTGGCGTGGGCCAAACCGTAACCATGGGTATTATCAGTGCCACTGGGCGCAATCGCTTGGGCATTAATACCTTTGAAGATTTTATTCAGACCGATGCCGCAATCAACCCGGGCAACTCAGGAGGCGCACTCATCAATGCCCACGGCCACCTGCTCGGAATCAATACGGTCATCTTCTCTAAAACAGGCGGCTCCCAGGGTATAGGTTTTGCCATTCCTGTCTCACTCGCACAAGGCATTATGCAGCAGCTACTTGTGCATGGGCGGGTAGTCAGAGGCTGGCTAGGCATCATGGCGCAGGATATGACACCAGAACTGGCTGAATCATTTGGACTACCACAGGTTGAAGGCATTCTAATCTCAGGCGTATTGGAACGAGGCCCTGCTGATCTGGCTGGCATCGCACCCGGCGACATCATCACACAGATCAACAATATAAAATCCAGCGATGCCCGCGACATTCTCAATACCATTGCCATGCAGCCACCAGGCTCAATCGTTACTATTAACGGCTGGCGAGGCCAACATCGACTAAAACTCAAAGCCTTAATAGCAGAGCGCCCGCCCAAACCCAGTCGCTAAAGCTATCGAGTGGTCAATTTCTATATGCTAGAATCCGACTATCAGTCCCGTCACACCCTCAGAAATTTTCAGGATCCACCTTTATGGCAAATAAGACCCGCGTTGGGGTAGTAGGAGTTGGTTATCTCGGCCGATTCCATGCCCTGATCTATTCCCGCATGACCAACGTTGAACTGGTAGCTGTTGTTGACAGCAATGCCGAGACCGCAGCTAAAGTTGCCGCTGAGTGCAACTGCGAAGCCTACACCAACAGTCAGGATCTCATTGGAAAAATTGATGCCGTCAGCATCGTTGTTCCAACCACAGCCCACCTTGCAGTAGCCCGCCCATTTCTTGAACAGGGCGTACATATGCTTCTCGAGAAACCCATCGCCACCACCTGCGATGAAGGACGAGAGATTGTGCAGCTGGCTGACAAAATGGGGGCCGTCTTACAGATTGGTCATCTAGAACGATTCAACGCAGGCGTGATGGCACTGGCTGATCGCATATCCAAGCCGCGCTTTATTGAAGCACACCGCATGGGCGAATTTGTAGCGCGAGCAACCGATGTGGATGTCGTATCTGATCTGATGATCCATGACATCGACATCATATTGTCTTTGGTCAACTCAGATATCACTTCCATCGCCGCT
>Ga0316192_10000169_pt1 | contig 45764 bp, 30 predicted proteins | sample MerIslwburrow_MG_FD_204931 | JGI IMG/M metagenome (GOLD analysis project Ga0316192, IMG submission 204931) | Coastal sediment microbial communities from Maine, United States - Merrow Island worm burrow | ecosystem: Environmental > Aquatic > Marine > Coastal > Sediment | place: USA: Maine...
TATCGAAGAGCTGCACATTGCCCATGAAGGGCTACGGATGAAGGCGAGCTGACATGGCAGCACTGGAGAAAGCCAAACTACAGCAAGTGAGTGCCGATGCTAATGAGGAAACCATTGGCAGTCCGGTGCCTGTGCAGTTCAACCCCACATCGCTCAAGCTCAAACTAACTAACAAAGCAGAGGGTGGACGTTCACGGGCGCGGCAACGGCGGCAACATAATGGCTCTGGCTCTACCGTGCTCACTATGGAGTTGGTGTTTGATTCGGCGGATGATGGTACCGAAGGTGCCCCCGTCTCTGTACGTACTAAAACTGCCATTGTAGAGAAGTACGTGGTGCCTCTGACTGATGGTTCTGAAACGCCACCACGACTGCGTTTTGAATGGAATGATCTGGTGGTGTCAGGCATCGTTGAAAGCCTCGATATTGACTTTGATCTGTTTGCTGCCGATGGCACACCACTGCGAGCCAAGGTAAGCCTCAGCATCAAAGAGCAGGAGGCAAAGTACCAGTTTCTACAGGCCGGAGCTGGTAACCGCAACAGCAGCAACACCAACTTGGCAACCGAAGGCAACTCAAGCAGCCAACCAGGGGGCGGCACAAATGATCCATCAGGCGACGGTGACAATAATAGTGATCGTAGCGCCACCGCTCTAGAGGGTGAGAGCCCCGCAGAATTTGCAGCTCGTATGGGACTGGACCCCAGCGCGTGGCGTGGGCTGGATGTCGACCTGGGTTTAGACTTAAGTTTGGAGGCTGGAATAGAGATCGGTTTCAGCGCCGGGCTTAGCCTGAGCGCTGGAGTTGGGGTGACGGCCGGTATTCAGGCTGGCGTTGATATCTCGCTAGAGGCCGCAATTGGGCTTGATGTTAGCGCCAGTGCAAAGGCCACAGCCGGAATGAGTGCTGATGCCGCAGCCGGCTTTGCCCTCTCTTCTGTCGGAGGGGTGAGCGCAGCGATAGAGACCGCCAAAATCGCCCAATCAACAGCGGCGGCAGAGCAGGCTCAGCAAGCGTTTGCCATGCCATCATCTTCGACCTCCTCCACGTTGACCTCTTCGGCATCCTCATCCGGCGCAACAACTGCAACTACCAGTGCTGTAGCGGCAGTTTCTGGGACAGAGGTATCCAATAGCGCTGCTGCTGCCCAGGCCGTGAAGAGTCAGAGCCAACAGGCGCATACCCCATTGACCGTCTCTGGCAGCCGTACCCCCAGCCAGCAGCAAGCTGCTGCACCGGCGCCGACACCACCCAAAGCAGATGCTCGTAGCAGTAGCTACGGCTTTGGCGTGCCTCTGCGCCCACTCTATAAAACATTAATGGAACAGCAGCAACCCCGGGTTTGCGGTCACGATAAAAATGGTGGTGTCGGTATCTCGCCAACCTTTCGCAGTGATCCTACTACCGCTCCCTGGGTTGAGTTGCCACGTCGGGATCCAGGCCGGGATGTTGCCGATGTCGCTGAAAAAACCAAGCGCCGCAGCCACCCTTGCGGCTATTCGTATAGCTGCTCCTGCAAGCGAGGTCGCTCATGACGACTCATATAGATTATGCCGTCACCGAAGTGATTGCCGAGCCGGATAGCGCTGGGCCAGATGGTGGTGCAGGTGAGCCAGATGATAACCGCTGGAGTGAACAACAGAAGATTGAGTCAGCCTTGAAACATTGTGAGCGCATGGCCAGACGGGTGCGAGCGGAGGGGTTTGATGACTGACCCGCTAATCTTTACCTCCAGCCCGGTCTTCACTATTGATGGCCAGGACTATGGTGAACTAGCGCGTGATGTCGTGCGCCTGGAGGTGGAGGAGGGTGTAGATGGTCTCAAGCACCTGCATGCTCGTTTTGTTGCCATTGGCCCGGATCAAGGTGCCGCTGAAGAGCAACTCCTCTATATGGATGGCCGTATTATTGATTTTGGTAAGCAGCTGGAGGTTGCAATTGGCCCACCGCACAACCAGCGCACCATCTTTGATGGCTATATCAGCGCCCTTGAAATCAACTACGAAGAGGGAGAAGAGCCAGAGGTCTGTATCTGTGCCGAAGATCGGTTGATGGATCTGCGTATGACCCGACGCATGAAAACCTACGAAGAGATGAGTGATGCAGATATTGCGGGTGAGATTGCCTCTGAGCATGGCCTCTCTCCAGAGGTTGATGCCGAAGGCCCCACCTATGACCGAATCCAACAGTGGAATATGAGTGACCTCGCCTTTCTGCGTGAACGGGCGCGACTGATTCAGGCGGAAGTCTGGGTTGAAGGTGACACCCTGCACTTTAAAGGCCGTGACCGGCGCAACGGCACGGAGCTGACCCTGATACGCGGTACCGACATCATCACCGTACAGGCCAGTGCTGACCTGGCTCACCAACGCACTAAGGTGCGAGTCAGTGGTTATGACGCCAATGAACGGGCGGTGATTGATGAAGAGGCAGGTGAAGATGCCGTGATGGGTGAAGTGAGCAGCGGCCGCACTGGCGTGGCCGTCCTGCAATCAGCCTTTGGTGAACGGGTCTCACACCGCTGCAAAGAGGCACCGTTGGAGAGCAGTGAAGCAACTGAGTGGGCAAGATCCGAGATGCTGCGACGGGCGCGGCGTTTCGTCAACGTCAATGGCATCACTCGTGGTACGCCAGAGATGGTGGTCGGCAGCCAGCTAATGCTCGAACAGATGGGCGGCCCCTTTGATGGCGACGGTTATTACGTAACACGAGTGCGTCACACCTACGACCAAGGGCAAGGCCACCGTACCCAGTTTGAAGCAGAACGAGCAACAGTAGGAAGTTTTACATGATCAATGAGTTTACAGCCGATGGCGGGCGTCAAACCTACTACGGTGTCTATCCGGCCATTGTGACTGATCTGGTTGATCCAGACGGTATCGGTCGTATTGAAGTGCGTTTCCCGTGGTTGGGGAACGATGGTGACAGCGATGTACGTGCTTGGGCCACCCTGGTCTCTCCTTATGCCGATGATAACCAGGGCTTTCAGGTGCTGCCCGAAGTGGACTCTCAGGTAGTGGTTGCCTTTGAAGCGGGCAACCTCAGACGACCCTATATTGTAGGTGCCTGCTGGAACGGCCAGGAGGCACTGCCGACCGATGCTGAGGCAGCCAACAATATCCGCGTCATCAAAACCCGTTCCGAAAGCATCCTTGAGTTTGATGATACCGAAGGTGCCTCCAAAATAACCCTGGAGATGAAAAATGGCCACAAGCTGGTGCTGGATGAAAGTGCTAGTACCGTCACACTGAGCCATGCCAATGGCCATGTCATCAACTTCACAGCCGGAGGTGCGATAGAGATCCAGGCCAACTCCACCGTTGAGCTGACCGCATCGGCCTTCAATGTGCATGCCCCGGTGGCCAATTTTGATGGCATCATCAACTGCACCACCATGATTGCCAGTGTTGGCGTGGTCTCACCCATGTACACCCCTGGACTGGGAAATATCTGGTGATTCATTATGGCTACTAATACAGCACATGATTGGTCACTGGTTGGCCCCTGGTACCGTAAAGAGAGCCTTGGCGGCGGTTCGGTGGTAAAGCGCTCTGCAAAGCCTATTTTGCAAAAATATGCCAGTTCAGACTTCTCCAATGCATTCATCAAAGAGCCGCAAACTTCGCTGAAATTTGTCGGTGAGGACTTTGTCACCAACGATGATCTTCCTCTGAATGATCCGGTAACACCGGGCGACTCTCGCCTCAACAAAAACTTTCTGAAGCTGTTTCTCGACACCCACAGCCGCTTTTATCTGGTGGTGTGCGAACTCCATTGCGACAGACCGGGCTTTCCCAGCACCAGCCGAGATCAGGTGGCCAACGCCGGTTTTGTCATTCGTAAATACAGCTCCAATCTGGCTTATAATCTGCGTGGCAAGTTTGAGCCTGTGATGAAAAAGCGCGCCCTGATTCAAGCCAAGATGGCACGGGTGGAGAAGCAGGTTCGCGCCGCAAAAAGCAAATCCAACAAAGGCTCATTGGTTCGGGGAGTGATGAAGCCTCTGGCCAAAATTACAGATAAAAAGCTGACAGAGTTGCAAAAAGAGCTGAAAAAGAGCGAAACAGAACTCTTGTCGCTTAAGGAAGAGTACGGTGTAAAGCTCACCACAAAGGGCTGGTTTGCCAGCGAAAACCAGGGCATCGGAAGTTGGGAAGAAGTTGAGGGTACACCGCAATCGGTGACGGAATCCTACCTGCCGCTCTATCCGCTCATAGCTGATCCCACCGATGAGGCGCACTCCGCTACAGGCAAGACACTCTGGTTTGGCGTTATCCCCACCATGAGCAGCGATGTGGATGAAGATGGTAATCCTCGTTTTGATGATGAGAGCCTCTATGAGGTGCGCTGTTTTGTACAGCGCCAACCTGAAGAGGGTTGTTGCTGTAGTGAAACCACCTGGAGTGAGCCGACAGAGAGCTACAAGGTTGCACCCTTTTTTGATCTTGATGGCTGTGGACATAAACCAATCAACATCAAACTACCCAATCTGGATGACCTGAAAAATCAGGTGGCCCGAGGCCCTGTTGGTAAGGGGGCCAATGTCCGCATGAATACGCCAGATAACTCCAGCCTGACAATCACGACCGGCGATGACTTTGCGCTGCCGACAAAGGGTAGCTCACCTGGCGGTGGGGCGATCTGCTTCTTCGCCATTCCGCTGATCACCATTGTCGCGATGTTTCTGCTCAAGCTCTTTCTGCCGATTGTGGTTTTTCTGTTTCAACTCTGGTTTCTGCTCAGCCTGCGCCTATGTATCCCGCCCAGTATTGATATCGATGTTGGTCTAGCGGTTGATCTAAAACTGATAGAGCCGGAATTTAATTTTCAGGCTTCATTTGATGCCGGGATTGATGTCACCTTTGGCAGTACTACAGTGAGCAGTTTTCAAGATCTTAGGGAGACGATAGAAACTAGGTTCGATGGGGGTTTAAATGATGATAAGAAATATGTAGCTGATGCCAAGCTTGATCCCACCATGAAAAAAGCGATGTTCGATGAGCTGGAAGACGGCAATGAAGTTCACTCCATCATCAAATCCGTAGTTGATATGACAGCCGATTATTCAGATAACCCGGAAGACCCCAAGCTGGCCGCCACCTTACCCAAAGTGACCGATGGCCTGCACTATTTTGAAAAACTGGAGCAGTCTGCATGAGCGCCCGCATGACCATGAGAAAGTTCCTCGGCTCCGGCTGGAACTTCCCGGTCGCACCGGAGATGCGCAGCCAGCAGATCCCCTACGCCGAAGGGCCGGACAAAGTGCGCCAGTCGATCTGGATCATCCTTGAAACTGAGCCGGGTGAGCGCATCATGCGCCCTGCGTTCGGCTGCGGCTTGCGCCGTTACCTGATGAAGCCTAATACCTCTGCCACACGAGCACTGATCAAGCGTGATGTTGAACGCTCCCTTTCAGCCTGGGAGCCGCGCATAACTGTAGAGAGTGTAGCTGTGGATGCTGGTGATGATCCCTCGCTGGTGATCATTCAGATCCACTACACCCATGTGCGTGATGGCAGCCCCGGCAACCTTGTATACCCCTTTTATCTGGAGTAAGTGCGAATGTCGTTGAACCGCCCGATACTTGATGACCGATCCTATGAGCAGCTGAGGGATGAGCTTGTTCGTCGCATCCCCGTCTATGCGCCGGAGTGGACCGACCACAATGCCAGTGACCCCGGTATTACCCTGATTGAGCTTTTCTCCTATCTTGGCGAAAACCTGCTCTACCGTTTTAACCAGATCCCGGAAGCGACTCAGTTGGAGTTTCTGCGCCTGTTGCAGATCCCGCTGCGTCCTGCGCAACCTGCTCGTAGCGTGGTAGCGATGACCACCAAAGAGATGGCCGGGGTTCCCGTTGCCATGGGTTCGGTTGCCGTGGCGGGTGATGTTGCCTTTGAAACGCTGACCGAGGTGCGGGCACTGCCAGTGACTGCCATTGCTGTCTCCAAGGAGGAGGCCAATACACCTGATGAGGGAAGTGATGAAGAGGCCTTTTTCAAACAGGCCTATCAGGCAGCGGAGGTGGAATCGGCTGATGATGCGGTGCCCTATCAAAGCACTCTAGTCTGGGAAGAGAATCAAGGGCTGCCCGTCGATTTTGATAAGGCGGCAGACAGCATGATGTGGGTCGCTGTATTGGCTGAAGATGCTGATAAACGTGACTTTGCACTTGAGGCACTGGCTGACCATGATGATGCCCCGTTACTGCTGAACCTCGGTTTTATCCCAGACATCCAGATCAGTGAAGAGGATGAGATTGGCTCCCAGACCTTTGCCAACCGCTTCCGCTGTCCGGGTGAAGGCAATAGTGATACAGGCCCCGCAGTCCAATGGCAGATCTCCACCGCAACACTTAACGGTGAAGATGTACCTCAATACCAAAATATCAGCGTTGAAGGTGATAGCAGTGATGGTCTCAGCCGAGAGGGTGTTGTGCGTCTGCGCCTGCCGCGTGACCTGGATGAGATGGGGCCATTTGAGATTGAAGACCCTGATCTCATCGGCACAGGTGATTTCCCCCCACCGCTGGATGATGAACTGGAAGAACGGCTGCTCTTCTGGCTGCGTGCTTTTCGTCTCGATAAGAGTGACTTTGGCAAGGTGGTTTATGTCGGAGCCAATGCCACCGAAGTGGTGCAGACTGTTAAGGCTCGGGCAGAGTTTCTTGGCACGGGAGATGGTCAGCCCAATCAAAGTTTTGCTCTGATTAACAAGCAGATTGTACCCGGCACACTGGTGCTGGAGGTGGAAGATGCCAGCGGCTGGCGAGCCTGGCAGGCGGTTGAAGGGTTTCATGCCAGCAATGAGAGTGACCTCCACTACACGCTGGATGCCGCAGTGGGCCGGGTAAAATTTGGTAACGGTCTGCAAGGTTATGCGCCGCAGATTGGCCAGCGTATTCGGGTCACCAGTTACCGCTATGGTGGTGGAGTGCAGGGCAATGTTGCACCTGAGGCAATCAGCAAACTCAAACCCATCAAAGCGGTTAAATTGAGCAATCCTCTGGCTGCTTACGGCGGGGCCGAGGCTGAAAAAATCGAGAAGGCGCTCGACCGAATTCCCGGTGAACTACGCCGCCGAGACCGGGCAGTCACCCAATCGGATTTCAAAGAGCTGGCACTGATGACACCGGGGGCCAATATTGGCCGTTCTGAATGCTTGCCGCGCTTTGACCCGGCAACGCTCAACGATAAGGCAGCTGGAGTGGTCACTGTGGTCGTCTGGCCGACAGAGGACAGCCAGCACCCTGATGCTCCTGTTCCCAATAAAAACCAACTGCGACTGGTCTGCCAGTGGCTGGATGCGCGTCGCTTGGTCACTACAGAACACTATGTGATCGCCCCTACCTATCGGCCGCTCTCTGTTGCTGTTGGACTTGTGGTTAAACCGGGTTACGGAGTTGATGCCGTGCGCCATTGGGTTGAATTGGTGATTCGCCAATACCTCGCTCCGCTGCCACCCTATGGTCCATCGGGTGAAGGCTGGCCGCTGGGACGGCGGGTGCATGGCCCCGAACTGGAGGCTGCGGCCCTGCAAGTGGAAGGGGTTGAATACCTGACCGGTCTGAAGATTGCCGCCAATGATGGTGAGAATCGCACAGGCGATGGCGCTGAGACGGTCATGCTTGAGCTCTACGAAGTACCGGAGCTAAAGAGCATCTCCGTGGAAGAGGGTGCGATTACGGTAGATCCCGCTGATGCCACTGGCATTGAATCCCCTGGTATGGACAAATCGCCAGTGCCTATACCTGTGGTGCAGGAGGTCTGCTAGCCCATGGCCCGTATCGCCGATTTTGCCATGATTCACACGGCCGACCAGTGGTATCGCGTCGCCCATGAAAACACCGTTATCGAAGTAGATAAAGGTGTTGTCCAGCTCGCCTGGAAAGAGGAAGAGCGCAATGATGATGGCGCAGAGACTCCCTGTGAAACAGGCGTGGGCATGGCTTTTGACCCCTGGTGCCGCCTCTATCGCAGTCGCCCTGAAGAGGGACAGATTGAGAAGCTGCTCTGGGGTGAATCCGATGATACGGCAGAGATGGTTGAGCTGTTTGCCACTGAAGATTGTGGGCCGGATGAACCCGGTGGATTTATTGTTAATGATGACCATGCGCCGCTGGAACAGCCACAGAGTCTGGCGGTGGATGATGAAGGGCGGCTCTATATCGCCGAGGCCGGTACCAACCGGGTGCTTGTTTATGACTTGGTAGAGTCCCGCCTGCTACGCCAGGTTACCTTTAGCTGCCCCCCCATCGATCTGGCGACTGATGGCCTGCGCCTGTTTGTTCTGCTGGGAACCGGAGAAGATGGCCTGGCGATAATGGAGGCGCATAGCGATCCGGTCTTTAGGACGCTGCCTGAGCAGATTACCTCACCCACTCGCATCGCAGTGGCACCTGATGGCGCGCTCTATATTTTAGAGAGGCCAACGGCTGAAGATGCCACCATTATCCCTCTGGATAGCCCCGATGAGCCGATTCCTGTAGCCGATGCCGGAGATCTGCTCTTTACCGAAGATGGCATCCTGGTGGTGGCCCGTCGGGCTGGAGAGGATTTTCTGCGCTTCCGCATAGAAGAGGGCCAACAGTGGCAGCTGCCGCATCTGCGAGCACTGCACTACGATGGATGTGGCATTGTTTTGATGCCGGATGGGCAAGTCGGTTACTGGAGTGAACGTGGACTCAGACGTGCCACCCTGGCACGGCTGCGCTATGAACTCTCCGGGCGCGTGACGGGCTTTCGCCTTGATAGCAACGAATTTCAGACCCAGTGGGGGCGCATCTTTATCGATGCTTGCATCCCCAAAGGGACATCGCTGAGCGTCAGTTGCCTGGTGATGGATGAACCGCCGGAAGAGACAACTCCGCTGCCACGAACACCTCCGCTCAACGCAGAACTGCTGACGGTGCATCGCCCCGATTTGTCACCTCCAATGCCACCTCAGGAGATGATTAATAATCTGAACGAAGAGCAACAACTTCACCGGCGTGAAACTGGTGTGGAGTTACCCTGGCTCTGCCAGCATGATGATCGCTTCGAGACCTATGAAGCCCCTGTGATTGCACCGCCTGGGCGCTATCTCTGGCTGGTGATCAATCTGCAAGGTAGCAGCAAATTTAGCCCCAAGATCAAAAGTGTGCGGGTCGAATACCCTTCGCATGATCTGATGCGACGCCTGCCGAAACTCTATTCACGTGATGAAGCAGCGGCTGATTTTCTGCGTCGCTACTTGGCCATGCTGGAAGGTAATCTGCGTGAATTGGATCTGCACGCCAGCTACCGGCATCTGCTGCTTGATCCGATGGCTGCCCCGGCAGAGGTGCTGCCTTGGTTGGCTGAATTTATCGGCCTAGTGGTGGATCATCGTTGGCCAGAGCATACAAAGCGACGTTTGATTGCAGAGGGTATCTGGCTCTTTCGTTACCGGGGTACGGTGATGGGGCTGACACGGTTTTTGGAGATCTATCTGGAGTGCAAAATCGTCATCATCGAGCACTTCAAGGTGCGTGGGTTGGGTGGTGCCATTGTTGGCGAAAGTGATGCTAAAGAGGCTAACTCAGTGCTCGGTGCGGGATTCAGGATTGGTGGACGTATTGGCGAGGAGGAGTCCATTTCAGTCAATAAGCAGTCGATAGAGGATGCCTTTAAAACCCATGCCCACCGTTTTAGCGTCATTATTCCACTCTCGTTGAAGCATGAGCAGCGCCAAGTGGTTGAGAACATACTAGAAGTGCATCGACCCGCCCATACCCTTTATGACATCTGCACCGTCGATGCAGGTATGCGGGCTGGTATTGGATTATATGCCGGATTGACCAGCATCATTGGCCGTACCTCCGGTTTTGGACGTATTCAGATCGGAGCCACGCTGTTGGGGCGGCATCAACTTCTGGGGCAGGCAAAGTCTGGTACCCATGTTGGTTCCAGCAAGCTTGGCACGGATAGTCAGGTGGGCTAACGGATGGAGACGCTACACATCAAACAGCTCAAGACACGCTATCGACTGCCGGTGCCGTCTGGTGATGGGGCGATACCGGAGATGCGCAAGCGTCTCGATGGCTTGCTCAGAGTGGTGATGGATGAAGCCTTGGAAGCTGCGCTGGAGTATGAAGGGATCGGTAGCCATGAAGAGATCTGTATCCGGCAGGTGCATGCACCTGTGCGTCTGCGCCTTGCAGAGTCTGACCAAATCCTGATTGATCAGTGGAGCCAGTCACTGGCGCAATATATCCGCCGGGCTATCGATGAGGGTGGTAGCGAGATGGTGGTGCGATACCCGGCCCGGATCAACAGTTATGTCGATTTTGCCACTGGCGTTGCGTTGGGATGCCTAAATCGAGCCTGGGCCTGGAACCAACTGGGTATTGCCGACCTGCCGGGAGGCGCAGAGGGCACCTCGCAATCGGCAGCACGAGAACAGCTGTTGATTACATTGGAGCGGGAACCCCACTTTATTGTGCCAGTGTTGAAACAGCTGATAGACCGAGGCTATTTTCATGCACTGGCAGGTCAGCTTAGCGCATGTGACTGGCAGGTTTTGGCTCAAGCTGCGCAGCAGGCGGCTGGAAGCAGCATGCGGACTGATGCAGTACTGGGACAATTGATTACGCAATCAGCAGCCACCGGGTGGCTTGGCCGGTTGCCAATGAATAACTCCAATGTTGATTTCGATATTGATAACTTATCCAACAGCGCAAAGAATAGACTACTGGAAAAAGCTACAGTAGCTACGGTTTTGCAATTGGCTCGCTCGCTGCTGGCTGGCTCTTCAATGGGGCAACTGTTGTTGGTGGCTCCGCAACTCTATCGAAGTGACCCGGCAACGCTGGAGCAGCTGCTGATTTTACTGGTGCTGGAGGCTGAGCCAACCCTGATGCGCCAACCGCAAGAGCGAATTGAAGCTCTGCTTGCTGCCTTGGCAATGCTGGTGACTGGGAAGGGGGATTTCGATAAGGCAGCACTGCATAAAAAACAAATCCCGCCAGTGAGCGACAGTGCTGCAAAACAGGCGGATGCTCAAAAGCAGAGAGAAGCACAGGCGCAAGATGATCCTGCTTTCAGCCGTGAACATGATGAGCAACGGCATGCTGCACAGCCCTTAATGGATGATGAAGAGGCCGTGGATGAGTACCCACTACCCACCCCAGTAGCGCCCATAGAGAGTGAGTTTGGTGGTCTGCTCTACCTGCTCTCGCTGGTCGATGTGTTGGGATTGCCTGATGCCATTGTTGCCGCTCCCTGTTTTGAGCAGCGCCCTTTTCAGTGGGTGCTCTACCATTTGGCGCTTAACCTGATTCCTCTCAATGAGCTGGATTCTGCGCTATTGGCTTTTTGCGGCCTGAGTGGTGAAGAGGATCTGCCCTGGCATGATCAGCCAGAGCTGAGCGACAGTGAACAGCAGTGGTTTGATCAAGCTGCTGAGTCACTGGTGCAGCTACTGCGTGAACGTTTGGCACAGCATCCAGATCAGCTGCAACAGGGCCGCGAACCTCTGCTGGATAGAGTCTGCCGGCGACAGGCGCAGATCATTAGTGAACCGGGATGGCTGGAGATTGTATTCCCTCTCGATGCCGTATCAACAGAGATCCGCCGAGCCGCGCTCGATCTGGATCCAGGTTATCTGCCCTGGCTGGGGCAGGTGGTGAAGTTTCGTTATGAGTAGCGTAATCAACAGCGTTGAAATGCCGAATCAGTGGAGCGACAGCCCCACTGAACGGCTGCGTTTTGAGTGTGGAATTATGGCTGGCCGTCTGGCCGCGCTGCTGCGCAAACGTCTTGCTGATGATGAGAAGGGCATGGAAAAACCAGTTGCCGCTGCCCTTAATTTTCTAGAACACAGTTATCAGAAGGTGGCGGGTGAACAGCCACTCTCAACCTGGTTGGGCAGTGCTCTCGATCGGCGGCAGCAAGATATTTATCACCCGCTGGATCTGCTGGCCTATAGCTTTCGTCTATCCCACGGCGAGGTTGACCTGCTGATTCTGGCTGGTTTGGCTGAAGAGCATGAGGGCTTTGCCGACATCTTTCGCACCCTGCATCCGTTGGGTGTAGCGCGACCAACGCTCGGACTGGCTGCACAGCTATTTTGCAATGAGTCTGAAATGCGAACTGATTTTTGTGGCTTGGTTGAAGCGGGGGCAGCGCTGGGTCAGAAGATGATTATCAGCGAGGGTGAGGGGCCATTTTATACCCGCCATCTGCAACTGGCAGACTCTCTGTGGTCGGTGCTGCACGGCATTGATGCCTGGCCGAAAGTGCTGAAACGCGTAACCTCGCCTATAGCCCAGCAGGGGCTGAGCCAGTGGTTTAAAGAGCCTGCTGTAGCATTGGCGCATCGGGCGCTAAGCAAACTCTCCACCTGCACCATTGTGTTGATGGCTGAGACAGAAGAGATTGCATTTCAGCGGGCAGCGGCTCTGGCGGCTGCGGCAGGGGCACAGCCGATACGGATTGAATGGCCTGTTGAAGCGGGGACCAATCTCGAACCACTGCTACAGCTTCACTGTGTTGCTCGGAATGCTGTGGCCGTGGTGCGCTTGCCGGAAAAAGAGGGGCCGAAACGCAGTGCCATCTCCATCCTTAGCAACTGTCCGGGGCCTGTAATGTTCGCTACTCGTATAGGCAGTGGCGCTGTGAATGAGTCTCGACCCTTGATCAATATTGTTATTGAGCGTTTGGCTTCAGCTGATCTGCGGGGCATGTGGCGTGAAGCGCTGCCAGAATTGAGTGAAGATGCGGCGTTGCTGGCGGCCCGTTTCCCGCTGGAACCATCGCGTGCGCTACAGGTGGCAGAGGATCTGCGTTTCAGCCATCGCGAGCAGGGCAATGATATGGCAACTGCCACTGTTGAGGATGTGGCTAAGAGCATCCGTGCACGGGCGGCAGTTGCGCTGGGCGGTGGTGTTCAGCTGGTGCGCCCTGTTTCAGACTGGGACCAGCTGGTTCTGCCAGAAGCACAACGGGTGCAGTTGCAGGAGGCGGTAAACCGTCTCTACCTACAGGACAAAGTACTGGACGACTGGCGCTTCCTCGAAGGTCGGCGTGGCTCTCGTGGTGTTCGCATGCTGTTTGCCGGACCACCGGGAACAGGCAAAACGCTATCGGCCGAGGTGCTGGCTAAGGCGCTGGATATGGATCTGCTGCTGGTTGATCTCTCCAGTGTCGTCTCCAAATGGATCGGTGAGACGGAGAAGAATCTGGCGGAAGTGTTCGAGACGGCTGAACGGGCTAAAGCGGTACTCTTCTTTGATGAGGCGGATTCCCTGTTTGGCAAACGCACCGATGTCTCTGATGCCCATGACCGTTACGCCAATCTGGAGACGGCCTATCTGCTATCACGCCTGGAACGTTTTGATGGCTTGGCAGTGCTGGCCACCAACCTGCGCCAAAACATCGATACTGCATTCACCCGTCGCCTGGAGTTTATCATTGAATATGAAGAACCGGGTTATGAGCAGCGCCTTGCTTTATGGCGCTGCCATCTGCCGCAAGCTGTGCCACTGGCTGATGATGTCAGGCTGGAAGAGTTGGCCTCGCATTATCCAATTGTCGGTGGGCTGATACGTAATGCTGCGGTAGCGGCCGCTTTTCTGGCTGCTGCTGATCAGAGTGCAATCACAAAAGATCATTTTATACAGGCGATTCGCCGTGAGTACGAGAAGGCTGGCAAAGCCTATCGTGAATTGCCGACAACGATTAACAGACACTAAAAAGGGGAAGGATATGGCTACGACCTTAAAAACGTTTGCGGAAGAGAGCCGGGACCGCTACTCGGACATGGAGACTGCGGCACAGAGTGACTATTCGCAAGCGACGGGAGATTTGGCTATTGCAAATGATAGTTATGCCACGCTGGTAACAGAGTATGCCGCGTTGGAGAGCGATATTGCAGCCAAACGAGCGGCCATGGCTGAAGAGAGTCTGATGCCATCGGATATTGAGGTTTTGGCAGAAGAACTGCGTGATTTGCTAATCGATCTGCGCGCCAAGCGGGCAGAGATATTGGAAGCGGAAGAGAACAAAATCTGGCTGGGTCACCAAAAAGATCAGGTCGAGCAGCAGCTCAGTGCGCTGACATCCCAGGTTGCAGCGGCAGAGGAGGGACTGGCCGATGCAGAAGATAGGGATGACCAGCACACCAGCTGGAAACAGAGCGTCAGCGATGGCGATATTGCTGCCATACAGGCCCGGGCGACAGAGTTGCTTGATGCCCGCTCAGCTGGGTCAGAGCCAGAGGATGAAGAGGAGGCAGCAATCTGGAATGCCAAACAGCGGGTTAAGGACGATATTCCTGAGGTGCTGTTAATTCGTGCACGTGAACGGGGGGAACAGATTCAAAACAAGTTTGCCGCCCTGAATGTTGCACGCGATGGCCTTGAGGACAGAATCGGCACCCAGAGTGCTGCCGACAACGGTGCCATTGGTCTCTCCATTCAGCGCTGGATCGATTTTGAGCGGGTCGAAGCTGCTTTTATGTCGCTGGTGTTACAGAGCCAGTCCCATTTTGACCAGGCGGTGGCGCTACTCACCTCGGTTGTGCAGAGCACAGAGCTGAGTGCAGCGGAGACGGCACGCATTAGTGATGTCAGCCTGGCTGTTGATGCGGATGCAGTGGTCAATGAGAAGGCGCGGGATGATGCTCAGGATGATGTCTCCGCCAAGCAGGCCGAGATTGAAGAGGCACTGCTTGATGCCATGGTGGCGGATATCAATGCCGATCCAGAAACTGATGCCACTGTTATTGCTAAGCGAGCTGAACTTGTGCCACTTGAAGCGGCATTAGCCAGTGCAGAAGGGGATTACGATGCGACCATGCGCAGTGAAATGGATACCTGGGAAGGTGCGGTGCCAGATCACATCTGGGCTAACGTGGTCTCCTACGACCGTGCCGAATTGTTATTGACGGCTCTTAAAGATGCAGATGCAGCAGCCCTCTCAGCTGCGATGGATGCCGCCGAAAGCAGCCTGGTGGCAGCGCTTGAGGCAGAAGATGAAGCAGCGCGCCTGAGTGATGCCCTGGAGTCGGGATTGGATCTGGCTGCGGCGTGGGCCAGCGAATTGAATAACAGCTACCAGGCTCAGATGCTGAGCCGGGTACGTGGCGATAATTAATAACCAAGTCAAGGAGGGGTCTCGTGACTCAACCAGCTATAACAACGTTAGCGGATTGTGAAAAAGTAGGAGGGATGGATGAGATGTTGCCCGTTGATCCATTCCGCTCGTTATATGTCCATTTTGGCATGTTGTTGGGAGTGGACGACTTCCGTACCGTAGATGCCTACCACCGCGGCAAAATGTGGTTTCACAGCGCCTGGCTGCACCGCCAGGGAACACTGTGGGGTCTGCGCGTTCAACTTGATCAAGCTATGGGTGAGGTGCGGGTCAAGCCGGGTGCTGCCGTGGATGCGCTGGGGCGTGAACTTTATCTGAACGCCCCCGCCTGTCTAAACGTCAGTGCCTGGTACAACCAGCACAAAGATGAGCCTGAGCTGAGTGAGATTGTCACAACGGATCCTGAGACTGGCTATATCTCTTTCGATGCCCATGTCGTCATCAAATTCAAAGCCTGTCTGAACCGCCAGGTGCCTGCGCTAAAAGAGCCCTGTGATGGCTCCAACAGCACCACTGCCTACTCGCGGGTGAACGAGACGGTGATGCTCTGTTTGAAACCGGGCAAAGCACCAGAATGGCGTGCGCCGGGGCAGCTCCCGTTTCATCGCCTGCGTCTGCTTTTTGGGCTGGAAGATCCGCTCACTGACGAAGGTGAAATCATTCCAGAAGATGATGAGGTGGTGACTAAGCGGGATTGGATTCTCACCCTGCCCGTTGAAGATCAGCCTGCTGCCTATCTGGAGGCATTCCGCTACTTTGCCGCCAAGGATGAGATGGAGATGACACCGGCCAGTGATAGCGCAGGTGGTGGCTCTTTTCTATTTCCGGCTACTGACCCTGCATGCATTCCGCTGGCCAATATAGAAGGTTTGACCCTGATGGCAGTGGATGACAGCTGGGAGGTGATAGACGGTGAGGTTGATAATGCCATTCGACCGGTACATGTCCCCACCTCAACCATTCAAGAATTAACCTGTGGGCCACAGTGCCAGTGCGGTGCTCCAGCACCAGTTGAACCACCGCCGATAGTGGAAGAGCCTGACCCGATAGCCGATGCCGGTGGACCGCGAATAGACCCAGAGAGCGTCCAGCTACAGGGCGAGATACTCACCTTTGAATTGACAGGCCCCCCCTTAATGAAAGCCAGCGTGGAGGCACGTGCGATATCTGTTACCGCCTTTGATACCCGCGATGGCTGGGTGACCGCAGAGATCAAAGATGTGCGTTACAAAGCATCGGAAGATATGGTTACTGTGGAACTAATTGATGCCCCTGGGGCAGTGCTAGTGCGTCTGATTGCTTCGGGGACAGGGCCTTATCCACTGTTAGGACGTATTGGCCATAACCGCATCCCGCTGGCAGGTGCGGTGGGTGGGTCGCCGGGTACTGCACATGATGGCAACGATTTTGTATTCATGTTTAAGCGGGGAGGAGATCATGGTGGATGAGACCTTGGAAAAGAAAGTGTACATTACTCTTGAAGGTGCTGATGCCGTTGTCTGGAATGGCCCCCAAACCAGCACCATCGGAAAGGGAGATGGCCATGTCGTCATCGATAAAAGCAGCTCCCTGAAACGTCTACACTATTTTGATGGTAAGTTCCTGCGAGCGCCCGATATGCAGCTGGAGCAGCAGGCGTTACTGAATCAAATGCGCCTTTCAAACAGCGCTGGTGGTGCTGGCATTGTCCATGGCTACGATATCACCAAGGGTAGTGGCGATACCCTCAATATCGGTGCCGGACTTGCTTTTGATACCAAAGGACGCGCACTCCAGATGGCTCAGGGTGTCAACGTGGGTGTCAGTGATCTGATCGAAAAATCCCGCAGCAATAGCAGCTCAGCCATTGCACAGCCAACAGTAGGCAAAGCGGCATTTGGTGAATGTGAACTGCGCGGTAGTGGCTCACCTGATGGTACTGTGGAGAGCAGTGACCTCTACCTGATCACTATCTGCCATGCCGAAGCAATGTGCGGTGAAGAGGATGTCTACGGCAAACTGTGTGAATCAGCCTGCATCAGCAGTACGGATCGGCCCTACATTATTGAAGGGGTCAGCATTCATGCGGTGCCGCTTGAGTTATCGGCGTTGCTTAAAACATCCAATACCGTCTCCCTCTCGCAAAAACATCTGCGTTCCAGAGTGGCATCGGCCTATTTTGAACAGGAGCGTCAGCATCCCGCTTCCCATATCTCAAAAGAGGGGCTGAACTCCAATGTATGGTGCTTGGGTGCTGAAGCCGCCACAGGAAACTGCGTGCCGATTGCTGTGGTATCGCGATCTGGCACGACTACGCAGTTTCTCGATGCATGGACGGTACGTCGTGAACGCATGGAATCACCGCCCCGTCACTACTGGGCATCGATTATGTCGATGCGCCCATGGCAGGTCTTTTTGGCACAGGTACTTCAGTTTCAGTGCCAGTTGAGCAGATGCCTCAGCGAAGGGGGTGGCCCCAGCGATGAAGGGCCTTGTGCCAAAGAGCGAGCGCTGGCACGTAAAGCAGCTGCTGATCTAAAAGCATTGATGAAACGCTACGAGGCGATTGCCGCGCGTTTTGCACAAAAAGATGAGCAAGCATTTGCTCTCTCCCTAGCCGCACAATCCCAATCCTTTGAACTGGCTGATATCAAACACACCTATGACCAGTTGATTAATGTGAGTTCGTTGGTGATACCGTCGCGATTGCTGATCAACCGCTGTGGCATCGTTGAGCTGCCCAGCGCCGGTTATCTGCCTGTGAACAACAGCGACAGCATGACCATCAATGATCAGGTGCGGGCGATGATGGGTGAAGGGGTGGATCTGCGCTTTTGCGTGGTGCGACCCGACTACATTCCCCATGCGTTAGAAGAAGCGCAACACATGGAACGTATCTGCCTGCTGCAAGGGCTGGATGACCCGAATAACAAACCGCGTGTTGATGTGCTGGTACCCGATGGCAAGATCGAAATGTATGAGCCGGAGGTTGAAGGCACTGGATACGAAATGGATCTGCGTGCCGGGGCTGATGATCTGATCTCCGACGTGACCAAAACGGTGAATGTTGGCGCTGTTGTTACGGATATGCAAAAAAAGAGTGCCGGTGATGCGACATTTGCTCAAGCATCCACACAGTACAGCCGGTTTCAATTTAGTCCCAAAAAGCTCATTGCTGCACGGGTTATCGGCCAGACTGATGATAATACTGATGAGCAGCCTGCAGAGAAAGAGACCGTATTGCGCGGCGCAGCGCGTGGTGAAGCATTGGATAGCGGTGGCTTTGCCTTCTATTTTGCAGGGCGTATGCCTCAACTGATGCGCCAAGTGGTGATGACGCTGGCACAGGATCAGATTCTTCAGCAGGCGGGTACTGCGGTATTGTCCCAGGCCAACTCAGCTAACAATACGCTCTCTCTGCTCAAGGCGAGTGAAGAGGCAACCCCTGATGCCGCTGCACCAGTCAACACACCGGAGATGCTAAAGAAAAGTAAGCGGGCTCAAGCCATTGAGATGAATGCCACCCGCTTAAGCAGTGGTTTAAGGATTTCCAGACAAGGTGGTGTTAGCAGTCCTGTTTACGATATGTGGCTGAGCATGCGCACTGAGCAGGATCCGTTCAAACTGGCGCGTGGCGGCTTCACCAATATCAGTGGTGAACTGGTCATTATGGTGAGCATGGTGGTACGTGGCGTACCGGTTAGCGCTGTGATTGAAATAACCCAAAGTGGCACTTTGACGGTGGAGGACATTCTCTCTACGGGTACAGAGCCACGCCGGCGTTGCGCCATCAACACCAACGGTATGATCAACACTCAAAGTAATCTTGGTGGGCAGAGTGAAACCAAGACCATGCCGTTCAAACTGGCTGAGAAGCTCTACATCTCCCGTGAAAATGATGGTGGTGCGCGGCCAACCTTTAAACTTGATCTGCCGGAACTCTCTGCATTTGATGCGTGGGATACCGATGCCCTTGATATTGATGTTGGCTTCCAGTTCACGCGCAGCTGGAGCAGCGCTGAAGAGGCTGTGTTGCAAGGCCTCGTTACTTATCTGCTGCGCTATGCAACGGGCAATCAGACTCAACAGGTGACAGGCAGTCTGCCGCTCTTCTCGGGGGGGCAGCGTATCAACCCTGATGTACTTAAGCCTGATAACCTGCTCCATGACACCTCACTGACCGCATTGCGCGAACTTGGCAATGGACTTAATGACAGCCAGTTTGCCGATATCCATGCACGTCAGCTCTTTCCACCACCAAAGCCGGTGCCCAAAGAGCTGCTGGTCTACGGCAGGCGGGATTGGGTCTTCTTCCACCGTCGCCGCGAGAAATCATGTGGTTATGATGAAGCACCGCAGGTTGCAGTTAAACCATTGCGTTATCGGCTCTATTACGTCAACAGGCTTCAAACGAAAGATGATTTTGAAATACTGCGTGGAGGGTTGATGGAGAATAATGGGGCGGTTATCTCTCGGTATGGACCAATCAGCTCCAGCATTGTTGAATATGACGCAGGTTTGCATTCAGTGCGCACTTCCCATGTCAATCTGCGCAACGATTGGCAAGCATTGGTAAATGATCCGAATGCCGAGATAATTATGGGTGCCATCGGCAGCCAGGGTGATGCTTTTGATGAAGGCGTCGCCATGGCTCAAATGCGTCTGGAAAGTGTGAGTGATGTTTTAGCACCTGTGACCCCTCGTGATGAAGATGCTGAGCTGTTCACCTTGCCCAAAGTGCCAGATGTTTTGGCGGAAGGCAGCGTGGATGGTGTTATCGTTTTAGCCTCCGTTAAGGAAGCCGTCGAGACAGTTTGCCATAAAGTCTATCGGGTAGAGATGCAGATGGCTGACATTGATAACTTCAGCAAGATGTTGCAGGCAGATTACAACGGAACGCTGCTGGAGTACCAAGCGCAGGCGCTCAACTATAACCCCCTGTTTATCGACAAATCGGTAGAACTGGCCAGTGCTGAAGTAGAGCCTGCCCTGAATACTGCTTGGCAGGGTGTGGGCAACAGCCAGCCGCAATATCTGTTTGCTGTCACCCAAATGGATGCCGCAGGCAATGTAATCAATGACCAACCTTATCTTGAGCAGGGCCAACGCATCGCCACGACAGTAGGAGGCTCAGTTGATATTGGCAGTCAGTTTGTAACAGTGCCTGTGGATATTGGTGATTGCCCGGGTGTCACCATCCTGGTGACAACGCCGCAAGTACAGCAGAGTCTGATCAGCGTTTATGCCTACAAGACAGAATCACGTGTGCCTGCTGCGCTTAATCAGCAAATAACGGAAGTGATTCAGGAGATGGGTTATTGGGAGTGGCTGGGTAGTGCTGATGTAGCTGAAATGTCAATGGGTACGGTTGGCTATGATGCAAGTGATGTTGCTGATAGCACCAATCTCAACAACCTTAAAGATTCAGCGATAGCTGAAGAGATATTTGGCCCTAACAGTGATTTTCAGATATTTGCCAATGCCATCAGTCCAAAAGGAACAACCGCAGCTGAAAGAGGGCGCAATAAAATACAGGCAGCGCAGATCAACGATGTATTTGGAGCGGTCAATCCACTGCTTGAATTTGAAAACAGCTCAGCCAACTGGAGTGGTGAAGGGACATCATCTGTACTGCTGGTGGCGATACAACCAATACTGGCATTTGGTACAGTTGTTATGGTTGCAGACTCTACTGGCGGGACGTTTGAAAACGCAACTAACTCGATGGATATCTCCGTTGGTGCAGATGGTAATGTTACCAACACGCCAGAGTTAGAGTTGGCGGTTAAAGATCTGGTTGAAAAGAATGAGGTGATCAAAAAGGTTGAGATTGTCGGCCTTACTGCCAGTGATGCAGAAGCTGAGCGACAGAAGGCTGAAGCCATACTAGCTAGGATGGTAGCTGCAGGTGCTGCTTCAGCTGATACGCAAATTAATGTGCGCGTAGCCAATGCTAAAGAGCGAAAGAAAATAAAGAGCCTGGGTGCTGACCGCAAAGCAGGTGTGCTTATGATGAAATAATTTTGTCCAGAAGGGCTACGGCAACCTTATGGAGTGCGGGCGGGATGTCCGCACTCCCAGGTGAATCCTCTCCATCAATAATTCAGAATGAGTATGCACCATGAAACATTAGGTTGATGAACTATGCCAAGCATGGGTTTAAAAAAGCATATTCAAGAAAAATCAAAACCGGCTGCTGAAAACGGGCACAGCAGGCACAATGTTGAAGAGCGGGCGCATCACAGTGACCTGAACCCACTGTGGTATAGCATGGCTACCCATGTAGGGCATTCTGTGCCGCCCTCCATACAGACAAAACAGAATACTGAAGGCAAAACACTGGGTGGTTCAGTACGCGCCCCTTTCGAAAGCAGTTTTGGGCAGAGCTTCAGTGATGTGATGGTGCATAGTGGCCCTCGCGCATCTGCTGCTACGAGTGCATCAGGTGCCAGTGCTTTCTCTTCTGGGCGAGATATCACCTTCGGGCAAGAGCGCTACAATACAGACTCTTTTGGCGGGCGTTTTCTACTGGGTCATGAGTTGGCTCATGTGGCGCAAATGCGTTCCGATTCAGCTTCAACTCCCCCCCGTGCACTTGCCTCCAACACCCATGATCCAAGCGCTGAACGTGAAGCTGATCAAATGGCATTAAGTGCTGTCATGGGGCTTGGGAAGATTACCCCGCAACGACAATTGCCATCTTCGGCAGTGCTGCATATGCATAGCATGCTCTCTGACAGTGCTGAGCGCATTATGCTTAGCGGTGGCAAGGGCCGTGTGTTTGACTTTTTGCGCGCTAACTGCCCGGTTTCTGATCCTGATCTGGATAGCATACTGCCGCGCCTGTTTGCGGTTGGTACAGATGATTTGTGGCTAGCGCAGACCATTGCGCAACATGGCCCGGAACCGATGTGGCCGACCGTGGCCTATGATGAAAGACGCCGCCGCCAGCGTGATCATGGCTGGGCAGATGAGCCAGGGGGGATTGAAGGTGTATTGATGACCACTGCCGGTGGTCGCGATGTCAATGCATACTTTTTTCCAGGCACCAGTGATGAGCGTGCCTTGGTTATAGCCGGGGTTCATGGCAGTGAACAGGGCGGCATTGAGGTGGCTGAAATGTTGATTGATACGCTTCGCACTGCAACGGTTCGCCCTTACTATTCAGTCATCGTAGTGCCAACGCTGTTTCCTGATAACGCGGCTCGTCGTAGGCGCGAAGGTAGGGTGCATACCAATCGTAACTTTCCTGACCCTGGCCAGAGTCTTGCGGGTGCGACTCCGACAGGCAGTACAATACCGCAAGACAGCTTAGGGAATGACATCCTTCCTGAAAATGTTGCTCTCATGCGTCTTATTGAACGATTTCGCCCAAGCCGCGTAGCTAGCGTGCACGGTATCACGAGCCGCAGTTCTGCCGGTATTTTTAGCGATGCTCATACGGTATCTGCCAGTGCGCGAGCGAGGGTGGCCGCCACGGGTTGGGCTGCGCCAGTGCTGACGGGCATGCTTGAAACCAATGCTATGGTGCGTTCTCAGGCTGATGAAACCCTTGCGCTGGATATGGCTCGCAGCATGGATGCGGCAGGGCATGGACGTGCGGTGCGCGGCAATAGGCTCTCTGGTACTCCAACTGCACAATACGGTGGTAGTACGCCTGGAGGCACTTCGTTTGGTGGTTGGGGGCCACAAGATGTTAGTGAAGGTCAGGCGACTGACCGTCTCTCTATGACAGTCCTTACCGTTGAGGTGGCAACCAATTCGCGCAGCACTGATTTTTCAGGAGGTGCCGCGGCTCGCCGCCGCTTGGAACTTGCTGCTTATCGTGACGTGATTCAGACTATTTTTTTGGGGCCACCGTAGCGTGTTAATAAATAACTTTTTGCATACTTGGATTGTACGCTCAAATTATGCAAGCAAAAAACTAAGCGGACTGCTTAAATTATTTCACAGGCATAATGGAGGCCTACCATGTTAGCTGTAAAAAATACCAGTTCTAACAATGGTAAAAAAACAAAAGCTGAGGCTGCCCCAAAAACAGGAGCAACGCCATCGGTTGATCATACAAAACCGCATGTCCAGCTAAACCTGCTCTGGCATAGTTTAGCTACGCATGTGAATAATGTGCAGACCAAACTTACCGTTGGTACACCCAATGATGAATATGAGCAGGAAGCTGATAACGTCGCTGACAAAGTCATGCGCATGCCAGCCGATGCAGCTAACGAGAAAATTGAAGATCCACCGACCATTCAGAGCAAACCGATCCATGTACCCGCAGTGCAAAGATTATGTGCTGAATGTGAAGAAGAGTTGGGGCAAGGAGGCAAACCTACAGTACAGAAAAAAGCCAGTGGTTTCTCGACAGCCACTCCAGTCTCTGCATCGGTTAACTCAACAATCAACTCACCGGGGGCAGGCTCACCGCTCAATGATTCAGTCAGATCGCGCATTGAGCCGGTATTGGGCGCAGATCTCTCCTCAGTGCGTGTGCATAGTGGCGCACAGGCTCAGGATGCATCGCGCAGCCTGAATGCTAAATCCTTTACTAATCAAAATAACATCTTTCTGGGGCGTGGACAGAGTTCTTCTGATATCCAGTTAATGGCTCATGAGACAACCCATACACTACAGCAAGGTGCGTTGCCACAGATAGCTGGAGGCTCGTCAACTATACAGCGAAAGCCATCAGCTGAGCCTGAAACAGAGAGTGAAGCGGGTACAGGGGCAGCAGGCGCTGGCAGAGCTGTAGCCCGAAGGGATTGTGATAATAATGAATCGAATCCAATCATCTGGTTTGAACACAACTCGACTACGTTACGCAGTAGTGGTGGTATCAATAGTGTTGTACATCTGATGCTGGCCATTCGCAGGGCACAGGCTCACATCACAGCGGCAGGCCCAACAGCACGGGTTTACCTCTATGGATATGCCAGCGAAGAGGGAGGGGAGGTGCATAATGCGACCCTTGCCCAACAGCGTGCAGACACCATTAAATCATTAATGGCATCAGCTGGAATTGCCAGTGCAAATTTACATGCGACCGGATTGGGAGAAGATACTTCAATGGGGGCAAGGCCCTTAAACAGGCGTGTAGAGATCTGCCCTACACCATCGATTGAATACATCGATATGCCACCAGAGACAATTACCCCTGATGTTCCCAAGTGTAGTCATCCGACAACTGCGACAAGCCTGACTCAATTTGCCTTTCTGGTGCGTTGCCTGGAAGGTATATTGTCGGCGACGCATGGCCCCGTGGGTATTTTACGAACTTTACGGGAGCTTTATTATGGCGGTGCCCGTTTTGATAGTGCTGCCTGTGGGGATAGTGAATCTGGAACAATAACCCGATTAAATCTAACAGCCCCTGCGTTAATGACTGCCTTAAGGGGTTCCAAAGTCACTGCCGGGGTGGATGTGGGCCATATATTTACCGGCTTGGAAGGCATGCTCTGTCCGCGACGCAGAACCAGTGCGGCATGGTATGCGCCCTCTGTAAACATGTCGAATGAAGACTTTTTGACCTGGGGTGGTGATATAGGCTCGGCTGCTGCCGGTCGCCTGCGAGGCTACAATGACAGCGGATGGGTATTTAAAACTGCTCCGCCCTGGAGCAATTACTTCCTGACATCCGGCTCGCTTGCCAGTCGTGAGGATCTGCTGGGTGATATTGATGCCTTTGTTATGCGGGCCAATATAAAAGGGGTTCCCTGCGCCAGCACAAAAGATACCCGAATGCCCTCGCCGAGTACGCCGATTTCCAGGCTTTTCCTTGAATTCTATGGTGCACCGCCCGGCATGGCGAGCGGTTTGACATCGACTGATCGTTTCAAATGTTTTGCCGAAGCGGCAGGTGGTTCAGTAAGCGGCACAAGCATTACCAACATACTCGCGTTGGTTAGCCGATATGCTCCCCAGGTATATAGCTTTGCACATCTCTTTTATCTGGGTATGCGGAAACATCATCTCTTTACGATAAGCCTTGGAGATATAGCAAGGCTATTGAGATATGCAGAACAGATTACCCGCAGATTTTTTAATTGGATTGAAAGAAATTTATAGAAAAAACACGACTGTTTAGCATCACTGAGTAAAACTGGTTCCCATAAATGTTAGCGACAAAAAGCACTACAAAAGAAAAATCAGCCGCTCCTTCCAAGCTGGAAAGCAAAAAGAGAGCAGCACAAGAAGCTGTGCCGCAGATTCAACCTAATCCACTTTGGCACAGTCTTGCCACTCATGTTGGAGGAGAGTCAGCTGCGGGTGCGCCGGGTGATCCACAGTCTGTTCTGGCCAGACCATCTCGACCGATAAACACCTCCCTTGTTCAACGCATGTGCGCTGAGTGTGAAGAGGAGCTGAGTGCTGAATCGGAAACTTCAGTTCAAGCTAAGCTTACTGTTGGTGCACCAAATGATCCCTATGAGAAAGAGGCGGATGCCGTTGCAGACAAGGTGATGCGCTTGCCAGCGGCTGGCGTGCAAGGGAAGCCTCGGGAAGAAACTTCATCTATTCAAAGCAAGTCTTCTTTTACTGTGTCTCCTATACAGCGTATGTGTGCTGAATGTAATGAGGAGCTAAGCTCAGCAACTCCAGGTGTACAAAGTAAAGCGAATGTCCCTAATACTCAGAGAGGTGTGCCTAACTCAGTAAAAAGTGCCATTAATTCGCCAGGAGGAGGTTCACCATTAACTGCATCCATTCGGTCTCGTGTTGAGCCGGTATTAGGTGCCGATTTATCTAATGTAAAAGTACATTCAGACCCACAATCACAACGTGCATCGAAGGATATCCAAGCCAAAGCGTTTACGCATAAAAATAATATTTTTTTAGGAGAAGGGCAGAGCCATCATGATGCTGGGCTAATAGCGCATGAAGCGACTCATACCGTGCAACAAGGTGTAAATATTGCACCAACAATTCAGCGTGCTATTGATCCAGAGTTTGCCATCAGTGGTGTTCACCCAGATGCTGGTTCATACAGTCGAAGAATATATTTTGACTCTTCATCGTCAAACCCTAATGCCACAGAGCGTGCTAAAGCTGTTGCGTTAGCTGGTAATGCTGCTCAAAACTATGATCTTCGCGGCTATGCAAGCGAAGAAGGGTCTGACGCGGCTAATTCTCTTATGGCTCAACGGAGAATTAGGAAAATATCGAGGATAATGCGTGACGCGGGTCATACAGGAAGTCGTAATGAGTTTAACAATTTTTCCTTGGGTGCAAACCAAATTGATTATCGTAATTTGAGACGGGTTGACATTCTTGATGCTGGGGCTGCACCCAGTGTTCCAAATTGCGCAGTAACGCCGCTTAATCCTACTCCAGCAGTTGTGGCGTGTGGCCCCAAGTTTGCCGCCGCACATCCAATTGCTCTGGGTTTGGTAAATACTGCGCTTACAGAGATGTTGTGGTCATTTTTTGATCCAGCAAAAAGAACTTGGATCGATAATGTTATTGCAACTCTCTTTGGAAATGCCAGTCATTATTTTACTATCCTTGGCCATATACAGACGTTGAATGCACAAGTGGCTGATCAAGTTGCAAACCATGAGTGTCACAACACCTGTGATTCAGGCTGTGCTACTGCGACTGCCTATATGCCAGGGACAACGGGACTCGGGTCGCTGTTGACTCTTTGTCCAAATTTCGAAACTCAAAGTAATAGCTCAGCAGCTGAGACGCTTGTTCACGAAGCTTTACATGTAACTCCAGGTCTTGCAACGCAGGATCTTGCTTATGGTTCTGAAAGAGGAATGGTTTTCCTTCAAGAAGCGCAAGCATTGAGAAATACCGATAGTTATGTCGCACTTATTATGGAGTTAAATAATCCAGGTAGTGTCGTAAGAGGTGGGGGTAGTACTCGTGATAATATTGACCCAACAATTACAGGTGCTGAGCTTGGCAAACTACAAAGAGCGATGGCCTACTTAGAGAAATGGGTCATTGAATCTACGGCGGAAACAAGCTCTCTTTACGACACTGTTGTGGAAGCGCGAGGATCGAGTGATTGGTCAACAGTTTCATATCCTTATTATGAAGACTCAATGACGAATATCGCTCCTTTGTTTGGGCTTACCATGCCACCAGCGATTCCATCTGAAAATGATCAGGTTGCCATTGCAGGTATTTATGATCGTCTAATGAATATGGATAACCTACTTTGGGAGAGTAATCTAGATATCGTCAGAAATGATTTAGCGCCTATTGGCTTTAGCTCTGGCCCAAGTGCGCCATTGTCCGTAAACGCTGGTTTTTTGGCAAAAAGTCAGTCTGATATATTGACGGATTTACTTGTCGAAATCGTGAAAGCTACGCCTACTATTAGCGTTGCACATCGCACTAAGTACGTACAGCTCATTTCAGATGTGGCTGATCATGCTTCCGTGCCCTCGCCCAGTGTGGCTGGGCGTGAGTACAGGTGAACTAAAATGTGCGCAAAATGATTATTACCATGCCTACTGTTTACAAAAGAATTGTGTCACAACATTCTAATCTCTCCTCAGACTTTTCTAAGGACTATGGGCCTGGATTTAAAATGGAGGAACGGACTTTTGATTTGGCTGGTAATGTTGTTGAAGTTTCGGTTTTTCATGAGGATGGTAGCTTGGTTCATAAGCTAAAATCTCAATACGATACTGGCGGACGACTAACTCAAAAAGTCATTATAAATTCTTTGAATAAAGAAAAAAACAAAACAGATTACACGTATGAATTTGACAACCAGCAACGTATTAGCATCATGCGAGAATATTGCAACAATAATCCAGAATCTACCAATGTTCACACTTACACATATGAGGCTGATGGAAGATACCAAATAAAAACATACTTATGCGATGTTTTAGTTGGGCATCGTTTATATCGTGCAGATGGAAAACTCGTTAGTGAGTTTAAATCAGGAACTGGTTCGTACTCAACATCTACCTATGATGACAACGGCGCTTTAGTTCGTTTTGAGGTAAAAAAGAAAAATCGTCCACCTCAGCGTATTGAGTATAAGAACGAATATGACCGAAGAGGAAATCTAGTCCGTAAAAAAAACGGCAACCGAGTGGTGCAATACAAATACAACGAATTGGATCAAGTTATTGAAAAGATCACGCTAGACAAACACGGCCAGCTAAAACAGATCCACACTTATACATATGAATATTTTGATCCAAACAAATCACTCTGATTTGCCCAATTTAATTTCTTGGGGGTTTATTCTCAGCTGCTTGCAACGATTAATAAAGCATTGCGATGAAATCTATGGTTTTGGGTAATTCATACTAATGCTCCGTTTATTTATGCTTTCAAGCGTCTCAATGAAAATGCAGTATTGTCAAAACTCGATCGAATTATTTTACGTGCATAAAGGAAGCCAACTATGTTAGCTGTAAAAAATCAGGTAACTGGGTTGGAGATGTGGGCAGTATTGCACATGAAGCTCATCATCTGCTCGGGCTGGATGACCGTTACGACTATATTGAGTCCCATGCCGATAATGAAGATCTGGCCATTGGAGACCGTCTCCATTGATTCCGTGTGCAGATGGGTCGACCACATGACCCTGAAGGAGCCAGCTCTATGATGAATGACTCCAATCTATCTTTGCTTGATGATATCTGCAATGTAGCAGGGTTGGATGCTGATCAATGTGTAGCTGCCCGACAGGCGAGTGCTGATAGAGCGGCCAGTGTTGTCACTGGTGAAGATCCGACCCTTGCCTACCAAGGCCCTTGCATTAAAGGTCCTTTTGGCGGAGAGATTACCTTCAGAGGGCTTTCAACCGGAGTGTTGAGTGATATAGCTGTCATTAACGAAGGCGCTGGCTTGGTTATGCAACCCACTAATAATGTGACCTATGACTGTGATGGCTTCTGGTACCGATTCAGTAGCGACTGGTTTAAGGTGCCTGATCACTGTGCGGTAAATGTTAGATCGTCACCCGCAAACACCAGCTTCTACTCACAATGCTGCAACCTGGCTGCAAGCCTTTTTTATGATGGCCCGTGTTGGTCAACAGATAGTCTGGCTGCCAGAAAGCGTAACCCCTTTGGTGTAACGGAATAGATGTGAATGCATAAATGCTAACTACAAAAACCAGCGCCAAAGAAAAATCGGTTACATCGTCTAAACCAGAAAGTAAAAAAGGAATGGTGGAAGAGGTAGCGCCACAAATCCAACTTAATCTGCTCTGGCATGGTCTTGCTACTCATGTTGGCAATAACTCTGCTGCTGGTGGGGCTGGCGACTCATTACCAATACAACGCAAGCCATCCCATCCAATTAGCACACCTTATATTCAGCGCATGTGCGCAGAGTGTGAGGAGGAGCTTAATGCTGATACTGAGATGCCAATCCAAACTAAATTAACGGTGGGAGCACCGGATGATCCATATGAAAAAGAAGCCGATGCTGTAGCTGACAAAGTTATGCGCATGCCTGTTGGCGGTAACCAGGATCAACTTCAGGAGGATGCACCCTCCATACAAAATAAATCTTTAAATATTTCCCCTATACAGCGTTTATGTGCTGAATGTACAGATGAATTGGATGAAGGTGGTACCCCATCAGTGCAGAGCAAATCAGATGGTAAGCCTGCGCAACCTGCAGTGCCTAGTTCAGTAAACAATACTATTGATTCACCAGGAAGTGGCTCACCACTTAATGAATCTATTCGTTCTCGTGTTGAACCAGTACTGGGTGCAGATCTATCAAATGTGCGTGTGCATGAGGGGATGGCAGCACAAGATGCTTCACATAGCCTTAATGCTAAGGCGTTTACCCATCAAAGTAATATTTTTCTGGGTCGAGGGCAGAGCCAATCTAATCTCCAGTTAATGGCCCATGAAGCAACACATGTGATTCAACAAAGTGGCAAGACTTCATTGTCACGAATTGCCACTAAGCCAACTGATGCTAGTAGCTCAACTGATATTCAACAGTTAGCGCCAGAAAATTATTTACAACGTGCTGAATATTGGGTTCAAGATTATATAGCCAATCTGAGCCTATCGGTTCCGTTTAAAGATGATAGCGCCGAGTTTCATTTCTATTTAGATACTGAGCTTCACCCGTATTTTGATAGTAACCCTATGCTAGCCCAGAATATTGAAGACCATCTTGAAATTATATTTAACCCCGAAGAAGATTTGCATGAAACTGCTGATTTTATGGGCAGCCCAGCCGTTAGCCAACAAGTTTTCCATGGTATGCGGCAGTTGGTTCATTATGGTGCTTATAATTTTGATGATTTATCGGAATTTTTGAATAGGCGTACCCAATTATATTACGAACAGGAATTGCTGGTTAATGTAGGGGAAATGCTTGCAAATGAATATGAAATTGATCCAGAAGAAATTGATTGGAATGCAATTATACCCGCAGTAATAGCAATAGAAGAGGAAGAAAATGAGGATGTAGCAGAAACCGCCTTTGCGGCATCAGTTAAGTATCGGTTTACCATGTTTCTGGACATGCTTGATAATGAGGCTGCTGGGTTAGATGAGGTTGTTGGTGCTGTCGCTATACCTGTAGAAGGCGCCCATGAATTTTTAAAAAACTATTCACTATTTCATGGGTCAGAAATATTCACTGACGATGTATTCAACTATCAAAGTGAGGCATTTCTATCAGAGTATATAGATATTTTTGAAGCCATCGTGTACATGCCTGAGGACTTTGATTTAGAGTCCTTTCGCCCGGTAGAAGACACTAGCGAAATAGATATTCGGCGTGAAGAAATCGTTAGTGAATTTATTGAAACAGAAGCGGAAAGCCGCGCAGTCTTATATATCCTTGATCGCTGGACCTTGAGTGCACAGACACCTGAGGATTTCTTAGCAGAGCTAGATGTGGAAGATCTGCGAGATGATCTTACTGCCGCATGGGCTGATAGCTTAATTGATCAAGCGATTCATGATGAGACTATCATGGAAGCGTTACGATCAAGAGCTATAGATGAAGCACGCTTTACCATGGTTGCATGGATCAGTAGCTATGCACTACAGCAAGAGGCAGATAACCAACAACTATGGGAGACCTTTGCTACTGTTCCTATCGGTGAATTATCTGAGAAAGATTATGCGATTGCCTCTGATCCTTATGCCTACAATGATATAAGCCAGCAAATTGCGCAGATAATACGTGACCTGCTTGTGGCTTTATCGCCAAATGCCCCCATCGAAAATGACATCATACAAGCAAGCATTGAAATACTTGCCCGATTAGATATTCCTACGCAATATGCAGGTTTATTTCTGTTGCCTGAATTACTGTCATATCTGGGTTCTCTTCAACGGGCATTAGATGAACAAGAGCAAGAAACAAAACGAGAGTTGGAAGAACGACTTGATCTTGATTTTGAAGATATTGCCGAAGTTGTCCGTAACTATATTGAACATGCTGAAACCTTCGTCCATGAACAATGGATACCCCTGTTAAAACAAATTGCAGAAGAACGTGCTGCAGAAAATTTAGAAGAACTACGGTATCTAGATGCCAACTGGGAAGCGGTTCAAAGCCTCCGCAATATTGAGTTTGCAAGAGGAGCTATGGAGCTTATGTATCTTGCAGACGAATTAGAAAGTGGAAGAGCTGAAGAAGTTGAATATGGCGGGAGGCGAGTCGGGCCAGATGGGGTAGAACATTTACGCAATGCGGCACGGCTATTACGTGCCTCAGGTATAGAAAATAGAGATGAAGAAGCACAAGCAGAAAAACGCGAGAAAGTGCGTGGTGTTATTGAAGATTATGCACAGATTATTGAAGATATTCGTGATGGAACGTATGACCCGCTGGATTACTCGGCTGCCGTCTATCAAGAAGCTAGACAGCGATTAGGCATTGAGCGTTTATATCCAGCCACTGTTGGTATGGTGTTGTCGAGAACAGCTACTGCGAACCAAAATCCTTTTATTGAATACGCGGTAGTGCGCTGGAAATTCAAAGAGGGTCTGGAACGTAGCTTTGAACGCGGAATGGTCTTGGTTGGCTTGGGTATTCTTACTTTGGCATCTGCACTTATACCTGGTGCTCTTGGTATTGTTGTGGCGGTGATTGATGCTGGCCTAGGCATATACATGGGAGTGCAGGGTGTGCTTGATGCGCAATCGGTACTAAGAATGGCACGTCTTGATATTAATGGCGATATCGTCGGTGTAAGCGAAGCTGATGCCGAAAAAGCACTCACGCATGCATGGATTGGTTTAGGGGTGACCGTAGTGCTAACGGTTGGTATTGGCGCACTGCAAGCACGGATGTATCTGCGTCGTCCTGATGGTGTTAGGCAGCCTAGAGTATCGAATACGCTTCGAACATCGGGCAGAGAATCTTCATTGCTCAGGGAGACACGAGATTTACATGGCTCTCGCCTTAGTCAATCCCAGATTACAGGTGAAGCAGAGGTGGTTGCCCGTGGACGCTCGCAAGCTAGCACTATGGATGGCTTTCAGGAAGAGGTTCTATTACCCAATAATCATATTTGGCGCCGCAATGGCGCAACTTGGTGCCGATTCTCGATACGCCCCTTTTGTATGCCATCAAGTACGTTACCACGTGGATTACGAAGGCGATCATACAGTGATGTAGCAGCAACGCTTGATGATGCAGTTGATGGGTTTGGTCGCCCGCTACCGAGGGACATTACTCGCAGGCACTCTTATGCTGATCATGGAGCACATACAACACCGGCACAGCAGGAAGCGCGCCTAAGAACAGGGGTCACGCCGGGAGGAAGAACTCCAGCTGCGCCAGATGCAGCAGGTAGATTTAATACGCATCGAGCACATTTAGATGCATACCAGCGAGCCTTGGATGATCTGGCTGCAAACTATATGAATGCTCGGGGTACACGAGCGAAATTAATTCATGAAGATACTATTGATATGGGATATGGTATCGGTACCAGTTACTCACTTGCACCTGGACCAATTGCTACAGCAGCAGTGCGAGCTCAAACGGTGCAACGAGTCCGGTTCGTATTTCGGTACGATGGCCATGGGTGGTATGATCTTGTCACTATGTACCCAGTTCCCTAACAAAAGTATATTTTAGGATATGACCCAATTAAAATTTGAAAATTGCATAATTCAACTTTATCAACAGCTATTTGGATATAAGCCAGACGCATCGGTTAGTCGGGAAATTGCTGAAATAATTGCGGATAATGGCCTTGATTCGCACTGCCCGGATTGGCTGCTAGAATTATTCTCAGCTGTTATTGAAGACAGAAATTATAAAAATAGAAATATCAAATTCGAAGAGTTAAATAGTAAGCATTACGATGTGAGCAACTTTTTAGCAGAATTAAATATAGTTGCTAATATCCCAATGAAAGATGATGGGGAATATTGTGTCATTTCATTGGATTCAATGGGTAGGTCGATTTGTCTTGATAAAGAAACGACTGATGGTGGTGTTGCCATTCGTGTGATGCGTTGGCCAAAAAAATCTGGGCCACATTGGGATCGTAGATAATTATATTACCTGCGAACAACCATTAAGAAAATAAAAAAACCAAAGCTGAACGGTGCTAAGTTAAAGCTGTTTAGCATGAGGAATATAGGTTCCATAATTTTCTGGAAGTGCCTTCAATGCGTCAAAGATTCACTCAATTCTTCCTGCTGCTTCTCATTGTGGACGGCGGGCTAGCCACTGCTCAATCTTATGCATCGATCACCCTTGAAGGACTGAATGCTAAGAAAGTGGCTATCGAGGCTAGCACCAGTAAGGAATAGCGCTTAGTGCGCCGATAGATGGACAGACTGTTGAATTGGGTCGCTGGACGTATTGACGAATATAAACAGGAGGCTGGTGCAGTTATGCTAACGGATAACCTAGCCCAGAAAATATATCTGGGCTAGGTTAAATCTGCCTTTTAGCTTATCTCGTCTAACGAGATTCCAAGTGCATCAGCTACACCCTTGCCGTAGTCTGGGTTTGCTTTTAAACAATTGCCGATATGGCGCTTCTGAATTTCTACTGAAGCGCCACCTACTGAGCGGGCTGTATTTTCAAACAGTAACTGCTGCTGCTCTGAGTTCATCAATCGGAATAGATTGCCAGGCTGGGTGTAATAGTCGTCATCTTCGCGGTGATTCCAGTGATCTGCCGCGCCTTCGGTTGCCAAGGGTGGCTCTTTGAAATCAGGTTGCTCTTGCCATTCATTTAGACTATTGGGTTCATAGCCTTTGGTGTTGCCGTAGTTGCCATCAACCCGCATGGCACCATCACGATGATAACCATGAACAGGGCATCGTGCTGCATTGACAGGAATATGGGCATGATTAACGCCCAGTCTGTAGCGTTGTGCATCACCATAGGAAAATAGACGACCTTGCAGCATCTTATCGGGAGAGAAGCCAATGCCCGGCACTATATTGGCTGGGTTGAAGGCTGACTGCTCAACCTCTGCAAAGTAGTTTTCTGGGTTGCGATTTAGCTCCAGTACGCCCACATCAATCAGCGGATAATCGCTGTGTGGCCACACCTTTGTGAGATCAAACGGGTTGATGTGGTAGGTATTGGCCTCTGCTTCTGGCATGACTTGTACCTTCAGCTCCCAGCGGGGGAAATCGCCCATCTCAATACTTTCGTATAGATCTCTCTGTGAGCTTTCACGATCTTGGGCAATGAGTTCGGCAGATTCCTGATCGGTCAGGTTTTCAATGCCCTGCATGCATCTAAAATGAAACTTAACCCAAAAACGTTCATTGTCTGCGTTGATAAAACTGAAGGTATGGCTGCCAAAACCATGCATATGCCGATAGGATTTAGGGATGCCGCGGTCACTCATGACGATGGTGATTTGATGCAGCGCCTCTGGCAACAGGGTCCAGAAATCCCAATTATTATCGGCGCTTCGGAGGTTGGTGCGTGGGTCGCGTTTTACGGCATGGTTGAGGTCAGGGAACTTAAGCGGGTCACGCAGGAAGAAAACGGGAGTGTTATTTCCGACTAGATCCCAATTGCCCTCTTCTGTGTAGAACTTAACTGCAAAACCGCGGATGTCGCGCTCTGCATCAGCTGCCCCCCGCTCACCTGCCACTGTAGAGAAACGTAGAAACAGATCAGTTTTCTTGCCCACTTCAGAAAATATTTTTGCCTTTGTGTATTGGCTAATGTCATGTGTAACCGTAAAGGTGCCATAAGCGGCAGAGCCTTTTGCGTGCATCCTGCGTTCAGGAATAACCTCACGATCGAAGTGCGCCAACTTTTCTAAAAACCAGACATCCTGTAGCAGGGCAGGGCCACGGGCACCTGCTGTCATTGTATTTTGGTTGTCTGCAACAGGTGCTCCGTTTGCGGAAGTTAAATGTTGTTTCGTGGTCATCTGGTTATCCTCCATAAAGCCAATAATAAATGTGGTTAAAGCTCCTACGTACTACTTGGTAAAGATCTTAAGATACTGTGGCAGTAAAGATTACGTAGTTGCTGGTAAAGAGCTTAGTTGTTGTATAATAATCGATCCAACAGATTATTTATGTTTTTGTATTCGGAATTATCGATTATGAATCTACCCACTATTCGCCAACTTCAATATTTGGTTGCAGTGATTGAGCTTCGTCACTTTGGCAAGGCAGCCGAACGCTGCTTTGTAACTCAATCTACCTTGAGTGCAGGTATTCAGGAGCTGGAAACGTTGCTTGGTGCAAAGTTGTTAGAGAGAACCAAGCGAAAGGTTATTCCCACTCCACTGGGGTTGGAGTTGCTTGGGAAGAGCCAGCAGCTGCTCGGTTTGGCGGCTGAGATGGTAGAAATGGCACGCTCTGATGATCAGCCGTTGAGTGGTCGCTTACGGCTTGGTGTTATACCGACTATTGGCCCTTTCCTGCTGCCACAGGTGCTGCCGGGAATCCGAGATCGCTTCCCTGCGCTGAAGCTGCTTTTACTGGAAGACCAAACAGCCCGACTGCTGGAGCGCCTGGTGACAGGAGAGTTGGATGTTGCCATCCTGGCGCTGCCTTATGATATTGGTAATCTTGAAAGCAAAGTTTTTTGGGAAGAGGATTTTTGGGTGGCATTGCCTGAGCATCATAAGCTGGGCTCTGGCGGATCAATTGCTTCAAAAGAGCTGCCTGTGGATGAGTTGTTGTTGTTAGAAGAGGGCCACTGTCTGCGTGACCACGCGCTCTCGGCTTGCCACATGCAAAAATCTCAAAGCACGGCATCCTTTCAAGGAACAAGCCTCTACATGCTTATTCAAATGGTGGCAGGTGGCCAGGGCGTTACCTTTATTCCTGAAATGGCTGTTGATTCCACATTGATGAAACTGAGCAACATTCTGTTTCGACCACTCGCTGAACATGGCCCGCATCGCCAAATTGGTTTGGTTTGGAGGCCTGGCTTTCACCGTAAAAATGATCTTCATCTTCTGGCCGAGTGCATGGAGAAACTGCTGCGCCACAAACAATAAATACCAGATCTCAAGTGTTAAGAATTTGTGATATTTCCGTGATGCTCATGGGAACTCTTCGCTCTTAAATAGCCATTGTGGGACATGTTGTTCCACTGACTAAAAAATGGAACGAGGAGAAAGAGATGAACAAGACAATCGCAATGGCGCTTCTATCAAGTGGCCTGATTCTTAATGCACCAGCCTTTGCCCGTGATGTAAGTGTAGAGATTACCAATCTGACCAATGGCATCTACTTCACGCCATTGCTGGTAGCCGCCCATAACCAGGATGTCGATCTTTTTGAAGTGGGAACCGCAGCCTCGGCTAGTCTACAGGCGATGGCTGAGGGGGGCGATATCTCCGGTTTGATTCTTCAAGTGGAGTCGCATGGCGGCAAATATGTAGCTAATCCTGCTGCTGGTCTGCTTGCGCCGGGAGCGACTACATCAGCCGATTTTGAGATAAAACGCCATCACAAAGCCTATCTCTCCATCACCGGTATGTTGCTTCCAACCAACGATGGTTTTGTCGGTCTGGATGCTTTAAAACTGCCTAAAAAACGCGGCACCTATACCTACTATCTAAAAGGCTACGATGCTGGCACTGAAGCCAATGATGAGATTATCAATGGCGGTGGTGCTCCAGGTGTGGCGGGTATTCCAGCTGACCCTGGCGGTAATAGTGGCAGTGGTGCTACTGGAGCAGCGGGCGCTGATCACAATGCGACGGTTCATATCCATCGCAGTGTATTGGGTGATACGGATCCGGTTGGTGGCATCAGCGATCTGGATAGCCGGGTTCACCGCTGGGTAAATCCTGTTGCACGGCTTGTTGTAACCATTAAATAGGAGATGCGGCCATGACAAAGTACAGACTGCGAATGCTATTCTCAGCACTCATGATTGGCATACTGGGTATCAGCACTGCTAATGCTGGAGATATGAAGTCCGATACCATGGAGCAGAAAATGGCTCCTGCCAAAAGTGGTATGGAAATGATGCAGGAAGAGAGCATGAAAAAGGAGATGAATGAAGGTGAAATGGAAGCTAAAGAGGGAATGAAGGATGGGATGATGGAAAAGCCCTCCATGGAATCAGACAAAGGAATGATGCAGAAGCCAATGGCTAAAAAAGCCATGTAGTATCGAAATAGGTCATCCTCTGTTTTAAAGAGGGTGGCCTTACCTCTACTTTATCCATTAAGCTGGAACTGCTTTTTGCTAACCTAAAGGAAGACAATGCGCAAAGCCCTGATCATTGAAGATAATCCCGATATTGCCCGACTGGTGCAGATGCATCTGCGGGATATTCAGTGTGAGGCGGATATTGTCCCCGATGGTGAGACCGGATTACAGCAATACCAACAAGGTCATTATGATCTGGTTATTCTGGATCTTATGTTGCCCGGCATGGATGGTCTTGCTGTCTGCCAAAAGCTGCGTACTGGTAGTGATTATGTTCCCATTCTGATGTTAACCGCCAAGGCCAGCGAACTGGATCGTGTATTGGGGTTGGAGATTGGTGCTGATGACTATCTCACCAAGCCTTTCAGTATTCCCGAGCTACAGGCTCGTATTAAAGCGCTGTTTCGTCGGGTAGAAGCGCTGGAGCAAAAATCAGAGGCATCTCCGCAACAGAGCAAGCCCCTGGTTTGCGGCGAACTCAATATTGATCTGGAAAAACGCCGCGTCAAAATTAGCGGTAAAGAGATCTCACTGACCGCCAAGGAGTTTGATCTGCTGGCCCATTTTGCCTCTCACCCTGGCCGGGTCTATAGCCGCCTGCAACTGCTGGAGCAGGTCTGGAACTATCACCATGAAGGCTATGAACACACGGTCAATTCACACATCAACCGCCTGCGGGCGAAAATAGAGCAAGATCCCGCCAAGCCCCGCTATATTCTCACTGTGTGGGGCGTGGGTTATAAGTTCTCCGAGGGGCAGGGCTGAATTATGTTGCGCACCCTCTACGCCAAACTTGCGCTGGTGCTGGTGGTGTTGCTGATCACCGTAGGGCTGCTTTATGCACTGCTCAGTACCTCTGCCACACGCAACTATCTGCAACAGGTGAATCAGCAATTCAATAGTGATTTGGCGCGCAACCTGGTGATGGATCGCAATCTGGTTGAAGAGGGACGACTTAATCAGGAAGCGCTGAAGGAGACCTTTCATCAATACATGGTGATCAATCCCAGTATTGAGATCTATCTGTTAGATATGCAAGGGCAGATCCTTGCCTACTCGGCAGATCCCGGCAAAGTGAAGCGCAAACATGTTGCACTGGAACCAATTTACACCTTCTTAAGCGGTAAAGGAGACTATCCTCTGCTGGGTGATGATCCTCGCAGTCACGACCGCCACAAGGCCTTTTCTGTAACACCCGTGCCCACGGCTCAGAACCCGGAAGGCTACCTCTATATCGTGCTGCGCGGCGAAGAGTTTGACTCGGTTGACCGCATGATCGAAGAGAGCCACTTTCTACGCCTCAGTGGCTGGGCGGTGCTTGGCAGTTTGAGCATTGCTCTGATAGTCGGTCTGGCGCTCTTTTTTATTCTCACCCGGCGCCTGCACCGACTAACAACCCAGATGGAACAATTTCAGGCGAGCGACTTTACCGCTCATGCCAGCATGCCTGCACGCCGGGGAGGCAGGGGTGATGAAGTGGATCGGCTGGCTGATACCTTTGACCAGATGGCAGAGCACATCACCGCTCAATTAGAACAGCTCAAGCAAAAAGATACTTTGCGCCGGGAGCTGGTAGCCCAGGTCTCGCATGACCTGCGCACCCCACTGGCAGCGCTGCGTGGATATCTGGAATCGCTCAAGCTCAAAGAGCATGAGTTAAGTGCTGAAGAGCGGGCTGACTACCTGGGTATTGCGCTGCGGCAAAGCGAGCGTCTTAGCCGACGGATGGGTGAGCTGTTTGAATTGGCAAAGCTGGATGCTCAAGAGACCCAACCAGAATGCGAGCCCTTTGCCCCAGCAGAACTAACGCAGGATGTTGTGCAAAAATTTCAGCTGCGCGCGCAACAGGAACAGATTCATCTGGAGATGGAGCCCGCTGAAGAAATCCCCTTTGTCTGGGCAGATATCGCACTGACTGAACGGGTATTGGAGAATCTGATTGGAAATGCGCTACGCCATACGCCAGCGGGAGGTAGCGTCACACTTGCACTGAAGCAGAATCAAGAAAGCGTATTAGTCAGCGTTATGGATAGCGGTAGCGGTATCGACATGGCTGATCTACCTCACCTGTTTAAATCCTTCTATCGCGCTAAAAAACAAGGCAGTGGTGAAGGTCATGCCGGGCTGGGACTCGCCATTGCCAAGCGTATAGTAGAGCTACAGGGTGGCACCATTGGTGCTGAAAACCGGCAGCATAAAGGCAGTAACTTTTGCTTCACACTACCTGTATGGCGTAATAAAGAGACAGCCTAGGAATAAAAATACCCCTAAATATTTTTACAGTTTGATCATCCCATTAAGTACTTTCTTTTATCTTCCAATAAATTAAATCTCAATTCTGATCAATGTGACAAAATTGTGATCTTTTTGTGATAGCCCACTGAACAATTTCATCCATGCTTATCACTAAGACTTCTTCAAATGAAATGTGAGAGGATAGAAAGATGAAATCAATGGTGCTATTTGGGTTGCTTGCTCTTCCCCTGTTCTTAGTGAGTTATGCACAGTCCAACGCTGAGAATGAAAAGCAAATGACAACAATGAATTCAAACCTGGAAGTAGCGACCTTTGCAGGTGGCTGTTTCTGGTGTGTGGAGGCGGACTTTGAAAAGCTTTCGGGTGTAAAGAAAGCCATCTCAGGTTACGCAGGTGGTCATGTAAATAATCCCAGCTATAACCAAGTATCAGCAGGTAAAACAGGACATATTGAAGCTGTACAGGTTTATTACGATCCAAAAGTAGTCAGCTACAAAGAACTTTTGGATGCCCTATGGCGGCAGATCAACCCAACTGATAATGATGGGCAGTTTGTTGATCGTGGAGAGCAATATCGCCCGGCTATTTTCTATCATAATGAACAGCAAAGATTAGCGGCGGAAAAGTCACGTGCAGAGTTGAATGCTTCGGGACAATTCGAAAAGCCGGTACTAACTGAATTACATTCTCTTAAAAAATTCTGGGCCGCAGAAGAGTACCATCAGGATTATTACAAAAAGAATCCACTACGCTATAAATTCTATCGCTACAACTCAGGGCGAGATCAGTTTTTGGATAAGACTTGGGGTGAGAACCGACACATGAAAGTTTCAGAAACACAAAAAAATAGTGAAGGCTATAGCAAGCCAAGTGATGCTGAATTACGCAGTAAGCTTACGCCGCTGCAATACCGAGTCACTCAACAGGATGACACTGAATCTCCTTTCAATAACAGATACTGGAATGAGAAACAGGATGGGATATATGTGGACATAGTCAGTGGAGAGCCACTCTTCTCATCTAAAGATAAGTACGACTCTGGTACAGGTTGGCCAAGCTTCAGTCGTCCACTGCTTGCTGACAACATTGTCGAGCGGATAGATGACAAACTATTTGGCCCTCGCATAGAGGTGCGTAGCCGAATTGGAGATTCACATCTTGGTCACCTGTTTGATGATGGGCCGCAGCCAACCGGGCTGCGTTACTGTATCAACTCAGCATCACTGCGTTTCATAGCGAAGGATCAACTGAAAAAAGAGGGTTACGACAAGTGGATAGAGTTGTTTAACTAGATTGAGTTAAATGCTTTTACCGTCGGAATTTAAACCTTTAAGCATAATGAAAGCTATTTCATAAATGCCGGTAATGTGTCCTGAGCTCAACTAATCTGTGGTGATCTGGCCTAGATTGAGAGTATCAAGTCTGTAAAAAACCATTATTACCTGTGATTTTTTGCAGTGCTGGATTTTTTAAGTTTGGTAGTGCAAATCTCTTCAGAAAGAAAGGCATTTTCTGAAGCATGGTTTATTATTGATTAATAATGATCTTTTTAATCAGGCTACCTTTATGCATCCTGTTAGTAACTTTCTGAAAAAACACCCAATGTGTCAAAGATTTATTCAGTGCTTCCTTCTGTTGCTTCTCTTTGTGGGGGCGGGTGAGTCGGCTATTGCCCAGTCTCCTGCTACGGCACCAGAGTCAACCACCCTTGAAGGACTGAGTGCAAAGAAAGCGGCTATTGAGGCTGGTACCAGCCAGGATGAGAAGGTAAAGGCAAGGCTCATTGAGCTTTATGAGCAGGCTATTCAAGCGCGAACCCAGACTGAGAAGATGCGCGCGGAGCATGCGAATTTGAAATCCAGGATTAAATCTGCACCTGGTCGTTTGGCAAAGCTTCGTAAGCAGCTGGCAAAGAAGCCTCGACCCTATGAGCCGCTCAAGAAACTTCCAAAAAAAGCCAGCATTGATGAAGTTAGCACTCTCCTGCGCCAAGAAGAGGAGAGGTTTGAGATTCTCAATGCTTCTCATAAAAAGTATGCGGATGAGTTGACGTATCTTTTAGATGCGGCATCCAAACGCAGTAATGTGGTTGCTGAACTTACTAGCAAGCTGGAGAGCATTAACACTGATCTTAATGCCCCATCGGCATCTGAAGAACTGCCTGTGTTAATCACCGCTCGTCGAGAGGCGCTGTTGGCTCGCAAAGACCTGCGCACTGCTGAGCTGGAGCTGTACCACCTACAGATGGACAATCCTGAGTTACTAACCAGCCTCACTGCTGCAGAGCGTGATCTTGCGGCAAGGGAAAGCAATCACCTTCTGCCGGGCCTTGAGGCACTCAGAGAAGCTGCTCAGAAACTACGCGAAGCCAGTGCTGCCAAAGCGATGAAGCAGGCGGAGCGTGACCAGCGGGAGGCGATTGATTTACCTGAACCCATCCGGATCATTGCGGAAATGAATGTTGCGCTCAGCACTGAATTGCAGGAGCTGACGCGCAGTGAGGCCCAGGTTGTTGGACAGCTAGATACTGCTCACCGTAGCCTTGATGAAATCAAATTTGAAGCAGATAGCGCGCGCCAACGGGTGGAGGTTGTTGGATCCAGTGAAGCCATTGGCAGGATGCTGCGCAAAAGAGCGGCGGCGTTGCCTTCCCTTGGAAGTTACCGGCGAAATACGAGTGGACGCCGGACAGAAATTGATCGAGTGACTGATCGTCAAATTGATATTGATGAGTTACGGCGTGATCTGTTGGATGTTGATGGACGAGTCCAAAACATTGTTTCAGCCATTGTGCAGCCTGTTGAGGAAGAGCTTTTTACCGTTCAAACTGAATTTCAGGTAAGAGAAAAAAACCGTCTGTCGGAAGAGACGCGGCAGCTGCTGATGGCGCAGCGAGAAAGTTTAATGGAGCTGCATAAGATTTATGGGCGCTATATTGGCCAGCTTGCGGCTCTGGATGTAGCGGAGAGGCAGTTGGTTGCTGAGGCTGAGCAGTTTATTGTGTTTATTGAAGAGCGCCTAATGTGGATACCCAGTACCAAGCCGCTGGCATTTTCAGATGCGGTGAGTTTTATCTCGGGCTCAATCTGGCTGGTATCGCCTGGGGGCTGGGCCCATGCTGCTACTGATCTCTTCTCTTCGCTATGGCAGGGGCCAGTGAGATCTGTGTTGGTTCTGCTAGCAGTAATGGCTTTACTGCTGTCGCGCGCTTACTGTGTTCGCCAGATGGGTGAAATTGCAAAAAGCACCCGAAAAATCCAAACAAACTCCTTTTGGCTAACGCTGCAAACCTTGTGGCTCACCTTGGTTTTGGCCGTTAGATGGCCCGCTCTCATGCTGTTTATTGCTTGGCGACTGGCCGCATTGCCCACAGCTAACCCTTTCTCAATGGTCATTGCTGAAGGCCTTTATGCTGCGGGAAGTATAATGGCCACAATTGCTTTTTTTCGCCATACCTGCCGTACGGATGGGATGGGCGATCGGCACTTTCGTTGGCCAAAAGAGATTCGGCTGGCCCTCTTGAGCAACCTGGGATGGTTGCAGGCACTGCTGCCGACATTGGTGTTTATTATTGCCGCTGTGATAGAAAGCGCCCAGGAAGCGTATGTCCAAGGATTGGGTCGTCCTGCCTTTTTGGTGATGATGGCAGCGCTATTGGTTTTTGCTATGCGCATTTTACAGCCTACCGGTCCCGTTCAAACCTATATGCGTGATAAGTCGCTGAACAGACGGTTAGGGGAGGCTCGATTGATCTGGGTGCCTATAGCTGTTCTGGTCCCGCTATCAATGATGCTTGCTTCAATGCTGGGGTACCACTATACGGCACTGGTTATGGAGCGCCATGTGCAGTCAATGGTCTGGTTTTTTCTTGGCTTGATGCTGCTTAAGGGGTTGCTGCTTCGGTCACTCTATCTGGCAGAGATGAAATTTCGCTATGAGGAAGCGCTCAAGAAACGAGAAGAGCTTCGTGCCCAGCGGGAAAAAGAGGCCCTGCTTGAAGATGAAGAGAAACCGCAGCCAACGATAGAACCACCGGAAATTGAGTGTGCAGAAGTTGATTATGAGCACTTGAGTGAGCAGGCAAAACGACTGTTGCATACAGGCCTGTTTCTTGGTGCGGCGCTTGGCTTATGGGTGATATGGGCGGATATGTTGCCTATCTTCAGTGTGTTGGATACCGTGACCCTGCCCTTTACCACAACAGAGATGATTGATGGTATTGAGAAGAGTGTTCCTGTAACGCTGACAGATCTTATTTTGGCATTGCTGTTTATAGCCATAACGATCATTGCCGCGAAAAACCTGCCGGGGCTGATGGAGATTATTTTCCTGCAACGCCTGCCGCTAGATCCTGGTGCGCGCTATGCAATAAAAGCACTGACACAATATGTGATTGTCGCCATCGGTATTATCACCGCCTTCAATACTATTGGGGCTGAATGGTCGAGCATTCAATGGCTTATTGCGGCACTCAGTGTGGGGTTGGGTTTTGGGCTACAGGAGATTGTCGCCAACTTTATCAGCGGTATTATTCTTCTTTTTGAGCGGCCTATCCGGGTGGGGGATACGGTCACGGTGGGAGAAACTACGGGTAAGGTCTCCCGTATTCGCATCAGGGCCACAACTATCCTGAACTTTGATAAGCAGGAATTGCTTGTTCCTAATAAAGAGTTCATAACCGGTCGGTTACTGAATTGGACCCTAACGGATCAGATGATTCGGATCGTGGTTCCCGTTGGAATAGCCTATGGCTCTGATGTGGATAAAGCTTTGGATCTCATGGCTAAGGCGGCGGCAGAGAATGAGCATGTGTTGAAAGACCCTGAGCCGGTTCTCACCTTTGAGGAGTTTGGTGACAATGCATTGGTTTTAAATCTACGCTGTTATCTTGGCTCCTTGGAATACCGCTGGGAAACCAGAACCGCGCTATTTAAAGCCATCAATGAGAAGTTCAATGCAGCCGGTATTGTTATTGCCTTCCCTCAACGAGATCTTCACCTGGATACGACAAAACCACTGGATATTCGACTCCATCAAACCCCTGTTGGTAATGGTGTTATATCACCTGGGTAGTTCTTGTTGTCGGGCTAGGCAATAGGTCTTCCGGGGCAGGTTCTTTGCTGGATTCTGATCTAGTAGGTTGTCATGGCATGACGAGTGTCATTTCTTTGAGTAGGTGTTTTTACTAACCTGATGAAAACAAAGTAAAATTAGGTAGTGAAATGTTTTTTATTATTGTTTTGCCGACATAGGTCGCTACAATAAAAAGAGGTTTGTTGGCAGGATGGTTTTTATGCCTGTAACTGAATGAAATTATTAGCATATTATGAGCTTATTTAGGGGCTTTATTAGCCAAAAATAGGTGTGTGGTGAGATTGCTCTGCAATTTATAAGGGATTGCTATTATACTCTGTATAGGCAATGCCATTAGTTTGATTGCGGTTTGAATGATCCAAGGAATCGCAATGTATTTGCCCGGATATGCTACATTAATATCTGTAAAATCAAGTGGTTATTGTGGTCAATGTACCTTTAATGATGAGTTGTATAAGAGGTTGGTGTTATGCGCGCAGATGATAGTTCATTGATAATTTTGATGGCAGATGATGATGAAGATGATTGCCTTCTCGCCAAAAAAGCTCTCGAACAGTCACATTTGGCTGCTCAGCTAAGGTTTGTGAAAGATGGTGAGGAGCTAATGGCGTATCTTAATAAGCAAGGCTCTTGTGAACATAATGATGATTTTCCCAAACCAGACATTATTTTACTTGACCTTAACATGCCAAAAATGAATGGACTTGAGGCGCTGAAAGCAATCAAGTCCCATTCAGCCTTATGTAGCATT